>Ga0097691_1001589_pt1 | contig 16414 bp, 15 predicted proteins | sample NGESurdeep072012_8_FD_72858 | JGI IMG/M metagenome (GOLD analysis project Ga0097691, IMG submission 72858) | Arctic peat soil microbial communities from Barrow, Alaska - NGEE Surface sample 210-1 deep-072012 | ecosystem: Environmental > Terrestrial > Soil > Wetlands > Peat ... | reverse complement strand
ACTTCGGGCAGGGCTTTGCCGATCGGACGCCGCGGATGCGAACCGGATGTGGCGGAGATACGACTGTGAGCCCGGGTTACTGCCATGAGTGCTAGATTGCCCGAACATCGTGAAAGTCACAACTTTTGAGTTGAACTAGTCCATCTGGATCTGTACCAGTTCCGGCGTTCCCTCGGGCGAGGGCGGAACCGGTTGGACGCTCTGCGGCGCGCGGAAGAAGTCCAGGTACGACACCTGGTGCGCACACGACACCGTGCAGTGCGGCGCGCAACTCTTCTCGGTCAGATACTCGCGGCGAATGTCGGCCGGCGTGTACTCCAGCAGCGGCGTGCCCGGATATCCGCGCTGCTGCGAGCAGTAGTGCACCAAGCCGTCTTCGCAGATGTAGAGATAGCGTGCGCCGGCGCGGCAGCGCCAGCCGTTCGGGCGGCCCATCGCGATATTGTCCTGGAAGCCGTTGAAGCGCGAGTAGCTGCCCTTTTCCAGCTTCTTCATCTCGTGGTAGATGGCGCGCTCTTCCACATTGAGCGGCTGCATCTGCCCATCGCCGTTGTGGATGATGCCGATGGTCGAAGTGAAGCCAAGTTGTAGCGCGCGGCGGCCGATCACCAGCGCATCGTTCGGAGTCTTGATCCCGCCGCCGACCACGGAGTTGATGTTCACGTGGAATTCGGCATAGTCGGCGAGTAACTGGAGCTTCTTGTCGAGCACCTTCAGGCTCTTTTTCGACACATCGTCCGGATTGATGTTGTCGATCGAGATCTGCAGATGGTCGAGCCCGGCGCGGTTGAGCCGCTGGATGCGGTCGCCGGTCAGCAGGTAGCCGTTGGTGATCATGCCGGCGATCATGCCGCGGCGGCGCACGTGCGCGATGATGTCGTCCAGTTCAGGATGGAGCAGCGGCTCGCCGCCACTGGTGGTGACGATCGTCGTGCCCAGGTCCGCCAGCCGGTCGATGCGCCGAAACATCGTCTCCAGCGACACCGGGTTCGAGGTCTTGTCGTACTCGTTGCAATACTCACAGGCAAGGTTGCAGCGCCGCATCGGGATGATGTGCGCGAGCACGGGATGACGCGTCGAAGCGAGCGCCTTGGCGATCATCCGCCACTCGCGCGCACGACGGGTTACTGCCCGTAGACCACGCCTGATTTGTAAACGAGTACTCGCCATCCTGTTGTATCTATTATTAGAACATACCAAAACCTGCCCACGAACCGGGAGGAAGTGAGCGGGCCGAATCAACACTTCAACGGCGGATGCGGCCAGTGAATAGATGCAGGGCTTAAGGCGTAAGGCTTAAGAAAAACCGGAATTCCTTAAGCCTTGAGCCTCACGCCTTGAGCCTACTTCTTTTCCGGCGCAGCTTTTTGCTGGCTCTGCTGCTGCTGACGCATCACTGCCGTCGGCGGCAGGATTCCATTCAGGCGCAGATAAATCGCCGCGGCGCCGTAGTGGTCGGCCCAGTCGTTGGTCAGCCCGATCACGGCGGCGGCTTTGGGAGCCTTGCGTCCGCCGAACATCTCCACCTGCTCGCCGAGTTGCGAGTCCTTCACGTCCGCCATGGCCTTGGTGCAGTACTCCATCGATTCCCTTATCGAGGCGACGATCTTGTCCTTGCCGTCGGTTTCCTTGGCTGCGTTTGCCGGAGCCGGCTGGCCGGAAATCTTCGAGCACAGGAAGTTGTTCGAATCCAGGATGTGCTGCATCAGGTGACCGAAGGTCATGTTGTCCGGCGTCGGCTTGAAGTTGTACTTGTCGGCCGGCATCGCTTCGGCGGTCGCGGTCAGAATGTGCGCCTGCCGCGTGAGTTGTTGGCGCACCGTGTCGGTGACCGGGTTCTGCGACGGCGCCGCAGCCTGCTGCGCGAAGGCCGCGGCCGCCGCCAGCAGTATGAAACACAGAACTTTCTTCATTTTTCCTCCCCACAAAGTTAATCCAGCATACGCGAGCCGCCCCGTTCGAGGCCAGCGCCTTCCATCGCGCCGCGGGCGCACGCGCGATTCTGCTAAATTAGAGGCCGTCCCGCCTGGGTTCCCGTTCGTGATAATGGATACTGCAAAGGCCCTATTCGTCGCAGGATTTGTGTTTGTTCTCAGTCCATGGGCGTCTCCGCCCATCGCGCTGATTCTCGGCCTGGCGCTGGGGCTGACGGTCGGCAATCCGGTTCGCGTCCAGTCGCGCAAATTTGCAAGGTATCTGCTCCAGGCGTCGGTAGTCCTGCTGGGATTCGGCATGAACTTTGCCCAGGTCGTGACTGCCGGACGGCGTGGGTTTCTCTATACCGCGATCGGCATCACCTTCGCCATGCTCGTCGGAACGGCGCTGGCCTGGCTTCTGCGCGTCGATCCAACCGCCGGGTTCCTGATTTCCACCGGTACGGCCATTTGCGGCGGCAGTGCCATCGCCGCCGTCGGACCGGTGGCCGGTGCGAACGACGAAGAAATGTCCGTCGCGCTCGGCACCGTATTTATCCTGAACTCTATCGCGCTGATCCTCTTTCCCATGATCGGCGCCGCGCTGCACCTCTCGCAGACGCAATTCGGACTCTGGGCCGCCCTCGCCATTCATGACACCAGTTCCGTGGTCGGCGCGGCCACAAAGTATGGCGCCGTCGCACTCGCGGTCGGCACCACGGTGAAGCTGACGCGCGCGTTATGGATCATCCCCATGTGCGTTGCAACGGCGGCGGCCAAGCGCACCAAGACGAAAATCCAGTGGCCGTGGTTCGTAGCGTTTTTTGTTCTCGCGGCGGTGCTGAACTCGGCGATTCCGGCGGGCGCTCCGGCCTTTCACTTCCTCTCCCTGCTCGGCAAGATCGGCCTGACCGCGACCCTCTTCCTCATCGGCGCCGGCGTCTCTCGCGCGACTATCAAGGAGGTTGGTCCGCGTCCGCTGTTGCAAGGCGTACTGCTGTGGGCGATTGTCGCGGTAGCTTCGGTGCTCGCCATCCGCGCCGGATGGATTGCGCTGTGATTTAGCCCGGTCGTCCTATGTAGCCCGGTCGCCCCCGACCGGGATGACGCCTTAGCCCGTTTTTCCTTGCAACTTGAAACTTGAAACTCGAAACTTCTTTTCGAGGTGCACGCATGTTGCTCGTTCTCGCGGGACTGCTGATTGGCGTTCTGGTTGGCATCTTCTCCGGATTGGTTGGCGTTGGTGGCGGCATTCTCCTGATTCCCATCCTCATTTACGGATTCAAGTTCAACCAGAAGATGGCGCAGGGCACCTCGCTCGCCATGCTGCTTCCTCCCACCGGCCTGTTGGCATTCATGCAGTACTACAAGTCCGGCAACGCCGACCTGAAGCTGGGACTCGTGATTGCCGTCGGCGTATTTTTCGGCGGATACCTCGGCGGCCACTGGGCGCAGCACATCCCCCAAGTCGCGATGCGCAGAGGCTTCGCCGTCTTCCTCGTGCTGGTCGCGATCAAAATGTTCCTACAGAAATAAATGGAGCCAGTCAGGTAGCGACTGGCTCCATTCTCGTTACTCGGTGCTGTTTACTTTCCTTCCGCCATTCCGGGGCACTTCGCGCAGCATTTCTTCCCGTTCTTCGCCATCTCGCACTTGCCGTCCTTGCAGCAGTCCTTGCCGCAGGCCTTGGTATCTGCCGTAGGGGTGGCCGTGGCGTCTTTCTTCATCCCGCCGCAGCATCCGCCCTTGGCGTCTTGACGCGAGCAGGCCATTCCATCCTTCGCGGCTTTGCCGCAACATCCGGCCATCGCAGCATGGTCCATCGCCGCATGATCCATCGTGGCATGATCCATGGCCGCATGATCATGACCTTTGGCGTCGGCCTTCATGTGCTTCATGTCGTGGTTGCAACAGGCGCAGCCTTGGGCTTTTTCGTCGGTTTTCGGGGTAGGCGTCGCGGTTTGCGCCCACAGCGCCACCGTCAGCAGGAAAGTAAAGGCGATAACCATCCAATTGCGTTTCATGAGTTGATCCTTTTTGCGGGGGAGTGTCCAGCCGGTATCCTCGCACCGCGGCTGCACACTGCGTTGTGACCTGCGTCACCAGCCTATTGTTCATTCAAGGCATGGCCGAGCGCCGTCTCCAGTTGCGGATACTGGAAGCGGAAGCCGCTCTCCATGGCCACCTTCGGCTCTACGCGCTGGCTGGCCAGCAGGAGTTCGTCGGCCATCTCGCCCAGCACCAGGCGCATGGCAAAGGCCGGCGCCGGAAAGATTGCCGGGCGATGCAGGACGCGCGCCAGCGTCCGGGCGAACTCCGCGTTCGTCACCGATTGCGGTGAAACGGCGTTTATCGGCCCCCGAATCAACTCGTTGGTAACCGCGTACACCAGCAGGCGAACGAGGTCGTCGAGCGTGATCCAGCTCATCCACTGCTTGCCGCTGCCGACGCGTCCACCCAATCCGAACCTGAAGGGTAGCGCCATTTTCGGGAGCGCGCCGCCCTGACCGGCCAGCACCACCCCGATGCGCGGCGCCACGACCCGCACTCTCGCCCGGGCCGCGGGTTCGGTGGCCGCCTCCCACCCGCGCGCCACTTGCGCCAGGAATCCGGAGCCGCTCGACGACGACTCGGTCAGCAACTCGTCGCCACGGTCCCCGTAATAGCCAATGGCCGACGCCGACACCAGCACGGCCGGTCTTCGCGTCGCCCTGGCGATCGACTCCGCCAGGTTTTGCGTTCCCACCAGTCGGCTCTCAACAATCTTTTTCTTACGTTCCGCCGTCCAGCGGCCGCCGGCGATGCTCTCGCCCGCCAGGTGGACGACGGCGTCCGCGCCCTCGAACGGCTGGACATCGGCGACTGCGGGATTCCACTGCACCTCGCCGGCGCCTGGCGGAGATCGGCGCACCAGCGCGATCGCCTCATGTCCATCGCGGCGCAACGACTGCACCAACGCCGTCCCGATCAGTCCCGACGCTCCGGTTACCAGCACGCGCATACACACGCATGCTAAACCAAAGCGTAAGGCTCAAGGAATAAGGCGCAAGGCAAGAGGCGTGGGGGCAGACAGGATGCCCATCACGCCTTGAGTCTTACGCCTTGAGCCTTATGACCTGGGACTACTTCTTGTCCGGTGCATTTGTATCTTTTTTCGTCGCCGGTGTCACCTCACCGGACGCCGCGGCTTTCCTCCCCATGGCCGGCTTCGGCCTCCAGAAGTTCGGATTCGCCTGTGCCATCTGGTCGCTGACGATGCTCAGTTGCGGCGCGAACGAATAGAGCCGGCTCTCCACATTGACCACCGCTTTGCCGGCCATCTGGCTGAAGTTGATCTCCTTCAGGGCCGCGTCCATGGCGGTGTTCGGCGGGGCGTCCCACGCCTCCAAGCTCTTCACAGGCACGAAAGATATGAAGGTCCCGGTCGGCATGCCCGAATTCACCTGGTATATCGCTATGTGCGAATCCAGACCGGCCTTCTCTCTGGCGCCATTCAGCGCCTTGTAGAAGTCTTCGGCGCTCTCACCCAGCCGGAAGCGGATTACCGTAATCTGAAAGTACTTGTACTCCCCGATATTCACGCCCGGCTTGTAGCTGAGCTCCGGACGGAAGCGTGCCGTCATCGTGCGCGAACCTTCCAGGAATTCGGATTCCTTCGGCCCGAACGTCGTATTGACACTGTGGATGGCTGCGTCCTTCTCCATCCTCTCGCTGTCTTTCTCCATCGCTGCGAACGAGTCGAAGCCGACCAGGAACCATGCCTCCGCATTTCCCGTGACCGACGTCAGCCCCAGTGCCGGCGTGGTGTACTTCGCCTTGAGGAACGCCTGTGTCCAAGCCGCTTCATGCTGTTCGTGCGCGACCGCCTTCCCCGGCTTCACTTCCTCCCGGATTATCATCAGGACCTTCGGCGGTCCCATCCTGTTCATGTCGTTCTGCGCCAATGCCGGAACGCTAAGCAGCGTCAGACAAAGTGCAGCCATGCAGACCCAAAGCACGCTTTTACGCATACGGTTCTTCTCCTTGCTCAGTTATAAAGCCGAATGAAGTGGGACGGAACTTGGCCGACGGAAGGAACCCTCACACTTAGGTGGCGGAACTCTACGCCCGCGCCACCACCTTGTCAATTGTCGTAATGCGCCCGAGGCTGGTTCATGGAAAATGGCGCAGGGCGCACTCTTCCGCCCGGTACCCAGAGCCTAGAGTCTTGAGCCCAAAGCAGCCTATAATCACGTATGGCGACCCTGCGCCAGCAGCTTGCTACTAACATGCTTCGCCTCACGAGGTACCGTGAGCTGCTGAACGTGGTGCGCACCTATCGTCCGAACGACGATCTCGCCCTTATCCAGAAAGCCTACGATTTCTCCCTCCGCCATCATGCCGGGCAGACCCGCGCTTCCGGCGAGCCTTACCTGATCCATCCGCTGGAAGTCGCCTACGTCCTGGCCGACATCCGCCTCGACCCCATCGCCATCGTCGCCGGCCTGCTGCACGATTCCGTGGAAGACACCTCGGTCACCATCGAGGAGATCCGGGCGGAGTTCGGTGAGCAGGTGGCGCACATCGTCGAAGGCGTGACCAAGATCAGCCGCATCGATTTCGCCACCCGCGAAGAGCGCCAGGCCGAGAACCTGCGCAAGATGATGCTGGCCATGGTGGACGACATCCGTGTCGTTCTCATCAAGCTTGCCGACCGCCTGCACAACATGCGCACCCTCAAGCATCTCGAGGCGGAGCGACAGCAGGCCATAGCCCGCGAGACCCTGGAAATCTACGCTCCCATCGCGCACCGCCTCGGCATGGGCAAGATACGCGGCGAGTTGGAAGACCTCGCGTTCCCCTACGTCGATCCCATCGCCTACAAGCAGGTGCACGCCGCGGTGGAGGCGCGCCGCAAAACCGGCGAAGCGTTTCTCCACGAACTCGAGGGCATCATTACCGGCAAGCTCAAGGAAGCGGGGATACCGGCGCGCGTGGAAAGCCGCATCAAGCGCTTCTATTCGATCCACCAGAAGATCCAGCGGCAGCGCATCACGGTGGACCAGATGTACGACCTGCTCGCCGTGCGCGTCATCACGCAGTCGGTGCAGGACTGCTATGCCACCCTCGGCATGGTGCACAACCTTTGGCGACCCGTCCCCGGACGCATCAAGGACCACATCGCCATGCCGCGGCCGAACCTCTACCAGTCGCTGCACACCTCGGTGATCGCCGAGAACGGCACGCCGTTTGAAGTGCAGATCCGCACCGAGGACATGCACAAGATGGCCGAGGACGGTATCGCCGCCCACTGGAAATACAAGGACGGCCCGGTCACGGCGAAGGACGAGCAGCGCCTGGCCTGGTTGCGCCAGGTCGTCGAGTGGCAGCGCGATATCAGCGACCCCAATGAATTCCTCTCCACCCTCAAGATCGACCTCTACCCCGAAGAGGTGTACACCTTCACGCCCAAGGGGAAGGTCGTGGTCCTGCCCCGCGACGCCACGCCCATCGACTTTGCTTATTCAGTCCACACCGAGGTCGGCCATGCCTGTGTGGGTGCGAAAGTAAACGGCCGCATGGTGCCCCTGCGCTACAAGCTGCGTAGCGGCGACATCGTTGAGATCGTCACCCAGACCGCACACAGGCCCAGCCGCGATTGGCTGGCCCTGGTGAAATCCAGCCGCGCGCGCCAGAAGATCAAGCACTGGCTCAACGTCCACCAGCGCGAGCGTGCCATCGAAATCGGCCGCAAGCTGATCGAAAAAGAAGCGCGCAAGTATCGCGTGCCGCTCAAGGACATGAAGGAAGTCCAATATCAGAAGGTCAGCAACGAGTTTGGCCTCGGGCGCCCCGACGACTTGATGGCCGCCATCGGCTACGGAAAGTTCTCCGCCCGCCAGGTGCTCGCCCGTCTTTCGCCATCCACCGCCGACCAGCAACCCGCGCCCGATACCATTGCGCTGGCCGAAGACAAGCCCGGCGGCTTGCTCCGCCGCGTCTTCGGCGGCTCGACATCGGCGATCACCGTGCGCGGCCACGATGACCTGCTCGTTTATCGCGCGCGCTGTTGCAATCCGATCCGCGGCGAAGACATCGTCGGCTACGTCACGCGCGGCAAGGGCGTAGCCGTCCACGCCAAGAGCTGTCCCAACGTCGTCAACCTGATGTATGAACCCGACCGGCGCATCGCCGTCGAGTGGGCCAAGGCGCAGAAGGAAGATGGTCGGGACGGCTATCCGGTCAAGCTCACCGTCTTCTGCGACGACCGCAGCGGCATGCTCAAAGAGATGACCGCCATCATCTCCGACCAGAGCACCAACATCCGCAACATCGAAGCCCGCACCGCCAACAGCCAGGCCACCATCGACGTCGTCGTCGACATTGACGACCTCAAGCACCTGGAGCGCATCATCGCCGGCGTGCGCAAAATCCCCGGCGTCCACGACGTCCACCGGGTGCAGAAACTGTAAGCCGAGTTTCAGTTTCAAGTTTCAGTTTCAGAGTTGGGCAAGGAACTCTTGCTTTCCCTTCTCCGGCAAGAATGACGCGCGAAACGAATTCCTCGCGAACCCGCGCAATTGCTCGTCCGAAAACCCAAACACATCCTGCGCCAGTTGGTACTCGCGGGCGAGAGAAGTGCCGAACATCGACGGGTCGTCCGTGTTGAGCGTGACCATCATTCCGGCATCGACGTACTTCTTCAGCGGGTGTTGCTCGATGGATGCGCAACATCCCGTCCGCACGTTGCTGCTCAGGCAAATCTCGACCGGGATCTTCTGCTCCGCCATGCGCCGCATCAACTCCCGATCTTGCACCGCGCTCAAGCCGTGTCCGATGCGCTCCGCCCCGAGCACTTCCAGGCTTGCGACGATCGACTCCGGCCCCGTCGTTTCGCCGGCATGCGCCGTCAATCGCAGGCCGTGCTTCTTGGCGCGCGCAAAGCTGTCGCGAAACCACTCCGCTGGCCCGCGCCGCTCGTCGCCCCCGATTCCAATTCCCACGACGTTGCGTTCGCGGAACTGAATTGCTTTGTCCACCACGCGTTCCACCGCTTCGGCGCCGAAGTGCCGCACCGCATCGAAAATCCAGAGCAGGGAAGTGCCGAATTCGCGCTCGCCCCGCTGCCGCCCGCGCTCCAGGCCCTCGAAGAGCGTATCGAAATCGAACCCTCGCCACAGCGCCACGCCCACCGATACGTACACCTCGGCGTGCAGCACGTTCTCCGCCGCCAGCCGCTGCATCAGCCGGTACGTGATGAGCTCGTAGTCTTCCGGTGTGCGTAGGCGCTCCGTCACCGCCTTGAACGCCATCATGAAGCCGGTGAAGTCGCGGTACTGGTACAGCCTGTGCACGTCTTGTTCACTCAGCACGCGGCCGCTGTCAGGACTCTCGCCGTAGTTGTTGTTCTCGGGCGGAATCGGCGTGTTGTGGTGGCGGGATAGTTCGGAGAGGGTCGCCGGATCAGCTGAACCTTCGAGGTGGAGATGTAGCTCGGCTTTCGGCAGAGAGAGGGTGTATTTGCTTGGAGTATGTTTTTCGCCGACGACCGTCGACCGTCGACCATCGACTTGTTTCTCCGTATTCATCCGTGACTAGCTTCCCGCGAACTCGCTGTGCCGCCGGCTGTACAGGAAGTAAATCACCAGTCCGATGGCCAGCCACACGAAGAACCGGATCCACGTGATGACGGTCAGCCCGGTCATCAGCCCGCCGCACAGCACGACCGAAATAATCGGGAACAGCGGCACCAGCGGCACTTTGAATCCTCGCGGACGGTCCGGCTGCTTCCGGCGCAGGAAAATCACACCCAGAGACACCAGCACGAACGCAAACAGCGTGCCGATGTTCGACAAATCCGCCGCGTCGCCGATATCAAAAATCCCCGCCGGAATGCCCACCGCCAATCCCGCGATCCACGTGGACCAATGCGGAGTCTTGAATTTCGGATGCACGGCGGAAAAAATCCTGGGCAACAGCCGGTCGCGCGACATGGCGAACCAGATGCGCGTCTGGCCGTACTGGAACACCAGCAGTGACGACAGCATCCCGGTCAGCGCGCCGATGATGATAATCGCCTGGAACACGCGGCTGGTGCCCAAAGCAGCGAGCGCATACGCCACCGGCGCTTCCGAAGCGTTCTTCACCGAACTCGACCGCACCTCGCCGCCCGATTGCGCCGCCAGCCGCGCAATATCGCCTGCCGTTGCCGTCGCCTCCTCGCGTCCGCCGTCCACCACCACCCGAAGCGTGTTGTTGCTGGCGTCCACGTAAGCCACCTTCGGCAAGCTGCGCACGCCCTGCTCCAGCGCGGGCGTTGGCTTCGTCACCTGCACTTGCACCACCTGCGTGCCCGAGCGGAACATCGGGAAGGGCATCATCCCCAGCAGCACCAGCGCCACGCCGACGTACAAAATCGTGCACACGATCAACGACGCGATGATCCCGAACGGTATGTCCTTTTGCGGCGCCTTCGCCTCCTCCGCCGCGGTGGAGACGGAATCGAATCCGATATAGGTGAAAAAGATGATCGCGCCGCCGGTCACCACGCCGCCGAAGCCCGACGGCAAAAACGGGTGCCAGTTCTGCGGGCGCACCAGCATTCCGCCTACCACCAGGAAGGTGATGATCGCGCCCAGCTTCACCACCACCATGATGTTGTTGGTCTGGGCCGACTCGCGCACTCCGCGCACCAGCAGCCAGGTCAAGACCATCACCACCAGGAACGCCGGCACGTTGAAGTACGCGCCCGTCCACTCGCCCCCGGCGCGTATCGGCGCCGACCACTTATCTGGAATCGCCCACCCGAACGATGCCAATTGCGCTTTCAAATACCCGCTGAAACCCACGGCCACCGCGACGTTGCTGACCGCATATTCAAGAATGAGGTCCCACCCGATGATCCATGCGAAGATCTCGCCCAGCGTCGCGTACGAGTAGGTGTACGCGCTGCCCGCGATCGGGATCATCGACGCCAGTTCCGCGTAGCACAGCCCCGCGAACGAACACGCAATCGCGACGAGAATGAACGACAGCGCGATCCCGGGCCCAGCCGGCGGACGCCCATGCATCAGCACACCGCTCGTCCCGCCCGTGCGGAAGAAGTTCACGATCAGGTCCAGCACCTGTGCGTGCACCAGGTTCGGCGCCTGGAAATACTCGCCGGCCGCGGCGGTGCCGGTGAGCACGAAGATGCCGCTGCCGATGATCGCGCCGATACCCAGCGCCGCCAAGCTCCACGGCCCCAGCGTCTTCTTGAGCCGGTGCTCGGGCTCTTCCGACTCCGCGATCAGCTTGTCGATCGACTTCCGCGCAAAGAGTTGGGACATGGCCATTTGTGATTGAGTGATTTGTGACTTGGTGATTGCAACCCCAAATCAGAAACCGTCCACGAATACAACTAGCCCTCGATCGCCGTATTCCGACAACCGAGGGCCGTTCCTTACCGCTTCGCCGTGCCGCGCACCATCTTCTTCACTTTCCGTTTTGCCGAACCGCGCGGATACGTGCGTTTCTTCGTCGGACTGGTTGTTGCGCGCTTCTTCCGCGCCGTCCGCTTTGCCTTCTTCCGTTCATCCTTCGCTAATGTTTTTGTATTCGCCATATTCTCTCTTCGATGGAATAAGAACTCTTAGAAACTGACGGCTGACAGCTTGTTTAGACTTTTTCCAACTGCGCGTACTTTTCCACCAGCTTCTTCAGGCCGCTGGAGAATTTTACAGTAAGCTTCGCGTTTTCTCCCTCACCTTCGCGCTGATATACCGTCCCCTCGCCATATTTCGGGTGCCGCACCCGTTGTCCCGGCCGGAATCCCACCTTGCCGGTCGCATTCGGCATGTCGATCTTCGGACGCGAAAACTTCTTCCCCCGCGAGGCGAAGAACTCCGCGATATTGTCGATCGAGTTGTAAGCGTGGCCGGCGTACGTCTTTTTCTGCTGGCGCCCGTACTGCGGACGCTGGTCTTCGTTTTCGTAATCGGGGTGCAGAGATCCATCGTCGTCGTAGGCCGGTCGCCCTCGACCGGCTGTGCCACGGCTACCGGCAGGCGATCCCAAGTCCTCGATCAACTCTGGGGGGACTTCTTCCAGGAAGCGTGATGCCACCGTCGGCTCCGGCATGTCGGTTCCATACCGGCGCCGGAAGCGCGCCCGCGTCACCACCAGTTGGTCCATGGCGCGCGTCATCCCCACATAGCACAGCCGCCGTTCTTCTTCGATATCTTCAGGATTGAGGAATGTCCGCGAGTGCGGGAACAGCCCTTCTTCCATGCCGGCCAGGAAAACCAGCGGAAACTCCAGCCCCTTGGCCGAGTGCAGCGTCATCAGCGTGACTTGCGACGCCGCGTCATACTGATCGACATCGCTCACCAGCGCCGCGTGGTCCAGGAACTCCTGGAGCGACTCGCCGCGATCGCGCGAATCCATCGCCGCATTCACCAGTTCCTTCAGGTTCTCGATGCGCGCATAGGCCTCGGGCGTGTCCTCTGCCTCCAGCGCCTTGATGTACCCGGTGCGGTCGAGCAGGAACTTCAGAAGTTCGGCGGTAGTGGCCGTGCGCTGTGCATCGTCGCCGCTGGCGGGGGCACCGGGGCCTACCTCATCGTCGGAGCCTTGCGCTTCCCCCGCCCACCCAAATCTGAAATTCGCATCTTCGCTTGCGGTCGCTTCCGGAACCACCCGCTCTTCGACTTCGCTCTGGCTCTCATCCGCCGCGTCGCCGAGCCACTCCAGGTACGTCCCGCCCAGCATCGCCCTTGCGCCTTCGATCACGTCACGGAAATTCTTCAGCGCCGCCACCGCCCGCGCCGGAAGCAGTCCGTTCTCGACCGCGTGCCCCACCGCGCCCCACAGCGACGTTCCCGTCTCCAGGGCAATCCGCTCCAGCGTCTCGACCGTGGTTTTGCCGATCCCGCGCGCCGGCGTATTGATTACCCGCAACAGGCCGATCGTGTCGGCCGGGTTCTGCACGACCTTCAGGTACGAGATCATGTCCTTGATCTCGGCCCGCTCGTAGAAGGAGAACCCGCCCACCACGTGATACGCCATCTGGTAGCGCCGCATCGCCTCTTCGAACAATCGCGACTGCGCGTTGGTGCGATACAGCACCGCGGCCCGCCCCTTTTCGCCCTGCTCCGCCGCCGATTGCAGGTACTTCGCAATCGTGTCGGCGACGAAAAGCGATTCGTTTTCGCCGTCGGGCGCTTCGTAGTAGCCGAGCTTCGGCCCGCCCTGCCGCTCGGTCCAAAGCTTCTTCCCTTTGCGGTGGATGTTGTTCGCCACCACCGACGATGCGGCGGTCAGGATGTTCTGCGTGGACCGGTAGTTCTGCTCCAGCCGGATGATCTTGGCGTTGGGGAAGTCGCGTTCGAACTCCAGGATGTTGCGGATGTCCGCGCCCCGCCACGAATAAATCGACTGGTCCTCGTCGCCGACCGCGCACACGTTGTGCCGCTCGCCCGAGAGCAGCCGCATCAGCTCGTACTGCGGACGGTTCGTGTCCTGGTACTCATCCACCAGCAGGTAATGAAAGCGCCGGTTGTAGTAATGCCGCACCGGTTCCGCGACTTTCAGCAACCGCACCGCTTCCAGCAGCAGGTCGTCGAAATCCATCGCGTTCGCCTTGCGCAGCTCCTGCCGGTAGATCTCATAGATCTGCGCAATCTTCTCCGCCTTCTCGTCGCCGGAGTTCAGGTACGCCTCCTGCGGATCGAGCATGTGATTCTTGGCCCACGAAATTTTCGACAGCACCGTGCGCGGCGTGAGCTGCTTGTCGTCCACCCCCAGCCGCCGCAGCGCGCCCTTCACCACCTGCTGCTGGTCCGACTCGTCGTAGATAGCAAAATCCTTCGTGTACCCGGTGTTGTTGATGCGCAACGACTCCACATCGCGCCGCAGCATACGCACGCACATCGAGTGGAAGGTGGAAATCCACGGCTTGGCAAACGAGCGCCCGCCGACCAGTTCCTCCACGCGCTCCGCCATCTGGCCGGCCGCCTTGTTGGTGAAGGTGACAGCCAATATGGATTCCGGCGCGGCGCCCAGGTTCTCGATCAGGTGCGCGATGCGGAAGGTGATGACGCGCGTCTTTCCCGACCCGGCGCCCGCCAGGATGAGCAGCGGCCCCTCGATGGTCTCGACGGCTTCGCGTTGCTGGGGATTTAATTTGTCGAGAAAGGACACGTCAGTTATCAGGTGCAAGTTGTCAGTTACCAGTTTAGCGGCTGGATGTGAAATCAGGGTGTTCGAAAACCAGCAACTAGTAACTGACAACTTGCACCTAGTGAGGTGCCGTTCTCGTCACCGGCTCTCCCGGCGCCTTCATCCCTCGGCGCCGCGCCCGGCATTCGGCGCAGGAGCAGAACTCACGCAGGAATTCCCACGAGTAGATTCCGTGCTCGTGCCCGTCGTTCCACGTGAACCGGATGGCATACTTGCCCACCGCCTCGGCCACCAGCGGCTTGGGCGCCGCCTTGAACATGGGCAGGGCACCGGGTTTTGCGCCCTTGGGCTCGTCCGGCTCGCGGTTTTCCTTGACCCGCTCGTCGTTGCAAAGGGCGCACGGACACGCGTCGCGCAGGTACTGGAACGAGTACGAGCTCTGGTGCCCGTCCTTCCACTCGATGTCCATGCCCGTCCCCTCGGTCAGGAGAACTTTCACCTTTTTCGGGTCGGCATTGGCGACGGACCGCATGAATTCAGTATCGCACAGCGAAACCGCGCTCGCCGGTTGTCAGCCCCGCTCCAGTCCTGTAAAATCAACGTTTCGCCCCTCCGGGCTGGAAGGATTCAGGAAGCAGTCATGGCTCAAGTATGTGATGTCTGCGGCAAGGGGCCGCAGTTCGGCAACAACGTCAGCCACGCCCACAACGTGACCAAGCGGCGCTGGAACGTCAACCTGCGCCCGGTCAAGGCCAAGGTCCAGGGCGGCAACAGCAAGAAGATGCGCGTGTGCACCTCCTGCCTGCGTTCCGGCAAAGTCGTAAAGGCGTAGCCCACCGTTGCTCGAAGCACTCGTCCTGAAAAACTGTCCCAAGTGCCGTAGCGACAAGCGCTATTGGCACAAGGCCGGCGTGTTCCTGGTCACCAACCCCACGCCGGAAAGCTCCAGCGGCGGCATGGCTCCCTCGGCCGCCATCGTCTGCCCCGAGTGTGGCTTCATCGAGTTCTACGCCCAGACCGCCGAACTCCTCCAGCACATCCCCGAAGCCCGAGTCGGCACCGAGCGCGAACAGCCCCCAAATCAGTAGGTCGTACGTCGTAGGTCGGCTGCAACGAGTTCCGACCTGCGACCTACTACCTACGACGGACGGATGGTCAGCCCTTTCGACGTCCCCACTCCAAGCAGCACGACGTTATCAATCAGCCGCGTCGTCGCGATCCACGCCGCCACCGCAATCAACGCTTCTCCACTGATATCCGCCACCGGCTCCAGCGTCTCCCAATTTACCGCCTCGAAATAATCCAGACGCGCCCCCGGCTCTTCCGCGATCACCTGCTTCCCGGCTTCCACCAACTTCGCAGCGCTTTGCTCTCCCGTGTCCGCCAACGCCTGTACCCGCATCAGCGCCCGATGCAGCACCGTTGCCTGCTTGCGCTGCAGCGGGTCCAGGTAGGCGTTGCGCGAGCTCATCGCCAGCCCGTCTTTCTCCCGCACAATCGGACACACCACGATCCGCACCGGAAAATTCTGGTCGGCGACCATTTTCCGAATGATGGCCACCTGTGCCGCGTCCTTCTGTCCGAAAAACGCAACGTCCGGCTCCACGACGTGGAACAGCTTGCTGACCACCGTCGTCACGCCGCGAAAATGTCCCGGCCGCGATTGTCCATCCAGGCGCTCGCTCAACCCGGCGACTTCGACGAACGTCGTCGCGCCCGGCGGATACATGTCCTTCGCCTTGGGCGCGAACAGCAACTCGCAGCCCTCCGCATCCAGCAACTCGCGGTCGCGTTCAAATTGTCGGGGATACTTGGCGAGGTCTTCCGTGGGCCCGAATTGCAGCGGATTGACGAAGATGGATGCAGCCACCACATCGCTCTGCGCTCGCGCCGCCCGCACCAGCGACAGGTGCCCCTCGTGCAGCGCGCCCATGGTCGGCACCAACCCGATGCGCTTGCCCTCGCGCTTCCGCTGCGCGCACGCCGCATGCATTTCGTCGGGAGTTCTTAGGATTCTCATTGCAGTGCCGAGTTTTGAGTTCCGAGTTCCGAGCATTCTCCGTACAACTCAGCACTAGGAACTCGGCACTCGGAACTTACTTCCGCATTGCCCGCTTTCTCTCCGCGATCGTCTCCAGCGCCTCCTGCGTCTCCTTGGGCAGGTGATACGACTCCCCATCCGACGGGTATCCTCCCGCCTCCACGTCCGCCTTGTAGGCCTCGATCGCGCCCTTGATCACCGCGCCCACGTCGGCGTACTTGCGCACGAACTTCGCCGCCGGCGAGAAGCTGAGTCCGATCAGGTCGTGCATGACGAGAATCTGTCCGTCACAATCAGGCCCCGCACCAATTCCGATCGTCGC
>Ga0097691_1001588_pt1 | contig 16417 bp, 18 predicted proteins | sample NGESurdeep072012_8_FD_72858 | JGI IMG/M metagenome (GOLD analysis project Ga0097691, IMG submission 72858) | Arctic peat soil microbial communities from Barrow, Alaska - NGEE Surface sample 210-1 deep-072012 | ecosystem: Environmental > Terrestrial > Soil > Wetlands > Peat ... | reverse complement strand
TAATAGGCAGTCAGGATCATGCCGGAACGTTAATGAACTGCTAACCACAATCGCTTTGGCTCTTCAGTCGTATGCTCTTCTCACCGCTACGTCGCCCACAACATCCCGCACACCGACGACCGCGACAGCCCGAGCTGTGCGGCAATCGCCGAGCGGCTCAGGCCTTCGGCGACCAAACTGGTCTCGATGACGGATTGCGGATGCGCCATGGGGCACGGTGAACCGGAGGGGAGGGACAGGCCCGGCCTACACCTGATGCGGCTCGCTGGCGCGGCCGTGGAGAGGCGTTGCCGCCGGATGCCCATCTACCGGCCCGACCGATTGGACGCATGGGCGGTCAATTCTGGCCACCCAACCCCGACATTGCCGCCATCCTTGCGGGACGCGGCGCGGGCCGATAAGAAGGCCCTCGCTTCGGTCGGCGACGACCGGTGACCCGGACCAGCTCCTGTTACCCGGCTCGTTACCCGAAGCGGCTCAGCGGACCGCAAATCCTCGAAAAAGCTGAGTAATATCAAAGATGAGGCCACGTGGCGGAGTGGTTACGCAACGGTACTCAAAACCTTAAGACTGATCATTGTCGGCTCCATCTGCGGGACACAGACTAACCCGTTTGAAGGGCGGACGTTCCCGAGCCTCGCACCAATTGTGCGCGGCATAGACTGCGGAATCGGAACTGTACGCGGAGTGAACGGATTGCGCCGATTCCGCGACGGTCCGACATCGAAATCCGCTGGCTCGCGCCATCCGGTCAACTGGCCTGATGCGCGGACTTAACTGGACAATTCGGCCTGCGGATGGCATCAGAGCCTTAAAGCTGTTCTCGAACCGGCATCGCCCATGAAACTGTTTCTGCTCAAGATATTCACATGGTGGAACGGCCAGACCTTCGGCACGCAATTGTGGACCTGGCGGTTCGGCGAACTGGTGGGCCAGGACGACGAGGGCAACCGCTATTTCCGCACCAAGGGCCGCAAGATCGATCCGACACTCGGCTTCGAGCGGCGCTGGGTGGTGTACAACGGATATGCCGAGGCGACGCGCGTGCCGCCGTCATGGCATGGCTGGCTGCATCACACCGTCGACGTCGCGCCGACCGAAGAGACCTACACGCCGCACGAATGGGAAAAGCCGCATCTCGCAAACATGACGGGGACCCCGGCGGCCTACCGGCCCTCCGGCTCGACGCTGGCAAGCGGCCGCCGCCCCAAGGCCACCGGCGACTATCAGCCGTGGACGCCTGGAAACTGAACTACGCGACCGCCTGTGAACAGCGGGAACAGCGGGGACATTTCTCGCCGCGTTCTTGTCGCCTGCACGCGTTCATGGCTCAATCAATCATCTTACGGAGATGGAAACCCATCGCGTCGGTTCGGGCTCCAGTTCGCGACTGCCCCGATTTGCAGCGGCTGCCGATCAGGATACGGCTGGGAGATAGGCCCCCGGTGCAGAGGTTCTGAAATCGCCCGTCAATGTGGAGTTGCCGTAAGACAGGAAAGGCCGTCTGGGAAACCAGGCGGCCTTTTTCTTTGGATGGATTGCTCGCGCTCCGGATGACGATCGACGATTTGACCCTACGTCACGCCAGCCGCGCGGCGGCGCGCGCGTTCGCCTCGTTGCGGCGCTGTTGGTAGGGCGCGATTCTCTTTTTCATGAGCGCGAGAATTTCCGGCGGCGCGGTATCGGGCGAGCCTGAGTTGAACGGCGGCGCCGGATTGTATTCGAGCCTGAGCTGAATCATCTCCGCGGTCTGCCGGTCGACCATGATCGACACCAGCGTCAGCGCGAAATCTATCCCTGCGGTAACGCCTCCGCCGGTGATGCGGTTGCGATCGACGCAGACCCGCGTCTTTGTTGGCGTCGCGCCGAACGGCGCAAGATGGTCCATCGCCGTCCAGTGTGTCGTCGCCCGGTATCCCCTGAGCAGGCCGGCCGCGCCCAGCACCAGCGATCCCGTGCAGACCGAGGTGATGTATTTCGCGCCGACCGCCTGCCGGCGCAGGAAGTCCAGCATCTCTTCGTCGTTGACTATGTCATCGGTGCCGGCGCCACCGGGGACGCAGATCACGTCGAGCTGCGGGCAGTCCGCAAAGGTGACGGTGGGCGTGAGCACCAGCACCGAATCGCTCGGCACCGGTTCGATCCGTTTCCAGATCAGATGCACCTTGGCGCCGGGCACGCTTGAAAACACCTGCACGGGCCCGGTGAGATCGAGCTGGGTCACCTTCGGAAATATGACAAGACCAATCTGAAGCGGCGCTGGCATGACGAGCCTTTCGAAGTTTTGCTTGACCTGCGCATCCTGACATGATCGCCTTCTGTCCGAAATACCATATTTCCCTCATTTTAAGACATGGGCCTGAAATGATCGGCGTCCTCGTATTTCCCGATTTCCAGTTGCTGGACGCCGCCGGTCCGATTTCGGCATTCGAAATCGCCGCCCGCTTTGCCGGCAGCCCTCCGTCGATCAAGGTTCTGGCCGCGACGCCGGGTCCGGTGCGCAGCTCATCCGGCGTCGAGTTGCTGGCGCGCGGCTTAAAGCCGTCGGGCGCGATCAGCACGCTGATCGTGGCCGGAGGGGAGGGGGTCGAGGCCGCGGCGAGATGCGCGAAGACATTGGCGTTCGTGCGGGGAATCGCAAAGCGGGGCGTCCGCGTCGCCAGTGTCTGCTCCGGCGCCTACATCCTTGCCGAAGCCGGCCTGCTCGATGGCCGCCGCGCCACCACGCACTGGCGGCGCACCAAGCATTTTCTCGGCGCCTATCCCAGGGTGAAACTGGAGCCGGACCGGATCTTCGTCCGCGACGGCAATATCTGGAGTTCGGCGGGGATCAGCGCCGGCATCGATCTGGCGCTGGCGATGGCGGCGGAGGATTTCGGTGAAGAGATCGCGCAGCAGACCGCGCGCCAGCTCGTGCTCTATCACCGCCGCAGCGGCGGCCAGTCGCAATTCTCATCGCTGCTGGAATTGAAGACGCCGGCGGGCCGTTTCGGGCCGCTGCTGACTTGGGCGCGCGAGCATCTCGATGCGCCGCTGACGGTCGAGGATCTGGCCGAGCGGGCCGGCATGAGTTCGCGGCATTTCGCCCGCGCGTTCATCGCGGAGACCGGCACCACGCCGTCGAAGGCGGTGGAGCGGCTGCGGATCGAGGTGGCGCGGCAACGGGTGCAATCCTCTGGAGAGGCGATCGAACGCGTCGCGCAACTAACCGGCTTTCGCGATCCGGAGCGGATGCGCCGCGCCTTCATCCGCGCCTTCGGCCAGCCGCCGCAATCGCTGCGCCGCGCGGCGCGGTCGGGTTAGGCACGCAATCAACGCCCCCTGCGGTCTTCCAAAAGCCCCAAACCTTTGCCCAGCCACCTTGTTGTCGGCGCCTGAATCAGGATTGTCATCAGAATAGCGATGAAGGTGACCGACGCGATCATCTGCGCGCCGGGCGCCTTCATGCCTAGCAACAAGCCAGCCAGCGCACCCGGAATGACGCCGGTCTCGCGCGTCCAGCACATGAACAACATCTCTCTGACGCTCCAGCGCGCGCGCCGGTCCGGCAGCGCACACGCGAAAACGGTCACCGGCCGGGCAACCAGCATCAAAACGGTGACGACGACCACGCCGCCCCACAGGTATTGACCCATCAGACCGAAATCGACCTGCGCCCCCACCAGCATAAAGATGAACAACCGCATGATGAACGCGGTGGTCGAGACATATTCGTCGAGCTTTCGCGCCTCGCCGGCCTCCATCGTGAAACCGAACGATTCCTTGTTGCCGAGCACGATGCCGAACACGAAGACCGCCATGAAGCCGCTGGCCTGCAGACCGTCGGCTGCGAAATAGGCGCCGATCACGGCCACCAGCGTCACCACAGGTGCGTATTCCGCAAGGAACGCCCAGCGTTCATGCGCGATCAGCAGCGCGGCCAGGTACCCGAGTGCAACCCCGGCGACAATGCCGATGGCCGATTGCTTGAGCAGGTCTGATATCGATGACATCAGCGAGAACTCGCCGGTCCCCATCGCCACCGCCAGCACGCCGAAGGTGACGATCGCACCCATGGCGTCGTTGAACGCGGACTCGCTCATCACGGTTTGCGCGACCCGGTCGCGAATGTGAATCTGCCGGAAAATCGGCACCAGTGTGGCCGGATCTGTCGAGGCCAGTGTCGCGCCCAGCAGCAGCGCAACGATCCAGGGAACGCCGAGAACGTAATACGCCGCAAGGCCGGTGATCCCGGCGGTAATCAGCACGCCGACCGTGGCGATCACGACGATGGTGATCCAGACCTGCTTCAGGACGTCAAAGCGCAGCGAAGCGCCGCCATCGAAAAGAATGTAGCTGGCTCCGAACAGCAGGATGATCTGGTTCAGCGCCGAATCTGCCTTGATATCGATCAGGCCCAGCGCTTCCGGTCCGATCGCCATTCCGACGACCAGAAACACCGCAACGTCGGGAATCCTGATCTTCTGCGCCAATAGACCGGTGAGAGTGCCGATCGCAAGAATGAGACCGCACGAAAGCAAGGTGTGCTTGGCGATCTCGATGGAGGCTGACGTTTCCAATTCGTTTTCTCTCTGTGCGACGCAAATAACTGGTGCGCATGCGATTTTCGCAGATCATAATTTGCAGACCCGACGCTGCCCGACGCGCCGCGAAATGGCAAGATCGCCGCCAGCCCCCCAACAGGGATGACAACATGAATTTCATGCTTCAGCGCGGGCGCGTGGGCTGCGCCAGGTTCGTTCTCGGTCTGGTCGCAGGAATGTTTATGGCCGGGTTCGGCTTAGCTCCGTCGGGATCCCGGCGCTGCTAAATTTCCTTAGCGCGGCCATGTTTTCGGCGCATGGCAAGGTACTATCGAGGGTTGTGTTTGCGTCGCGTGGAGGAGTACCGTGATGACCGATCTTCAAACGAAAGTGGAGAAGTACGAGATCAAAGCCGCGCAATGCGAAGAGAGAGTTCGACAGGCGACGGACGGGCCCCAGCAGGCCTTCTATCAGGTGCTTGCTCATTACTATGGCGAGCTAGCAACGGATTTCCGGCAAATCATCGAAAAACGGAAGTCCGCGTAGCTGGCGGTCGCAAGATCGCTGGCCCTCGCGTCAGCATACGGTCGACGGCAGGCCGCGCGACACAGTCTGCGTCGCGGCGCTGGCCATCACAAATCGCTGGTGGCCAAAGGGTCGATCTCGGGTGGAGCGGTCCTCTGGCAGAAGGAGAGACTTCTCAACGTTGCGCTCAAATCAGTACCGCCTCACGTAAAAAATATTGCATGGATCGACTGTGACGTAATATTCGAACGGGCCGATTGGGTGAATGAAGCGGAAGAAATGCTTGAGAAATTCAATCTCGTCCATCTTTTTTCCGATATCGTCGACCTGAACCAGCAGCAGCATGAATTGACCATCGACTGTCGGGCTGCTCCTGCGTCAGGACAGGGTGTTGCAGGCTTGGTGAGTCGAAAACAGATTGAAGCTGCGGCGCTATTGGAGCAGGTGGCGCACGCGCGTTCAAAGTGTGTGGGCTTCGCCTGGGCGGCAAGAAGAGAAATCCTCGAGAAACACGGATTGTATGACGCGATGGTTGTGGGCGGCGGAGTTAGGGCGTTAGCCGCGGCTATGTATGGTCAGTTTGAGACATTGACAAAAGTATATCAACTCAACAACGCACGCCGGGACCACTACCTAACGTGGGCCCGCCCGTATCATCAAGCAGTTGGCGAGAGTATCGGCTACGTTGATGGGAGGCTTTATCACCTCTGGCACGGCGACGCCAAAGATCGCAAGTATAGTGAGCGACATCGATGGTTCGCAAACTTCGACTTTGACCCTGACGTCGATCTTGTGGTTGGTGCTAACGGTGCCTGGCAATGGGCGAGGCCGAGGCCAGATCTCGAAGAATTTTTCGGAAATTATTTCGTGGGTCGGGCCGAAGACGGATAACGCCGTTTTGACCGGATGCGGTGATGTGCACCATGGATCTGTGAGCCCGCGCCCTAATTCAGCGCCTTCAGCCAGACGCCGATTTCTTTTGCCGCGACGTTGGCCTGCTGCAGCAACTTGCCCATGGTGAAGAAGCCATGGAATTGGCCGGGAAAATTCCGGTGCGTCACCGGCACGCCGGCTTCTTTCAGGCGCTTGGCGTATTCGTCGCCTTCGTCGCGCAAGGGATCAGCGCCCGCGGTCAGCACATAGGCCGGCGGCAACCCGATCAGCGTCCTGGCGCGGGCCGGCGATGCGCGCCAGTCGTGAACGTCGGCGGCGCCGTTCAGATAATGATCGCGAAACCATTTTATCACCGAATGCGTCAGCAGGATGCTGGTCTCGGGCTCGCTGTGCGAGGGATGCGTCATCGCAAAGTCGATGGCCGGATAGATCATCACCTGTCCTGATATCGCGGGGCCGTTGCCGTCGCGCGCTGATATCGCCACCACCGCGGCGAGATTGCCGCCGGCGCTGTCGCCGCCGACCATCAGCCGCGACGCATCGACGCCGAGTTGCTTCGCATTGACCGCGATCCAGTTGGTCGCGGCGATGGCGTCATCGACTGCGGCGGGAAATTTATGCTCCGGCGCGAGCCGGTAATCGACCGAGATCACGATCAGCTGACCTTCGTCGGCCAATTTTCGGCACACCACGTCGTGGGAATCGAGATCGCCGATCACCCAGCCGCCGCCGTGAAAGAACACCAGGCACGGCGCCAGTCCGTTGGTCTCCCTTAGCCTCACCGGCGTGTAGACGCGCGCGGGGATCGATCCGGCGGGCGAGGGGATCGCGAGCGGCTGTACCGATTTGAGTTCGGGCGGTTCGGGATTGGTGACGACGCGGCCCTTCAAATAAAGCTCGCGCGCCTCGGCTGGCGAAACCGTTTCGTAGGGCGGACGGCCGGCTTCCTGAAACGCCTTGAATACGGCGGCGGCATCGGGATCGAGGGTCACGGGCATGATGAGAAGACCTTTGCGATATTGAACCTGTCATCCCGGGATGCGCGGAGCGCAGACCTGCAATTGCACATCGGGGAATCCTTGGATTCCGGGTTCGCGCTTTCATCGCGCCCCGGAATGACAATTGTTAGCTTGCAACGCGTCCGCCGTCGACGGTGTAGGCGGAACCCGAGACATAGCTTGCCTCGTCGGAGGCGAGGAACGCCACGATGGAGGCGACCTCGGAAGCATGTCCGAGCCGGCGCGCCGGAATCCGCTCCACGATCCTGTCATTGGGAACGGGCGCGTTGCCGGGATTGCGGCCCTCGATGATCGCGCTCAGCATCCGGCTGTCGATCAGGCCGGGTGAGACGCAGTTCACGCGCACGCCGGTTGCCGCGCACTCCAGTGCGGCGCTCTTGGTGAGCCCGATCACCGCATGTTTGCTGGCGCTGTAGACCGCGACGTCAGGGGAGCCGATCAGTCCAGCGATCGACGCGGTGTTGATGATGCTGCCCTTGTTCCGCCTGAGCATCACCGGCAGCACATGCTTCATCCCCAGGAATACGCCGACCACGTTGACGTCGATCACCCTGCGAAATGTCTCCAGCGAATATTTTGTTATCGGCGCGATGTCGCCCTCGATGCCGGCGTTGTTGTAGAAGGCGTCGATGGTGCCGAACTTGTCGACGGCGGCGCGGACATATCCCGCGACCTCGTCCTCATCAGTGACATCGGCGGTGATGGCCAGCGCCTGCGCCGAGGCCGGCAAATCCCTGGTCGCGGTTTTGAGCTGCGTTTCATTGCGATCGACTGCGACAATACGCGCGCCGCGCTCGGCCAACAGCCGCATCGCCGCGGTGCCGATGACGCCGGCCGCGCCGGTGACGACGGCGACCCTGCCATCCAGACGAATTCGATCGGGCATGCGTGGCGTTTCCCCTGCTGCTCCGGTTGTCCCGGATTTTCATGGTTCGGCGTGTGGCGCGCGAACGTTGATCAGGTGCGACTATTTCATCTGGGGCGCGGGCTGACCAGTGGTCTGAGGAGGGCGGAAACCGCCCTTTCCCCGCCGTATTCGCCGTGTTAACCGGTGGCCCTGCGAGCGGCGAATAGCCTGTTACTATGTCGCGAGCCCGATTCGCCTTTTAAAGCCGCGAGATGTTTCGAACCATTGCCCTGACCGGTTTTGCGGCCCTGCTTGCCGCCACAACGATCTCGCTTGCGCCGCCCGCGCGCGCGCAGATCGGCAATATCTTTTCCGATCCCGCGCCGCGCCCGCCCGGCAACATTCCCCGCGGCAACCAGCAGCAGCCCGACGACGAAGAGGAAGTGCCGGAATTGCCGCAGGGCCGCGTGCTGCCGACGCCCAATCGTCCGCTGCCGGGCCAGGGTGTGCCGCCTCCCGGGTCCGTGCAGTCGCAGCCGCTGGCGCCGCCGCCCGGCACCACCGTCATTCCGCAGAATGTCCCGCCGGGCATCGCGGTGGCGCCGCCACAGCCTAGTCAGGGCGCCGCGGTCGCGCCGCCGGCCGCCAACCCGCTGCCGGGATTGCCGCCGGGACAGCGCCAGCCCAAGGTCGTGCCGCAATCGCCGGCCACATTGCAGCCCGGCGACGAGGTGGTCTCCGAGCCGCCGGCGCAGAAGATCGTCAACAAGAAGGCGAGCTTTTCGGGGCTCGACAAGATCACCGGGCGCATCATCAATTTCGACGAAGACATCGGCGAGACCGTCCAGTTCGGCGCACTGCGCGTCAAGACCGACGCCTGTTACACGCGTCCGGCAACAGAGGCCGCCAACACCGACGCCTTTGTCGAAGTCGACGAGATCACGCTGCAGGGCGAGGTGAAGCGGATTTTTTCGGGCTGGATGTATGCGGCGAGCCCCGGCCTGCACGGCGTCGAGCATCCGATCTACGACATCTGGCTGACCGACTGCAAAGGCCCCGATACCACCATCGTCACTGCGCAGCCTGAGCCGCCGAAACCGCCGCCGCCGCCACCGCCCGTGCAGAAGCGCGCGCCGCCGAAGCAGGCCCAGCGTCCGCCGCCGCCGCAGCCGCAATTCCAGCAGCAGCAACAGCCGCCGCCACCGCCACCGCAACCCGGCGGCCTGTTCGGGATTTTCAGGCAGTAGAACGGGCGTCGATCAACTGCGCCCGGCGATGATCTCGAGCGCCCGTGCGCCGCCGATCGGACGATCGACCGGCAATCTCTCGAAATCCGCGTCGCCTGCGATCGCCTTGTCGAGCAGCGCACAATAGCGCCGCCGCGGGATCTCGACCGCGCCGAAGCTGCGCAAGTGCTCGGTCACATATTGGGTGTCGAGCAGCTCGAAGCCGCCCGTGATCAGCCGCGCCACCAGATGCACCAGCGCCACCTTCGAGGCGTCGCGGGCGCGATGAAACATGCTCTCGCCGAAGAAGGCGCGGCCGAGGCTGACCCCGTACAGTCCGCCGACAAGGTCGTCATTCTCCCAGACCTCGACGCTGTGGCAATGTCCGAGTTCGTGCAGGCCGACGTAGAGATCGCGGATGCGCTTGTTGATCCAGGTGTCGTCGCGGCCGGGCTGCGGCGCAGCGCAGCCTGATATCACCGCTTTGAAAGCCGTGTTGACGGTGACGGTGAAGGCGTCGGAGCGCACGGTGCGCGCCAGACGCGACGAGATGCGAAAGCCATCGAGCGGGATCACGCCGCGCATTTCCGGTTCGACCCAGAACAGGGTCGGGTCGTCGGCGCTTTCGGCCATCGGGAAGATGCCGCAGGCATAGGCGCGCAGCAGCACTTCGGGCGTGATCTCGGAAGAGGCGGAGTCGCGTGACGTCATGCGCGGGATGATAGCAGGCTGAAGTGCGATGGGGCAGACCATCAATGCATGGTGTCACCTCCGGGTCTGCGCCTTGCTTGTCCACAAGACGCGCTGTCGGGCGGTTAGCTGGCTGCCGCGCGCGCGGGTTTCGTTGCCGGCGTATTGACGCGGCGAAACCGCAGCACGATCCGGGTGCCGGAATGGGCCGGGTCGCGCTCGACGCTGGCTTCGAGCTTGGATGCCATGGCGGTGACAATGCGCTGCCCCATGCCGGTGGAACGCGGGTCGGTCTTGACGTTGAGGCCGACGCCGTCGTCGGCGATCGACAGCACGAGATTGTCGCCTTGTGCATTGAGGTCGACGTGAATCGGCCCGGCGCCGTCGGGGTAGGCGTATTTCACGGCGTTCATCACAAGCTCGTTGACGATAATGCCGATCGCCACCGCGCGGTCGGGATCGATCTCGGCCGGCTCGGCCTTCAGCGTCAGCCGCGACATCCTGTCGCCCTCGGCGGACCGCCTGAGATCCTCAAGCAGGGCGTCGAGATACTGGTTCAGCAGCACGCTTTTCAGGTCATGCGAGGTGTAAAGCCGGCGGTGAACCTGCGCCACGGCGGCGACGCGCCCCATCGCATTGGTCAGCGCGACCTTGACGTCATCCTGGGTGCTCGAATTGGCCTGCAGGTGCAGCAGCGATGCGATGATCTGCAGACTGTTGCCGACGCGGTGGTTGACCTCGCGCAACAGCACCTCGCGCTCGGCGGCGAGCGCGGCATAGCGATCGCGCGAGGCGCGGACCTCGGCCTCGGCGTCATCGCGGGCTTTTTGAATGCGCGCCTGCCGCAGCGCGCCGTCGACGGCGACCTGAAGCAGCGGGATGAACTCGCCATGTACATCCTTGACAAGATAGTCGGCGGCGCCGGCCTTCAATGCAGTAACGGCGATGCTTGAGTCCTGCGCGGCCGTGACAAACACCACCGGCGGCGCATTCGGGACCGCCAGTATCCGCTCGAGGGTTTCGAGGCCGTCGAGGCCGGGCATGTATTGATCGAGCGCGATGACGTCGATGCCGCCTTGCCGGAGGCGATCTAAACCGTGCGTGCCGCTCGCCGCGTGGACGACCTTGAATCCGAGCCGCGTCAGGCCGCGCTCGACCAGCCGGGCAAGCGCCTGGTCATCGTCGATATACAGCAGCGTGGGCATCGCAGGGTTCATGTGGCGGCTTGCGGAACCTGAATGACGGAAAAGAACAGCCCGAGTTGGCGAATGGCGGTGGCGAAGCTTTCGTAGTTCACCGGCTTGGTGATGTAGACGTTGCAGCCGAGCTCATAGCAGCGCTTGATCTCCTGGGAATCGTCGGTCGTGGTGAGCACCACGACCGGGGCGCATTTGAGATATTTGTTTTCCTTGACCCGCCGCAAGATGTCGATGCCGGTCATGTCGGGCAGATTCAGATCGAGCAGAATCAGCAACGCCTGGCCCCTGTGCTCGAGGCCGCTGCCATCGCTGCCGAACAGGTAGTTCACCGCAGCTGTACCGTTGGTGAACGGAATGATTTCGTTGTTGACGCCGGAGCGGCGGATGTTGCGCTCGATCAGGCGGGCGTGTCCCTCGTCGTCCTCGATCATGATGATGGTAACTGGATTGCTCATGAATCTCTGTTCCGGTTGCTGGCTGTCCAGGTTATGGGCAGCGTTATCGTGAAGGTGCTGCCGCTATTAAGTTCCGATGACACCGACATGGTTCCACCGAGCCGCCGCACCAGCGCGCGGACGTGGGCAAGTCCTATGCCCTGTCCCGGCTTGTCCTGCGTGCCGGCGCGACGAAAAAGGTCGAAAATCCGCTGATGGTCCTTGGCATCGATGCCGCGGCCGTTGTCGGCGACTTCGAAAATGGCAAAGCCGAGCTTGGTCCGGCCGCGGACGGAGATGTCGCCGGGAACTCCGGGCTTGAGATATTTCAGCGCGTTGTCGATCAGGTTCGAGAAAATCTGCTCCAGCGCGAGGCGGTCGCTGACGATGTGCGGCAGCGGCTCGATGCGAATCTGAGCCTCGGCTTCGGCGGCCTGATGCGCGACGGTCGCAACGATGCCTTCGATCAGTTCGCGGGTGTCGATCCGCACCGGTTCGAATTCGCGCCGCCCCTCGCGGGTAAGGTTGAGGATGGCTGATATCAGGCGGTCCATCTTGGCGATCGACGATTTGATGAATCCCAATGCCTCGGAGAAATCCTGCGAGAGCTGCTTGTCTTCGCCGTCGAGAACCGGCTCGATCTCGCCGGTACCCGCCGGCACCGGCGAAGCCGAGGCGACCGCGCGGCCGAGTGCCGCGATCCGCTTGAAAATGTCGCCGCGCAATTCCTCGAGTTCGCTGGTGAAACCCATGATGTTCACCAGCGGCGAGCGCAGATCGTGGCTGACGATATAGGCGAAGCGCTGGATTTCGTTGTTGGCCTCGCGAAGATCGGCGGTGCGCTCGTCGACCGTGGCTTCCAGATTTAGATTGTTGTCGCGCAACCGGGCTTCGGCGTCGTCGCGCGCGCGTGCCGAGCGCCGCACCAGAAAGATCGAGAGGCCGGCCAGTGCGATCACCAGGCCGGAGCCGGCGATGGTGACCATCGAAGCGATACGCTGGCTGCGGTCGGCTGCAATATTGCGGGCCGTGAACAGACGCTCTTCTTCCGCGCGCATCGCAAGCGCCACGTCGCGGATCGCACCGCTGCTGTTGCGCGCGGCTGCCTCGCGGACCAGCGCGACGGCGCCGGCGGGTTGGTTTTGATTGAGGAAGTTCATTTCCTTCGCGAATTGGTCGAGCCGGGCTTCGACCGCCATTCGCAATTTCTTGACGTTTTCGACCTGAACCGAATTGTCGGCCGTCGACTGCGCCAGCTTGGCGACGGCGGGGATAATCGTCGCAACCGCAGCCTCGTGGTCGCTCAAGAACTCCGGTCCCGAGGTCAGCAAATAGCCACGTGCGGCGCTTTCGGCGCGGCGGATTTCCAGCAGCAAGGCGTTGATCTGATTTTCCACCTCGACGGTATGCACCACCAAACCGCTGTCTTCGCGGGCCCGATCGACGAAGATCACGGACGACGCGCTGATGGCGACCAGCACCAAAAATCCCGCCGCAAGCAGCAGGATTTGCCCAATCGCGCGCCGGCGCGTGGCATTAAGCGTCAAGAGTGTCTCACGTAGCGAAATTCAGCAGTCCCCCCGCGGGGTGGCGGCGACGCGAAAACTTTTGCCAGGGCAAATAGTTCCGGGGGCGCTGAAGATATTTTCGGACCGAACGGGCAGGCCGCGCTCAACCGGCCGGCTGGCCGGCCAGATACTGTTCGAGCCAGTGGATATGGTAGTCGCCGTCGATAATGGCGGGCTCCCGCACCAGGGCCCTGAACAGCGGCAGCGTGGTCTCGATGCCTTCCACCACCATTTCGTCCAGCGCACGGCGCAGCCGCATCAGGCATTCGCCGCGGGTCTTGCCATGGACAATCAGCTTGCCGACCAGCGAGTCATAATAGGGCGGGATGACGTAGCCCTGGTAGACGGCGGAATCGATCCGCACCCCGAGGCCGCCCGGCGGGTGGTATTGCAGGATCTTGCCGGGCGAGGGCCGGAAGGTCACCGGGTTCTCGGCGTTGACGCGGCATTCGATGGAGTGGCCGTTGATGACGACTTCATCCTGCGTCACCGGCAGATCGCCGCCGGCGGCGATGCGGATCTGCTCCAGCACGAGGTCGATATCGGTGATCATCTCGGTGACGGGATGTTCGACCTGGATGCGGGTGTTCATCTCGATGAAATAGAATTCGCCCTCCTCGTAGAGGAATTCCACCGTGCCGACGCCGAGATATTTCATCTCCTGCATCGCCTTGGCGCAGGTGGCGCCGATTTTCGCGCGCGCCGCGGCGTCGAGCGCCGGCGAAGGACCTTCCTCCCAGACTTTCTGATGGCGTCGCTGCAGCGAGCAATCGCGCTCGCCGAGATGGATCGCGCCGCCGCGGCCGTCACCGAGCACCTGGATTTCGATGTGGCGCGGCTTCTGCAGATATTTTTCCAGATAGACTGAGGCATCGCCGAATGCCGATCTGGCTTCATTGGACGCGGTGGAGACCGCCAGCATCAGGTCGCCGGCGGTCTGTGCGACCTTCATGCCGCGTCCGCCGCCGCCTGAAGCCGCCTTTACCAGCACCGGAAAGCCGATCGCCTGCGCGATCGTCATCGCGTCGTCGTCGGGACCGACGCCGCCCTCGGAGCCGGGCACCACGGGAATCCCGAGCTTCTTTGCGGTCTTCTTGGCCTCGATCTTGTCGCCCATCAGACGGATGTGTTCGGCCTTCGGCCCGATGAAATGCAAATTGTGATCGGCGAGGATTTCGGCGAAGCGGGCGTTTTCCGACAGAAAGCCGTAGCCGGGGTGCACCGCATCGGCGCCGGTGATCTCGCAGGCGGCGAGCAGCGCCGGCACGTTGAGATAGCTGTCCTTGGACGGCGGCGGGCCGATGCAGACGCTCTCGTCGGCGAGACGCACATGCATAGCGTCGGCGTCGGCGGTGGAATGCACCGCGACCGTGGCGATGCCGAGTTCCTTGCAGGCGCGCAGGATGCGCAGGGCGATCTCGCCGCGATTGGCTATCAGGATCTTGTCGAACATCGCGGCGCCTGACGTTGACGAATTCTATTCAATGATAACCAGCGGTTCGCCGAATTCGACCGGCTGGCCGTCCTCGACAAGAATCTGCGTCACGGTGCCCGCGCGCGTCGACGGAATCTGGTTCATTGTCTTCATCGCTTCGATGATCAGCAGGGTCTGTCCGACCGTCACCTTGGTGCCGACTTCGATGAACGGCTTGGCGCCGGGCTCGGAAGCCCAATAGGCGGTGCCGACCATCGGCGAGGGCACCACGCCCGGGTGCTTGGTGATATCGGCGACATCGACCGGGACAGCGGCGGCCGGCGCGGAAGCGGCGGGTTGAAAGTTCGACGGCATCGATGCCGCGACGCTGATGTTGCGCGCGACTCTTACTCGCAAACCCGCGCGCTCGATCTCGATCTCGGTGAGACTGGTCTCGTCAAGCAGCAATGCGAGTTCGCGAATGAGCGCGCTATCGTCGCTTTTGAGTTTTGCGGGTGTCTTGTCGTCAGGCTGGCGCGCCATGAGCTTGATCCGGAACTTTCTGTTTGGCGACGGGACGGATGCGTCAGGCTTTGGCCTTGACGCCGATCCTGGCGGCAAGGCCATTGATCGCGAGCCTGTAACCGTCGATGCCGAAGCCGCAAAGCGTCGCGAAAGCGGCGCGGGCGGTGAAGGACTGGTGACGGAAATGCTCGCGGGCGTGGATATTGCTGATGTGGACTTCGACGGTCGGAATTTTCACCGCCACCAAAGCGTCATGCAGCGCGATCGAGGTGTGCGAATAGCCGGCGGCATTGATGACAATTCCGGCCGCCTTCCTGGCATGCGCCTCGTGGATGAAATCGATCAGTTCGCCTTCGCGGTTGGACTGCCTGCAATCGGCCTTCAGGCCGAACTGCGCCGATGTCTCCGCGCAAAGTTTCTCGACGTCGGCGAGCGTGGCGTGGCCGTAGGTCTCGGGCTCGCGAGTCCCCAACAGATTGAGGTTCGGGCCGTTGAGCACGTAAATCGTCTCGGCAGCTGTCTCGGCCATCCAGATCCCGGCAATGTGGCGGTAGGTGGCGCGGTTATAGGTAACAACAGGCCCAAGGGGAAGCCTTTAGGCCCTCCCGCGGCACCCCTCAAATGCCTCATCCGGTTCGTGAAAAGCCCCGCAGAACCTGCGGAAACCACTCGTTAACCAATGTTAAAGGATGGCCGCGCCGGCGGGTAACGGCTTGGTCGGTCGAGACTATACGAGGACGAAAAAAGGGCGGGCCATTGGCCCGCCCTGGATTGTTGCTTTGGGAGATCAGGCCTCGATGACCGCGACGATCTCGAGCGTGCGCGGATTCACCACGACGATCTGATCGCCGACGAGGATGAACTCATATCCGCGCCATTCCGGATAATACGTCACGACTTCCGCCGGGAGCGGGTGGAACGACACCGTGCGTGGAACGCGGCTGCCGACCGAGATCGAGAAGTTGACGTTCGCGAGCGGCTGAACGTGCTCGCCCTTGATCACGGTAGTGATCTTGGTGCGCTGCTCGGTCGAGAGCTTGGCACCAGCGCCGGCCTGTCCGGTCGTGGTGGTCTGGGACTTGCTGTCCGCAGCACCCTTCGACTCCGCGTTCATGCTGCCATTGCGGCCTTCGGCCTTCATATCCTTGCCGGCGGGGCCGCTTGTCTCCGAGCTCATGCTCTTCGACTTTTCGCCCTTCAGGTTGTTGTCCTGGGCCGACTGTCTTCTGGTCGGACTGAGTGGACGTCATGCCCGGCGAAGGCTTCGTCGGTTCCGCGGCGTCGCGCTTCATCGGGGTTGCCGACGGCGCAGCCTTTTCAGACGACGGCGCGCTCTGCTGGACCGTGGAGCCCGCCGACGGCGCGTCGCGGCCCGGTCCGGTGCCCTGCGCGCTGGCGAAGCCGGTTCCAGCGAGCAGCGCCGCCGCCACTACCGACATCATAAAACGATTCACTGCTGTCCGGTTCAGCGATGGTGGTTCTGTAAAATGACGCTGCAACATAAGGGTTTCTTGGGTGGTTTTTTTGGTGCCGACTTGAGCACGATTTGGATT
>Ga0097691_1001587_pt1 | contig 16420 bp, 17 predicted proteins | sample NGESurdeep072012_8_FD_72858 | JGI IMG/M metagenome (GOLD analysis project Ga0097691, IMG submission 72858) | Arctic peat soil microbial communities from Barrow, Alaska - NGEE Surface sample 210-1 deep-072012 | ecosystem: Environmental > Terrestrial > Soil > Wetlands > Peat ... | reverse complement strand
GCCGCCGCCGCCGAGTGCGCCGAGGCTCAGACCGATGAGCAGACCGATGGGCAGGGCTAAGGCAAGGATCTGTTTCTCCTTTCGGTTCGCTCAGGTGAGAAGGACGGGTGGGAGCGGCCCCTGGGCGCGGCCCAGCGAATTGTCACCACTGGCGGGACGCTCAGATGACTGCCCCGGGACGGCCACCCTCGGTGACCACCGGCAGGCCGCCGGCAGCCCAGGCACGCATGCCACCATCAAGGTTGGACACCTCGCGGCCCTGTCCGGCAAGGATCGAGGCGGCACGTGCGGACCTGGCACCTGAACGGCACACGGTGATGACCGGCCGGCCCACGGGCAGCTCGCCCTGCCCCTGGCCCAGCTGAGCCAGAGGAATGTGCCGGGCGCCCTCGGCGTGGCCGGCCGCCCACTCCGCAGGCTCGCGGACGTCGACCAGGATCGCGCCGTCGTCCATGGCACCCTTGGCTTCGAACGCGTTGATCTCCTCGAAACCCTTGGCGAACAGGCCACTCAGAGGCTCGCTCAAGCTCATGTCACCGCCTCCTTCGAGGGAACCGGGGCGGTGACCAGCGGCAGCCCGGATGCGGGTGCCTGCTCGGCGTAGGAGTCGTTCACTGCGACAACGTGAACCCCGCGCGCCGTGAGGATGGAGGCGGCGGCCGAGGCGCGGTAACCGGCGGCGCAGTGCACCCATACCTCCGCGTTCGGCACCTCGGCAATGCGGCTGAGCAGATCGTGGATGGGGATGTGCATCGCGCCGTCGATGTGGGACTCGGTCCACTCCCCCACTCGCCGGACATCAAGGATGACAACCGGGCGGTGGTGGCGTACCTGGGCCAGGTCGGCGAACGTGGCCAGCTCAAAACTGCCCAGCGGCCGGTCGGTCCACGCCTTCGGGGCCCCGGTGGCAGCCGCGGCGGGCCGGTCGATGCCAATCCGTACCAGCTCACGCTGGGCCTGCGCGACCTGCTCAGTGCTCTCTCCCAGCAGTGTCACGGGTGTGCCCCACGGGATCAGCCAGCCCAGATAGGTCGCGAACTGGCCATCGATGCCGAAGTTGAAGGTGCCCGGCACAAAGCCGGCCGCGAACGCAGTCCGGGTACGCAGGTCCACGACCCACTCACCGGCCTCGATCCGGACGCGCAGAGCTGCGGCGTCGGCCAGCTCAGGAACGCTCAGGTCGGCCGCGCCCGGACCAGCGGAGTTGGCCGGACCCATCTGGGCGTAGTACGCAGGCCAGGCATCCAAAGCGGCGAGCAGGTCGGCAACGTAGTCGTTCTCGGCCTGGGTCAGAGCCGGGTTGGTACGCCGCTCCTGGCCGATCGTGGACGAGGTCGCCTCAGACTGCGTCGCCGAGCAGAAGCTGCCGAACCCGTGGGTGGGCAGAACCTGCGCCTGGTCCGGCAGCTCAGCGGCCAGCCGGCGGGCCGAGGCGAACTGGTGGTGCACCAAAGCATGGGTGTGCTCAGGTCCGAGCAGGTCGGGGCGCCCAGTGGAGCCGAACAACAGCGAGCCGCCAGAGAACACGCCGACCTGCTCCCCCGCCGACTCCAGCGAGTAGGACAGGTGCGTGTAGGTGTGACCGGGGGTGGCGATGACCCGGATCCGCAGGGCGTCGCTGACGTGGATGACATCGCCGTCATGGGTCGGAACGCGCTCGTAGACGACCTCATCGGCCGCGTTGACGTGGTACGCCGCGCCGGTTGCCTTCGCCAGGGCCAGCCCGCCGGTGACGTAGTCGTTGTGGATGTGGGTCTCAAAGACGTGGGTGATCCGCACGCCGGCCGCCTCGGCAACCTGCAGCACACGATCGATGTCTCGCTGCGGGTCGACCACCAGGCCAACCTGCCCGTCGTGCGCGAGGTAGCTGCGGTCCCCCAGAGTCGGGGTCTCAATCGGGACAATGGTGACCATATGGTGCGGTCCTCTCGGTTCGGTTCATGTGACGCGAGAACGAAACATCGCGGGCAGCGACATCCTCAGGGGTTTGCGGACTGTTGGCCCAACAGATACCTCCTGGGGTATTCATCGAGCCAACGCCAACCATGGTTCGGGTATTCCATGCCGGGGCCGCGGCGGGCCCCGTCAACCGAGCGGCCTGTCCCACTCGCATTGACGGCGCGGGGTCGCCGGACTCGGCGTTGTTGTTGCTGGGCGTCAGGCTGCGTTGGGCCGGCGGCCCATCACGATCGGATGCCCCGCCCCGGCCCAGGCACCGGTGCCACCGGTGACGGAGTATGCGTCGTAGCCCGCGCGCATCAGTAGGTTGGTCATCGCGAGGCTGCGGTTGCCGCTAGCGCAGATCAGATAGATCGGCTTGTTCTTGGGGAGCTCGTGCATGCGCGACGATAGCTGCCCCATCGGGACGAGAGTGGCGCCGGGGACGTGGCCGCCCACGTACTCACCGGGCTCGCGGACATCGACGACGATCGCGCCGTCACAGTGAGCTGCGGCGAACGCCACCAGGGGGACTTCACGCATGCTGGCTCCTTCTGTCAGTGACAGATATCGAGATGGTGGATACCTATGGGGGTATCGATCCGGTGCCAACGCTAGCCCGAAACATCCACACACACCAATCTCGTTGATACCTCCACAGGTATTTCGATCCCCAGCTCCCCCAACAGCCGCGCCGACCATGACGACCAGCCAGGAGGACACGAAGGGATACCGGCTTCCCGTTGACCCAGACCCGCCGCTACCAGCAGGGCCAGGCTGATGAGCAAGGCAGCGAGCCTGTCGGTGGCTCTGCGGGGCTGCCTGCCCGCCCGGGGCTGCGCTACCTCAACAGCCAGCAGATCGCCCCGAACCCCGGAGCCGGCAGAAGCCGCGAGCGACTCGGTCCAGCGCGCTCGCTAGCCGCAGATACCTGCGTCCACGTACCATCGGTCGTTTCACAGTCGACCAGTAGTCCACAACCAACCAGAGGAACACCACATGTGTAGTCCCGCCCGTTGCCAGCGCTGCGGAAAAACCACCTGGAGCGGCTGCGGCAGTCACGTCGACTCCGTCATGGCCAACGTCGCCCCCGCACAACGATGCACCTGCGCCCCCATCGAGCGGCCCACACGAAAGTTCCCATGGAGCCGAAGCTGAAGCACCTGCGCCACATCCATATACCCGCGACTCGCGAGAACCCTTAACGGGCTGTGGACAAGCCCAACAGGGACGGGGCAACCGCCCGGGTCACAGGTGGGTGAGGAGCTCGTTGGCACGGTCGGCCAGCGACACTGGGACGACCGTGTCGGCCTCAGGTAAGGAGCCCGAGGCAGCCCGCGTCCCCACCAGCCGAGGTCGCCAGCATCACGGTCGCCAGGGCGCACAGCACGATCGCGACCCAGCCTGCAGAACCGACCGGCACGGCGGCGACAACGAGCGCAGGGGCACCCACGAACGAAGCTTGCGTCAGCTGAACCCACATCCATATTCACGTTGTTCTTCCTCCGGTTGGAATTGGTGCCCCTCATAGACGCGGCCAACCCCAAAAGAGATACCGACCGGGTCGCCGGCACCCGCGCCCTGGTCGAGCTCCCGCTGGCCCACCGCAGGCTGCCCACGAACGTGCTGGTCGCGGCGATGGACCACGCCGCCGACTCGGGCGTCCTGGACCCCCAGGTCGTGCTCATCGACGCCCGACGGGGCCAAGTCGAACCCGTCGCCCCGGCAATTTCGGTCGCGACCCTGGCCAAGCACGAAATAAGTCGTCCGGTCCTGGTGCCGTAGGACTGTTGTTTGGCCAGCGCGAGCCCCATAATCTGAACTGGTACCGGTTGGTTTCATAGATCGGAGGGGGCATGTTTTGAGCAACGCCGACCTCGAAAACCAGTTTGGACTGCCGCGCTCGCTGTTGTTCAAGAGCCCAACGGGGATCAAGGGCTTTGACGAGATCACCAACGGTGGGCTGCCGACCGGGCGGCCCAGCCTGGTGTGCGGCCCGCCCGGCGCCGGCAAGAGCCTGTTCGCGCTGCAGTTCCTGGTCAACGGTGCCACCCGCTACGCCGAGCCGGGAGTGTTTCTTGCCTTCGAGGAGGACCGGGCCGACGTGGTGGCCAACGTCGGATCGCTCAACTTCGACCTCGATAGGCTGGAACGGGACGGTCGAATGCTGGTCGACGCGCTGACCTTGGAGCCGCAGGTCGTCGATACCGGCGACTTCGACCTCGAGGCACTGATGGTCCGGCTGGCTTGGGCTGTGGAGAAGATCGGTGCGAAACGGGTCGCCATCGACAACGTGGAGGCGTTGTTCGCCGCCTTCAGCAAGCCGGGCCTGGTCCGGTCCGAGTTGCGGCGGCTGTTCCGTTGGCTCAAGGCCCACGACCTGACCACCGTGATCACCGGGGAGCGTGGCGAGGGCATGCTCACCCGGCACGGCATTGAGGAGTATCTCTCCGACTGCGTGGTGGTCCTGGACGACCGGGTGGTCCAGGACGTCGCCACCCGGCGACTTCGGGTAATGAAGTACCGCGGCTCAACCCACGGCAGGAACGAGTACCCGTTCCTGATCGGCCCCCAGGGCCTCGAGGTGCTACCGATCACCTCGCTCGGCCTGAGTCAGGAGGTCAGCGCCGAGCGGATCTCCACCGGCGTGGCCGGGCTGGATGAGATGCTCGGCGGGGAGGGCGTGTTCCGGGGCAGCGGTATCCTCGTCAGCGGATCGTCCGGCACCGGTAAGACGACGATCGCGGCAAATTTCGCCGACGCCGCCTGCCGACGCGGGGAGACCGTGCTGTTCTTCAGCTTCGAGGAGTCCAAGTCCGAGATCTATCGCAACATGGCCTCAGTCGGACTGGACGTGTCTGGCTGGGTGGACCGGGGTTGCTGCACTTCCACTGCGAGCGGCCGACCACCCGCGGGTTGGAGGACCACCTCGCCGTGATGCAGCGAATGATCCAAGAACTACACCCGACGATGGTGGTGATCGATCCGGTGAGCAGTCTGGCCCGGGGTGCAACTCCGTTCGACGTCTCGGCCATGCTCATGCGCCAGGTCTACTACCTCAAGTCGGCCGTCATCACGGCCGTGATGACGGTGCTGAGCGGGGAGGGCTGGCTTGAGCAGTCCATCACGAACATCTCTTCGTTGGTCGACACCTTCATAGAGGTCGTCATACTGAGCGCTTTCGGGGAGCGCAACCGCGGACTGTACGTGCTCAAGAGCCGTGGTATGTCTCACTCGAACCAGATCCGCGAGTTCCTGCTCAGCGACCGCGGGGTGGACGTTATCCCTGTGGTCATCGGACCGGAGGGGGTGTTGACCGGGTCGGCGCGCATTACTGCGGAGAGCGCCGAGCGGAGCGCCGCGGAGGGGTTGTCGCGGGAGTCCGAGGAGCTCTCGCGCGCACTGGAGCAACGCAGGGAGACTGTCGATGCGCACGTGGCCACACTGCGGGCTGACTTTGCGGCCGTGGAGATACTGACCCAGCGACTGATCGAGGCGAGCGAGCAGCGGCAAGAGGCGGTACGCCTGGACCGGCTGGCACAGGGGCGGCGGCGCACCATCAAACATCCGGAGAACGAACCGTGAGCACCCCCTCCGAACCACAGGCACAGGAAAGGGCGCCCACCCCGGAACGACTTCACCTGACGCTGTTCGTCAGCGGAGCCTCACCCGCTTCCGCCCGGGCTGTGCGTCGGCTTCGCGATATATGCGAGCGGCACGCTCCCTTCGGCTACGACCTGACGATCGTCGACATCTATCAGCAACCCGAAGTGGTCGTTTCCCGGGGGGTACTGGCTGTGCCAACCCTGATCAAGGAGCTACCACTTCCCGTACAGGTGTTGATCGGCGACTTCACCGACGAGCCAAGGGTGCTCGCCGCGCTGGGCCTGCATGCCGCGACAGTGGATTGAGCCATGACGGCAGGTAGGTCCAGCCGGGACCATGAGATGACCCTCCTCGCCAACCGGCTCGCCGTTGCCGAGGAAACGATTCGAGCACTGCTGGCCGGCGAGGTCGACGTGATCGTGAAGGGCACCGGGCCGGGTGATCAGCAGGTCTACACGCTGGAGACCGAGGAGCGCCCCTACCGGCATCTGGTGGAGCGGATGTCCGAGGGCGCCGCCCTGGCCGACGCCGACGGCTTGATCGTGTACGCCAACCAACGGCTCGCGACGTTGCTCGGTGTTCCGCTGGAGCGGCTGCTTGGCCAGTCGTTCTTAAACTGGCTCGACGAATCCGAACACCCCCCCTTCATCCGGCGGCTCACCACGGCAGCCTCTGGTGGACACGACGAGCACACCCTGCGCCGGTCGGACGGCGGCAGCGTGCCGGTGCTAGTGGGTGTCAGCATCACGCAGGAGCCCCATGGGCTGCTCCGTTGCCTCACTGTGACCGACCTTGACCCGCAAAAAGCACAGCAGCAGCAGCTGGACCGACTCAACCAGGAGCTGACCAACCGGTTGGCCGAGCTGCACCAAGTCAACGCCGAACTCGACGCCGAAAGGATCAGGGTCGAGCAGGCCAACGCGGAACTGCACGTGGTCAACGAAGCGATCCGGGGCTTCATCGCCGTCGCAGCGCACGATCTGCGCTCGCCGCTCGTGTCGATCGCTGGTTTCTCCGCGCTGCTCACCAAGAGCTGGGAGACGTTCAGCGAGCAGGACCGGCGCAAGTTCGTCGCCAGTATCGACCGCCAGTCCCACAACATGTCCAAGCTGGTCGATGAGCTACTCACCTCGTCAAGCATCGAGGGCGGTGCGCTGAACACGTCGCCCAAGCTCATATCGTTAAGGAATGCCATCGACCGGTGCCTGGAACTGGGCAACAGGGACACCGAGAGTGTGGCTGTGTCTTGCTCACCGGATCTGATCATTCGGGTCGATCCACACCACCTGGCACGCATTCTGGACAACTACGTGCAGAACGCATTCAAGTACGGAGAACCGCCCGTGCGCATCGATGCCACCCGGAAGGGTGACATGGTCGAGGTTCAGGTTCTCGACCATGGACCCGGTGTGCCGGCGGAGTTCGTGCCCAGGCTGTTCGGCAAGTTCGCCCGAGCCGACACTGCGAGCACGAGAGGCAAGAGGGGCACCGGCCTCGGTCTGTCGATCGTGCGTGGACTGGCCGAGGCCAACGGCGGTCAGGCGCGCTATGAGCCCAACGTTCCCAACGGCGCGTGTTTCGTTGTGGAACTCCCGGCCGGCGCCACCTCAGGTGCGTGAAGGTGACTCGTGGTGGTCGAAGACCATCCGGCTGACGGCGCGGCGGACGGTCTCAGCTCCGCGAGCAGGCCGGCGACGGACGGTCCCCTCAGTTCCGAGGCCATGGGCAAAGCATCAGCTGACACAGGTTCGTCAGGGATCAACTGAGACTCGACAACTTGGCTATCGACGGTCATATGTCGGGTGATTCGTGAAAGTCGCGGGCAGCTGATCCTCTACACAGCCGCCACACGGATCGCGGCACAAGTGGCACTCCCACACCAACAGGACGCACACTGCGAACGGCCTTGGCGAACTTGTGCCAAGGCATGGGCTTCGATGCTCCTGACCTCGCCTCTTCAAGACCGACGGCGCGGACGCCAGCAAGGCTTCGGCATGTGCAAGAAGAGCAGCTGGTTGGTCCCCTTGGCCGCCGTGCTCAGACCTGAAGCCCCACAGCAACGATCGCCTCGGCGACGATCCGCAGGCTGGCGTTGTTGTTGCGGGCGTGCGAGCGCATCAGCTGGAAGGCCTGCTCGACGGTGACTGAGTGCTGCTGGGAGGTGATCCCCTTGGCCTGTTCGATGACGACCCGTGACTCCAGCGCCTCCTGCAGCTGCTGGCTGAGCTGCTCCTGCTGGCGCAGCTTGGAGGCGTTGACCACATAGCTGGTCGCCACGTTGGCCAGCACGCCGGCCACCGCCATGTCCTCATCCGACCACTGCCGAGGCTCCGGAGAGTAGAGGTTGAGGGCGCCGATGATCTGGTCTGCCAGCCGCATCGGGATCGCCGCGACCCCGGCCACGGACAAGCGGGTGGCGGAAGCCGAGAACTTCGGCCAGCGGGTGGACTCCTGCCGCACGTCGGTCACCCGAACCACCTCACCGGTGGAGTATGCGTCTCGGCACGGGCACGGGAAGGGGTGCAGCTGCGCATGATCGCGCTCCAGCTCCGCCGAAGCCTGGTTCACCGCGGTTACGAAGCAAAGCCCCCCATCGTCGGCCATCGTGACCCAGCTGCCGCACAGACCCAAAACCGCAGTGACGCTCTCCGTGAGCTCAGTCAGCGCTTCCTCAAGGTCGTAGCGCGCTGGCAGAACCACGGCGAATCTTGACAACGTCTGGAGGAACAAGGACTGGTCATACATCTCGGGGGTCATCCGTTCTTACGCCACCGGTTTGGCGGCTCACCGTAGTGCTGGACCGTAGCCATAAAGGGTGGACGTCATTGGTCGGGTGCCACATGCTGACACCAAGTCTAAGTCTGCGAAAGGGTCAGCCTTGACCACCAAGCCTGACCATAACCTCATCCACCAGCGGTGCAGGTCATGGGCGGTGCGCACGAAGGTGGGTCCCGACGTCATCTGCCGGCCGTTCAGGCCGTCGCCGACCCGCTGGCGTGAGCTTGCAGGCCCGTGACCCATGGGAGCGGGATTCGTCCGCTCCCATGGGTCACCTCCCAGCGCACGCAGGCAACCGGATGGGCATGACTCAGGGGTGGGGCTCGTTCTGCGCGGTGCTGACCTGGTCGCGGTAGCAGTTCGCACGGCTTCGCCCTGCGCCGGGGGCGGGACGTGCGCCCACCCCCGGCACGTGCTGGGAGGCCGTGTCATCTCGTCGGGCTAGGCGATCATCCCGTGCGGATCAAGCACGAACTTCTTAGCGACGCCCTTGTCGAAGTCGGCGTAGCCCTGGGGTGCCTGATCGAGTGGGATCACCGTCGCGTTGACGTTTCTGGCGATCTGCACCTTGTCGTGCAGGATCGCCTGCATCAGCCCGTGGTGGTACTTCATGATCGGGCACTGGCCGGTGGTGAACGACAGTGACTTGGCCCAGCCGAGGCCAAGCCGGATCGACAGGGCGCCGATCTTGGCGTTGTCATCGATGCCGCCGGGGTCACCGGTGACGTACAGACCCGGGATACCCAGGGCGCCGCCGGCTGCGGTGATCTCCATCAGGGAGTTCAGCACGGTGGCGGGTGCCTCCTGGCCGGCATTCGCGCCGTGGCCGTGCGCCTCGAAGCCGACGGCGTCGACCGCGCAGTCCACCTCGGGCACCCCGAGGATCTGCTCGATCTGATCCTGAGGACTGCCCTTGGACACGTCGACGGTCTCACAGCCGAAGGAGCGGGCCTGGGCCAGCCGCTCAGGGGTCAGATCGCCGACGATGACGACCGCAGCGCCGAGCAGCTGGGCGGATGTGGCCGCGGCCAGCCCGACGGGTCCGGCACCGGCGATATACACCGTCGAGCCCGGCTTGACCCCCGCGGTATACGCACCGTGGAAGCCGGTCGGGAAGATGTCCGAGAGCATGGTCAGGTCACGGATCTTGGCCATCGCCTGGTCCTTGTCCGGGAACTTCAACAGGTTCCAGTCGGCATAGGGCACCATGACGTACTCGGCCTGTCCACCGACCCAGCCCCCCATGTCGACGTAGCCGTACGCCGAGCCGGGACGGTCAGGGTTGACGTTCAGGCAGATCCCAGTCTTGCCTTCCTTGCAGTTGCGACAGCGACCACACGCAATGTTGAACGGTACCGAGCACAGGTCACCGACCTTGATGAACTCCACGCCCGGACCCGTCTCGATGACCTCGCCGGTGATCTCGTGCCCGAGCGGCAAACCCGCGGGGGCCGTGGTCCGGCCACGGACCATGTGCTGGTCGCTTCCGCAGATATTGGTGGAAACCACCTTGAGGATGACCCCATGGGGGCACGCGCGCCCCACGTTGGCCGGGTTTACCCCCGGCCCATCCGCCACCTCCAGGGTGGGGTAGGGGATGTTTTCGACCGCGACCAGACCAGGTCCCTTGTACACGACTGCCTTGTTGCCTGCCATTGTTCTCTCCTTCGAACGAACTTGCGGATCGACCGCCTCAGCCGGGGTGCTGACCCGCCGGGCGTGCATGACGTCTTGCGCCTACGTGCTTGACCTCCCTTCGGCAGATGCTCCGCCACGGCTCTGCTGGCTGCTGGCGAAACCGGTAAGGACCTCTAGCCCCCTTGCTAGCTCTGGCCTGATGCCGCGTCACTCGCCTCGGCGACCTCGAGCGCGTCGTCGTCGGCCTCAGGTGGCTGTACCAACCGGTCATAGACGAAGACCGCCAGCACCGCGCCGATCACCGGTCCGACCACGTAGATCCAGAGCTCGTTCCAGGGCGTCGTACCACCGGACACCGCGTTGGCGACATACGGGCCGAAGGTGCGGGCGGGGTTGACCGATCCGCCGGTGAACGGCCCAATGACAAAGATCTCGCAGACCACGGCCAGGCCGATGAGGAAACCAGCCCACCCCACCGGCGCCCGCCGGTCCACGGCCACCGCCATGATGGTGAACAGCAACAGGAAGGTGCCCAACCCCTCAGCCAGCACCGCCTGTCCGGAGCCGACCCCCGGCGCAGCCGAGGTCAGGCCAACGCCGGCCGCAGTGGCCACCTTCGTCCCGGCCACGCCAACCATGAGGAAGGCCCCAACCACGGCGCCCACGAGCTGCGCACCGACGTAGGCCGGGACCTCGACCCACCGGAAGCGCCGCGTGACCGCCAGCGCCACAGTCACGGCGGGGTTGATATGCGCCCCGGAGGTCGTACCCAGCGTGTAGATGACCAGCGCGACGACCAGCCCGAAGGACAAGGCGATGAACCCGAGGCCCGCATAGTCCAGCGATCCCTTGCCCAGTACCTTGGCCGCCACCACCGCCCCGGGTCCAAAGAACGCGAGCAGGGCGGTGCCGAGGAGCTCGGCGAGTGTGCGACGCAGCAACGAACCATTCATGGCCGTACCTTTCCCGTAAGGAAGAACGTCCGGTTCTGACCAACAGCCGGACCCTCGAGCGTGAGGAGTCGCTCTTGAAACGAAGACGACTAATGGCTTCTGTCAGATGGGTAAGCCTCCAATAGCAGGTGGCACTCACATACGACGACCTCATGAAGGGGCCCGGCGGGCGTCCCTCGAAGTCAGGCAATCTCCAACAGGTTTGCTATGTGAACTCGTGTGCGTCTGGGGGAGAGGGTAACAGAGTGTGGGCTGGGTCACCCTCACGCCCGACTGCCCTGCGGCGAACCCTACTGGCGGGGACTGCGCAGCCGGCTTGCTGGAGGCGGACAACGACACCGCCGCCGCGGCGCTGGTCATCGCGGCGACCGACCCGGACTACACCGCCGCGTTCCTCAGGGCCGTTCGGTCCGAACACGGCTACCGGGCTTGGACCGCCGACGAACAGCGGGCATATGTCCGGGTCGAGGCGGCCCGCGCCACGATGTCGGAAGGCGGCTCGGGGTCCTACCTCGTACCGTTCGTGCTCGACCCGTCCGTGGTGCTCACCAACAGCAGCATCACCAACCCGGTGCGGTCGCTGGCCAAGGTGGTCACGACATCGAGCGCGACATGGAACGGCGTCAAGGCCGACGGCGTCACGTCGCTGTGTCGTTGGCCTGACCGCCTTATGCTCCGACGTCGCGACGTCAGCTGAGCTGGTTCATGACCCCCGACGCAATGAGCTCGAGATGGTCGAGGTCATGCAGGTCGAGCACCTGAAGATAGATCCGGCTAGTACCCACACCTGAGTACTGGCCTATCTTGTCGACGATTTCGTCCGGTGACCCGGCGAGGCCGTCGTTGCGCAACTCTTCCAGGTCGCGGCCGATGGCGGCGGCTCGCCGACGCGCCTCGGTCTCATCCCGCCCGGCGCAGACTGCCAAGGCGTTGCTGAGGGTGAGGGTGGAGAGGTCACGCCCGGCCGCGCCCGCCACCGTACGGACGTTCTCGAAGCGCCCGGCCGACTCCTTGACGGACACGAAGGGCAGGTTGAAGTCCGACGCATAGCGCCCGGCGAGCTCCGGGGTCCGGCGCCTGCCCGTGCCCCCGATCACCATCGGCACCGGAGTCTGCACCGGCTTCGGCAGCGCAGGCGAGTCGACCAGCGTGTAGTGCCTGCCCTCATGGGTGAACCGCTCGCCGACGGGGGTCTCCCAGAGCCCGGTGATGATGACCAACTGCTCCTCGAGCCGGTCGAACCGCTCGCCCACCGACTCGGGCAATGGGATGCCGTATGCCGTATGCCGCATGCTCCCGTTCGGACCAGCCCGCGCCAAGCCCGAGCTCGACCCGTCCGCCTGACATCTCATCGACCTGGGCCACCTGCACCGCCAGCAGCCCAGGGTGCCGGAACGTTGCCGATGTCACCAGGGCGCCGAGCCGGATCGTGTTGGTATCGCGGGCCAGGCCTGCCAGCGTCGTCCAGGTGTCCGTGGGCCCGGGCAAGCCATCGCCGTCGCCCATGATGAGCAGGTGGTCCGAGCGAAAGAACGCAGGGAAACCACACTCCTCTGCCTTGCGCGCGATGGCGAGCTGGTCGGCATACGACGCGCCCTGCTGGGGCTCAATGAACAGGCGCAGTTCCATGGCGGCCACTCCATGTGGCCGCCTCCTGCAGGTACCGAGCCGAGGGCGCACGTCTTCCTCGCATGTTCCCCGACGGTTGCTCCCCCGACTGGACTCGAACCAGTAACCTTCCGATTACTCACAGACCAGTTTGGCGTTGACGGCTATGAGCCAATCTTGTGCAGTAGCAACAGGTTTGTTCGCATTGGATACTTGCAGATGTGTAAGGATTCTGACTAGTAAGCGGGCACTAAGCGGGCACCAAAAGCATGCGATTGAGGGTCGCCCGACACCCCCCGTCCCTTGTCACCTGTGTCGGAAGTCGGTCAACCCAAGCGGCTCCTGCCCGTCCTCGGGAACGGGGGCCACTAGGACGCCTCGTCGAGAGCGGAGTGGACGACATCCGACCACGCGGCACGAACATCTCGGGAAAGAACCAGGCTGTCCCACAGGTCCACGAGAAGCGCCCCGTCGATGTAGCTCAGAACGTCTGCCGGGGTTCCTTCGCGAAGCACGATCTCGTACACACGCGCCCGTCGATCGCGCTGGGAGAGCTTGAACTGCCGGTCGGGCTGTGACCAGTTCAGGTGCAGGGGCAAGGTGATGGTCGCCAAGGCCTGGCGCACCGGCAGCCGGGGAAGGCTGGTCGGCACCAGGGTGACGCGTCCTCGGGCGAGCACGCGTTCCACAAACCTGATCTGCGGCACCGCCGTCAGCTGCTGTCCGGCCGCAGCCAACAGCCGGGCCGCGGTCTCCAGGGTCGGGGAAGTGCGGCCATGCTCGTAGGCCGAGAGCGTAGGCCGGGAGGTCCGCGCACGGATGGCAAGCTCGCTCTGGGTCAGGCGGGCTTCGTGACGAGCTCGGGTAAGCAGGTCCGCGGTCCTCATCGCTCCTCCTTCGGCGTATCTAATTCGATACTAGTCTCATCTGGCTCAACTCGAGCAGACGCCTTGCGTGTAAGCCCCCAGCAGCGCCGTTTGCTCAGCACGTACGTGAGGCGCACCGTGAAAGTGGGAGTCTCGGGGCTGGTCGCGGCCCAGCATCTTTAGAGATGAGCAACAGCGCTCCAGATACCAACCACCCATGGACACCATGCGGGTTCTCGTCCGGTGCCCACCAAGAGTTTGCGGCCTGGGGGCCGTGCGGACGGTGGCTGCGCCGACCCCCTCCCCCTCGTCCCCAGCGCTTCTCATGGCCACAGACAAACCAGCGAGGCAACGGGAATCGAACCAGGACCACCCCGCTCCTTCGCGAGGCACTTGAGAAAGATCGTGGCCAGCGTCGACCTCGGCGAAGGCCAGATCAGCGTGGTCAACACCAAGGAAGGCAGCACTCACCGACCTGATCGCCGCGATGCCGCCTCAAACGCCATAGCTCTTGGGATCCAAGGCCGCGAACTTCGAGACCACGTCCAGCGTCAAAGTGCGCCGGCCAAGGTCGTCAAGTCCAGTTCTACGTCCTTGCCGTGCACGGTTACGACCACCCTGGGGCGCTCGCCGGCGGCGCTGAGGTAACTGGTCAGGGTGGAGAGCAGCATGTCGTGACGCTTCTCGATCCGACTGATCTCTGATTGCGCGACACCCATCTGGGTCGCAAGCTCGACCTGGGTCAGGTCGGCCGCCTTGCGGATCGCCACCAGGCTCTGCGCGTAGGCCCGATCTACGGTTGCCATCTGTTCGCGGACCTCGGCGACCCGTTCGACCATGCCTGGCCTAGCCAGCAGCTTGTCCAGTTTGGCGGCAGCGGCCGTGGGACCGACGAAGGTGATCTCTTCTTCAGCCATGGTCTTCTCCTTCAGTTGCTATGCGATACCTCGAGATCGCTACGTCGGCACGGGAGCCGACGCTGTCATAGAACACATCACCCATCTGGGCCTTGTCGTTGGCAAACAATGCGACCACGACATCCTCCGGGCGTTCAGGCGGGAACCAGACGATCAGCCGGACCGCAGCACCTGAAACGTACGGATGCCCCACCCGCCACACGAGGTTCCTTCCTGACTGACGAACACGTCGCAGCGTCGGAGTCTCGACATCAGGCATCGACGTCAAGTCCTGTAGAACACTGAGCTCAGCTGTCACGAGCTCGAGCATCAATTGCGAGTGGCGGTCTCCTCGATCCGCGCGTTCCGTAACCTGATCTAGCCAGTCACCAAAGTCGCGAGTCCAGTCGATCAACACATCATCAATATAGCTTGTGCAGCATATATGTTCAAGACCATATTCCTCGGAGCCACAAGTGGCCCGGTTACCGACACCCCGCAGCGGTCTGAGGCTGGTTTGGGCACGTCGGCCCCCTCCCCTTCGTCCCCAGCGCTTGTGAACCGGCTGGCGACGACGGGAATCGACTCGGAAACCTCATGTTTGCAAACTCGCGGCTGATTCGGCGTCTACTATCGCTGAGCCCCTCACGTGACACCGTTGGCAGTTTTCGTTATCGGCTGGTTTCGGGTTCGTTGCCGTACTTAGGTGGAGTACGCGGCGGTCCTTCGCGACTCCTGGCCGCAGCAAGACATAGGGCCAACCGATCTTGACCTGGGTCGGCTGGTTCGTCGGTGTCGGTTGTGTGGCTCATGGGACACGTTGGCGGTCTGAGTCCGCCGAGACGCGCTGACGCGACATACTAGACGTCATGGGCCCCCTCGAAGACCTTACGAACCTCCGCCAAGCGCTCTATCAGTGCACTGAGTTGCGTGCCGAGGCCCTCAATGAGCGCGATCGCCGAGACTGGCAGGTTGATGTATTCGAGGAAGAGGACGACCCAATCTCTGAACTCATGGAGCGCATTAGTTGGCATCAACAAGGAGCGGTCGCGCTGGGTTTGGCTGGCGGCTCTGGTGTCGGTAAAACGACACAGGTTTTTCGCCTGATTGATAGGTTGTGGACATCTGAGGGAATCAGGGGGATTCGTGTTGGCTATGAGAACTACAGTTCCCTGTCCTCGGCCCCGGACATTACTGACTTCCTCCTATCAATTATCGGAGGTCTCGCTGAAGAAGCTGGCAGACTGGGGTATCTCCGTGCGGGCTGGACTCCAGCTGAAACTGAGAATGAGCTCATTAGCCTCCTGCGTCGCCTAAAATTTGAACCAGAAATCACGGCGGGGCCGTTGAAGATCAAAGCGTCTTTGCGAGACGACGAGACGTTTCGACGGCGACTTCGTGAACATCTTAGTGGGCAGGTCGCACAATTCGTTCGAGAGGTGCGGGAATTTGCCTCACACCTCGTTCTCGAGATAGTTAAGAATTCCCCAGGTTGCCGAGGCGTCGCAATGATCGTTGATTCGACTGAGAGACTTAGCGCGCCTGCGTCAGCCGAAGAAGAAATGCGCACGGCGGTTCGTAGCCTTTTTATTCAGAACGCAGAGAATCTCGAATTCTCCGATCTCAATTGCATCTATTTGCTGCCGCCGTGGTTGCCAATCTCAGACGGTGGCGCCTTACGCTTGGATACGGTCGCCTTTCCGACCGTTCGCGTGGCCAAGCGCGACGACGAGGACGACGAAAGAGGTCTAGCGCTTCTGGATAGCATCGTACGCAAGCGTATGCCGGAGATCAATGCGCTTATATCGACTCCAGACCTCCGACAGCTGTACAGGATGTCCGGGGGTGTCCAGCGCGTCTTGTTCCTATTGTTGAACGAAGTGGCTGGCCGTGCACGACGGGCAAAGTCTCTTCCAGTCCCACAGGAGATTGTGCGCACCGCATTAGATAGCGTTCGGCAGGACTATTTAGCCATAACAATCGAGGCAGCTCCTGCCCTTCGTCGGATTGACGCAACGAAGAGCGTCGATGGATTGGAAGAGAAATCTCTGGATCAGTTAGGCCGCTACTTCCAAGCATTGGTGGTTCTGCAAGTAGCGAACGGGGAGAAATGGTACACGATCCATCCTTTGATGCG
>Ga0097691_1001586_pt1 | contig 16423 bp, 14 predicted proteins | sample NGESurdeep072012_8_FD_72858 | JGI IMG/M metagenome (GOLD analysis project Ga0097691, IMG submission 72858) | Arctic peat soil microbial communities from Barrow, Alaska - NGEE Surface sample 210-1 deep-072012 | ecosystem: Environmental > Terrestrial > Soil > Wetlands > Peat ... | reverse complement strand
CTGTCGCTGATTGGGGGGAGCCAGCCGCTTTATCCGGCACCGAATAGCCGCCTGAAATGCGACATGGTCATGGCGCTCGCCCTCATCCACCACCTGGTTCTGGGGCAGGGACTGTCGTTCGAGAGAGTCGCGGCCATATTCGCGGGCCTCGCAAGAACGTATCTTTGCGCCGAGTTTGTCGCTCTGGATGATCGGATGATCGTGAGCGATCCGCCCTTCTTTCCAGCGTACAATGCGTCACCGGAAAGTTTTGGATGGTATACGCTGGAGAATTTCATCGCTGCCCTACGGCCGTATTTCCCGACCATCGACGTGAAGCCATCGCACCCGGCGACTCGTGTTATGGTTGTGGCGTCGAAGTAGCTGCAGGGCAGTAGCAACCGCCAAGAGGTTTTCGCATGAGCGTGACGTACCACGAGGTTGAGGCATTCATTCGCGACGAGCTGGCATCGCTCACCGGGGAGGTGTCGGTCAGCGCCGACACGGTTCTCATCGGCCAGAACCGCGTGCTCGATTCGGCCGACCTCGTCGTGCTGCTTCTGGCGGTGGAGGAATTCGCGAAGGAAAAAATGGGCGTGGACTGGGACTGGACGAGCGACAGCGCGATGTCTGAAGCGCGAAGCGTGCTGCGCAACGTCGGCGCACTCGCCCATCACCTCGCCGACCTGCAGGCGGCGTGAGCCCCGGCGCCGTGGACACGATCGTCGTGACGGGGGCATCGCGCGGCCTTGGGGCACATTGTGCGCTCCGGTTGCACGAGACGGGCTATCGCGTGGTCGGTCTCGGAAGAAAGCCGGCAAAGAGCTCGCCCTTCGAGATGCGTGTGGCTGACGTTGCGGACGCGGCGTCGGTGAGCGCGGCACTCGGCGACCTCAAGCGCGACAAGTCGGTGTATGGCCTCATCAACGCCGCCGGCATCGCCTCGATGAATCTCGTGATCACCACACCGCCAGAGACCGTTCGCCGGATAATCGAGACCAACCTCATCGGCACGATCTTCTGCTGCCAGGCGGTGGCGCCGGCGATGGTGAAGCGCGGCGGCGGGCGCATCATCAACTTCTCAACGCTTGGCGTTCCGCTCGCCATCAAGGGAGAAGCCGTCTACATCGCGTCGAAGGCCGGAGTCGAAGGCTTCTCACGGGCATTTGCACGGGAGATGGCGCCCCACGGCGTGACGGTGAACACAATCGCGCCCGGCCCGATCGACACGGCGCTCATCGAAAAGGTGCCTCGGCAGAAGATCGACGAAGTCGTCGGCCGCCAACTCATACCTCGGCAGGGGGAGCCGGAGGATGTCTGGAACATCGTGTCGCTGCTGCTGTCGGCGGAGAGCTCGATGATCACTGGACAGACTATCCACGTCGGCGGGGCGTAGTGGGAATACTGGAGGAGCTGGCCAGTCGCCAGTCGAATCGTGAGCAGCCGTTCCTGATCGGGCCGTCAGGGTCGCTCACGTTCGGGCAGGTGGAGGAGACGGCCCGGCGCGATGACCTGCGCGTGCGCGACATCCAGGCCGGCGACGTGGTGGCAATCGTTGGCGACTTTGACGCCGACAGCATCGCCCTTTCGCTCCGCCTTCTCGACCTTGGCGCGATTCTGATGCCGCTTACTGCCGGAACTTTGGCGGACCATGAGTACTTCCTGGAGTCGGGAACCGCCCAGTGGGTCATTCGCGGAGCTGAGGTCGAACGTCGCTCCGAGTCGCCGGGGCAGGCGCCCAATCCACTGATTGCCGAGCTGCGGCAGCGCGGCCATCCGGGGATAATATTTTTCTCCTCGGGCACCACTGGACGTCCCAAGGCAATCCTTCACGACTTCCGAAATTTCCTCGCGCGCTACGCGGTGCCGCGACCAGCGCTCAGAACGCTCAATTTTCTGCTGTTCGACCACGCTGGCGGGATCAACACGCTGCTTTACACCCTGTTCAACAGCGGCGTTGTCGTTGTTCCCTCGCAGCGAACGCCGGACGCGATTGCGGCCGACATCAGGCGGCATTCTGTTGAGCTGCTACCCGCAACGCCCACGTTTCTGCGGATGATGCTCCTTGGCGGATTATTCGACGAGGATCGCTACGCAACGTTGCGCGTGATTACGTACGGTACCGAAAGGATGGACCAGGGCACGCTGGACCTGCTTTGCGCGAAGCTGCCGCGAGTTGATTTTCGCCAGACTTACGGGCTGTCGGAGCTGGGCGTGTTTCAGGTGAAGTCCCAGGCCCGTGACAGTCTCTGGATGCGCATTGGCGGTGACGGAATCGAGACGCGCATCACGCACGGCGTGCTTCACATCCGGTCTGCCAATCGGATGCTCGGCTACCTGAACGCGCCGTCGCCATTTGTCGACGGCTGGTATGACACGGGCGACATAGTCGAGGAGAGCGACGGATACATCAAGGTCGTGGGGCGCGAAAAGGAGATCATAAACGTCGGCGGCCTCAAGATTCTTCCCGGAGAGGTGGAGCGGGTCGCCCTCCTTTATCCCGGAGTGGTGCGAGCGAAGGCTCACGGCGTGGCCAACCCCATCACCGGCCAGCACATAGAGATTACCGTCGAACCGGAGTCCGGCGTATCGCTCGACCGCCGCGTGCTCATGGCGCACTTTCGCCGCCACCTCCAGAAGCAGCTTTGCCCATCCAGGGTAACAATTGGCCAGGTGTCGGTCAGCCACCGTTTCAAGCAGCAGTGAACGACGCCCGCACGCCCGGAAGCCAGCAGCAGGAGCTGTCCGCTCGCATCTCGGAAATGCTATCGCGACTGGGAAGCGGCCCGATGTTTGTACACTCTGACCCGTTTCGCGCGGCGAGACTCGTGGTCCGGTCACGCGACCGCGACGCGATAGTCGATTCGCATCTGGCCCTGATCGCCGCCGGAGCCCTGGACAGAGCGATCTGGATGCCTGCGTTCAACTACGATTTTTCCCGCACCCGATCGTTCGACGTGACCCGCGATCCTTCACAACTCGGTCCAATCCCGGAGCGATTTCGCGTTACCAGGGCGGAGTGGAGAACGGAAATCCCAATCTTTTCGGCGGCTGGAACCGGGTTGTGTCCACCGATTGCATGGTCGGATATGACCGATCCCTTCGGCGCCGAGTCGATCTTTGCGAGGCTGGTCGAAGCAGACGGCGTGATTTTCTATTACGGTGACACTTTTCATTACAACACAATCGTGCACTACGCTGAGCGCCTGACAGGCGGACCACCATACCGCTACGACAAGATTTTCCCGGGGACGGTCACCCGCCACGATGGATCGATTGTTCCCGGATCACTCAACTACCACGTGCGGCCGCTGGGCATGGGCCTGGAGTATGACTGGCCGGCAATTCTTTCCCGCGCACTTGATGCTAGAGCGTGCGTTCGGCTCGACAGTCATCCCGAGGTTCTGGCTTCATCCGCATCGACGCTGACGCAGTTCCTCGTAGAAGAAATGCGAAAGGATCCGCTTGGGCTCCTCGACTCCGCCACGCTGCGCTGGGTCGAACCGACCCTCCACAAGCTGGGCCGGCGCTTTGTCATGGAAGATTTCGAGGTGGCTGCATGAGGCTGGCAATTCTCGCGAACGACAAGAACAGTTTTGTCCGTCCGCTCGCCGAAGGCCTGGCGAGGATGGCGACGCGATGCGGGGCGACGGCGGAGATCCATTACGACGGTCTGGCAATGCTGTCGTTGCCGGTCAACATGACATGGCGATCTCCCCGCTCGGCAGCGTCTACAGCCTTGCGGCTTCTGCGCAATCGCCGGCGGCTCAGTGAGTTTGTCGAGCGGCTCCGGGACGTCGACGCGATTGTCGTGGTTGCCCATGTACCTTTGAGTCTTACGCGAGACAGCCTCAAAAACGTCGAGCTTCTACGCGAGATGCTGCCCGGTTGCCCGATTGTGAACTACGATCTGGTCTACCTGCCCACAGTGGAGAAATGGGGCGCCGCAATGCTTCGTGGAGAGCCGACAGGGCTCACCGAGGCAGCACTGGAGGTTCTGGGCGCCGGTTCGTTCGGAATGGAGCGGTATGATTGGTATCTTGTCGCGTCAGCAACCAGCGAGATCCCCTTGCCTCCCGGTCATCAGCCTTATTCGCCGATTGGCATCGACATCGAGGATGGCACTCTCTACCCCGATCAGGGCGGAGAGCTTCGCGTTCTGGTGGATTTCGAGCAGCGGCGCAAGAACTATCGGGACTATCGGAATCTGCAACTCGCGGCCATCGAGATGTCGGGAATTCCATTCCGGGTTCTCGAAGGGCAATTTGGGCGCGACGAAATTCGGGCGATCTATCGGAAGACGGGCATCTTCATGATGGCTCACCGTGAGAGCTTCGGATTGCCGATTTGCGAGCTTCAGGCCTGCGGCAGCCTCATATTTACGCCACGTCCGGAATGGGCAGGCGCCCATTGGATCAAGCCAGACGTCAGGTTAGCCGGTCCCGGCTTCCATTCCGGAAACTTCGTGGTCTATGAGAACACTGTGGAAGCACTCGTTACGGAGCTTCACGCCGCCCGCGCCTTGTTCAATCCGGCGGGCGTGGTGAAAACGTTCGCCCGGTCGCACCCTCAGCTGCTGGGGGGCAACGCCCATGCGCTGGCCGACTTCCTGGGGATGGTCAGCGACGGCACCATTCACAGCGGACTGCCCGTCGAGCACGCCACGGTGGGCCGGTGAGCCGGCAACAGGCGAGTCCAGCGCTCCCTGGCGCCGAGATGCACGGCTGGGCGAGCGATCTCTTTCCCATTTGTCGCAGCATCACTGGCGACGGCGTGCGAAGGACGCTTGCATACCTCTCCGAGCTGATGCCGGGGCTCACCATTCATGAGGTGCCAAGCGGTACAAAGGCGTTCGACTGGACGGTGCCGGACGAATGGAACGTGAGGGCCGCGTACATCGAAGACGAGTCCGGGCGAAAGATCGTGGACTTTGCGCGGCATAACCTGCACCTCGTCGGTTATTCGGAGCCTGTGGACGAGTGGCTCACACTCGAGAAGCTCCAGCCGCACCTTCATTCGCTGCCGGAACAGCCGGACGCGATTCCTTTTGTCTTTTCGTACTACGAAAGGCGTTGGGGGTTCTGCCTGCCGCAGGCTCAGCGCGATCAGCTCACACCGGGGCGCTATCACGTTGTCGTTGACACCACGCTCGCGCCGGGCTCGCTCACCTATGGCGAGCTGATCCTGAAGGGCAGGGAAGAACAGGAGATTCTCCTTTCGACGTACATCTGTCATCCGTCGATGGCCAATAACGAGCTGTCGGGCCCCGTCGTGACCACCGCGCTGGCGCGCTGGCTCGCATCGCTTCACGACCGCCGCTTCACTTATCGTATCGTTTTCATTCCGGAGACCATCGGCTCGATCGTGTATTTGAGCACTCATCTCGCAGAGATGAAGCGGAACACAATCGCCGGCTTCGTCGTCACCTGCGTCGGGGACGAACGGGCGCATTCGTTCCTCCGGTCGCGCGACGGCAACACCCTCGCTGACCGCGCCGCAAAGCTCGTCATCGGCCATCACGCGCCAGACCACGTGGAGTACTCCTATCTCGAGCGGGGGAGCGACGAGCGGCAGTACTGCAGTCCCGGCGTGGACCTGCCCGTCGTATCGCTGATGCGCACCCGTTACGCGAGCTACCCGGAATACCACACGTCGCTCGACGATCTCACCCTCGTAACCCCAGCCGGCCTCGCGGGCGGGTACGACATGATACGAAGGTGCATCGAGCTTCTGGAGCACAATTACGTGTATTGCGTCACGACCCCGTGCGAGCCGCAGCTTGGAAAGCGCGGCTTGTATCCGACGCTCAGCACGCGCGAGGCCGGATACTCGGTGCGCGGCATGACCAATGTGCTGGCATACTCCGATGGCAGCTGCGATCTGATAGAGCTGGCGACCCGTGTCGGACTCAGCCCCGAGGAGTCGGTTGCCATTGCAGAGCAGCTTTTCGCCAATGGACTGTTGACGCGCCAGTGATCAACGGCAAGCGAATTATGGTCGTTCTACCCGCGTACAACGCGGGGCGGACGCTAGAGCGCACCATTAGCGAGATTCCGCCCGGCATCGTCGACGACCTGCTGCTCGTCGACGATGCTTCCGGTGATGATACGGTCGAAGTTGCCAGACGCCTCGGCATCGCGCACGTGGTGCATCCGGAGAACCGCGGGTACGGCGGGAATCAGAAGACCTGCTACACCGAGGCGCTCCAGCGCGGAGCCGACATCGTCATCATGCTGCATCCGGATTATCAGTATTCGCCAAAGCTGATTGGCGCGATGGCGTGGCTCGCGGCATCGGATGAGTTCGACGTGATTCTCGGTTCGCGCATACTGGGGAAGGGTGCCATCGCGGGCGGCATGCCGCGCTACAAGTACGTGTTCAATCGCCTGCTCACTGCTTTTGAGAACCTGCTGCTGGGCATCAAGCTCTCCGAGTACCACACCGGGTACCGAACGTTCACTCGGCGCGTTCTCGAGACGCTCCCACTTGCGGAGTGCTCAAACGATTTCGTATTCGACAACCAGATGATCGCGCAAGCGGCGATCTTCGGATTTCGAATCGGCGAGATATCATGTCCCACTCGTTATTTCGCCGAAGCCTCGTCGATCAATTTTGCGCGCTCCGTGGTGTACGGACTTGGCGTGCTCAAGACGTCGATCCGCTACCGGCTTCACCGCTCCGGCCTTCGCCGCGATCCGCTCTTCGACCCCGAAGGACGGAAGCTGAGGGCTGAGTCGTCCTGAGAGACGAGGGAGAGGCCACTCCAGCAGCAGGCAGGCCAGCGATGCTTCGAGTCTGGCTGTCATTCGGGGCGTTCGTCGCGCTCACGACCACCGTTGCGACGCGTCACGAGATGTGGCGCGACGAGGTCCGCGCGTATTCAGTTGCCACGCGCGCTCCGTCATGGTCGGCGCTCGCGAGCAGCCTGCATCAGGAGGGGCATCCGATACTCTGGTACGCGATTCTCCGGGTCGCGTACGGCATCACTCATTCCCCTCTCGTGCTGCCGGCTGCTGCACTCCTGATCGGGGCCATCGCCGCCTTCCTGATTCTCCGGTTTGCGCCGTTTCCATTCTGGGTCAGGCTGCTTGCAGTGTTCGGCGTGTTTCTTGGCTACGAGTACAGCGTTGTGGCGCGGAACTACGGAATTGGCGTCGTCTTCATGGTTCTGGCCTGCATCGCATTTCCCTCACGGCACGAGCGCCCAATACCACTCGCCTTTGCGCTGGCCCTGCTGGCGAACACGAGCGTTCACGCGGCATTTGCGAGCCTGATAATCGCTGCGGTGTGGCTGATGGACCTGTTTGATCCCACGGTACGGCGCTCACTGCTCCGCCCGGCGGCCGGCGCGGCGTTCGCAATCGTCCTCGCCGGAGTAGTGCTCGCACTCATGACCGCGCGGGCATCACCCGATATGGCGTTCGCATTCTCGCCGAGCCACCTTCAGCCAGGCCAGGTCGCCAGAGCGTTGATCGCCGATCCTGGCCTCAGCTTAAGAGGCGTGATGGACTCCGGTATCACGGCCGCCGGCGAGCTTCCGTGGAATCGGATCGGTCTCGATCCGGCGGCGGTATCCCGCGTATTTGCCGACATCGCGATACTCAGCCTCGCTTGGGCACTGCGAAGAAACAAACCCTGTCTGGCTGGGATGTTGTTGGCGATAGTCGGCTTTGCCACGATTTTCCGGCTTATCTATCCGGGTGCGCTACGGCACGAAGGGATCCTGACATTTCTTCTGTTTTCGCTTGCCTGGATTGCATCGTCGTCGCGCGAAGCGACGGGTGCCGAGAGGCGGACTGTGGCGCTCGGTCTCCTGCCGCTGCTGGTAACCCAGACGCTTGCCCTTCCGCTGGCGGTGCGGCGCGATTTCCTTCACCCGGCGTCGGCCAGCAAGGCATTCGGCGAGCTGATCCAACAGACGCCTCGTTATCAAAATGCCATTGTAATGGGCGAACCCGACTATATGATGGAGTTGGTGCTGTATTACGTGCCCAACCGGGTGTACATGCCGCGACAGGGGGAGTACCATCACCGGGTATTCTTTGATCGAGGTGCGCGCCGCAGGCTCGACTTTCACCTTGGCACGCTCGTGACCCTTGCCGACAGCCTTGGCTGTGCAAGCGGCCAACCAGTCCTGCTTGCCATCGCATACCCGCGCCTGCTCACCGACACCGCAGGCGAAGCTCACCCTGCCTACCGCGGCACGTTGTTTCGCTGGAATGGAGCGGAGCGAGCCCGGCTTTTCGCTCGCGGCAAGCTCGTAGCGCAATTCACCGGTTCCATCACCGACGAGAGCTACAGCGTGTTCGAAATCCCACCAGCTACCGGTTCCGAATGTCCAGGCCGCATCCCGCACTAACCGATTCAGGCAAGCAAAGAATCATCACGCCTCATGGACTGCTGCGGCAGAGCGCGGAGCCGCTCTGGATCGCAGCTCTTGGCGTCCATTTCGTCGTGGTGGGCAAGCTTTTCGTTCCGGCCATGATCCATCTGATGGGTCGCGGTGGGCAGACGGAGACTGTCGAGTGGGCGATCTATATGCTGCTCCTGATTGGATATGTGCCGCTCGTGTGGTTTGTCACCAAGGTGCTGCCGAGAAGAGTATCGTACGCAACAACGTCGGCCGTCTGGACGGCGATTGTCGCTGTGTCGGTGCTCGAGTTCATTTACTACGCCGTCACCGCCAGCTGGCTGTTCCTCCTCATGGCGATTCTTGCGACCGCGTCGACGACCGTTCTGCTCGACCTCGCCCGCAGACGGCATGCGCTGACAAAGCCGGACACGCGATGGGAGCTGTCAACTATAGTGCCTCTCTTTGTCGCCGGTTTGTTCGGGTGGATGTCCGCGGGTGCGCTCGTTTCATGGGGGAGTGCCGTTCAATGGTGGGCCAATTCCGGCTGGACCGCTGCCGCCCTTCTCGGCGCAACCGTCCTGACCGTTTTTGCACTGACGCCGGCGCGAAACGAATCAGTGGGCGATGAGCTGTCGATGCGGTTGTGGGACTATGCGGCAATTGGCGGGCTCGCAATCTTCAGCTTCAGAACGTTTCCGGTGGTCGAGTTTTACCATTGGGGTTTCTACGTCGGACCTATCGAGCAGCTTCGGCAGGGAGGACGGCTGCTGTGGGACACTCCGTCGCAGTATGGATTCCTGAGTCTCCTGATTCCCACGATTCTTCCCGGCAGGGCGTGGGCGTCGTTCTGGTTCTTCCAAAGCGTGATTTTCGCAATCGTTGCTGCGCTGATGTATCTCGCAATCCGCCGGCTTGGCTCGCGATGGACCAATGCGTTGTTTGCCTTCGTCGTCACCTTCACCACACTCTTTTTCAGACCGCGATCTGATTCGCTGATCCTGCCGGCGCAGATGACCCCTTCGGGCGGACCGGTGCGCTTCGTATGGTGTTTCGTGCTTCTCGCATTCATCACGGCCTATTTCTTCCGGCCAGCCGAGAAGCAGAGTGCACGGGGATTTGTGATCGGCGGTACCGCCATCTGGCTGGCCTCTCTCCTGTGGTCCGCCGAAGGCGCCATATACTGCTCCGGGATCTGGTTTTCGTCATACGCCGTGTTCCTTGCGGAGCAGATGATCGAATGGCGCAAAACGGCAGCGACAAGAGCGGCCGTCTGGCGCCGTCTCGCAGAGCATGCGTCCGTGCCATTCGTCGCCGCGGCAGTGCTGGCGCTGCTGGTCACGCTCGCGTACGTGATAGTCGCCGGGAATCTTCCGGACTGGCGAGGCTACCTCGAGTACGTGCTCCTGTACAGCCGTGGCGGGTTTGGCGCCCTGCCTGTCGACCCGACAGGCTCGGTGTGGTACCTGATGCTTCTGTTCCTCGGCATATCGACCATTCTCTTCTGCGTTGCGGCCGACATACATGACCCGCGGCTGGTGGTACTGGCCGGTGTGTGGGGCGGCGCATGGTCCGTAGGGAGCTATTTTGTGGGGAGAAGTCACCCGGCGAACGCCCTCAGTCTGGCACCGTTTCTTCTCTTCTGCACGGCGATTGCGCTCCGGATGATCGGTGCCGACCGCTCCACCCGGTGGTATGCAATGATTGTGGCCGGGATGGTGCCGGCCTTCGCAATGCCGGTCACGTTGACTCTCGGGCACTCCGGATTTGCTGCCGCGCTGAATCAACGGCAGCTGCCGCCGTCGCGCTTTACCGATCAGCTTCCGCGAATGGAGCCGTCACTCCTCGCACTTCTTTTCGACGCGGGTGCACAGCCTGGCGACTCGTATGTCCGGGTTGGCGACGGTCGTCTGATGCTGCCGGCTTGGACTACTGCGGAGGGGCGTGGGGCCGTCATGAGCAGCCAATCCTGGCTGCCGAAGCCGTACGAGATAATCGGCAGCCTCCCGGCGGCCCGCCGCCAGGTTTACATCGACCGGAACGCGAAAAGCAATCCGGAGGGTGGATGGCTGATCCACAGCAAGCACGACACGATAGCGGGATACGCCGCGCTTCTCGCGCAAATCGAGCGCACGCGGCACGAAGAGAGGCGGTTCGAGAACTCAGACTGGATCGTGTCGTGGATGGCTATCGGCCCCCCGCGCCCCGGGTCCGCCACTGATTCGACTGCACGTCGTACGTCATCACTGCCGCGTCCCCAAACGAGTCCGGACCAGGCGCGCCCGTAAACGAATAAGCGCCCAGCACCACGGTGCCGACGCCGAGGTTCTTCACCCCCCGTGCGCGCGGCTCGCTGCGGGCGTCGGTTACCCGAACGTCGGTGAGCGAACAGCGGTGACATCCCGAATCGACGCGAATGGCGAAGCTGTCGTCGACGCTGGTACGCGCTGATGCGTTGTCGCGCGAGGTCACGCTCGAAACGCTGACGTCGTCGCAGCCGATCAGCCGCACGATGTTGCCCGAGGAGTAGGAGGACGCCACGCCGACGATCTGGGACGAATCGCAGGACTCCATGCGGACGCATCCCGTATCGTTGTCACCACCGACGTAGTTGATCCCCATGATCTGCGTCTGCCGCGCGGATTTCACGGCGATGCCGCCCGCGCGCTTCGGTCCCGTCTGCTGGATGTAGCAGCCCACGATCGACGTATAGCCGACGTTCCGGTTGGCGGGCGAAAGTCCTTCGATCATGATGTTCTGGCCGACGTTCTCGCCGAGGTAGCCGCCGATGATCGAGTTGATGAGGTTGCCGGCGTACTGGCCGGTTATATGAATGCCGTACGAGCCGTTGGAGTTGATGAGATTGTCGCTGATTCGATTACCTCCTCCGGCAACGACGAGTCCTGCGCCGCCGTTGGAGCCGATTTCGGTGCCCGAGATCCATCCGTCGCTGCTCGCGCGCACGCCTAGCCCCAAGTTGAATCGCACGTACGACTGCCGCAGCTCGCACAGCCCCTGATTGAAGTACACGCCGCACTTGGTGAAGCGATCCACCAGAACATTCAGCAGGCGCGTCTTGTTGCCGGCGTCTCCGTACCACCCATATGTCCCCACATTGTTGCCATCGAGGTGAACGAGCGAAAGCTCCACACCATTCACTCCGCCGCCGGGAACGAACATTGGAGACGCACTTGCGCTGATGAGATGAGTATTGGCGCCGGCGTCGTAGCTCCAGCCCTGGCCGACGAGCCTGATCGTGCCGCCGCGGATTTTCGGAATGCGGATCGAGTCGACGAGGTATGTGCCCGCCGGCAGGTCGATCACTCCGCCGCCGGCCGCGGCGACAGCGTTCACCGCCGCGGTTATCGCCGCCGTATCGTTGGTGTGGCCGTCTCCCTTTGCCAGATATGGCGCAGCTCGCACGTTGACGGTGAGTCCGCAGCAGTTGGCGGGGGCGGCGACGAGCCCCGCGACTGCGCCCGCCGCTGCATCGGATGTCAGCGCATGGGCCATCATCGGATTCAGAGGATGTCCGGCTGCGCCGGCGACGGCTCCACCAGTGAGCGAAATGAAGGTTCGGCGGTCGATTGTCATCGCGAATACGCACTCCTGCAGCTTGCGATTGAGGTGGTCTTTTCTAAGTTTACTGTCGCGCGACGCGCGCCGTGCATCCGGACCAAGCCCAGGCCGGGTATTGTACTTCAAAATGGTATTGTTATCGTGGGCGCGCGGAGTCAATAATGCCCACCCCGGTTCACGACGGCCCCTCTCCAATGCACCAGCAGATCAGACGGATCGTACTTCGCGAGTCGAAGCGTGCGAATGTCGGTCATATAGGTTCAGCGCTCTCCATCGCCGATCTGCTCGCGGCGCTGTATGGCGGAATCCTGAAGATTCAGACGCCTCGCGATCCCCAGCGAGACCGCTTCATCCTCTCCAAGGGTCATGCGGCGCTTGGACTGTACGCCGCTCTCCATCTGCGTGGATGGCTCACCACCGAGCAGCTGGCCACGTATTGCGGCGACGGAAGCCTGCTGGGCGTGCATCCCGAGCATGGATTGTTCGGCGTTGACTTTGCGACCGGCTCGCTGGGTCAGGGCCTTTCGATGGGCGCGGGAGCGGCCCTCGCCGGCCGCCTTCAACGTTCCTCGCGACGGGTTTTCGTACTGCTGAGCGATGCCGAATGCAACGAGGGATCGGTGTGGGAAGCCGCCATGTTCGCGGCGCACCACAAGCTATCGAACCTTGTCGGCATGATCGACGTGAACGCACAACAAGCGCTCGGCTACACGAAGGACGTTCTCGATCTCTCTCACATGGCCGACAGATGGTCCGCGTTCGGCTGGGACGTCCACGAGATCGATGGTCACGATGTTGCCGCGATCACCGACGCTGTAGGGAAGCTCGACACCATCACCGGTCCGCCGCACATGCTCATTGCAAAGACGACATTCGGCAAGGGTGTCTCATACATGCAGGGTCAGATCAAGTGGCACTACTGGCCGATGTCGGACGAAGAGTACCAGCTTGCGGTGTCCGAGATAGAAAACTGACGTGCGCGATACGTTCATAAGGACGCTCTCCGAACTGGCTTCCACCGATCCACGGATTCTGTTGTTGACCGCGGATCTTGGCTATACAGTTCTGGAGACGTTTGCTGACAGCCACCCGGAACAGTTCTTCAACGTCGGGGTCGCGGAACAGAACATGGTCGGGCTGGCGACCGGGCTCGCGGAAGCGGGTTTTATCCCCTTCGTGTATTCGATTGCCACGTTCGCAAGTCTCCGGCCTTACGAGTTCATCCGGAATGGTCCGGTGATGCATCGGTTTCCGGTTCGCATAGTCGGAATAGGAGGCGGTTTCGAATATGGCAGCGCCGGGCCGACACACCACGCCCTGGAAGACGTGGGAGCCTGGCGGATGCAGCCCGACCTGTGTCTGATCGCGCCGGCGGACTTCGAACAGGCCGGCTCTGCCCTCCGAGCCACATGGGACCTTCCATCGCCCATATACTATCGACTCGGCAAGAATGAGAAGGCGAAAGTGCCAGGGCTCAATGGTGAGTTCGAGCTCGGCCACACTCAGCTCGTGAGGGACGGACACGATCTCGTCATCGTTGCGCTGGGGGGAATTGCCATCGAAGCAGTGGCTGCGGCCGAGCTGCTGTCGGCAGAAGGAATCGAGGCCGCGGTGGTGGTGGTGGCGTCGGTGAATCCCGCGCCGGTGGATGACCTCGCGGCGACGCTCGCCCGCTTTCCAATCGTGATCACGGCCGAAGCCCATTATCTCGTCGGCGGCGTCGGCTCGCTCGTCGCGGAAGTGATCGCCGAGCGGGGAATCAGCTGTCGGCTGGAACGCTGTGGAGTGCGCAGCGGGGCACACGGAGTGAGTGGGAGCGAGCGTTTTCTCAACAATGCCAATGGTATTTCGAGTCAGGCGCTGGCTGACACAGCGAGGCGCATGCTGGTTTCTCTTCCCATTTGACGGTCATGGCAGACTCGAATGACCGCATCGCGCCAAACGGTATGTCGGTCCATCGAACTTCGGGTCGAGAGCTCGACGTCTATCGCTACGGTCACGACAAGCCCGGCCGGAAGAAACTGTCAGCCGTCATCGCTTGCTATCGCGATGCACCGGCTGTTCCGGTAATGCACGAGCGACTCACCGCCGTATTCAAACAGCTTTCCGTCGACTACGAGATCATTTTTGTCAATGACGCGAGCCCCGACGATGCAGCGGAAGTGCTGGCAAACCTGGCAGCCACTGACAAACGCGTCGTTGTCATCAATCATTCGCGGAACTTCGGGTCGCAAAGCGCCTTCACCAGCGGAATGCGGATCGCCACCGGCGACGCTGTGATTCTGCTGGACGGGGACCTCCAGGACCCACCGGAGCTGATTCCAGAGTTCTACGAGAAGTGGTTGGAGGGGTTCGAAGTAGTCTATGGCAACCGTGTGAAGCGCCGTGCGAGCAGTTTTCTCCAGGTTTCCTACAAGGCCTTCTACCGGATCTTCCGGGCGGCTTCGTACGTGCCTATCCCGCTCGACGCCGGCGACTTCTCGTTGATAGACCGGCGGGTGGTGGACGTTCTCAAGAACCTGCCTGAGAATAACCGGTTCATGCGCGGACTCCGTGCATGGGTTGGGTTCCGTCAGACCGGCGTTCCGTATATCAGGCCGGAGAGAATGTTTGGTCGCACAACGAATTCGTTCATGAGGAACATGGGCTGGGCTCGAAAGGCGATCTTCTCGTTCTCGTATGTGCCGCTCGACATCATTACGTGGCTGGGAATTGTCACAGTGGCTTTTTCGGTGATTGGAATCATCGGGCAAGTGACGGTTCGCCTGCTGTTTCCGTCCCACACGCCAACAGGCCTGACGACGCTCATCGTGTTGGTGCTTTTTCTCGGCGGCCTTCAGCTATTGAGCTTGAGCATCATCGGCTCTTACCAGGCCCACATGTACGATGAAATCAAGCGACGTCCACCTTACGTGATCGAGAGCATTCTGAATCTTCCGGATGGGACACGGCAGGCATCGGATGAGTGACTGTCGCCGCGGCCGCCTGGTACACGGATTTGGAAAGCGGATCAGGTGAAGCGCGCGGTCGTAACCGGGGGCACCGGGTTTATCGGGGCCAATCTCGCTCGGCGCCTGCTGCGGGATGGCCATGAGGTGCACCTCCTCGTCCAGCCAGGCCACTCGTCGTGGCGGATTGAGGAGATTCGGGATTCGGTGCGGCTTCACGAGGTCGACCTCACAGACGTCGAGTCTCTTCAGGAGTTGCTTGGCACCGTTGGCCCTGAGTGGATCTTTCACCTGGCCGTGCATGGAGCTTATCCGTCGCAGGTAGACTGGCGCCGGATGATCGATACGAATGTGCTCGGAACAGCAAGTCTCCTCGACGCGGCTTTCGCGTGCGGATTCGAGGCGTTTGTAAATGCAGGCACTTCCTCGGAATACGGCTTCAAGGATCATGCGCCTTCGGAGGACGAATCACTCGATCCCAACAGCCAGTACGCGGTTACCAAGGCGGCTGCCACCATGCTTTGCCGGTACGTGGCACGCAGCCGCCGGGCGAACGTGCGCACGTTGCGCCTATATTCGGCCTATGGTCCCTATGAAGACCCGGCTCGGCTGATGCCGAACATCGTCATGTGCGGGCTGATGGGAGAGCTCCCCCCTCTGGTAGATCCGGAGATCGCACGCGACTATGTCCATGTGGACGACGTGTGCGAGGCGTTCCTGTTGGCCGCGCTGGCTGACGGCGACGAGCCGGGGAACGTATACAATATCGGCACCGGAACCCAGACGACGCTGCGTGAAGTGGTGGATACGGCGCGGCGAGTGATGCGCATCAAACCCGAGCCGCAATGGGGGACGATGGCCAACCGTCACTGGGACACGGGTATCTGGGTGGCGGACAACCGCAAGGCGATGGCGCGGCTCGGGTGGACGCCGCGCCGGACGTTTGCGGAAGGGTTGTCGGCGATGGTCAGTTGGTTCGCTGAGAATCCAGCGATGCAGGACTTCTATCGAAAAAGGCAAGCCGGGGGGGCCGTTGGCTGAGCTCCAGAAAGAGAACTCGATCACATCCGCTGTGCCGCCCCGCCAATCCGTTGTCGGGCCGTCGGCGGTATCGGTTGTCGTCCCCATCTTCAACGAGGAAGCGGTCATCGAAGCGTTGCACTCGAGGCTTCTCCAGGTGCTCGTTCCGACGGGAGAGCTGTTCGAGGTCATCTTCGTCAACGACGGCAGCAGTGATCGGTCGCCCGACCTTCTCGATTCCATATGCAACAGCGACCGGCGTTTCAAGGCGCTGCATTTTTCCCGCAACTTCGGACATCAGGCTGCAGTGACCGCGGGATTGCGGGCGGTCTCGGGCAGTTGTGCGGTAGTGATAGATGCCGACCTGCAGGACCCTCCGGAGTTGATGGTTGAAATGCTCCGCAAGTGGCGAGAGGGCTTCGACGTGGTGTACGCACAGAAGAAGCGACGAGAGGGGCCGAACCCTTTCCTTCGTGCGGCGTACTACGTCTACTACCGGGTGTTGCGGCGGCTCACCGATGTCGAGGTGCCTCCCGACACCGGCGAT
>Ga0097691_1001585_pt1 | contig 16424 bp, 15 predicted proteins | sample NGESurdeep072012_8_FD_72858 | JGI IMG/M metagenome (GOLD analysis project Ga0097691, IMG submission 72858) | Arctic peat soil microbial communities from Barrow, Alaska - NGEE Surface sample 210-1 deep-072012 | ecosystem: Environmental > Terrestrial > Soil > Wetlands > Peat ... | reverse complement strand
GTGGGCCAACGCGGCGGTGACCGCGTCGGCCGTCATCACCGATGCGATCCGGTGGTCCCAGCGGTTACCGCCGTCGTGCAGGAAGGTCTCGAGCCAGTCGCTGGCGACCGGCCACGCGCTGCTGATCGGTTGGTCGAGGATGCATTCGGTCATGGGAGGAATCTCCTGATGGAAGCAAGGGGGACCGGCGGCCAGGTTGGGGCGATCGCCACCGGCAGCGGGACCGCTGGGGTCACGCTCAGGACGTTGGAACGGACGTGGAGGCACGGGCCTTGGGCGAACGCCTCAGCCGCCCCGTGGCAGCCTGTCGGCTGATTGCCGCTGGCTCGGCAGCATCGAAGTTTGACGCCAAGCTGTGAGCGATTGATCACGGTTGGTTACTCTACACAATGGGTTCCGTCACCACAGCGGGTTCGGCACGCCGAACAGCCTGGTGTCGAGCTCCTGGTGCCAATCCGCGTCCCTGAGTGTCGGCTACGCCATGGCCATTCACAAACCGATGGCTGTTGGAGGGACGCGAGTGGTCGGCAGTGGAACGCGAGTGGTCGGCAGTGGGATGCGGGTAGGCCGACCTCCCTCTCTGCCAACCTGTGGTGAGGCACCCGCCCCCAACAATCACTGACCTGAGGGCAGGGATGGAGACTCGCCGACGTAACTGTGACCGTGCTCGACACAACGCCAGCCCTGGCTGATCCTGGGCGGGTAGCCGAGCCAATCCAACCCGTCCCGACCCGGAGGTGCCCGAGCGGGCTCGCCGGCGAACGTTCACTGCGAGGGGTACAAGCTCGACGTCCTGGCTGCCTACGACGCGGCGGGTCATGCCCGCACCCTCACCCGACCATCATCGGCGTGTCGCGAGCCGCCTAGCTAGATCACCCCAGCAAGCCGACTGTGCCGACCCCTGGCTACAACGTCTACCCCCGCGAGGTGGAGGAGGTCCTGCACCGGCACCCGGCGGTCGCCTCGGTCCCGGTGATCGGCGTTCCGGACGCCAAGTACGGCGAGGAAGTCTGCGCCGTGATGCAGCCTGCCGGCGAAGCGGCGCAGCGGGCGGAGGACGAAATGCGCGCGCCGACCTTGCCGGCTGGACTCGCCAGCACCTGGCCGCCTACAAGTACCCGCGGCGGTTCGAGTTCGACGACACCCTCTCGCTGGCATCGGGCAAGGTGCTCAAGCGCGAGCTGGTCGATCGCTACCGGAGTCTGGCTAGCGAGTAAGCCGGCCAGTGCCGCCGTGGCCGGCAGCCGGGGACTTTAGTCTCTGGTGCGTCCCCGGCAGGTCGGACACCGTGCGCGTAACGGCCGTCAGCGTGAGGTGATGGCACAACAGCATCCGGCAGTGGCCAGCATGCCCGGCGGAGAGGAAGCCGAATGGACCATGCACCGGCTTGGCGGCTGAACTGGGGCAACATCGTCACACTGGGTGCACTCCACCTAGCCGCGATCTACGCGCTCTGGGCACTGGTCCGGCTCGTATTGCAGCCGCCCGCAATGGGCGACGCCGCCAAGATCGTGGTGCTGTTCGTCGTGCTGGCCACGGTGACGGGCTTCGGAATCACCGTCGGCTATCACCGGCTGTTCACCCATACCGGCTTCGAGTGCTCCCCGATGCTGCGGATTCTGCTGCTGGTGTTCGGCGGCATGGCCATCGAGGGTCAAGCCGACAAGTGGGTCCGCGACCACCGCCAGCACCACCGCAAGTCGGATGTGACCTGGCACAGCGTGGTTGCCGCCGGCAAGGATCCGGCCCGGGCCGGCTACGACCCGCACTCGCCGTACGAGTACCCGGGCCTGCGTGGCCTGCTCTGGGCGCACCTGGGCTGGCTGTTCGTGCACCACGACCAGCCTCGGCGACCCTCACCAGACCTGGACAACGACCGGTGGATCCAAGTGCAGAAGAAGTACTACCCGGTGTTGATCGTTGCCAACTTCGCCATCCCGTTGGCGGTGGCCGGCTGGAACGGTCTGCTGATTGCCGGCGTGCTGCGGACGGTGTGGATCCAGAACGTCACTTGGGCGATCAACTCGGTGACCCACGTATACGGCCGCCGCGCGGTGGACTCGGCCAACCGGGCCTACACCCGGGACAACAGCCGCAACGGTCCGCGCTGGCTGGCTTGGCTCACCTTCGGTGAGGCCAACCACGCCAACCACCACGCCCGACCACGATGGGCTTGGCACGGCTGGTACCGCGACGACACCGACCCGTCCCGGGCGCTGCTCATCTGGCTGGAACACCGGGGCTGGGTCCGTCATGTGGTCAAGCCGGAACTGCCGGTGCACTTCGCCGCCGGCGAGTCCGCGCCGGCGGTGACGCCGCCCCGGGTACGCCGACCAATTGCCGCCTGAGTTCGCCGGCGACGGGGAGGCCGTCTGACGAGGCCGAGTGCTAGCCGTCGGTGGCAGACCCCTGGGCGGCAAGCACGGCGCTGGCGTGGTCCGGGACGAAGGTCTGCATGTCCCGCGGGGGCCGCTCGTAGCCCCGGGAAGGCGGCCGCGACGGCAGTTGCAGGGCTGGGCGCTGCACCTCGTAGTACGGCACCGTGGACAGCAAGTGCGCGATCATGTTGATCCGCGCCCGGCGCTTGTCCTCGCTCTCCACGACGTACCAGGGGGCCTCGGGAATGTCGGTGTGGACGAACATCTCGTCCTTGGCCCTCGAGTAGTCCTCCCATCGGGTGATGGACTCCAGGTCCATGGGAGAGAGCTTCCACTGCCGCATCGGGTCCTGCAGCCGACCACGGAACCGTCGCTCCTGCTCCGCGTCGCTGACCGAGAACCAGTACTTGCGCAGCAGGATGCCGTCCTCGACGATCAACCGTTCGAGGATCGGACACTGGTGCAGAAAGCGTCGGTACTGGTTCTGGGTGCAAAAGCCCATCACCCGCTCAACGCCTGCCCGGTTGTACCAGCTGCGGTCGAACAACGCGATTTCCCCGGCGGCCGGCAGGTGTTCGACGTAGCGCTCGAAGTACCACTGGGTGGCCTGCCGTTCGGTCGGCGCCGGCAGGGCGACGATGCGCGCGATGCGCGGGTTCAGAAACTCCGTGACCCGCTTTATCGTGCTGCCTTTCCCGGCCGCGTCCCGGCCTTCGAACACGACTACCAGCCGGGCACCCTCGCGCTTGACCCACTCCTGCACCTTGACCAGCTCGGCCTGCAACCGGAACAGCTCGCTGTCGTAGAGCGCCCGGGGCAGCCGGTCCGGCTTGCCGTCCTTCGTCGACACCTTCGACGGCTTGGTCTTGGAGCCCTTGCCCGCCACGCTCGCCTCCACCACATCACCGAAGACACTCCGACGAGCCACCGTAATGGGCCATCGGCCGGACGCGGGGCGACGCTGGCACCGCGACGTGGGCAGCGCCCGGGGTTGGCGGGCGAGTCGACGTCTGGGGTCAGTTCGCGCGCTGCGCTGGTATCCCGGTCAGCAGCCCGCGCACCTCAGCCTCCCGGTAGCGGCGGTGCCCACCGAGGGTCCGGATGGACGTCAACTTGCCGGACTTGGCCCACCGGGTAACCGTCTTCGGATCCACGCGGAACATCGAGGCCACCTCGGCCGGGGTGAGCAGCGGCTCCGCCTCAGGAGTGCGTGATTGCATGGCCGTTCCTTTCTCCATGGACCGACCGCGATGGCCCATTGCCGTCACCGTTGTCTTCGACCAGCGTTCACGCTAATCGCCCGCGGGGGTCATTGTCGCGACGAAACCGACATAGTTGGCGTCTGCGCTGAGAACGGTGGGCTGGGCCAGGCCCACCGCAGCGGCACTGTCCGGCACTACCCTTCCCCGGGGCACACCCGGGGCACACCGGGGGCACACCAGCCCCGTCTCCCGGAGGTCGGCGACCGGTCACCACCGCCGCGGGCACCGGGGCAGCGCCCGGCACACCCGCCCGGGCCGGAAACTGAAGGAGTCAGGCGTGGGCGTCTTCGCCAGCACCACCGGACACGAGCAGGTCAGCTTCGTCCAAGACCTGGCATCCGGTCTTCGAGCCATCTTCGCGATCTACTCCACGGCCTTGGGGCCGGCTCTCGGCGGCACGCGCTTCTATCCCTACGCCACGGAGTCCGACGCGCTCGCCGACGTGCTGAACCTGTCTCGGGCGATGGCCTACAAAGCCGCGGTGGCGGGGCTGGACCTTGGCGGCGGTAAGGCGGTGATCATCGGTGACCCCGCGACCGACAAGACGGAGCCACTGCTGCGGGCCTACGGCCGCTTTGTGCAGGCGCTCGGCGGCCGCTACTACACGGCCTGCGACGTCGGCACCTACGTCGAGGACATGGACGTTGTCGCCCGCGAGTGTCGCTACGTCACCGGCCGATCGCCGGCCCAGGGCGGTGCCGGTGACTCGTCGGTGCTGACGGCGTACGGCGTGTTCCAGGGCATGCGGGCGGCGGCCGAGCGGGTCTGGGGGGCGCCCAGCCTGGCCGGACGTCGGGTCGGCGTGAACGGCGTCGGCAAGGTCGGCCGCCATCTCGTCGAGCACCTGGTGGCCGACGGCGCGACCGTCACGGTCGCGGACGTCAACGCCGTCGCGGTGCGGCGCGTGACGGCGGCCCACTCCGATGTCGCGGTGGCCGACCCGCGGACCATCCTGGCTGAGCCGCTCGACGTCTACTCGCCGTGCGCCATGGGTGGCGAGCTCGACGACGCCAGCGTGCCCACGCTGCAGGCCAAGGTCATCTGCGGCGCCGCCAACAACCAGCTGGCCCATCCCGGAATCGAGAAGCAGCTGGCCGACCGGGGGGTGCTCTACGCGCCGGACTACGTCGTCAACGCCGGCGGACTGATCCAGGTGGCGGACGAGATCGCCGGCTACTCCGAGCCGCGAGCCCGGGCCCGGGCGGGAGCGATCTTCGACACCACCCGGACGGTCTTCCGCATCGCCGAGCAGGAAGGCGTGCCGCCGGCGGTGGCCGCTGACCGGCTCGCGGAGCGCCGAATGGCCGACGTCGGGCGGTTGCGCATGCTGTACCTGCCGAGCTGACTCATCGGCGGCCCGCACCGGCATCGGCGCCCAGACCGGGAGCAGGCCGGCGCCGGGGGCGTCACCGGCGCCAATATGCCGCTGCTTGCTGGAGCCTGTACCGTAGGCTTTCCGGACACGGGCGGAGCAGCCTGCCGTCTTGGACGCGCGATCATCACCCGGGGCATCGCCCCGTCGTACCGAGGGGGTCGAGCCATGGGGCGCGGCCGAGCCAAAGCCAAGCAGACCAAGGTTGCCCGGGAGCTCAAGTACAGCACCGGCGGCACTGACCTCGAGCGGTTACGGGCTGAGCTCGCTAGCGGGTCCACCACCGCGACGCCGAACGGTTCGGGTGTCGACGACGTCGACGGTTTCGGCGGGGACTTGGCCGTGGATGAGTACGACGATGTCGAGGACGACGAGGCGCAGCCCGGTTCCGACCGCAGCCAGGCGCGCTAGCCAGGCGCGATGGCCAGCGCGGCTGGCCATCGGCTCAGCCCGGCTCGCGTCTTAGCCTGGGTGGTCGCCGACCAGCCGTACGGCGCCGGTGCCGGGCACGACCTCGCCGACTGCCCAGGCCGGAACCCGGCGCGACATCAGCGTGGCCAGCGCCCGGTCGACCTGGTCGGCCGGAACGAGAGCGACCATCCCGACCCCCATGTTGAACGTGCGCTCCATCTCCGCCGCCGGCACGTGACCGCGTGCCGCGACCAGATGGAACACCGGCGGCGGGGTCCACGAGCCGCGGTCTATGACCGCGGCCAGGGTGTCCGGCAGCACCCGGCTGAGGTTCGCCGCCAGCCCGCCCCCGGTGATGTGGGCGAAGGCATGGACGTCGGTCTCGGCCACCAGGGCCAGGCAGTCGCGGGCGTAGATCCGGGTCGGGGTGAGCAGTGTGTCGCCGACCATTGCCCCGGCCAGCTCGTCCGGCGTGGCATCCAGGCGCATCGGCCGGGCGCCGAGCAGGGCGTGGCGGACCAGCGAGTACCCGTTCGAGTGCAGCCCCGAGGAGGCCATGGCCAGCACGACATCGCCGGGTCGGACTCGGTCGCTACCGAGCAGGTCGTCGGCTTCGACGATTCCGATGCCGGTTCCGGCCAGGTCGTAGGCCTCCGCCTCCATGACGCCGGGGTGCTCGGCCGTCTCGCCGCCCAGCAGCGCGCAGCCGGCGACTCGGCAGCCCTCGGCGATGCCGGTCACGATCTCGGCCATCCGCTCGGGAACGACCTTGCCGCAGGCCACGTAGTCCAGCAGGAACAACGGCTCGGCCCCACAGACGACCAGGTCGTCGACGACCATGGCCACCAGGTCGATGCCGACGGTGTCGTGTCGCCCCAGCTGCTGCGCGATGACCAGCTTGGTCCCGACACCATCGGTGGACGAGGCGAGCAGCGGCCGGCGGTACTTGGCCGGGTCCAGGGCGAACAGCCCGGCGAACCCACCTAGGTCACCGACCACCTCCGGGCGGGAGGCGCTGCGGACCCGTTGCTTGATCAGCTCGACGGCGTGTCCCGCCGCCTCGGTATCGACCCCGGCTTGGGCGTATGTCGACTGCTCGCCGTCCGGGTCGGTCACCGCGACCGCACGGTCCGGGACGGGTCCGGGTCAGCCGGGTCGAAACCCGCTGTCCGTGCCAGACCCTCCAGCACATGCTTGCCGATCACGTTGCCGGTCGGGAGCTCGATGGGGTACTGCCCGTCGAAGCAGGCCCGGCACAGCCGGTCGGCCGGTTGCCGGCTGGCCGCGACCAGCCCGTCCAGGGAGACGTAGGCGAGCGAGTCCGCCCCGATCGAGCCGCGGATCTCCTCCACGGTCAACCCGTTGGCGACCAGCTCCGCCCGAGTGGCGAAGTCGATGCCGTAGAAACACGGCCACATCACGGGCGGCGAAGAGATCCGCACGTGCAGCTCGGTCGCGCCGGCCTCCCGCAGCATCCGCACCAGAGCGCGCTGGGTGTTTCCCCGAACGATTGAGTCGTCCACCACGACCAGCCGGCGGCCGCGGATGACGTCGCGCAGCGGGTTGAGCTTGAGCCGGATGCCGAGCTCGCGGATCGTCTGCGACGGTTGGATGAAGGTACGGCCGACGTAGCTGTTCTTGACCAGGCCCAGGCCGTACGGGATGCCACTGGCCTCGGCGAAGCCGACCGCTGCCGGCGTACCGGACTCCGGCACCGGGATGACGAGGTCAGCCTCGGCCGGCGCCTCCCGCGCCAGCGTGCGGCCCACCTCGACCCGGGTGGCGTGCACGGAGCGGCCGGCGATCGCGGTGTCCGGCCGGGCCAGGTAGACGTACTCGAACAGGCAGCCCTTGGGCGTCGCCGGCGCGAACCGGCGCGAGCGCAGCCCGTGCTCGTCGATCGCGACCAGCTCGCCGGGCTCGACCTCGCGGACCACCGAGGCGCCAACGATGTCCAGGGCCGCCGTCTCGCTGGCGACCACCCAGCCGCGGGCCAACCGGCCGAGCACGAGCGGGCGCACGCCGTGGGCGTCACGGGCGGCGTAGAGGGAGTGCTCGTCCATGAAGACCAGTGAGAAGGCGCCGCGCAGCAAGGGCAACACCTCGGCGGCCGCGGTCTCCAGCGAGACGTCCGGCCGGGCGGCCAGCAGGGCGGTAATGACGTCGGAGTCTGTGGTCGCGTGCGTGCCGCCGAGCAGCGGAGCCGCGCGTCGGGCCGCCAGGGCCGCGAGCTCGCCGGTGTTGATCAGGTTGCCGTTATGACCGAGGGCGATCCCGCCCCCAGTCGCGGTCGAGCGGAACGACGGCTGGGCGTTGTCCCAGGTGCACGATCCAGTGGTCGAGTAGCGGGTGTGACCGACGGCGAGATGACCGGTCAACGAGCTGAGCGTGGCCTCGTCGAAGACCTGCGCCACCAGGCCGAGGTCTTTGAAGACCAGCACTGCGGCGCCGTCGCTGACCGCGATGCCGGCCGCCTCCTGGCCCCGGTGCTGTAACGCGTAGAGCCCGAAGTAGGTCAGCTTGGCGACGTCCTCGCCCGGCGCCCACACTCCGAAGACGCCGCAGGCGTCCCTTGGCCCCGCTCCCACCTCTCGGTACGCCGATGGCGCGGGTCGCAAAGACAATTCCGGTCCCTGGACGCCGAGCGCGGCATCGCCTGCGAGCACGAGCGAGTTCCCTCTCAGCGGCAGGACAGCGGCAGGACTTGGCAATTCGCCAGTCTAGCGGCGGCACCAGCCGGATGCCCGCCGGGCCGCTTACCGCGGTCCGATCTCGGGCAACCGGCCGCGCTCGGCCAGGGCCGCGTCCGCCGGAGCCGCTCGCAACGCGCCGCGCAGCCAGCGGCGCACCTCCCGGGGACTGCGCAGCCGAACTACCTCGACGGCGGCGGCGGATGTCAAACGCCCCGAGTCAGGACATAAGCGGCAGAAGTCGGGCCAGGTCGGCCCGCTCCCCGCTGGCCCGCACCGCGCCGGTCGCCAGCGCTTCCGACCATGGGAGCCGACCGGTCGCCAGCAGCAGCCAGTCCGCCGGTGTGGCGAGCTCCACGACGTTGGCCGGGGTGCCGCGGGTGTGCCGGGGACCGGCGACACACTGCACAGCGGCGTACGGCGGGATGCGCACCTCCACCGCCGGACCGGGCGCCCGGGCGGCCAACAGGTCGGCCAGCGCCTGGACGGCGACCCGCATCGCGGTGGGCTCAACAGCGACCGGTCGGCCGAGCGCGCGACCGAGGTCGAGGGTGTGCACCGCGGCCTCGACCAGCCGGGTGACCAGCCAGTCGGCCAGCGGCAGCGCACCCAGCCGGGTGGCGGCCAGCCGGCCAGGGTCGTGGGCGAGTGTCGCGGTCAGCGCTGCGGTGGCCGCGTCGGCGTTGGCGCGCAGCAGCTCGGCAAGGCCGGCCGGGGTCGCCTCGACGGCCAGGGACCGGGCCCGTTCGGCGATGCCGGCAGCGGCGGCCCCGGTGGCCGCCAGGTGGTCGAACAGCCCGCCGGTCGGGGCGGCGGGCAACGGCCCCGTCACGGACCGGTGCACCGCGGCGACGCTGGCGGCGACGTGGGCCAGCAGGTCGGCGACCGTCCAATCCCCAAGGCTGGACGGCGCGGCCGCCTCAGCCGGGGTCACCGTGGCGGCGGCGGTGGCGAGCGTCCGCCATTGCGCTGCGACGGCGTCGGTCAGCGCCGAGACGTCGTACCGACGGGGTCCGGCCATGGCGGGTCGATCAGGCGCTCGCGCGGCTGTCGGGCGTTCCGGCCGGCGTACTGCTCACGACCCCGCCGAACAGCCGGGGCAACGTGCCTTCAAACGCAGCCCGTAGCTCGTCGAGCCGGATGTCGAACGCGTCCTGGACGTCGAGGGTGTCCCCGACCACCACCCCGATCCGCGCGCACGAGTAGTCCCGGGCGGCGCACATCTCGGTGAACCGCAACTCCTCGCTGCGCGGCACGGACACGATCGCGCGGGCCGTGGACTCCGCGAACAGGGCGACGAACGGGTCGAGGTCCGCGGGAAGCACGATCCGGGCGCCGATGCCGCCGGCCAGGCAGGACTCGACCAGCGCTTGCGCCAGACCGCCGTCGGACAGGTCGTGCGCGGCGGAGATCATGCCGTCGCGCGAGCCGGCGACCAGCACCTCGGCCAGCATCCGTTCGGCGTACAGGTCGACCGCAGGCGGACAGCCGCCCAGGTGCCCGTGCAAGGCCCACGCCCACTCCGAGCCACCGAACTCGGGCCGGGTCTCGCCCAGCAGCAGAATGACCTCGCCCACGAGCCCGAAGTCCAGGGGGTTGCGCCGGGCCACGTCGTCGAAGACGCCCAAGACCCCAACAACCGGGGTCGGGTTGATCGCGGTGACGCCGGTGGAGTTGTAGAAGCTGACATTGCCGCCGGTGATCGGCGTACCAAGGGCACGGCAGCCCTCGGCGAGTCCGCGGGTCGCCTCGGCGAACTGCCACATCACATCGGGGTCCTCCGGACTGCCGAAGTTCAGGCAGTTGGTGGCCGCGATCGGCCGGGCGCCGGTGGTGGCGACGTTGCGGTATGCCTCGGCCAGCGCCAGCTGCGCGCCGGCGTAGGGGTCGAGCCGGGCGTAGCGACCGTTGCCGTCGGTGGCGAGCGCGATCCCGAGGCCGGTCTCCTCGGACAGCCGCAGCACGCCGGCGTCCGCCGGCATCGCCAGCACGGTGTTGCCCTGGACGTAGCGGTCGTACTGCTCGGTCACCCAGCGCCGGGAACACAGGTTCGGCGAGCTCACCAGCCGCAGCAGGTTGGCCCGCAGCTCGGCGCCAGTCGTCGGCCGGGCCAAGTCTGCGGGATCATCCGCTTGCAGGGCGTAGAGGTCGGCCGGTCGGGCGGTCGGACGGCTGTAGACCGGTCCGTCGTCGGCCAGGCTTGCCGGTGGTACGTCGACCACTAGCTCGCCATGCCAGGTGATCTCCAGCCGACCGGTGTCGGTCACCTCGCCGATCTTCGTGGCCAGCACGCCCCACCGGCGGCTCACGGCCAGCACATCGGGCAGCGCCGCCGGGGTGACCACGGCCAGCATCCGTTCCTGGGACTCGCTGGTGAGCACCTCGAGCGGCTCCATCGAGGCCTCGCGCAGCGGCACGGTCTCCAGCGCAACCCGCATCCCGGACCGGCCGGCGGCGGCCGTTTCCGTGCTGGCGCAGGTCAGCCCGGCGCCGCCGAGGTCCTGGATGCCGACGACCAGCCCGCGGCCGAACAGCTCCAGGCAGCACTCGGTGACGATCTTTTCGGTGAACGGGTCGCCGACCTGCACGCTGGGGCGCTTGGCCGGCTGACCGGCGGCGTCGAAGGTGGCGCTGGCCAGCACGCTGACGCCACCGATGCCGTCTCGGCCGGTCTTGGCGCCCAGGAGCACGACGGCGTTGCCCACGCCGGTCGCCGCCGACCGCTGGATTCGATTGGCCGGCATGACGCCGACGCAGAGCGCGTTGACCAGCGGGTTCCCGGCGTACGACGGGTCGAAGGCGACCTCGCCGCCGATGTTGGGCAGGCCCAGGCAGTTGCCGTAACCGCCGACGCCGGCCACCACGCCGGGCAGCACCCGCGCGGTGTCCGGGGCGTCCGCCGGGCCGAACCGCAGCGAGTCCATGACGGCCACCGGCCGCGCCCCCATGGTGAGGATGTCGCGGACGATGCCGCCGACACCCGTAGCCGCGCCCTGATAGGGCTCGACGTAGGAGGGGTGGTTGTGGCTCTCCACCTTGAAGGTGACCGCCAGGCCCTCGCCGACGTCGACCACGCCGGCGTTCTCGCCCATGCCGACCAGCAGGACGCCGGTGTCCGGCGCGGTCGCGGCGAACTGGCGCAGGTGCACCTTGGAGCTCTTGTAGGAGCAGTGCTCGCTCCACATCACGGCGTACATGGCGAGCTCGGTGGCCGTGGGACGGCGGCCGAGGATCTCGCGGATGTGGGCGTACTCGTCGGCGCGCAGGCCGAGCTCGGCGTAGGGCTGGGCGCTGTCGGCCGCGCTGGCGCCGGCTGCCAGCGTCACGGTGTCCAGCGTCACGATGTCCGGCGTCACGGTGTCCGGCGTCACGCCACGGCCAGCAGGCTCGAGAGCACGCTGACGAAGACGCCGAGCCCCTCGTCCCCCGGCCCAGTCAGGTCCTCGACCGCGTGTTCGGGGTGCGGCATCAGGCCGACCACGGTGCCGGCCGCGTTCGCGATGCCGGCGATGTCGCGCAGCGAGCCGTTGGGGTTGCCCTCGGCGTACCGGAACACCACCCGTCCCTCGGCCTGTAACGCGTCCAGGGTGCGGGCGTCGGCGACGTAGCGGCCCTCGCCGCTCTTGAGCGGTACGACGATGCGAGCGCCTTCGTCGTACGCCGAGGTCCAGACCGTGCGGCTGGACTCGACGACGAGCCCCTGGTCCCGGCAGACGAAGTGCAGCCCGGCGTTGCGCACCAGCGCGCCGGGCAGCAGGTGGGACTCGCAGAGCACCTGAAACCCGTTGCAGATGCCGAGCACCGGTAGCCCACCGGCGGCCGCATCGATCACCGCGCCCATCACCGGAGAGAACCGGGCGATGGCGCCGCAGCGCAGGTAGTCGCCGTAGGAGAAGCCCCCGGGCAGGACGACCGCCTGCACGTCGCCCAGGTCCGCGTCGCCGTGCCACAGCGCGACCGGCGTGCCACCGGCCAGTCGGATCGCCCGCTGGGCATCCCGGTCGTCGAGTGAGCCGGGGAAGGTGACGACGCCCACGCGGGCAGACATGCGGGCCACCTCCAGCGCCGGGCGGACACTTGCGAGGCTATCGAAAACGCGTCGGCCCGCGTCGAGCCGGCGGCAATCGCTGGGCCTGCCCGGCTCGGCCCAGGCGGTGAGCTCGACGAACTCTCCCTGCCAAAGTACCTCGTCAAGCCATTGGTTGGCGTCCATCAGCGCCCATCTGCTTTCTCCCGAACGGGAGTCAGAGACGCGACTGCGGCCCGCTTCGACGCTCGAAGCTCCCTATTGGGTCAGCAGGACAGCAGGACCGGGATTTGCCCCCCTTTCACCCGAAAAGGTGAACGGCCGGGCAGGCTGTACGGGAGTCCGACCGGCGGGGGCGCCTGGACGGCGGGACTCCGGCAGGACCCGAGAGCAGGAGAGCAGAAGTGTGGTGGGTGGGAAAACCCGGTATGGAGCAAACCGTCACCAAGCCTCTCTTGGGTAGCGAGCCGCACGCGGATGTCATCGGACCGTCCCACCGGCCTTGAAGCGGAATGGGGCGCCGCTATCGGCCGCCAGGCCACCCTCGCTGCCAGTCGCGACTTGCAGTCGGTCTCTTTCGGCTTTCTGCAGCGGTAGCCTTCCCAACCGAATTGTGGGTACAGTGTGCGTACGAGCTAGTCACGAGGAGCGAGACATGGCCGCAGCAGCCGAGACCCGCAGTTCTCGGGAGGCCCGCATCAACGTGCGAGCCAGCGCCCGCCAAGAGCAGATCATCAAGGCTGCCGCCGCAGCCACCGACAAGACCGTCACCGAGTTCGTGTTGGGCACAGCCGTAACTCAGGCCGAAAAGGTCCTGGCCGACCGCCGTTACTTCCTCGCCGACGACGAGCAATGGGCGGCTCTTGACGAGCTCCTATCCCGGCCTGTGCCCACCATGCCCAAGCTCGCCGCTCTGCTCGCCGCCCCAGACTTCTTCGCCGACCCGCCGCAGTAGCCCCATGGGCCACTTTTCGAGTCCAGTACGCCTGGAGAGGGCACACGTCCGGGAGGGGTTTGACAGCGGCGCGGTCGAGTTGGACGACTGGCTGGTGAGGTTCGCGTGGGAGAACCAGCGCGCGAACAACGTCACCACGTTCGTGAGTACGGTTGGCGGTCGCGTGGCTGGCTACTACGCGTTGACGGTGGCAAGCATCGCGAAGGCGAACGCCCCGGACGTCCTTTCTAAGGGTTCGCCGCAGCAGATCGGTTGTGCCCTGCTCGCGCGCTTGGCGGTGGACAGGTCGTTTCAGGGCGCGGGGCTAGGGACAGCGTTGCTGACGGACTGCTTTCGGCGAGCCGCACAGTTATCCACGGAGATCGGGCTAAAGGCTCTCCTGGTGCACTGCCGGGACGTGGCGGCCCGGGACTTCTACCCGCCTAAGGCTGACTTTCACGCCTCACCGGTCGAAGATCTTCAGTTGTTACTGCCGATGAAGTGGATCATCGCCCAGATGCAACCAGGCCAGCCTCTCGGTTGAGCCGGCGGCGCACTCGCCACTGCACGACCAGCCGAAAGATGTAGCGAGGCCTGGCCCAATGGTGCAGCACCCGGAATAGTAGGCCGGCTACCCTTGGTCCCAACTGGGAAGCATCTGGCAGTGCTGCCGGACCGGCTGGAGGGCACGTGCGGAACTCCGCCGTAGGCCGCGTGGAGCAACAGGCGCTCGACCGGTACCTGCACGACTGCGAGGCGACCGGCCACGCAATGTGTAGCGACCTCGGCAGCAGCTGCAATGAGGACAGCCCGCTCTGCGAACAGGCCCGGCAGGCGCTGTGGGATTCTCGGCGGGCCGAGCACGACTGGTCTCGGTTCGACGTCCGTCAGGAGTTGGTGCGGCTTGGCAGCAGCTTCCCGGACGACAGATGGTCAGTTCCTGCCCTGCTCCGACTCGTTCACGATTCGTTCATGCAGGGGCCGCTGGTGCACGACGCGGGGCACGCCAGCTCCAATGGGCGGACAGCATGCGGACCCTGCCGTCTTGGGAGGCCTGCAGTTCTGCCCTGAGGGCGGTGGTTCGTCGTGCTGGGCCGCGAGTCTCGACAGCGTCACGGCGCGAAAAGTCTTCAGCTCGGTGGTCTTGGTGTTGAGCCGGCCGAGTGGGCGGAGCCGTTGGACGCAGTGACTTCGCGGTAAAGACGGCACCGCTGATCCTCGTCGGGCTCAACGGGGAACCCCACGTCTCTGCGTGGCCGGGCCTGGCCGGGTCGTCGGAGGCCCCTTCAACTTCAACGGCCTTCACCGGCTACTGGCACCTGTAAGGGAGCCTTGTCCCCGGAGGACAAGTCATGACAACACGAGAACTGTTCAGCTTCCCGAACCCGGTCAATGAGAAGGCGGCCCGCAGCGTGGCCGGAGGCGTCGTGCTGCTGGCGGCGCTCACGCTCGGGCTGAGTGTGGCCGCGGGGCACGGCTGGCTGTGGATTTCGGCAATTCTCGCCTACGGCTTCCTCGCCCGCGTCCTGACCGGACCGACACTGAGCCCCTTAGGCCAGCTCGCCACGCGCTTCGCCGCGCCGCGGTTCGGGACGGCCAACCCGGTGGCCGGCCCACCCAAACGGTTCGCCCAGGCGATCGGCGCCATCGTCACCGTCGGCGCGGTGGTGTTCCTGGCACTCGGGTACGACGCCGTCACCCAAGCCCTGCTCGGTGTCATCATCGTGGCCGCAGTCCTCGAGTCGGTCTTCGCCTACTGCATCGGGTGCAGGGTGTTCGCTGGGCTGATGCGCCTCGGACTCATCCCGGCCGAGACGTGCGCCGCCTGCGCCAACATCACCGTGCGCACCCAACACCCCTGACAGCGTCAGCCTTGCTGCCGCGGAGCTCACACAAGCGGGGCACGGACCGAACGCGTCAGACCGCCGCTAAAGACAATCGCTGAGCGAAGACCGGCGCACCGGGGTTGGTCCAGTTTCGTTCGGGTTGGACGGCGAGGGGCGGCTCCTGCTGATTCCATGGGCAGCGGTCGCCAGCGACAGCGGCACGGCCGTTGTCGACTTCCTCCGAGCGGTCGGAACCTTGGTTGTGCGACAGCGCCCTGAGACAAGATCGTCGGAGTGCCGGGGTGCCTTATAGAACGGGTGCGGCTCTTCTGGAGTGAACCTGGGCAGGCCGCCAGGGTGTGATCTTGGTAGTGGGTCAGGTGGGTTCGGTGGTGTTCGCGGGTCAGGTGCCAGGTCCAGTAGGTGTCGAAGTCGCCGGCGCTGATCAGGGCGCGTAGCCGCAGGACGGCTTCGGCGCCGTCCAGGCCCCAGCGGGCGCCGGTGATGTCCATCCGGTCCTTGACGTCTCGTGGAAGTGGCTGAAGGTCTCCAGGTGAGCGAGGTCGCGGGGCCGGGCCAGGTCCTCGCGCATGGTTGCGACCTCAGGCGTTCGACGACCTCAGCCGGCGGTCCCGGCGATCTCGCGTGGATCTGGCCGGTCGCCACCGTGCTGCTGCTCCGCCGTCCCGGACGCCAGCGGGCCGGCCCCCATGAACTGCGAGAGGGCCGGCCCACGAGGCGATGAAAGTCTAGATCATGCCGCAGGCGTGCTGGGTCTGCGATCCGGCCATGCCGTCGACCATCAGGCCCTTCTCCTGCTGGAAGCTGCGCACCGCGCCCTCGGTCTCCGGGCCGTAGCGACCGTCAACGGCGATGTGATGACCGTTGGCGACCAGCTTCTGCTGCAGCGTCTTGACGTCGGCGCGGTAGGTGCCGATGTAGCGCTGGCTCAGATAGGCCACGGCAGAGGAAGTGGAGGAACTGGCCTTCGAAGAAGTGGCCTTGGGGGCAGCGGCCTGGGTAGGGGCGGTTGCCTTGGTCGGGACGACAGCCATGGAGATGCGGGTCTGGCTCCGGCTTGCGGCCGGCGCGGAGGCCGTGCTGCCACCACTGAGGTACTTGCCGCAGACCGGCCACGGACTGGACCCGCGCTGGGATTGGAGCTGCTGGGCGGCCTGGGTCTGGACCGCGAGGCTGTAGGAGCTGGCCACCCCGCTGTAGCCGAGTCCCTGCCAGGTCTGTAGATCGAACTGGTATGCGCCGTAGAAGCCGTTGCCGGTGTTGACGCTGGCGTTGCCGCCGGACTCACACTGCGCCACGGCGTCCCAGCCAGTGGTGGCGGCGGCGGAGGCCGGTACGGCGGCGAGCAGGCCGCCGCCGGCCAACATCGCGGTGGTGAGACCGCTGATGGCGAGCGTGGACGTGCGCTTGCTGCGGCGGTGCTGGCCGCGGGCGTGCTTGAGCATACGAATCCCTCCCAACGCCTACGGGGTGAGCTGTCGGGTTCGGGCTGGGATCGTTCGC
>Ga0097691_1001584_pt1 | contig 16434 bp, 15 predicted proteins | sample NGESurdeep072012_8_FD_72858 | JGI IMG/M metagenome (GOLD analysis project Ga0097691, IMG submission 72858) | Arctic peat soil microbial communities from Barrow, Alaska - NGEE Surface sample 210-1 deep-072012 | ecosystem: Environmental > Terrestrial > Soil > Wetlands > Peat ... | reverse complement strand
CGCCTACCTCGGCGCTGAGATCGAAGATTGGTTGCGAGATCCCGAGGCCTGGCGCCAGCGTAACGCGGCGGTCACTCAGGTCGCCACAGCCGATAAGCAAATCAGGAACGCCGTATAATGTCTCGCGCCGTCGCGATACCGCATGGCTCATGGCCTCTTGAAATGAGGGCCGAAACAGCTGCGGCCTATTGCGACGAGCCCAGCGTCGAAGCGTTCTTAGCGAAGGTCGCGAGGGTCCTCTATCCTCCTCCTGTGCGCTGCAAGGGTGCTCTACCCAAGTGGCATCGCGCAAAGCTGGACGCGGCTATAGCTCGGCGCCACGGCCTTCTCGTTGCGGTCGGCGAAGTGGAAGATGTGGCGGCCTTAATCGGATGAAAAATCGTAAACCCCTCGGCTGGCCGGACTACATGGAGGAGAAGACGTCGAAAGGCGTCGTTCGCTACTATTGGAACGCGCCATCGTGGGCCAGAAAGCGTTCCTGCCCGATCACCAGTGAACCTCTCGGGACAGACTACGGTGCCGCAAAGGCGCGATGTGACAACTTCCTAAATCCTACTTTCGATAGCTGGAGGACGTCTGGCGCGACGGACGAGAACATTCAGCCGCGCGCCGTCGTTGGCTCGTTCGATTGGGTTGTCGCGACGTACCGCTCAAGCAGAAAATTTACTAAACGGCCGTCTCGGACCAGGGCGAGCTACGATCGTGCCCTCAACGAAGTATCGGGATATCTGCTGACCGATCGGCGCCGGTTTGGGTCGCTGTCGGTGCGAAGTATCACGTCGAACGCCGTTGATCTGCTCTACGATAAACTCAAAGTCGGAAAAAATGGTAAAACACGGCACAGAAGCGCCCTCCTCGCGATAACGGTTTGCAAGCTTGCGTGGGCAGTCGCATCGCGCGTTCATCCGACCGTCATGCCGGAGGGCAACCCCTTCAAAGGAATCGAGATCGAATACGAGCCGAAGAAAAATCGCTCCTCCACCTTGGAAGAGCTTGGCATTTTCATCGCCGCCGCGGATGCCGATGGCTCGCCGTCATTGGGAACGGCAGCTATGCTGGCATTTTACTGGTTGCCGCGCGAAGAGGACATCTTTCAGCGGATCGCGTGGTCCGATTATCGTCCAGCGGAAACTCCGGACCATGTTCAGATATGGCACCAGAAAAATCGCAAAAGCGAGAAGGTTGCGATCCCACTTTTCGATACCGACGGCACTGAACTTTGGCCCGAGATGGTCGGTCGACTGGAGAGTATCAAACGGACCGGCACATTGATCGTCATGCGGGACACCCAGGATCCGCGGAAAAAGGTTCATTTGCCGTGGATGACGGGCGGCCGCAACGCGATGCGCTATGTGCAATCCGAGGTGCGTCGTATCTGCCGTGCCGCCGGCCTGCCGGACGCTATCACGTTCACAAGTTTCAGGCACGGTGGCCATACCGATGGCAGTAACTCGGGACTCACAGACGCCCAAATGCGCGCCCTCGGTGCCCATAAGACGACCGCTGCACTGCTTCGTTACGCGAAGGAAACCGATACCCAGCGCCAGATCGGCGCTAGAAAAAGGCTCGACGCCAGAACAAAGAAGGGGAATTTGTCAGAATGAGCAGGTGACGGCTTGTCAGAATGACGTGCCGAAATCTTGCTAAACTGTTGAAAACATTGGTGGGCGCAGTAGGGATCGAACCTACGACCCGATGATTAAGAGTCATCTGCTCTACCAACTGAGCTATGCGCCCGGAACCGGCCCGGAAAGCCTTCGCAAGAGGGCGTCGTTTAGCAAAGCGACCCCCCGATGTCCAGCAAACCGGCGGGGTATTCCCCGCAGAGGGGAAAATTGAAAAAGCCGCCGGAATCCGGCGGCTTTTCCTGCATTCCGAGCAATTGAAGGCTCGCGCGGCTAGAGCCGGTCAGGACCGCCTCGGCCGCCATGATCCGTGCCCGGGCCGCCATCGCGATCCATGCCACTATCCCGGTCGTAACCGCGGTCCCGATCGCCGTCACCGTGACCCATCATGCCGTGCTCAAAGCCACGGTGCCGCCAGCCGCCGCCGAACCGGCCCTCCATATGCGTCAGGATGGCGAGGCGGCGTTTCTGGCCGTCGTCGAGGGTCTTGTAAAGCGGGTCCGCCGCGTCAGCGATCCGCTTCATCGCTGCCGCCGAGGTTGCCATGGTGTCGGCGCGATCGCGCAGGCGCGCCACCGGATCGTCCGGCTTCTGCGCATCCTGCGAATCATCCGGCTTTGCATTCATCCGCGCGTTGGCGCGATCGATCCGCAGTTTGGCGAAATCCCGCACCGCGGCCTCGACCGGCGGCCACAGCTTTTCCTGATCGGGCGTAAGCTTCAGCCCGGCCTTTACGGCGGCGATCCGCGCGTCGGTAAAGGCCGCCCGGTCCTCGGGGCTCATTCGCATATGCTCGTGAAACCACTGAGAGTGCTGGGCATAGACCGCGGTCGAACCGGCGATGGCTAGCGCCGCGACGCCGGCGAGAAGTAATTTCTTCATGCGAACCTCCTTTGAAAGGTTGCGCAAGGATGGGCGCGCGCGCAGGCGCAATCAACTTACAGTTTGGAAAGAGTGCCTTCTCTTACCAAGATGTAATCTGCCGCCGTTTCAGATCATGCCGAGCAGGCGCGGCAGCCACAGCGAAATCTCGGGGATGTAGGTGATCAGCCCGAGGAAGACCAGCATCGCGCACAGCCATGGCAGCACCGCGATGGTGATTTCGCTGATGCCCATTTTCGCAATACCGCTGGCGATATAAAGATTGAGGCCCACCGGCGGATGGCACAGTCCCACTTCGGTATTCACGATCATCAGGACGCCGAGGTGGACCGGATGGATACCGATCTTGGTGGCGAGTGGAAACAGAATCGGCGCCATGATCAGCAGGATCGAAGAAGGATCCATCACGTTGCCGGCCGCCAGCAGCAGGATGTTGACCACCAGCAGGAACATCCAGAGACTGAAATTCTTGTCGATGATCCAGGCCGCCATCTCCTGCGGAATCTGCTCATGCGTCATCAGGAACGAGAACAGCACCGCGTTGGTGATGATGTAGAGCAGCATCGAGCTCATGCTTGCCGCCTGCAGCAGCACCTTCGACACTTCGCGCAGCTTCAGTTCCTTGTAGACGAACACGGTGATGAAGAAGGCGTAAACCGCGGCCACGGCGGCCGCCTCGGTCGGCGTGAAGATTCCGCCGTAGATGCCGCCGAGCACGATCCCGATCAGCGCCAAGCCCCATACGCTTTCACGAAACGCGGCCCATTGCTCCCTGAGCGTGGCCTTTTGCATGCGAGGGTAGCCGTTGCGCCAGGCGATGAACCAGGTCACCACCGCGAGCATCGAAGCCAGCATGACCCCCGGCACGATGCCGGCCATGAACAACGCCCCGATCGAGGTGTTGGTGGAAACGCCGTACAGCACCAGAATGATCGACGGCGGCACCAGGATGCCGAGCGCGCCTGATGTCGAGATCACGCCGACGCCGAACCGGCGCGGATAGCCGTGTTCCACCATGGCGGGCATCATGATCGAGCCGATCGCCACCACGGTGGCGACGCTGGATCCCGAAATCGCGGCGAACATCGCGCAAGCCGCCACGCCGGCAAGCCCAAGCCCGCCCGGCAAATGGCCGACAATCGAAGTGGTGAAGGCGATCATGCGGCGCGCAACGCCGCCGCGGGTCAGGAAGGTGCCGGCGAGGATAAAAAACGGAATCGCCATGATGCCGAAATTATCGAGGCCGGAAAATAATTTTAGCCCGACGCTCTCGATCGGCACCTGCGTCATCGTGAACAGGAAGGTCAGCACGGTAAGGCCGAGCGAAATCGAAATCGGCATGCCCGTCAGCATCAGGGCGAACAGCAGTCCGAAAATCAGGGCGGCGCTCATCACGCCTCTCCCAGCGAGATCGGCGCCTTCGAACTGACTTCGATGCCTTCGACATGCGTCGCATCATGATGCGGCAGATCGCCGGTCCAAAAGTAGGTCCATGACACCTGCAGGAACCGGAAGCTCATCAGGTAGGAGCCGAGCGGTATGCAGGCGTAGACCAGCCAGCTTGGCAATTCCAGATCGGGCGATACCTGGTCGGTGCTCATCAATTCGAGAACGAATTTCGCGCCCATCGAGCCGACGACAAAGGTGAAAAACGCGCCGCCGAGCAGGCCGAACATGATGACGCGCTTCTGCCAGCGCGGATTGAGCTGGTTGATCAGCACGTCGACGCCGACGTGAATGCCGGTTCGCACCCCGTAGGCCGCGCCGAACTTCGCCATCCAGATGAACATGTAAATGCACAGCTCCTGCGCCCAGGAGATGTGAATGGCGATCAGATAGGGATACAGAAACGGCACGCCGGTGCCGAACCGGTGCACGACGGAAATGAAAATCAGAATCGTCGCGGCCGCCATCAGCGAGGTAATTATGATTTCCTCGAGCCGATCAAGGATACGAAGCATCTCTCCCCCTCATGCGCCGCAGTCAACTCCAGGCGCGTCGCCCTATTTTTTTAGGAGCATGCGCCGATCGGTCCCCACGATCCGGCGCCGTCCAAATCAAAAACGAGCTCCAGCGAGCGGCGCATGGTGATCGCGCTCTTTTGGTCGCGGGAGCTCGCCGGCATTCTGTTTAGTGGCTAACTCCGCCGGTTTCCTTGATGAACTCATCGATGAGCGGTTGACCGACCCGGCTTGCGACGTCCTTGTAAACCGGCGCCATCGCCTTGCGCATGGCGGTATCCTGCTCGGGCGTCAAGGTTACGATTTCGGTCTTGCCCGCCTTCTTGATTTCCGCAAGCGCGTCATCGTTTTCCTTTACCGACTGACCGTTGCCGAAAGCGGTGGCTTCCTTCATGGCCTTTTCGCATTGCGCGCGAATGTCCGCGGGAAGGCCGTCCCAGAACTTCTTGTTCACGACCACGACGTAACCGATGTAGCCATGGTTGGTCATGGTCATGTACTTCTGCACTTCATGCATCTTCTGGGTGTAGATGTTGGACGTCGTGTTCTCCTGGCCATCGACCACGCCGGTCTGCAGTGCCTGGTAGACCTCGCCGAACGCCATCACCTGCGGAATCGAACCCAGCGCGCGGAACTGCGCCTCAAGCACCTTTGACGACTGGATGCGGAATTTCAGGCCTTTGTAGTCGTCCGGCGTGACCAGCTTCTTGTTGGCGGTCATCTGCTTGAAGCCATTATCCCAATAGGCGAGACCGGTCATGCCCTTTGGCTCGAGCAGCTTGAGCAGTTTGGCGCCAAGCGGCCCGTCGGTGACTTTGCGCAGGGTTGCGAGGTCGGGAAGGATGTAGGGAAGATCGAACACCTCGAACTCCCGGACGCCGATCGGGCCGAACTTGGAGTTCGACGGCGCCAGCATCTGAACCGCGCCGAGCTGGAGCGCCTCCAGTTCTTCCTTGTCCTTGTAGAGCGTCGAATTCGGATAGATCTCGACCTTGACCTTGCCGTCGGTATATTTCTCCGCGAGTTCCTTGAACTTTTCGGCGGCGGCACCTTTCGGCGTGTTGGTGGCCACGACGTGGCTGAACTTGATGACGATCGGCGACTGCGCCGACGCCGGTCCCGTCAGAGCCAATGCTGCGACCGACGCAGCAGCCAAGATCAATTTACGCATGTTTCCTCCCGCGTGATTATTGCGAAGCGCGCGAGCGGCGCGGCCCCGATGCCCAATTCCAGCGGCACCAATACAGAGAAGCCGGCCGAAATGCCATTGCCCGTTAGCAGGGGCTACGCCGAAAGTTTGCTGCAATGCAAAAACGCGGCATCGGGCACCGCGTTTTCGCTATTTGGTGTTGGACCTGCGTCCTTTTGAGGCAATCAGCTCGCCGCCGCCGCCGGCATGTCGCGCTGGCGCTTCATGACGATCTTGTTGAGCGCCCCGAGATAGGCTTTGGCCGAGGCCACCAGGGTGTCCGGATCGGAAGCCCGCGCGGTCATCGAGCGGCCTTCATGGGCCAGCCGCACCGATACCTCCGCCTGCGCGTCGGTTCCCTCGGTGACGGCATGGACCTGATAGAGTTCCAGCTTGGCCTCGTGCGGCACCAGCAGCTTGATGCAGTTGAACACCGCATCGACCGGGCCGTTGCCTTCGGCTTCCTCGATTTTGACCTGGCCGTCGATATTGAGCTTCATGGTGGCGCGCTGCGGGCCGTGGGTGCCGGCGATCACCGTCAGTGAGGCCAGCTTGATCCGGTCATGGGCATTGGCGATTTCCTGATCGACCAGCGCCTCGATGTCCTCGTCGTAGATGTCCTTCTTGCGGTCGGCGAGCGCCTTCATCCGCGCGAACGCGTCTTCCAGCTGATTGGCGCCGAGCTTGTAGCCCATCTCCTCCAGCTTGTGCACGAAGGCGTGGCGACCGGAATGCTTGCCCAGCACCAGCGAGGACTGTTTCAGGCCGACCATTTCCGGCCGCATGATCTCGTAGGTCGAGGCATCCTTGAGGACGCCGTCCTGATGGATGCCGCTTTCATGGGCGAACGCGTTCCGGCCCACGATCGCCTTGTTGTACTGCACCGGGAACGACGTCGCCGCCGAGACCAGTTTCGACGCCCGCGTCAGCATGGTGGTGTCGATCTTGTTCCAGTACGGAAACCTGTCGTTGCGCACATTGATGGCCATCACGACTTCCTCGAGCGCGGCATTGCCTGCCCGCTCGCCGATGCCGTTGACGGTGCATTCGATCTGGCGCGCGCCGCCGGCCAGCCCCGCCAGCGAGTTCGCCACCGCCATGCCGAGATCGTTATGGCAGTGGACCGAGAATACCGCCTTGTCGGAGTTCGGCACCCGCTCGATCAGGGTGCGCATGAAATTGGTATATTCCTCGGGCACCGTATAGCCGACGGTGTCGGGAATATTGACCGTGGTGGCGCCGGCCTTGATCACGGCCTCGACGATCCGGCACAGGAACTCCATTTCGCTGCGGGTGCCGTCCTCGGCCGACCATTCGACGTCGTCGATGTGGTTGCGCGCGCGAGTGACGTTGGCGATCGAGGTCTCGAGCACCTGCTCCGGGGTCATGTTGAGCTTCACCCGCATGTGCAAGGGCGAAGTGGCGATCACGGTATGGACGCGGCCACGCTTGGCAAACTTCACGGCTTCCGCACAGCGGTCGATGTCTTTCGGATGCGCGCGCGCCAGGCCGGCGATCACGGCGTTCTTGGAACGCCGGGCGATCTCGCTGACCGCCTGGAAGTCGCCTTCGGAGGTGATCGGGAAGCCGGCTTCGATGACATCGACGCCCATGTCGTCGAGCATCTCGGCAATCTCGAGCTTCTCCTCGAAGCTCATGGTGGCGCCGGGGCACTGTTCGCCGTCGCGCAGGGTGGTGTCGAATATAACGACGCGGTCCTTGGCGGACTTGTTCACGGTGGTCATCGGAAAATTCCTTGTATCTGGTGCGCTACTCTCTGAGCGCTGAAGGGGTCTGTGATCTCGCGCAACCCCTGAGTGCCCAGGCGCAAACCGCCCAGACGGCCCTCAGGGGCCGATAAGAAGCAGAAGCCCGCCAAGAAGCAGGGTGGGCAGCGACGCAGCCGGAATCGCAGGCGTACGCACGGCGTGAGCCGCTCCACCCTGAACTCCATACTTTTCGCTGCGAATCAGCATTGCCAGACCCTTTGGAGCCAGAATCCTCGGCCAAAACCGTTGACGGTTCGTTGCCGGGACGACGCTCCGGGGCCGTTCTAGACGAGAAATGCGGGAAACCGCAATGCCAAAAGATGGTCATATGGGCTGACCTAATTGATCCCCCGGGACCGCCGTCGTCCATGGCGTTGGAAGTGGCTCGTCATTGCGAGCCAACGGGTCGCGCGAATGCGCGCCCGATGACATGCTCCGCGAAGCGATCCATCTCGCCGCGCAAGGAAAGAATGGATTGCTTCATCGCCTTGCTCCTCGCAATGAGGTTGCCCCACATGAGTCCACGATCCCGCGGCGCGATAATGATCCTTCGCCTCGAAAACGAGGGCGCAGGGAAAGCCGGGCGCCCGCTGCACCCGCAGGCTCGCGTGCGAAATGAAACAAGCACACGAGCGTAGTCACCACAGGTTCAGGCGGATTCAGCCGGCCTTCCCTGCGCAATGGTTTTAACGGTTTCCTTCGTGCTCTCCCCGGTGACCGGGCTTTCTTGCCACCGTCGTCAGCGGATAGCTCCGCAAACTTGACGCCAGCGTCGGGGCGCCAGGACCACACGACTTCACCGTCCGCGATTCAGCATCATTCGTCCGCGCGCTGCTGCGCGCCTGTGCTGCCGCGTCCACTGCATCCCGTGCCCAACGTCCGTGACGATCGCGATACGCCCCTCTCTCGGGACGGGACAATGCGAGTTCTAGAATTGATTTGGGTCAGCCGAAAACGAGATTCTTTTTGCAAGAGGGGCTGGACAGCCAAATCGGTGATTTGCCCGTCGGGCAAATCACGCCTTCACTTATGGTCCTGCAAGGGGCGCGTACCCATTAAAAACGCCAGAACAGACGTGCGATGCTAACCTGAAGGCATCGCAGCGACATTCGAATTCTTCGACAAGACGCTGAGCCGCAAGGCGTCGCAAAGAGTGAGCAAAACGCCACGCAGGAGTGCGGCCATGTCCATGAAGCCGACGCGATGATCCGGCTCTTTGATGTGAATCAAGCGGGTCTCTTGCCAGCGTGACATCATAAAAAGATAAATCTTGGAGCAGAGTTCATGATCAAAGATGTCATCCTTAACCTTGAGCGCAACAAGTCTCGGGACAGCGTTCGTGACTATGCGATTACGGTTGCCAGGACGTTCGATGCGCATTTGGCAGGAGTGGCTTTCGCCGACGGAGCGAATATTCCAGTTTCCCTCATGCCGGAATTTCCCCACGCTGTTATTGCGGACATACTGGCCGAAAACAAAGAGGCTGCACGCAGCGCTATCGAGCGTTTCGAGGCGGCAGTCAAAGGCAGCCTTCTTTCGGTCGAGCATCGACTGGTTACGCAAAGCACTCTTGGGGCACCCGCCACATTTTCGGCAATGGCGCGACGTTACGATCTAAGCGTCGTCATGCAGTCTGATAATGAGAATGGGGTGAACAACGACATTTTAATCGAGGCCACGCTGTTCGAATCTGGAAGGCCTGTCATCATTGTCCCCTACATCCAGAAGGAAGGACTGAAGCTCGATCGGATTGTGTGCTGCTGGGACGGAAGCCGTGCTGCCGCGCGTGCCATCAACGATGCATTGCCGCTGCTGCAAAAGGCCCGCGCCGTGGAACTGCTCATCGTCACCAACGAGAAAACCGGGAGCGAGCGAGAGATTCGCGGCGTCGAAATCGGCAGCCACCTTGCCCGTCACGGCATCAAGGTCGAAGTCGAAATCCTTCCGGCTACCGATATCGACGTGGCCAATGTCATTCTGTCGCGTGTCGCGGAGTGTTCGGCGAACATGATCGTGATGGGCGGCTACGGACATTCTCGGTTACGCGAATTCGTACTCGGCGGTGCGACGCGCGGCGTACTGACCGCGATGACCGTTCCTGTATTCATCTCGCATTAGGAGGCTGTTCGAGCAGTAAAACGGCAATCGGTTTTGCGCATTAGGGTATTCTGGCTGGAAGCTTTGACTATGCTCACCCCCAGATGTGCTGGGCGCAAAATGGCGACGAACAGAAGACATGACCGGAATCCGGAAATTGGCGTTTTAAGGCGTCGCCGCCACGATGGGCAGGGTTCAAAAATGGGAGTACCCGACATGACAAGACGTGAAGCTAACGCCGCGCTTCTGGGCGGCGCGGTTCTTGCGGTCGGACCAGCGCTTGCTGCGGAAAAAGCCGAAGCCATCGCGCTGCCGCCGCCAAGCAGCAAGGGTGGCAAGCCGCTCATGGAAGCGCTTCGCCGATCAACCCGAGCCTATTCCGATCGGCCGCTGCCGCCGCAAGTCATTTCGGACCTGTTGTGGGCCGCGTTCGGCATCAACCGCCCCAGTGGCGATCGGACGGCGCCATACTGGCGCCACATCATGGTCATCGACGTCTATGCGGCGATGGCGGACGGCGTGTGGCTCTACGAGCCGAAGCAGCACAGCCTGCTGCTGCAACGTCGCGCCGACATCCGGGCACAAACCGGCCTGCAGGATTTCGTCGGTGCCGCCCCGCTCAATCTGATCTACGTCGCCCACGGCGAGCGGATGCAGGACATTTCGCCTGAAGACCGGCGTCTTTATGCCTCAGCCGATTCCTGCTTCATCGGTCAGAATGTCTATCTGTTCTGCGCATCAGAAGGTTTAGCGACGGTCTTCCGCGGCGCCGTCGACACCGCGAAGCTCGGGCAGACAATGCAGCTAGGCAAAGACCAATTCGTCACCTTCGCGCAAACCGTTGGCTATCCGTAGCGTTAGAGCCAACCAGATCGTGCAGCGGTGTATGTCTGCTTCGGGTCCAAGTTCGCGGTAGGGATGCTCATTGCTGAGCACCCCCCGCACAGATCCGGACGAGCCCGATTCGAGCATCCGGCTTGTATGGGGCTTTCTTTGTCAAGGGGGCGTCACGCCATTTTGGTCGTCCTTTGCATTCCATTCTTTTGTTCGACCCGCGCCGCGAGCATTCTTCCGTCCCGACCGCATATTTCCATCGCCGTCGCGCGCAGCGGCGGTCAAGGACGGCGCTTCTTCAGCGCCGCCGAAGGCTTGTCCTTGACGGACGCGAGCACGGCGGCAGGCTGCCGGCGATCGGGTGGTTGGCCGCGCGATGATCCGAGGGGAGCCTGCCATTGGCCGCGATCAATCGCGCGAACCACGCTTGTATTCGGTTGAACCCGTATGGGGTCCCGACCATGAAGCAGTCATACGCTTCTGCGGGCAAGGCTCCGAGGCGGCGGGTCCATTCTCTCAGCGGCATTGCAGCCATAGCCGAATGCGGATTGCCGCCACCTCGGATCGTCATCGGCTACCCGGCGCATCAAGTGCAGTCAGGTGCCGAACCCTGTTTGTCCTTTCTCGTTCAAGAGTGTTGCTCACGCCGCCGGCCGCAGCTCGACACCGTCCGGCACCTCGCCGGTCGTGACCAGGCGCCACAGCGCTATCAGCAGCTTGCGCGCCAGTGCCACGATCATCGTCGTCTTGCGCGCGCCGCTCGGCCCCTCGGTCCGCGTGCGATACCACTGCGCCAGCGCACTGTCTTTCTGGAACATCAGGAAGCGCCACGCCAACTGGATCAGCCCACGTCGTACCCGCGCATTGCCGGCCTTGGCCAGGCCCTTCTCTCGGCGTTTCAAACCGCTCTCGTCGGGCGATCCCGTGAGCCCGGCGTAGCGCGCCACCGCTCTTCGATCTCGAAGCTTCCGCGACAGGATCTCCCGCACCAGCATGTCCGCCGTCTCGATGCCGATACCGATCACCCTGGCGAGCAGCCGCACCATCGCATGCGGACCTGTATCTGGTGCCCGCTCGAGCCGCTCGGCACGTGTCTTCTCGATCGAGCTGATCTGCTCACGGACCAGTGCCAGCCGAGCCATGTCGCGCCGGAACTCCTCGATGATGTTTGCCGGCAGGCCCGTGCCCTCCGCTGTCCGCAGACCTGCCAGACGCTCAGGCGCCTTGCGCAGATGCGGCTTGAATCCCCGGATTCCGAGACGGGCGAGTGCACTCTTCATGCGGTTGGTGATGCGTGAGCGCTCGTCGACAAGGCTCTCGCGCTCGCGGCTCGGGCGCCTCGCATCCTCCTCCTCCATCGTCGGGATCGCCACCATCCCGCAGTGCCCCCGCTCACCGCGCAACCATCCCAGGAATACGCGCATCAACATCGCCGCATCCAGACGATCCGTCTTCGCCCGCTTGCGCTCGCGTGACACCGCAACGCTTGCCGAATGGATGACATGCGCCTCGATCCCACGAGCAATAAGCCAGCGCGCCAGCCAGAAGCCGTCGCGGCCAGCCTCATAGGCCAGCGCGATCCGGCTGATCGGCCGGCCAGCACGCACCGCCTCGTTCCGCCACCGCTCGATCAATCGTAACAGTGCCGTCGCATCCGGCTCCAGTTTCTTCAACGGCTGGCGCTCGACGCCGGGAACAACGCCGCTCACCAGCCAGCTCGCCTTGCTCATCTCGACGACCACCACCAAGGTCGAGATCGGATCAAACGCGGTCAGGCTTCGGCTGAGATCATTGACTTGGGCCACGGGGCAACCTCCATCGGTTCGTATGGACGATGAAGATGCCACGACCTCCGCCGCCGCCCCATAGCTTCTCCTACCTTGGGTGTTTGACGGCGAAGCGCTGATCGGCTTGCCGTACGCGGCCCAGCGCCTGGGTCACGCGAGCCCGGATCTGCGTCCGGTGCGTGCTTTGCTGATCCGCGTTTCCCTTGGTCCCCGCCCTTCGCTCCATCGCCTCCGCCACCGGAAAACCGGTTTTGTTCGGCGACTTCACAGCTACTATGGCGGAGTCAGACTTCTCCTGATCGTGCATCGGCGGCTACGGCTCCTCACCTTCCCGCCGCGGACCATCCACCCCTAATAATAAGGGCCTGTGGCCGATCCGGAGATCTCCCGGTTCCCGTACAAAGAGCTTGCGTGCATGCCAGGTTCTTCGACCACGCCGGGTTGCCCAAGCGCTTGCGTTGGCGCTCTTGGACATATTGCCTTCCGCTACACAGACAGCGTCGGCACCCGGAATCAGTTTTCTATCGCGGCTCAATGGCTGGCCTGCACGTTCCCCTACCGACGCTTCGCCGACATCCTCGCGGATGCCTGCGCACGGCTCGGGGCCGATGTGGTTCGCTATTCCTTCATCGTAGTGGACTTGCACCACCTGCTCCTTGCCGGTCTCCCGGCGCACCTGTGTGAAAACGTTCTTGAGCCAAGGATGCGCAGAATTGTTTTCTCTATTGGCTTCTCCCGACAGTAGTCGCCAGCGCTATTGGTTTTCAAATCGACGAAATCAAGATGGAATTTCTACAAGAAAATTCTGCGTGGGAGTTTTCACACAGCCTGGACCCGAAGGCGACACTGGGCCTGACCAGCTTTTGAGGCCGGTTGGCTGCAATTTCTTCCTCACCGCCGGGCCGTGAAGTGCTAGCCTCTAAGCTTGGCACAAGGCGTGGTCCTGGTGGCACATGCAACGGCGGGAGTTCATCACCCTTCTCGGCGGCGCTGCGGCGTTAGCGTGGCCGCTGGCGACGCGCGCGCAGAAAGGCGAGCGCGTGCGCCGGATCGGGGTATTGCTGCCCTTCGATGATGAAAGCGATCCTCAAGTGCGGCAGCTCTGGCCGGTGTTCACGCAACGCCTTCCTGATCTTGGCTGGAGCGAAGGCCGCAACATCCAGTTCGGCGTGCATCTTACAGGCCAAAATATCGAACGCATCCGCTCCGGCGCCGCCCAACTTGTCGCGAGCGCGCCAGATTTGATTGTCGTCTGGTCCAATCCGGGCGCGGCGGCGTTGAAGCAGGCGACGCAGACAATTCCAGTCGTCTTCGCGCAGGTGTCGGATCCTGTTGGGGAAGGCATCGTGGTCAGCCTGGCGCGCCCGGGTGGAAATATTACGGGCTTCCAGAATTTTGAGACCGCGATCGGCGGGAAATGGTTGGAGCTGTTGCGGGAAATCGCTCCTGGGGTGCGCCGTGTAGCCGTCGTCTACAACCAGAACATCGCTGCCAATGTCGCGTTCCTGCATACGGCTGAGGCTGCATCGGCCTTGATGGACATCAAAGTAACAGCAATCGATTTGCATGAAGCCGCTGCCATTGAGCCTGCCCTCACGGCATTCGCGCGAGAATCGAATGGCGGCCTCATCGTGTCGCCGAACCCGCTCAACACAAGGAACCCCGAAGTGCTCGCCAAGTTGGCCGCGCGGTTGCATCTGCCGGCGATCTATCCGTTCCGTTTGTTTGTCGTCAGCGGAGGCCTGGTCTCCTACGGGTTCGATACGATTGAGCAGCAGCAAGGAGCTGCCACCTACGTCGACCGCGTTTTGAAGGGCGAGAAGCCCGCCGACCTGCCTGTGCAGGCGCCGACCAAGTACCAGCTGGTGATTAACCTCAAGGCTGCGCAGGCGCTGGGCCTCGACGTGTCCTTGCAACTCCAGCAGCGCGCCGACGAGGTGATCGATTAAACGGGCCAAGTCTGTTCATGGCACCCTTGAGACATGCCGGCGGACTCTAAAAATGTCGGTTATTGGGGGTAGACCGGAAGTCATCGGCGCACAGGCAGAATGACGCGATCGACCCGAAGCAGAAACGAAACCAAACGAACTTGTATGCTTTTGGCCGCTATCTTCGGATCATGACTTGCTCCGTTCTTCTAGACCTCGACGGCACCTTTATCGATTCGCACCCCGGCATTTTGGCAAGCTGCCTTGCGGCACTGCGCGCCCTTGGACATGAACCGGATGAAACCCTCGATATAAGACATACCATCGGGCCCCCGCTCGAAGATATGATGCAAATCTTGCTACAGTCATACGGAGACGACAGAGTCGGTGAAGCAGTCGCTGCCTATCGTCAACATTACGGTGAAAGTGGGCTTCTCGGAAGCGTGCCTTATCCGGGAATTGGCAAATCCCTTGAAGAGATGAAGCGGACCGGATTGCGAATCTATCTCGCGACATCAAAAAGGGCGATTTTCGCAAGCCGCATTCTGGACCATCTGAAGTTTGCCACATACTTCGATGGCATCTATGGCTCAGTGCCAAGCGGCGAGCTGGATCACAAGCCTGAACTGCTCGCCCATATTCTGTCTAAACATAGTCTTTCGCCGTCTCACAGTCTGATGGTCGGGGATCGCCGATATGATATTTCCGGCGCCCATGCGGTCGGAATGCGCGGTCTTGGCGTGCTCTGGGGTTATGGTACCCGAGACGAACTTGAAACTGCTGGCGCAGACCAGCTGGTGGATTCCCCTGCCGATCTCGCCCGTACGGTCCTCTCGATGGTCAATGGGAAGCAATCCCCAGGCTAGGGCAGCTACATTCAAGCAAGCAGCCTAATATCCGCTCCTGGCAGATACTGTTGCAAAAGTCGAAAATCGAACAGCGCCAAAAATCTCGCGAAAGTCGATTTTTAGCCGACTCTATCGCTGCAAAGCTCCATAGCGCCGATACGAGGGTCCGTGGTCGTTTTTGCGTGAAATGATGTGGTCCCTCACGTCTCCGCGCGCGAAACGCATCAGCGGTTCTAGAAAATTTCGTTCGTCAGGCGAAAAAGACTTTTGCAACAGTATCTGCCAACAACGGACTCATGCACCGCAGCAAACAGCATCGTTATTCGATCACCTCGTCCGCGCGGGCAAGTAGCGCGGGCGACACGGTCAGTCCGAGCGCCTTGGCGGTCTTTAGGTTGATCACCAGCTCGTACTTGGTTGGCTGCTCGATCGGAATGTCTCCGGCCTTTTCACCCTTCAATATCTTTTCGGTCATGGCAGCTGCACGAGAGAAGTACGTCTCTTGTTGCGGCCCATAAGTCGCAAGCACCCCAGTGCTGGCATAGGATTTCAAGAATGCGATATTGGGCAAACGATATTTCTCGGCCGCAGCCGCGAAGCGGGGGTGCGATGGTGCTGAATCCGGGCGAGGTGAGATGGATGATACCTGACCGTTTGTCGTCGCCGAGGCGCTGAAACGCCTCATCGAAGCCACCAGCCGTCGAAGTTTCGAGCACGACGACTTCGAGTCCACGCGCAACCGCAACCGCCTTCGCAACCTCGAGCTGATCGTCTCCGGTGGTACCATCCCAGCCGATGACTATGCGTTGAACGGAAGGCAGAAGCTCCTGCAGCAGCTCGATCCACTTTCCGGCCAGCGATGGGAGATCCAGGAATAATCCCGTTATATTTCCGCCGGGATGCGCAAAACTGCTGATAAGGCCGGCGCGGATCGGATCGGTTTCTAGATCGATGGCAACAATCGGGACCGTGGTCGTGGTTCTGCTTGCAGCCCTGACGGCTTGGGCTCCGACGACGACCAGCACTCCTGACCCGCGGTTGATCAGTTCGGCGATGAGACCCGGCACGCGGGATAGCTCTCCTTCCGCCGATCGCAAGATGACGGTTTCGTCCTCGACATAGCCAAGCTGCTCCCAGATGGACTTCAAGACGGACAAGGTAGTAGGGATAGGAAGATGGTTCTTTGATTGAGATAGCCGATCTTTCCGATTGCTTGCGTCCGTTGCTGCGCCCGCGCCACCAATGGCCAACCCGCTGCAGCGCCGCCAATAAGCGTGATGAAATCGCGGCGCAGCATGTCCGACCCCGAGCTCAGGAGATGGCATCTTAGTGGGTAAAACGAGTGCTTTGATAGGGGCCGAAATAGGCATCAAATCCATTGCCGCAATGCACAGCCAATGTCGCTGATGGGTCCAGGCTGTGTGAAAACTCTGACGTTCAACTTGCGTGTAGAAATTCCTTCTCGATTTTGTCGATGTGAAAACCAATTGCACTTTCCAGTTCTGTCGAGAGAA
>Ga0097691_1001583_pt1 | contig 16449 bp, 17 predicted proteins | sample NGESurdeep072012_8_FD_72858 | JGI IMG/M metagenome (GOLD analysis project Ga0097691, IMG submission 72858) | Arctic peat soil microbial communities from Barrow, Alaska - NGEE Surface sample 210-1 deep-072012 | ecosystem: Environmental > Terrestrial > Soil > Wetlands > Peat ... | reverse complement strand
ATCAACCGACGGCGCGGGCGACGGCGACGGATCAACCGACGGCGCGGGCGACGAATCGTCCGCGCCCACCCGGGGTACGACGGGCGTAAAGGCAAGAGCGGCGGTGACCAGCACGAGCAGGACCCCGAAAAGGGGCCCGGCGCGATGGGTCGTGGGACGCATGCTCCGGTTCATCGCCGACTGTCGGCCTCAGTGTCCCGTTGACCGCGCAGGGCGATCCGCGGGACCCTTCGCGTGGCGGACATCAGGGGACGCCCGGCGTCGGGTCGGGCCCGGCGTACGTGCCGCCCCCGGCGGTGCTCACGCTCTGCGTCGGATCGTGGCAGAGCTGACACGTGCCACGGTTGTCGACCTTGAGGAGCCGGCTGTCGCCGGTGGCCGCGCTGCCGATTGGGTAGAGGGGCGCCGAGCCATTCGGGAACGGCTGGGTGCTCGAATACTGACCTTCCATCCGCGCGTTGGAGCCGTGCGCTACGTGGCACGTGGTGCATGCCAGCATGCCCGTAGTCACGTGTCGGTAGTTGTACAGAGTGTCGCCTGAGGGGTTGGGTAGGTAATCGAATGTGGAGTAGTGCTGGACGTGGCAGGACGAGCACCACGCGGTGATCTGCGTGTCGAAGGATACGGACAGCCCGTTCGGGGCGTCAGCAGTCCCGTAACCGGCACTGTTCCAGGGCACGCGCACGTGCCAGTAATCGCCCGCCGCGGCGCCTGCCGATCCCGCCGCTGTGGCAGCTGCGCTCGCCAGCAGTGTGCCCCCCGGGGCCTGGATGACGGTGTAGTTGCGGGCGTCGCCGACCGGCGGCAGCGCCGCGTCTGTGACCTTGGCGCCCGGGCTGGCGATAGGGGTGAAAGTCCCGATCATGGCCGCCGGGCTGGGAATCGGATTGAGGATGCGGTACTGCCCGTTCCCATGCGGGTTGTGGCACGTCGTGCAGCCGAGCGTCACCGTCGGCCCGGCGCCTGTGTTCGGAGCGGCATTGCCCCAGGCCACCTGGGGAGCGCTGAGTCCATTGCTCGCCGTGTTGAGGTGGGCAGACGTCACGGGTCGGCCCGCGGCGAGGACCCGGACCTTGGCCAGCTGGTAGATGTAATCGGTTTGGGACCGGAGGACGCGGGCAGGGTTCGACGAGTCGATCCGGGCCGTGACGAAGCCGCCGCCGCGGAGGGCGCCGAGTACCGCGGTCCCGCTGGACGCGTCCTGGCCGGAGCTTCCCGCGGGAAGCGCGACCTTGTACTGGATGCCACTCTCGACGTCTGTGGACGCGCCTACGCCGGCCGAGCCATGGCAGGTCAGGCACAGCGCATCCGCGGTCGCTGTGGCGAGCAGTAGCGGTCCCTGGGCGGTGTGGGCTCGGTGACAGCCGGCGCAGCTGTCGGCGTTCAGTCCGCCGAGGCCGGAGTTCGTCGCGGCGACGTGGGGTCCACCATCGGCCAGGGCAGGAATCACGGCAATGAACAGCCATAGCGCGGCTCCCGCCAGCAAGCTGGCCGCGGGCAGGATCCTGCCGATCCTCAAGCCAAGATCTCCCAGGTCGTCATCTGTGCGAGAAAAGGCTGGACGTTCGACCAGCGCATGCTGCATGCCCTCGGTGGTGGTCGTGTGGCGGTGCGTGATCGAGCGACCCGGTGGCTCGGGGGAGCCACCGGGTCGGGCTCCGCGACTCGTGGGAAGAGCTACGGAGTGAGTGGGGCGGGCGTTGGGCCCGCAGTGGACGGAGCGGTGATAGTCCCCGTCGGGTCGTGGCAGGCCTGGCAGGTGCCGCGGTTGTCGACCTTCAGGAGACGGCTGTCGCCGACCGGCGCGGCAATGCCGCCCGGGTAGGTCTCGTTCGCCGAGTAGGTGCCCGTCATCTGGGCATTGGAGCCGTGCGCCACGTGGCACGTGGTACACGGCTTGTTGCTCGTGTTGCTGTGGCGGTACGTGAAGATCGCATCGCCTGAGGACGTGTCGTACGGGCCGTGGCCGCTCGGATAGGTGATCGCGGTCGTGAGGTACCGCGAGTGGCATTGGGCGCACCACGCGTTGATCTGGCCGTCAAAGCTGGTCGGCAGCCCATTTGGCGCGTCGTTCAGGGTCGTGACCCCGGTAATTGCGCCGTTCCACGGCACGGTCCGGTGGAAGTAGTCGCCGGCCGTATTGGGGAAGGCTGCCGCCTGGCTCGCCAGGAGGGTGCCACCTCCCGTCTGCTCGATCACGGTGTAGTTGCGCTCGTCACCGTCAGGCGGAAGCGCCGCATCCGTGACGATCGCATCGGTCGTGGATGGCTTGAAGGCGGTCCCGCCGGATGCCTCAGTGACCGTCGGGATAAGTTGAAGGATCCGGTACTGCCCGTTCCCATGAGGGTTGTGGCAGCTCGTGCAGGTGAGGGCGCCCAAGGTTCCGCCTGGGTTCGCCGTGGAGCTGAAGGACGTTCCGGCAGTCCCGTCGATGTTCCCCCAGGTCGTATTCGAGAAGGACGTGAGCGGGGAGCCGGGGACGGACATGTGGGCGGAGGTCACCGACTGGCCGGCGATGGCGCCGGTGCCATCCACTCGGACGGGCACCTTGCTGGCCAGGCTCACAACGGTCTTACCGTTGCGGGTGGTCGAATAGGCCATCCGGTAAGCGCTTCCGGAGCCGATCGCCGCGGTGACGAAGCCGCCGTTTCGAAGGGCGCCAAGGATCACGCCACCCCGGACCGTGCCGGAGCTCGCCAGGTTGTACTGGACGCCGTTGACGACATTCGTCGTGGCGCCCGTGACCGTCGCGCCATGGCACGTCAGGCAGAGGGTCGATTGATCCTGAACAAGGAGCATTGCGCCCTGGGCGGTGTGGGCCCGGTGACAACCAGCGCAGCTGTCGGCGTTCAGTCCGCCGGAGCCAGAGTTGATCGACGCTACGTGGGGTCCACCATCCGCCAGTGCAGGAAGTGCGGCAAGGAACAGCCAGAGCGCGGCTCCTGCAAGCAGGAGCGTCCATCGCCTCACTGTCCTCACCTCCTTTCTTACTCTGTGGGGGATTCGGTCAAAGGGCCGCCACGATCGGCGGCGAACGTCACTCCAGCGTCACCTCCCTCTGCGGCCTTTCCAGGAGCCTCAGTAGCTCCAGATCTGCACGCGGTTGTTGAACGTGTCGGCCACGTACACGCGCCCGCGCGCGTCCACCGCGACGCTGTTCGGGAACTCGAAGCTGCCGTCGGCGGCGCCCTCGCCCCCGAAGTAGCCGAGGTAGGCAAGGCGCTGGCTGTCGCCGCTGAGGGTGCTGAAGACGAAGACGCCCTGGCCGGTCGAGTCGGCCACGAACACGCGCCCCTGGCCGTCCACGGCCAGGCCACGTGGGAGCCCAAGGTTGCCCTGGCCTGCGCCACGGCCGACCTGGGCGCGCACGGTGCCGTCGGCGCCGTACACGAGCAGACGGCCATCGTTGCTGTCGGAGACGTAGACATTGCCGGCCGCATCCACCGTGACGCCGTTCGGGAACGTCAGCTTGTCGTTCTCGCCGAGTGTCCGGACTACGCTGGCCGTGCGGTCGATCACGAGGACCTTCTCGAACGGTCCCGAGAGGTCCGTCACGTACAGCAATCCCTTGCTGTCAAATGCCAGCCCCAATGGCTGCCAGCCCGGTCGCGGCTGGGCCAGCGTTAACGTTCGCTGATAGGCGCCGTCGCGGTCGTAGACGTAGATGGCGCCGGCGAGGCGGTCGCTGACGAAGACCTCGCTCGTGAGGGGATCCACCGCCAAATACACGGGCACATGCTGGGTACCGGCGCTGGTCGGCGGCACCATCGTGCCGACCTTCGTGCCGCTCGCATCGAAGACCAGCCCGGTTTGATCGCCCCCGGACTGGGCGACGTAGATCCGGTCGCCCGACGGGCTGACCGCCACCCCGAAGGGTTGCGTGGCGCCGTAGATCGCTGTCGCATAGGTGGGGACCTGCGGCTCGGAAATCCCGGGGAGGGGCAGCGCGGTGATCGGCTGACGGAACAGCAGGTACCAGATGGCAATCGTGACCAGGGCTGCAAGCAGCCCCACGAGGGCCAGCAGCAGGATCGCCTTGCGGCGCGGCTGGCGGCGCGGCTGCCCCTCCGGCTCATCACCGGCGGCGACCGGCGGGATGGGCATGCCGTCCACGGTGATCTCGGCGGTCATCAGTTGGTACCTCCGGCCGGCACGCCAGGCGTGGGCAGTGCCGGGAGTGCGCTGGGCCCAGGACCGACGCGGCCGATCCCCAGGCGTGCGGCGGCGTTGTCGGGGCTCGCCGCGAGAGCCTTGCCGTACCAAACGGCGGCGTTGGCGGTGTCACCCTTCGTCTCGTACAGGAGGCCCAGGCCGACTGCCGCGTCGACCGCGGCGTCCGTGTTGACGAGTGCCAGGAGGCGCGGCTCGGCGAGATCGGGCTTGCCGCCCGCCAGGTCGGCCATCGCGCCCGCCCATTCGGCCATCGCGGTCTTGCCGGCCTTCGTGAAGCCCTGGGCAAGCGCCGTGTAGGGCTCGCTCCAGCCGATCGGCACGAAGTCGACGGCGGACCGCAAAGCGGTCTCTGCCTTGTCCATCTGGCCCGTCGCCACGTAGGCCGTCCCGATCAGGTAGAGCGCGTCCGCGTCCGATCGCGTGATCGCGAGTGCCTTCTCCAGGAACGAGATCGCGTCCGTGGGCCTGGCCTGCTGCATGGCGATGGAACCCAGGCTGTAGTAGGCGGCCTCGAGCATCGGGTCGACCTTCGCCATCTCGCCGCCCTTGGCGATATCGACCACCCCCTGGTAGTCCTTGGCGGCATTGTCGAGCTGGCCAAGGCCCATGTACGCGCCGGCGCGGCCGTTCGTCGCGAGCTCGACATCCTTGCCGGCCGCGAGGATCGCGTTGTACTGGACGAGCGCGTCGGCGAAGCGGCCCTTGGCGACGTACGTATCGGCCAGCTGGCCTCGCGAGACCGTGTCGTCCGGCGCGTCGCGGACCGCCTGCTCCAGGGCGGCGAGCCGCTGGTCCACGATCGGCGTTGTGGCGGGACGCCAGCGGTCAAACGCATAGAACGCGGCGAACGCGATCGTGCCGACGACCAGGAGCAGCAGCACCCGCTTGATCCAGCGGTTGAGCTGCCTGTCGTCCATCCTTCCCAGAGATGTGACCCGGAACATGTTGGACACCTGCTGTAGCGGGACGCGGGCATGCCGTCGGCACACCTGACCGCCTGCAATCGTCGGCCCCACGCGTGCGCGTTCCTATCCGCCGGGGGGTAGAAGATGGGTACAGGCGGGCGCCCGTGACCTGCAGGTGGGCATGTATCGGCCGGACGAGTGGCTGAGTGCTGGACGCGGCGCCGCCCGTTCGGCGCCGGCGCGACCAGCCCGCGCCGGGCCCCGGGTCAGGCGTTCGGGCGGGGCGTCGCGAAGTCCGCCGGTACCTCCAGCTCGATCGAGCCGCTCGTCTTCCGGACGACGAACCGGTCGAGGGGCCGCGGCGGCGGGCCCGAGATCACGGAGCCGTCGATGCGGAAGAAGCCCTTGTGGCACAGGCAGGTGAAGCTGGCCTGGTCGGTCCAGTCGTAGGCGCACTGGGCGTGCGTGCAACGCGGGTCGAATGCCACCAGCTCCCCGCTGGCGCGCCGCACGAGCCATGCGGATCCCGCGACCGCCGCCCCGCCCACCGTGCCGGCGAAGCGGACGGGCACCGGCTGCTCCGCGACGAGCATCGCGGGATCCACGTCCGCGGGAACCCAGCCGCGGGGCGCCGGCGTGGAACCGGCACCGCACGCGTCGAGGAGGACGAGCCCGGCGACCGACGAGCTGATGATGGCCAGAGCCCGGCGGCGACTGATCCGTGCGGCCAGGTGCCCGGGAACGCCAGGCCTCATGGCGGGCTCATGCATGCGCGAATCCTGCGCCGGCGACCGGAACGTCAGCCGAGGGCGGGGGCGAGCCTCGGGCGGCGGCGGTCGTCTAGGCAGGCGCTCACGATCCGGTCGATGAGCGATTCGGAGTCCGGCTCGATCTCCTCGCGGCGCAGGGTCCAGGCCTGCGAGGTGTTGATGCTGACGTCCACGATCGCCGTGCAGCGGCTGCCGCGAAGGACGTCGAGCAGGCCCAGCGGCCCGCCCTCTTCGAGGATCACGACGTCGGCATCCGCGGCAACGGCCCGTTCCATGGCATCGGAGTCGCCCATGGCAATCCGATCCACGTGGAGGCCCGGGACGGACGCCATCAGCGCGCCCAGCCCCTCGCCGAGGAGCGGATGGTCGTACAGGACGAGGACTCGGACGGGGTCCGACATTTGCCCGGCTCCTGCGATGGGCGAGACCCCGCGGGCCTTGCTCGGCGGCGATCGTACGAAGCCGGAGATGGGCGTGCCATCCGCCCGTGGGCACAATTCGCGGGTTCCCAAATCTACCGAACGGTACCGAACGGCCCGGTTCCGGTGGGCCGATCGGCACCCACCGAATGGCGCCGAATGGCCCCCGACCAACCTGAGCCCGTGACCCGTCTGCGCGACGTCAGGTGTGGTCGGTGCCCGCCGGGCGCGGCGCGTTGAACCCCTGCGAGACCGTGTAGGCGGCCGCCTGCGTCCGGTTCGTCAGGTGGAGCTTCTCGAGGGCGTTGTGGACGTGGTTCTTGACCGTGCCCTCGGTGATCGTGAGCCGGCCCGCGATCTCCTTGTTGGTCAGGCCGCCCGCCACCAGCTGGAGGATCTCCGTTTCGCGCCGTGTCAGCGTCGTCTCGGCCTCGCCCTCCGCGCCGACGGACGGCGTGTGCGGGCGGGGCGGCCCCTCGCGGAGCGCATCCAGCAGGCGGTGGGCGATCGCGGGGGCGATCGGCGCCTCGCCGCGCATGACGCCGCGCAGGTCCTCGAAAAGTGCCTCCGGCCGGATGTTCTTCAGCAGGTAGCCGTTCGCGCCGGCACGGATCGCGTCGAACAGGTCATCGTCATCCTCGGAGACCGTGAGCATCACGATCTTCGTCGTGAAGCCAGCCCCGCGGATGGCACGCACGCCGTCCACGCCGCTCGCCACCGGCATGTTGACGTCCATCACGACGACGTCCGGGGAGAGCGCCCGTACCCGTTCCAGCGCCTCGAGCCCGTTGTCAGCCTCGCCGACGACGGTCATGTCGAGCTGGGCGCTGACCAGGCCGGCCAGCGCCTTGCGGAAGAGCGGGTGGTCGTCAACCAGCAGGACGCGAAGCAACGGGGGCGTGTGCGGCACGCATTTCCTCCTGCTGGAGCCGAACCTCGACCCGGGTTCCCTTGCCGGGCGCGGTCTGCACGGCGAGGGTACCCCCGATCTGCTCCACTCGTTCGCGCATCGAGGCAAGGCCGAAGCCGTGGTCCAGGGCCTCCTCGAGCCGCGACGGGTCGAAGCCGGATCCGTCGTCGTCCACCGCTAGCGTGACGACCCCTTCCTCCGCGCTCAGGGTCACTGCAGCGAGGTGGGCCTCGGAATGCTTGCGGACGTTCGTCAGCGCCTCCTGGACGACCCGCAGGAGCTGGACCTCGCTGTGCGGCGTGAGCGCCCGGCGCGCGGCGTCGTCGCAGCGGAGCGTCGTCCTGATCCCGGTCTGGCGCGAGTACTTGCGGAGGTACTCGCCGAGGGCGCCCTCCAGCCCGTCGGCCGTCGTGATCGACTCCCGGAGCCCCAGGATCGACTCGCGGACATCCTTGTATGCCTCGTCCGCCATCTCGGCGAGGTCCGCGATCTCCGCGGCGGCGGTTGAGCCGGCAGCGGCGCGGACTCCGGGCTCCAGGCCGCGGAGGCGAAGGTGGATCACGCCCAGGACCTGGGCGATGCTGTCGTGGAGCTCGCGGGCGATCCGGTCCCGCTCCGCGACGATCGTGAACTGCTGCTCTGCCTCGCGAAGGCGGGCGGTGCGCACGGCGATAGCGGCCATGTCGGCAAACGCGCCGAGGAGGTCGCGCTCCCGTTCGGTGAACGGGACGCCGCTCTCCCGCATGATGCACAGCTCGCCGAGGAAGCCATCCTCGCCGCGCATGGGCCGCGCCATGGCCACCGTTCGTGGGCCGTCGCGCTGCATCGGGCAGGCCGGATTGTGCCGGCCGACTTCCCCATGCGTGTCGGGATGTGCCAGGAGGCAGGTCGAGCCGTCATCGGCGACGGCCAGCCGGTTCGTCCAGTCGTAGCTGTGGCCGTCGATCCGCGGGTCGGCCAGGCAGGCGACAGCCCGCTCCGCGCCCAGCAGCTCGCGGGCGTGTTTGGTGATCGTGTCGAGGATCTCGCGCAGCTCGGCGCGGCCGGTCAGCTGGAGAGCCACGGCGTACAGCGCGGCCCGCTCCTGCTCCTCCCGGCGGAGATCGGCCAGGGAGGTCGCCAGGGTTGCCGCGGTGCCGACCGTCCCTGCGAGGTCGACGAGCGCCGCCATCGAGATGGCCGGATCCGCGGAGGGGTGGAAAAGGAGGCGCATCGCCCCGCCCGAGGCAATGGCGCCCGCCAGCGGCACGTCGACGACCGTGGCATCGACGCCGGGGCGCTGCGACTGGGCGGGCAGCTGGACGGAGGCTGGAGTCTCGGCCAGGAGGGTGTGCGCCCACTGCATGCCCATGCTCTCGCCGAGGTCATCCGGCCGGCGGACCATCACCGGCAGGTTGCCCGGCCCGTTGACGCAGATCTGGCCGGCGAGCGCGCCGGAATGCTCGAGGACGCGGTCGAGCGCGGCCTCCAGCATCGTCGGGAGATCCTGCTCGCCCTGAAGCGTCGCGGCGACTGCGTGCGTGGCGGCAAGGTCCCGGTTCGTGTCGACGAGACGGCGCTGGGTCCGGTCGAGGACGGCGAAGATCGCGAGGGCGAACAACACGGCGCCGCCGCTCATGACCAGGGCGGCGAAGACGTGGGCAGAGTCGGCCGGGACGCTGGGGTCGATCCACAGGTACCGGAAGAGCTCGAAGCCCCAGATGAGCGCGATGGGGAGAAGGACGCCCACCCACTTCGCGCGCGTGAGCAGGCGAAGGTCGCGCTCTGGATCCACGGATCTACAGTACCGCGCTCGACCAGACCATTCGGCAGGGCCGATCGGCCCCATGCACGTGTGCGCATCGGTCCATATGGCGAACGCACGCACGGACGGGCCGCCGAACGCGGGGCGCGCCGGCACCGATCACGGGCCGGGCTGCCAGCCCGCCAGCCGAGTTCACGGGTTCCCCCGGGGGGAGATTCTCGTAGACTTCGCACATGACCTTCGAAATGTCGATGCGATCCGTCCCGATGACGCTCTACACGGAGCTGTTCGTCGTGCGCGGCGCAATCGTGACGCGGCAGCACCGTGTCACCGACATCCTCAACGAGGCGTCCGAGCCGTTCCTGGTTCTCGAGGACGTCTCTATGGAGGAGTTCGGCTCCAGCGACGTGCCGACACGGGCGGAGTTCGCCCAGGTCAACCTCGAGTCGATCCTCTTCGCGGTCTCCCTGCAGGCCGTGGATCCGATCCGGGAGCTCCGGACGGTGAAGACCTCAGAGCGCGCCCTGGTCTCCATCCCGCCATTCCGGGTGATCGGGAACATCCACCTGCTGCCCGACCGCAGCTTGCGGGACTCGCTCGCGGAGCTTCGGGGCAAGTTCGTGCCGGTGACCGACGCCGTCTTCTGGTCGGACCGGATGGGCGAGGGCCGCCAGACCGCGGCCATGGTCGCGGTCAACCAGGCACGCGCACAAATCCTGGCGCCATATCACGAGGTGGACCCCTGGGCCGGCATCGGCGCTCCGGGCGCGCCCCCGTCGCCGGCGCACCCGCCCGCCGGGCCGGGCGGTCCCGAGCCGGGCGCGCCCGGAGCCAGCTAGCGCCCCACCGGGAGGTCGAGCCGGCTTCCCCAGTCGGCCCAGCCGCCGTCGTAGACGGCCACGTCCTCGTGGCCCATGAGGGCCAGCACGAAGGCGAGCTTCGCGGCGCCAACGCCGGACGCGTCGTAGCAGATGACGCGACGGCCGGCGGCCACCCCGGCTCGATCGAGTAGCGCCCGCAGCGTGCCGCCGTCCGCGAAGCGGCCTGTGCCCGGCTCGCTGGTCATCGCAACCGGGAGGTTGACGGCGCCGGGCACGTGGCCGAGGCGCCGGGCATTGCCCTGGAAGCCGCGGTATTCGGCGGCTGCACGCGCGTCCAGGATCAGGGCGCCGGGCGACCCGACCAGCGACCGAAGGTCACCCGTCGTGATGCGGGTCCGCAGCTGGGCCCGCGGGGTGAAGGCCGCAGGGCCGGGCTCGCTCGCCGCGTGGCTGACCGGGCGCCCGGACGAGACCCAGGCGCCGTATCCGCCGTCCAGGATCCGCACGGATTCGAGGCCGTACGCGCGAAGGCTCCACCAGGTCCGGGCCGCGTACAGGCTGGCCGCGTCGTCGTAGACCACGACCGTGCTGCCGTTGCCGATGCCCGCGCCCGCGACGGCGGCGGCCACCTGGTCCGGCGGCGCGAGGAGGAGCAACGTGTCGACCTCGTCCGGATCCACGAACGCGGCGCGCCAGTCGAGCCAGGTCGCGTTCGGGATGTGGCCGCCGGCGAACGCGAGGCGTCCGGTTCCGTCCGGCCGCCATCGCACGTCGAGAATCCGGACTTCCGGCCGGCCGAGGTTCTCGGCGAGCCAGTCGGGGGAGGCGAGGAGCTCGGGTCGAGCGTGGGCGCCGGCCATCGCCGCCTATCATACGGACCCCATGCTCGATTCGACCGAGGCGCACCCGACGGCCTTCCCCGACCGCGAGAAGCTGGCCGCGCTTCGGGCAGCGCTGCCTGCCACCCGGGCCGGCATCTACCTCGACACCGGAAGCTGCGGCCCGATCCCGGTCGAAAGCGCTGCCGCCATGCGAGAGGCAGAGGATCGGGAGCTCGCCCTGGGCCGCGCCACCGGCGAAGCGAGCGACGAGCTGCTGGATCGAATGGCGGAGGCGCGCGCGGCGCTGGCCGCGATCCTGGGCACGGACATCGGCGGCGTGGCCCTGACGCATTCAACGACCGAGGGGATCGGCCTGGCCGTGGGGACGCTGGACTGGCGGCCAGGCGATCGCGCGCTCACCACCGGCCACGAGCACCCTGGCCTGCTGGGTCCACTGGCGGTCGCCCGGGACCGGCACGGCGTTGACGTGCGTGTCGCGGACATCGGCGATGGTGGCGACGATGACCGGACGCTCGCCGCGCTGGAGCACGAGCTCGCCTCGGGCAAGGTTCGACTCGTCGCCCTCTCCCACGTGCTGTGGACCACGGGGGCGGTGCTCCCCGTCGCGGAGATCGTGCGGCGCTCGCACGCGCACGGCGCCGTCGTGGTGCTGGATGGGGCACAGGCCGGCGGCGCGATCCCGCTGCACGTGGACGACCTGGGCGCCGAGTTCTACGCGGTACCCGGCCAGAAGTGGCTGCTCGGCCCGCAGGGCACCGGCGCACTCGTCGTTCGCCCGGACGTCGCGGCCGCCAGCCTCCCGGCAGCTCGCGGGCAGTTCAGCGTCGCCGGCCCGGACCGGGTCGGCCGCGACGACGTCTGGCCGGACGCGCGCCGTTTCGAGGTGGCCGGCTTCCACGCTCCGTCGCTGGCCGGCCTCGCCCGAAGCGCCGGCTGGCTGGCCATGTTCGTGGGTCTGCCCTGGGCGTACGCGCGCGCTGCGCGCCTCGCGCACGAGGCCGCAGTCCGCCTGCACGAGACGCCGGACGTGGCGCTCGTCACGCCCCTCGGCAGGATGGCAACGCTCGTCACGTTCCGGGTCGAGGGATGGCCCGCGGAGCGCGTCGCCGAGGAGCTGGCCCGCCGCGTCTTCGCGACCGTGCGACCGATTCCCAGCCTCGATGCCGTCCGCCTGTCGGTGGGCTTCTTCACCACCGAGGAAGAGCTGTCGCGGGCGCTCGACGTGGTGGCCCTGCTGGCGCGCCACACCCCCGCCTCGCTGCCTCCGCGTCCGGTGATCGAGTTCCTCGAGCGCCCGCCCACGTGAGCCAGCGGCAACCCGGCCCGGTCCGACAGCGATCCTGGCTGGAGGTCCGCAGGCGCCAGCTTCGCAGCGCACCCCCGCCGGTGTTCCGCGCGGTCCTCAGCAGCGTCGCCGTCGCAACCGTGCTGGGCGTGCTGTTCCTTGCCTACGACCTTGCCCTGGACGCCGGGGTCCGGCTTCCCGGCGGGGACCTGCGTACCCTGGCCGGGGTCATTTACGTGGTGGCAGTCACGGGGTTGGGGGCGTGGATCACGTACCTCGTCGTCCCGCAGCCGGGGCGTCCCGGCGTTCGAAGCCGGTGGAGCGCGGCGCTCGGCATGTTCGCCGCCCTGCCGATCGCGTATCTCGCGCTCGTGATCCTCTTCCAGGTCGTGAAGCCGCTCCTCGTTCCCTAGTTCCTTGCTGCCCCGACGCCGGTCCGTCCCGTCGGTGCGGCAGCGCACCGGTCTGTGGGTCTGGCACTCGGAATCCGCTGGCACTATTGACGTCACTTGCAGTACTTTCGTTCGGCACTGATTCTCCGTGGCCCGGCAGTATCGTCGGGCCCACCACCCTCGAAGGTCGGAACATCCGTGGCCGTCCAGCCGGATCCGTACTTTGCGCTTCCCAGCCTCTACGGCGCGCCTGCCTACACGCGTCCCCCGCGCCCGGCCGGTCCGGTCCAACGCCCGCTCGACCCGGACGATCTTCCGCTGGCAACCCTGCAGACCGAGGAGGAGCGCCGCCTTGCCGACGCGCTCCTGGCTTCCCGCAGTGTCGCCCGGGTCGGCGCCCCGGTTCAGCACGAGCTGCCCGGCGGCGGCCAACCCGACTACCTGGCCCCTGGAAGCGGCGCGCACGAGGCGGCGCCGGCGCCGCGTCCGCGCCTGCTGAGCGCGCTCGGCCTGACCGACCGCTTCCGAACTCGAGGCTGACGAGGCGCCCTTCGGCGGCCGCGTCCGGGGAGCCGCGTCCGCGCGACCCCGTATCTCGACACGATGCTCGCCGAACGTCATCATCTCCAGGAATGGGCACCCCAACGATCCGGATCGGCCAGGCCGCGGAGCTGCTTGGCGTCGGCGTGGAGACGCTGCGCCGCTGGGAGCTGGACCGCCGGCTGGCGACGACGCGGACCGAAGGTGGACAGCGGCGGGTCCCGATCAGCGAGGTCACGAGGCTCCTCGCGGAACGGCGGCGGACGTCGCAGGACCGTCCGATCGTCGCCCAGTCGGCGCGAAACCGGTTCCCGGGCATCGTGACCCGGATCGAGCGGGACGGCGTGGCCGCCGTCGTCGAGGTCATCGCGGGCCCGCACCGGCTGGTCAGCCTGATGACCGCCGAGGCAGTCGATGACCTCAAGCTCGCGGTCGGCGACGAGGCGATCTGCGTTGTGAAGGCGACGAACGTGATCGTCGAGGTTCCCTCGTCCAGGGAATCACGCGCATGACATCGCGCCTGGCTGCCCTGGTCGTCCTCGTGGCCCTGGTTGCCGCCGCCTGCTCTGGCAGCTCGTCGCCATCGATGAGCGGCGCCCCGGCATCAGCCGCGGCCAGGGTCGAGCTGACGATCTACGCCGCGGCGTCGCTCCAGGGCGTGCTCGGGCAGGCGAAGGCCGCGTACGAGGCGGCAGTCCCGGGCACGATCCTGACGATCTCGACCGATTCCTCGGCTGCCCTCGAGACGAAGATCGAGCAGGGCGCCCCGGCGGACGTCTTCCTGTCGGCCGATTCGGCCAACCCGAAGAAGCTCGTCGACAAGGGTCTGGCCGACGGGAACGCAGTCGTGTTCGCGGGCAACAACCTGGTTGTCATCGTCCCGACGAGCAACCCCGCCGGGATCGCGACCCCGGCTGACCTCGCCAAGCCCGGGATCAAGGTGATCGCCGCCGGCGACAGCGTCCCGATCACGACGTACGCGACGAAGCTGATCGCGAACCTTGCCAGGGAGCCCGGCTACCCGGCGGACTTCGTGGCCGCCTACACGGCCAACATCGTGTCCAGGGAGGACAACGTCAAGGCGGCGGTCGCCAAGATCGAGCTCGGCGAGGGCGACGCGGCCATCGTCTACGTCACCGACGCGAAGGCGTCCACGAAGGTGACGACCGTGGGCGTGCCCGAATCGGCAAATGCCCCGGCCACGTATGCTGGCGTCGTCGTCAAAGGGTCCCCGAACGCCGCCGCCGCAAGGGGGTTCCTTGCGTGGTTCGCGGGGCCTGACGGCCAGGCCATCCTGCGCACCTTCGGCTTCCTTCCGCCATCGTGATCGACGAATCAGCGGGGCGTGCCGCCACGGCGGCCGATGCGCCCCGATCGACCCGGGCTATGACACGCCGGCGTGGCTGGGGATCGGGCTGGCCGGTCGCGGTCGCTGGCCTGTTCGCGCTCTTCCTCGGGCTGCCGGTCCTCACCCTCCTCGTTCGAGCGGTTCTTGACGGGTCGCTGTCGGGTGCGGTCGCCTCGCCGGTCGTCCTCGACGCGCTGTCGCTGAGCCTGGTGACCACGGCCGTCAGCCTCGCGATCACGGTGACGCTCGGCACGCCGCTCGCGTTCGTGCTCGCCCGGCGAAGGTTCCGGGGCAAGGGCCTGCTCGAGGCGGTCGTCGACCTCCCGATCGTCCTGCCGCCCGCGGTCGCCGGGCTCGCGCTCCTCCTGGTCTTCGGAAGACGGGGCCTGCTCGCCGAGCCAATCGGGCTGCTGGGCATCTCCGTCCCCTTCACGACGGTCGCGGTGATCCTGGCCCAGACGTTCGTGTCGGCCCCGTTCTTCATCCGCTCGGCGCGGACCGGGTTTGCCGGGGTCGACCGCGACCTCGAGGATGCGGCGCGTGTCGACGGGGCCTCAGAACGGCAGCTGTTTCAGACGATCACGGTGCCCCTCGCGGGAGCCGCCCTCGCGGCCGGCCTCGTGATGAGCTGGGCGCGCTCGCTCGGCGAGTTCGGCGCCACGATCATGTTTGCCGGCAACGTCGAGGGACGGACGCAGACACTGCCGCTCGTCGTGTACGGCGAGTTCCAGGGTGGCAACCTCGATGCATCGATCGCTGCCGCGGCAATCCTCGTCCTCGCAGCGTTCGGAGTGCTGGTCGCCGTCCGTGTCATGCACTGGGGGCGGGCGCTCGAGACGCGTGGGCTCGGCTGAGGCCTGCCGCCACGTCAGCCGGGCGGCGGGCCGGGGCAGGTCCACCGGAAGACGCCGCGAACCTCCTCGACGTCCGGCGAACCCGAGGCGAGGTTGACCGGAGAAGGTCGAGCGCGATGGCCCCGGTGGTCGCCCACTCCACGCGCGGTTTCGCCAGGAGGCGGCGCGACGGCGGCAAGATGCCCCGCCGCGGCGCGGATTCCGCATTGGCCCACGCGAACAGGTCGCGGGAATCGCATGGGCCGGGATCGTCGCACATCCCCGCGGGAGCGGTGTACGCTCGCCGGGCCCGATGGGGGAGTAGCTCAGCGGTTAGAGCAGGCGTCTTATACACGCCACGTCGGAGGTTCGAATCCTCCCTCCCCTACCAGGACCCAACCCGCCCATTGAACGACCGAGCCCGCCGCCGGTGATCCGGGGCGGGCTCGCGGAGCGCGGGTGGCGAGAGGGTCAGATCGAGCGGGTGTACCAGCCGGCAAGCCAGCCGATGCGGCCGCCGACGCGGACGCGGTACCAGGTTCGGCCAGCCCCGTCCTTCGCCGCGCCGACCACGCCCACCACCGTGCGCGCGGCAAGCGTGGAGAGCACGCGGCCTGCAGTTGAGGAGCTGGACCGGAGGCGGAGCGGCGTCGTCGTGACGCGCCGGGCCGTGACGGTCGCGGCCTTCGCGACCACGGCCGCTGGCTTCGCCGTGCGTGTGACGGCAGTTGTCGCCTGCGCGATGCCGGTATGCAGGAACGCGGTGAACGGCGTCGTCAGGGCTCGGATCCCGTGGATCCTGACCCCGGTCACGAGCGTCGAGATGGCCATCCCGTTGCCGAGGTAGATCCCGACATGGGCTCCGCCGCCCCAGATCACGAGATCGCCGGGCCGCCCGTTGGCTTGGCTGGCGAGCCCAAGCGACTTGAACCGGGCGTAGAGGGCGTACGCGCTGACCTCGTGGCTCGACCCGACGATGCGGGCGATCCCGGCCATCCTGAAGGCGTAGATGACGAGTCCCGAACAGTCGAACATGCTGGGGCCTGCCGCACCGTAGACCCAGGGACGGCCAAGCTTCGTCTTCGCGATCGCGATGACCAGGGCGGCCTTCGTGACGGTGGCCCGGGCCGGCGTGGTGGTCAGGGCAGCCACGGTCGCCAGGATCGGTTCGGGAGTGGACGCGGTCGCCGCAGGGCTGGGTGCTGCGACCGTCGACGCCAGCGGAGCGACCGTCGTGGTCGGGTCAGCGGCGGTGACCGGCGGGCTCGCTTCCGGCGCGGTCGAGCTGGTTGGCGTCGCGGCAACCGCGGCCGGGGCGGCCGGCCCGACGCCGATGAGGAACGCGGCCACCGTGGCCGCGACAAGGTACGCCCTGAGGCGTGCGTTTCGATGCAATGGTGCTCCCTTCTACCAGGACACCTCGCGTGCAGCGAGGTGGCGATGGATTGCGCCGCCGGACGGCAGGAG
>Ga0097691_1001579_pt1 | contig 16486 bp, 15 predicted proteins | sample NGESurdeep072012_8_FD_72858 | JGI IMG/M metagenome (GOLD analysis project Ga0097691, IMG submission 72858) | Arctic peat soil microbial communities from Barrow, Alaska - NGEE Surface sample 210-1 deep-072012 | ecosystem: Environmental > Terrestrial > Soil > Wetlands > Peat ... | reverse complement strand
CGGCGGCTGCGGCCTCGGCGATCGTCACCTCCTGACGGACCAGCCGCAACCAGATCTCGTACTTCAGCGAGGGAGACAGGAACCGCTTGGTGCGGCGTCTCCCGGGGTCGGTCCCACGGTCGAGTTCGGACATGATCAGATCCTCCGGTAGAGGTCGGAGAACCCGTCGGATGTTGTCTGATAGACACGCCGATCTCTATCGCGAACTCAGACGCAAACCACAAGGGCGACGTCGGGGCGGCGGCGATGCCGAGCAGCTTGGTGACCCCCGCGACTGGCCTCTTCACCGCCGGGCTTGACGTCGCGCATCGCGGTGCGCGGGGTTGGGGCGAGTACTCGTAGGCCCCAAAGGGGCCAATGGGTGGCTCACTGAACTCCTGGGAACCCCCCCGTCGCCGCGGCTGAACACCGCACCCCATGGCCTCGCGTGTACACCGGGATGCGCCGAACTGAGCCGAGCTGATTCGTCATCGTCACGACGTCGCTGCGTCTCTTGCCAATGTCGGCCAGAACTCCATTGGTTCCGCTACCACACCGTCGCGTCGTCCAAGCAGCGGTGGAGCCGTCAGCGACGGTGGTCGCGGAGACGACGTTCGACCGGGCTACTCGCGTCCTCACCGAGATCGACCATATTGACAGCGCGACCACGTCGGCCAGCAGCGGCTCCGCCCCGCGCCGGCCGGTCGTAGAGCAGCAGCAGGCCGGCGGCCAGCGCGGCCTCCTCGTAGTCGGCGACCGGCCCACGGCGGCCCAGCTCAACCAGGGAGGAGATGCCCACGACGGCCCGGCCGATCGCCTCGGCCAGCAGCACCGCCCCGGCGGCCATCCCGCCCGGGTCGCACGGGTTCAGCGCCGCGCCGCCGGCGCGGGCCACCATGCGGTGCTCCCCGCCGAGCCGCGGGTCAGCTCCACGTAGTCGGGCTTGGTGTCGCCGGGGATCAGCGGCACGTAGCCGAGCTCGGCCAGCCACAGCATCAGCTCGCTGCTCAGCGTCGACTTCCCCACCCCCGGCTTGGAGATGATCAGCACCGAGGGGTTGGCGATCCGGTGCGCCCGGAACCAGGACACGTGGTCGAAGCAGCGAGCCGACGTGCTCTACGACGGCGGTGCCGCCGAGAGTCACGGGGACCCTGTACAGTTTCTCTCGTGGCCACCGAGGAGCGCGACAGCGAAGGCTTCCCGGTGTGCAACGAGGACAGCGTCGGCTCGCTCTACACCGACGAGTTCGAGGTCGTCTACGTGTGCGAGCTGATCGAGGGGCTCGGCTACTCATGGCGCAGTTTGGGTCCGGCGGTCGAGCCGCCGCGAGAGGGCTGAGCCGTCGCCACCCGCCGGTTCCTGACCCTGGCCGAGGTGCAGGAGGAGCTCGCCATCAGCGCCTCCCAGGTCTACGCACTGGTCCGGCGCGGTGACCTGCCGGCGGTGAAGCTGGGCGGGCGCGGGCAGTGGCGGGTGGAGCGGGCGAAGCTGGAGGAGTACATCGCCGCCCTGTACACCGACACCGCCGAGTTCGTGCGGGACAACCCGTATCCGAGCGGCGGCGAGACCGAGGCGGGGGAGGCGCCCGACGGTGTCGGCCCAGCTGAGTGATGCCGGTGCGCACCGGCCGACTCGCGGTCCACGTCGGGCGCTCACCGCCAGCGCCGCGGAGATCGCGGGGTGGGTGGCCCAGGCCCGTCGACTTGGGCAGGAGAGCGAGCTGGCACGGGAGCAGGTGCAGGCCGCGGCGCGGGGCCGGCAGTTGCTGATCGCCCGGCTGTACGCCGCCGGGCTGTCCCACCGGGAACTTGCCGAGGCGCTCGGCGTCTCGCCCACCGTCATTGCCCAGGTGCTGGCGCGGTCGCGCACCCCAACGAGACGGTCGGCTGGCGCTGCAACTCACTGAGCTGGGTGGCTGGGAGCCCCACCGGTTGCGTCTCGATCGACCTGGTCTGCGACCGAAGCTCCCCCGGTCCCTCCCCCGCTACATCGAACGCGACGACGACATCTCCCGGGTGCTCACCGCGGCCGCCACCCCCGATCCATCCGGCCGGATGACCTGAGCGGAACGGGATCTCGCCCTGGCCGCCGTGCTCGCCGGCACCGGCACTCCGCGCTGGCCCGGACCCAGCGGGCCATCGCGTCGAACCCGGTCAGCAGCGCCTCGATGATGGTGGTGGTGCCGGTGCCGGTGACCACCGTCATCAACAGCAGGCCCCGCAGGATCGACAGGGTCTGGTCGGAGCGGGCGGTCCAGGCCAGCCGCGCCCCACCGAGGACCAGCCCCAGCAACGCGGCGAACGCCACTAGTAGCGGCCTGGTCAGCTCGGTAAGGGAAGCGAGCACTGCCGAGGACGAGGACGCGTCCGGGTCGGGACCGTGGACCCGGGAGCTGCCGCCTGCCACGATCCGTTGATTTTCGAACTAGAGAAGCTAGGAGCCGGGCGACCCGGTGGAGTGGTACGCCGACCCCGGCGAGAGGGTCCCGGCCTCCACGCCCGAGTGCTGATCGCCTGACCCGGCGGTCATGTCTACCTGGTTGCGGCCGGCGGACTTCGCCCGGTACAGCGCGAGGTCGGCCGCGGTCAGCAGGTCGGTGAGGTCACGGCCGTGGGTGCCGAGCACCGCCCCACCGATCGAGACGGTCACCGCCACCGTGACCGTCTCGTCGAGGACGAGCAGGGCCCCGGCGACGTTGCGGCGCAGCCGCTCGGCGATCCGGGTCGCCTCGGCCTGATCGGTGTTCGGCAGCGCGACCGTGAACTCCTCGCCGCCGAACCGCCCGGGTAGGTCATAGGGGCGCAGCCCGGCCCGCAGGGCCTGGGCGACGGCGGCGAGCACCCGGTCCCCGACCAGGTGCCCGTGAGTGTCGTTGACGCCCTTGAAGTGGTCCAGGTCCGCGATCAGCACCGCCAGCGGTCGGTGCTCCCGGCTGGCCCGGACGATCTCCCGCTCGGTCTCGGCCTGCCAGGCGGCGGCGGTCAGCAGGCCGGTCTTGGCATCGGTGCGGGCAGTGGCGACCAGCTGGGCGTGGCTCAGCGCGCGGTGCAGCAGCAGGACCGGCGGTAGCGCGATCAGCACCGCCGCCGGCGTCAATGCGGTCGCGCCGGCGACGAGCACCCCGGCGCAGATCTCCCCCAGGTCCAGCGCCAGGTCCTGCTGGTCGGACAGAACCGAGCGCCAGCTGATCTCCGGCGAGGACAGCCGGGCCGCAGTGGCCAGCAGCACCGCGCTCAGCGCGTTGCCGACCAGCCCGCACAGGACGCCGGCCCCCAGTGCCGCCAGTGGACGATGGACGAACCAGCTGGCCGGAGAGGTCTGGGGCGGCAGCAGCCAGTGGAACAGCAGCGACGCCGCCCCATCGGCCAAGCCAAGTGCCGCGGCGCTGAGCACCCGACGGTGCATCAGCCCGGGGCGCACCCGCCGCTGCTGCAGGGTGACGAACAGGGTCGCCGTCACCAACGCGTAGACCGGGGGCAATAGCAAAGCCACCGGGATCTTCCACGCGGAGAGCAAGTCCCGGGACAGCCCAGCGGGTTGACCCGCAGCCCGGGTGAGTTCCATGCAGACCACCCCGGCACCAACCAGGGCGGCCCACGTGACCAGGTGCACGACCCGGACCGGCGTCGTGCTCAGCCCGACCGCTGCCAGGCCGGTCGCCAGCCCGACCAACGCGACCAGGTAACCGGCCAGACCAGCGGGTAGCGCGGGCAGCGGTCGCCGGCGCAGGGCCGCCAGCGGCAGCCACGGGGCGTTCTTGGCGGGCCGGATCACCGCTGAGCCTCCCTTCCGCCGACCGCTCACGACGTCTGCTGAATCAGCCGACAGACCCCGGTGCTGAGGTACCGCCAGCATGGCGATGTCTTGTCACTATACGCAACAGCGTCAGCGCTCCAAGTAACTTTTCTCTTGCCGATCACCCTTCGTAAGGAAGGAAGGAGCCCGCCATGCGCAGCTGGAACTGGAGCTAGCCGAGCCCGTCCGCGCACCGCCACCCGAGGAAGGAGCCCGCCATGCGCAGCTGGAACTGGAGCTAGCCGAGCCGCCCCGTCGGACCCGGACCAGCCGGCTGGCCCAGCTATTATGTCCACACCAACCCGCCCGCTACGCCGCATCGACCCGGCCAGCAGTACGGCGGTCGCCGCGCCCAACCCCCCGGCACCGGCAGCTGACCGTGATGCTCGCCCTGCCCATGGCGTTTGCCCGCCAGCGCCGGACGAGGCTAATTGCCTGCCATCGGGACACTGCTGCTCGCCATCATCGCCACCCCGGAGAAGCTGACCGATGTCAGCCGCAAGGCAGTGTCCTGGCGGCTGCAGCGACGCACCACTCTGACGCTGGATGACCTCGCAAAGGAGGTCAACCCGGTCCTTCGGGGCTGGCTGACCTACTTCACTGCGTTCTACTCGACCGCGGTGATCCCGGGCCGGCCCGCGGACCGGAATCGTTGCTCACGGGCCTGCTCGCCCGAGCAAGGGGTACGCGGGGTGAGGTTGCCGGCGCCAGCGGGTGCGTCCGCCGCCACCCCGAGATACATCTTGGGTCGTCGTCGGCTGGGCTGTCTTTCGTCGGCGTAGACGAACCCAGCCGGCAGGTAAACCTTCACCGCCAGGTCCTGGTCGGCGGCCTCCAACCGAACCCCGGCCCTATCCGCGCGGGCCGGCGTCACCGCCCGTCGGGATCAGCCGCGCCCCCGGCCGCTGCGCCCGGTCTTCCGGCTGCGGGCGCCCCCGAGCCGGAACGCTGAACAGGTTGCCCGCCTCCCAGAACAATCTCGGACCTCGACCCCGAACAGCGGACGGGCCCGGCTGTGCGACCGGCGAGCCGCCGAGGTGTTCCGGGTCGCCAGCGGCGGCTAGACGCTGCGGTATCGATCACTGCCTGCCCCTTCCGCCGACCCAGCGGGCCGACCTGCCAGACCAGCAGTTGCACCCTTCTTCCTACAGTCCCGCACCCGCCGGGGCAGGGCCTAGTCGCGGTGTGGTGATCGCCTCCTTTCTGCTCGACCGAGCTAATGGGTCCCGTACAGCAGCCGGAGCCGATCATGGTGCAGGGTATGTCGTACGTCTGAGCCGCTAGCTCGAGGGATTCGGCGTATGGCGCCGGTCCGGCGAGCCCGGTGCCGCGCAATGACCCTACGACCTCGATCTCCCAGTATTCGGGCTGCCGGATGTAGACCAGGGCATCAGTCAGTTGGTTAAGGGGATGTGACCCGATCAGCGCCATCTTGACCCGGCACCGTGAAGGTGCCAGGGTGCCTGCAATTTCCGGCCATCTCTCACCGTCGGGGGCAGATCATGGCGGTCGTGACGGCAAAGCACGCCGTCCTGGCGTTCACCCGGGCATCCGCCTTGTCCGGACCGCTCGTGCACCTCAACGTTGCCCCTGGCGCGCTCGGGCAGCCAGCACCGCCGCCACCTCCCGCGGGGCCAGTGACCAGCACCGTCAACTTTGCTGATCAGGGAAAGGTTTCCGAGCACAGACGAACACGTGAACTCGCGACACTGTCTGCGATCGCCGCCGCAATCCTGGCGCTCTGGCTCATCAACACGATTGTCGACGACCCCACGTTCAAGCAAGGAGCTGCGCCCTCTACGCCGGCGCAGGGGTTGACGGTCTTTGCCGTGTTCTTCGTCGCTGCTGCCGCGATCGAACGCCTCCTGGAGCCGCTGTCGAAGATGCTACCGAGCGCGACCGACAAGAAGGCCGAAGCAGACTCCATGGTCGCCCACGCAGGCCAGATGCTCATGGCTCAGGCACAGGGCGCACCTGCGGCGTCTGGGACCACGATGCTCAGCCAAGCGGCAACAACGGTCGATGATGCCAACTACCGGGACTTCTGGAAGTCGCTTTTACTCTGGACCGTCGCGACCGTTGTCGCCATGGTCGCGTCTGCTTTCCTGCGCCTCTACTTCCTCCGAACGGTCGGCATTTCCAACGGGCCGCGCGCGGTCGAGATCCTCACTACGGGGCTCATCATCGGATCGGGCACCAAGCCGCTTCACGACCTCATCACGTTGATCTCGGCGGCCGGCGTCTCGAAGTGAGGCTCACGCTCCCGACATCCCGCTGCCGCCGAAGCGTTGCCCGTCCGTCAGACTCGTCTTGACGGTTACATCGCAGGCATCGCCGCCAGTTCGAAGACCTCCGATGCTGAACCAATTGGACTAGAGGGCTAGGCCGGCGAAATCGTGATTCTTGAGTCAAGTTTGACTTTCCGGGACGGGTTTGGGCGGCGTAACGTTGGTTGCGCTCGCTCCACAGCGCAACGACAGCGCACCTGACCTGCTCATACGCTCTTCGCGTCGCAGTCAACATCCATCGGCGTAGCGAGTGGTGGCGGTCGGCCACCCTGACCGCGGGTCCCTGCGTGAGCTTGCCCTCGAGTCGGCAGTGTCCGACAGCATGCCTTGTCGGGCTGGGGCGAAGCCCCGTTAGAAATAGCAACGTAACTCGGGCCGGGCCACACCCTGGGTGACCGCTTTGACCTGATCGCTCCGCACCTGCCCGCATGCGAGCGGGCGGGTTCTGACGCGAGCGACTTCGCACTGACCCGCATGCGAACGACAACCCCATGCGGCCATTCCCCGGAGCCTGTCGACGTTCAGGTAATTCCCTACCTGGTCGTTCACGTATTTCCCCGGTGGCTCGCGTTGGTTGTTCTACCTGATCTGCGGCGGTGTCGCCAGTGGCGGCGGGTTGATGACCTCACGGAGCTGGCGGGCGAGGTGTTCGGCGGAGGGTCGTCCGAGGCCGACGGCAACGATGACTTCGTGGCTGCCGCGGCGCAGCAGCCTGGGCCTTCGGGGTCACCTTCGTCTCTATGACGTGGGCGTTGGAGGGCACGAAGCAACTGACCGGCGTGCCAGGTAAGCCGCACGTGAACCTCCTCACCGGCATTGCCCGGAACCTGGTCACCGCCGGGCAAGCCCCACCCACCGACCCAACCACCCGGCGGTTGCTTGCAGGCGGGGGGCTGCGTCAGCTCCGCGCCCCGTGGTCCATTGCATCGGTGACAGCCACGGTCGGCCTCGCGCTCTTTGTCGCACAGGCAGAAGCGCTGCCCGGGCGGAGCGCAATCGCGTACCTGACTGCGGCTCTCGCGAGCGGCGTGCTGGCCGCCGTCCTCCCGTCACCAGCGCGAGCGCTGACTCTGCCTGCCTTCCTCCTGGCGGCCGTCGCCTTGGCCGGCATGCACGCCGTCCCCCTCGTCCCGCTCGTTCAACTGACGACCTATGTTGCCTTCGCGGGGAGCAGCCTGCACAACCTGCAGCCCAGCCTGCCCGACGCGCTGTCAGGGATCAGGAACGGCGCGGAATCAGCCGGATGGGCAGTCCTCGGGACCCTGGTCGGGTCGGAGACCGTCAAGCTCCTCAAGACCCCCCCTGCGCCGCCGCCCGCTTCTTCCGTGAGGGGGCGCAGCCCCCGAGCCGTAGAGCGCCGGCATCGACGGGCCGCCGAGGCGTTGCCACCGGACGACGTGGTATTGGATGTCAGGTCCGGCGCCGGCGCGGCCAGCCTGCCGCTGGCTCCGCCGGCCGGCCGGATCGTCGCGGTCGACCCGCCAGCCACCTCAGCCCTGCCACGGTCACCGGCGAGATCCAGCTGATTGCTGCCCACATCACCAGTTGGCTCGACTGCAGCGGGGCAACCCTGACCAACGAAGGCGTACGGGCGCTGACCGGCGACCGGCTCACCGTCGACGGCGACCTGTTCCTGACGCGAGCTCGTCGAGCAGCTCATCTGGGGCGTCCCGTACCCATTCCGATTGAATTTGGCCCAGCGAGCACTCCTGCCGAGTTGTCACCCTCGATGCAACTGTGCGCTGGTCTACACGGGATAATCGACGGAATCCCGTCTAGCAGCGGTACGCCGCCGATCATGACGGAGCCGACCGGCCGCCTCCAGCGCCGCGTCGAGGGCCCCGTGACCGACCCGCTGGAGCTGGCGACGGACGCCCCCGCTCACCGACGAGGAGGCCGGCTACGTCGAGGCGACCTGGGCGGCGAACAACACGCTGCGCGGCTACCGCCGCAACGACCCGACCTTGGTCACAAACGTGCCTGCAATGACCAGGTAGCCCAGCGGGCGGGGGTGGATGTTAGGCCCGACCGGGGCTGGCGCGCACATCCAGGTCAGCACGCAGATCGTGGCCACGTTCAGCGGCAGGTTGACCACCGGACGCATCGTGAACGTGTTCATGAAGAACGCGGTGGACACGTCGGCGACCGGCACCCCGGCCGCTTTGTAGGCACTCTCGAGCTCAGGCGCGGGGTCGGTGACAGTCCTATCGCGACCGTAGTAGTGGGCATGTGAGTTCCGTCGGTTCCTTCCCGTCGGGGTAGAAGACGCGAGCAGCAACGGCCACGTCCGGCCAAGTCTGCTCGTAGACATTTGCCGTCACACGAGCGAAGGTGCGGGCAGCCAGAGCCGGATCAGGGCGCCGGCGAGCACTCGGACCGGCGGTAAGCAGGCCTGCAACCATAGTTTGCAGGCCTTTGAAGGCGGTATAGTCAGGGTGCTTCGAGGAGTGCCAAGCGATTCGTTCTGCGCGTGTTACGGCGTGGCGCAGTCCTTTATATGCCTGGCGCAAGGCTCCGAGTGCGTCAACTTGCGCGTCGGTTAGGACTCTCTCCGTGACAATCTTGACGAGCAGCGCTTCCACGATTCCTTCCGCAGTTGTCGCACGCGCGAGCAACTGCCAGCGCACATCGGCTGGCGCTGCCAGCCCTGGTCCTCCTGTGGAGCAATGAGCGTTCCAGGCTTTCCACACCGCGTAGAACTCGCCGTACGAACCGTAAAGCTGAACGAGAGCGGCCAAGTCCAACTCGCGTTGCTTCTTCTTCCGTTCCCAATGATCGCTGACCCTCTGGCCGATCAACCACCCTCCCAGGAGGGTGGCAAGCGCCGCGACTTGCTCTGACCCAGTCACTTCTGTTCAAGGCTGCCTCCTCGGACCGCAAGGGAAGGTGCCTTGCTGAGCGTGACGCAGGGTGGGGCACTGTCCCACATGAGGCACTCGCCCCCCATGCTCTGCAGCGGTAGGCAGGGCTGGGGCGTCTGCTCGTCCGCGCACTAGGTGCCCTTCCCACGCGATGACCACCGCCGCTGCATCGGCATTGTGGTGGTGACGATCCCGATCTTCGTCTTGAGGGCTAGCTAGGAGTGATCGTTCGCACTGTCCAGGACATTCGTCCTGGCTTTTCGGGGACTTAAGCCGGAACGCCGCGATTCCCGATCGGCCAGCATGTGTGTCGCTGATGCCAGCGCAGAGCTGAGGCCCTGGACGGGGGTGGCCGATGCTGCAGTGGTGGGCCGGTTTTCTGGAGCCGGGATCCTCCGAGTCGCGTCGCCACGGAGATTCTCGGCGCCGGCTTGGAGTTCGACTTCGCCCGAGTTTGCTGCTGGTGCTGGTCATTGCCCTGCTTCTCGGTTGCAGCCCGGGCCGGGTTGCTACTTCACGTCCCACAGTGGCAGAGCTACCGCTGACGGCCACTGTGGGACCGGCAGGTGCAGTGCTGAGCTTTCATGCCGGCACGCTGACCGTTCCGCCGGGCGCGGTGCCCGGACCCACGACAGTGCATATACGGGCTGCAGACAAGGTTCCGTCGCCACCCTCGGGTGACGTTATGCACCCGCTGCCGGGCTCGGTAATGATCGACTTCAACGGCGCGCAGCCGGTCGCGCCCCTCACTTTCTCCCTCTCGGTAAGTCCACCCGCTGGCATCCCGCCCGAGGCGCTGATGCTCGCGACGGCGTCCGACAACGATGCGACGCTGCACCTGCTCGGTGGTCGCTATGACGCGACCGGGCACCGCCTCGAGGCCCAGCTCCAGCACCTCAGCTTCATTGTTCCTGTTTGGCTGGACGCTCAGGCCTTCCTTCGAGGACTCGCTACCTGGGTGGTCGACGACGTGTTTAAGCAGCGGGCCCGCCGGCCTGACTGCGTCGCCCAGTCGGTGGCTCTTCCGGACGGCAGTACAGTAGATATCGCCCCGGGCGGGTGGCACACGGGCAGCGACCCAGAGATCTGGGCGTGCCTCGCCCTCGCCGACGACAGCAACACCGTGCGCTTGGACGTCACCGACAACAGGGCGACCGGGTTCACCTACACTCTCGCCCCTAGGGTGAGGGTCGGTCGCGATCCGCCGGAACTCGACGACACCACCACCCGCCTACTGTTCGACACCGCCACCGCGATGCACGCCTCCAATCTGGAGGTCTTGACGGCTGGGTCGACCGCGCATCTCGACGTGCCGGTCGCGTCAATCGGGCCGAGCACGTCGAAGCCGGTGGTCGCCCTGCTCGCTGACCCGGCGCTGGTCCTTGCCGGAGGCGTCCAGACCGCCTTCTTGGCCACGATGGCTTTGCTACTTGCCGACCCGTCGACCCCAGCCGCCGCCAATGCAACTCTGTCCGGATGGGCGACATACCGGGACGACATCGACTGCCTCGCCCACGCTTTGGCCACGGCGCCACACCCGCCCACTGACCTGAAGGCGGTGATCACGAGCAGTACCGGGTTCGGCCTGCACTGCCTGTCCACACTGCTCAGGGACAGCGTTCTCGGCCCGGTCGCCGCTGTCGTGATGGGTGTTCTCGGCCTAGTCACGACGTTCACAACTACCTGGACCAGCGCCTGGGACGTGCTGCTGCGCACGCTCACCGGCACGAACGTGGGCGAGATAGCGCTGCGCCGCAGCCAGCCATCCCCGCCAAACCCTGCGACTGGGCAGCAGCCCGGACAGAGCCCCTCGGTCGGACAGAGCCCCTCGGTCGGACAGAGCCCCTCGGGCGAACAGAGCCCCTCGGGCGGACAGAGCCCCTCGGGCGGACAGAGCCCCTCGGGCGGACAGAGCCCCTCGGGCGGACAGAGCCCCTCGGGTGGGCAGCAGCCATCACTCCTGCTTGCCGCACCAACAGATGTGCACGTCGATCAGTTCTACGGTGTGCTGCGGTGGACTGACAACTCAAACAATGAGAGCGGCTTCCGGGTGTATCAGAACGGTACGCTGATCGGAGTGGAGAACGCGAACTCCACTCAATTCCACGGCACCGCGGTCGGCTCGTGTTCCGATATGATCGTGGTCAGTGCGTTCAACGCCACCGGGGAGTCGCGGTCCACACCCGTTTCCTACTGCAGCAGGCACTACTAATCGCGGTTCGGCCGTCGTCCTCGCGAACATGCCCGACGGCTCCTCCAGCAAGCCGTTGGCACCGACCCGCATCCCCTGCGCGAGCTGATCAACGGGTCGTGAGCGTGGCCTACTATATGCCATTCCTTCCAAGCCCGGGGAGTGAATCGTGAGCAGACGGGTTTTGGTCGTGGCTATAGTGGCTGTATTGGTTGTGGTCACCGCGACCGTAGTGATTGCAGTGCACCAATCGGGTGGCGGCACAACGGCGATTCGCCCTGTCGACGTCACCTCGGCTGATATCCCGATCACAGTTGCCCATGGGGGCACCGTACGCCTGACCGGTGCCACGCTCATAGTCCCGCCAGGAGCTGTCAGCGTGGACGGACGGCTGGTGGCCCGGACGGACGGTCCGCAGGTCGACACAAGTCTAGGGTTGAACGGAAAGCCCGGGGCGGCTAAGCCGGCGGTTTCATCAGCCGGGCGCTCGGTTTCGTTTGAGCTTCGAGGTGGCACGCTAATTCATCCCGCGACATTGACGCTTTCGGTGGATCCGGCCGCTTTCGCCCAAGCCGGAGACATCGCCAAACGGTCCGGTGCCGCCTGGCTGGCGTTCTACGACGTTACGGCTCAGCGCTGGTCGCCTGTACATAGCCAATATGATCCATCGACCGGAGCCGTGACCGCTCAAGTGCCGCACTTGTCGACGTGGAATCCGTTTACCTGGGACTGGTCGGCCCTCACTCTAAGTTTGCGCCAGTCTCTCTCTGCTTTCGGCTCGGGGCGGGCGCCGAAGACCGACTGTCCGAAGGTCGAAGGCGTCACTGTGACGATGACCAATGACAAAGATCCGCCGCTCATTGGGTGCGTTACCGGGGACGCCGCATCTGGGTATTCGGTGAGCATTACCAATAACCGGGCGTATTCGATGGTGCTTACGGCTCCGGCAGGCGCCGTTCAGGAGCCAAGGGATTACGCGGGATTCGAGGAATACGTCAAATCTAGGGACTCGGTGACAGCAGCCCTCGGAGGCCCGTACCTCGCCTCTGTGGGTACCGTGACCTACCGTTTGCCCGCAAATGGCACAACGTTTCAGTTTACGGGTGCGATATCCTTAAAGACGGCAGTGCTCGATCTTGCCGTTGCATTGTACGGGGCGGGCTTCGATATTGGCACCCTAGGATATGGGAAATGTGTCCTCGACAATGTCGCACACAGCGGAGCGGCAACTCTTAGCGAGGCGCCTAAGCTGGTCGTCGAGTGCATACCTTTAGTTGGTTTGGGCATGGATTTGTTGGAGGATATGGTCGGCTTGGAGGAGGATGTAGCTAACGTCTGGTCGGAGTACGACAAGGTGCTCGATACTGCGATGAAAGTCCACGGCGAGGTGGATGTCGGCCGCCCGGTGGACTGGCGCAATACTAGTTACGCGATGACCTGCGGAGGGTTATCACACCCGTTCACCGTCCAGTTGCATGACGGCAAGGCCACCGTCCCCGGAGACTCCGGGGCGTACACCCGGTACGATGTGAGCGTAGAGGCCATAACGAAACCCGGCGATCTCACCGGCGACAACAAGCCGGAGACCGCGGTCCTCTTGGCCTGCTCGCCGCAACCCAGCAACTTCTTTGTTGAAGACGTCCAGGTCTTCAAGCCCGATGGGGGACTACTGGCCGAACTCCCGCATGCGGAGTCCTTGACGCCCTCGAACAGCCCACTTCCACCCCAGTATGACGGTTCACAGCTCTCAATAAGCGGGCGGCAGCTCGTTGCAGGAATGAAGTTCTACGCACCCACGGATTCCCATGCCCGCGGGCCATCCATCTCTCGAACGCTCACCTGGCATTGGGACGGCCACCAATTCGTAACCACGCCAGTGACGGTGATAAGTTGCCAACCCGGAGCTCCAAACGCGGTGGTGATTGGAGGCGTCTGCCTGGTTACACCGCTTAGCTACGACCTGATACACATGCCCTCCGGCGAGATCATCGGTGAGCTTTGCAGCATGACTTCCTGTCCACGCTTCAGTATCTACGGCGGGAGTGCATATGACGGGGTCTTGGCTGGCGAAAGTGGAAGACCTTTCAGTAAGGATTCGCCAGAGGGCTGGGAGACCGACGGCGGAGCTCAGTTTTGCATGGACGCCGGTGAGGTCACGAACAGCCAGTTGGCGACGTCCGACTCGCGGCCTTTCGGCAATACGACGGCAGAGTTCCGGCAGTGGAGTATCACTTGCTCGACCGGCGCAACACAGATGGCGCGAGCATGGATACTGCCGAGCCACAAACTGCTGGTGTTGCAGCCGGCGGCAGACCCGCGATCTGGAAGGGATATCGACTGGATGGTTAACGGAGCCACAATCCAGTGAGGCCGTTGTTGACGGCACCCTAGCCTCGATCTTTCACGCGACCGTGGATCTTCCGGTTGTTGATCTTGGTTGTGGTTCGGCGCGTCGTCTTCGTACCCGGCGGGACCGCGCAGAGGTTGCACGTCTTGCTGACGCCAAAGGTTTGCGGGGTGCAGCGGGCCGTAGGTCGTCGGGATTCGTCGGGATGTTGACCAGCTGGTGGCGCGGCGGTGCGCCGGTGGGGGTGAAGTGTGGACGAGGCGCGGCGGGTGCCGTTGGCGGACTTCGTTGGAGCGCTGCGGGAGGAGCTGCGGGCCGCGCAGCGTGGCGCTGATCCGAATCTGCCGATTGAGGTCGGTCCGGTGACGGTGGAGTTCACGGTGCTGACCCGCCAGGAAGGGGAAGGGAAGACCGGCCTGCGGTTTTGGGTCGTGGAGGCCGGAGTGACCGGCAAGGTGGCGTCAGAGTCAACGCAGAAGGTCACGATGCAGCTGAGCCCGCTGGACGCGTCGGGAACCCGGCCGGCGCGGATCCGCGACATGGACCGGCCGGCCGGCGGTGCTTCCGCGGAGGCCGCGCGGCGGCGCGATGTCGAGTGAGCTAGGCGGGGGAACCGAGGGTGAGCACGTCGCGGGTACCCGACCAGCGGGTTGTACTGATCCGCGCCGGGCTGCCAGACGGCGGTGTGTCGGTGGGCTCCGGCACGCTGCTGGACGGGCGACAGGTGCTGACCGCGGCGCACGTGGTGTTCGCCGACGACGGTGACCCGCTACCGACGGTGCGGGTGGGGCTGCCCGAGTCGCCGGAGCTGGCGGCGGCGCGGGTTGTGTGGCCGGAGCGGTATCTCGCGTCGACGGGGCGGGAAGATGTGGACGCGGCGCTGCTGCAGGTCGACGCCGACCAGGCCGATGCGCTGCCGCGGGTCGGACCGGTGCGGTGGGGTTGGTTGACGGGGCGGAGCCCGGTAGAGGTAGCGGCAGTCGGGTTTCCCCGAGTGCTGCGCGATCCGGACGGGACGCGGGACACCGACCATTTGACCGGCCGGGTCAGCCCGGGCAGCCGGCGGGTCGCGGGTCGCTACGACATCACGGTGACCAGCGCCGTGCCGCAGCTGCCCACCAGTCCGCGGGCCCCGTCACCGTGGTCCGGGATGAGTGGGGCGGGGTTGTTCGCCGCCGGCCGGCTGATCGGTGTGGTCATCATCGACGAGCCCGGTTATCCGGCGAACCGGCTGAGCGCGCTGCCGGTGTCCCGGCTGGCCGCCGACCCGACGTTCACCCCGCACGCCGGTGACAGGCGGATGGCGGTGGAGTCGGTAGAGCTGGCGGAGCTGCTCGTCCCGCCGGGCCAGCCGGTACTGGCGCGGCGACGGCGCGGTGGCACGGTGTCGCCGGCGACGCTGCTGCGGGCCGACGCCGAAGCCGTCCCGTTTTCCGGTCGGGAGCAGCTGCTGGAGGACCTGATTGGCTGGTGCACCGACCCACGGCTGGAGATAGGGGTATGGCTGCTGATCGGCCCGGGTGGGCAGGGTAAGACCCGACTCGCCCGTCATCTCGCCCGCCGCTTGCTCAGCGAGGTGGCGGGCGACGGTGCCGCCTGCTGGCTGGCCGGGTTGCTGGCCGCCGACCCGCCGGACACAGCACACGACCTGTCCCCGCTGGTCGACAGCCGGCTGCCGCTGCTGGTGGTGGTCGACTACGCCGAGACCCGCACCGAACAGCTGCGCCGGCTGCTGCCGCTGCTCTGGGACGCCACGGACGGTCCTCCGGTGCGGCTGCTGTTGCTGGCCCGCAGCGCCGGGGACTGGTGGGCGCAGCTGCAGCGTGACCTCGACGACGAGCTGGGGCCATCCCTGCGGTTGCAGGCCCTGAGCGCACCAACGGAGCGGGCCTCGACGTTCGCGGCGGCGGTGGGCGCGCTCTCCGCCCGGCTGCCTGAGGTCGACGCAACGGTCGACTGGGCTTCCCTGGCGGCCACGGTAACTGCGCCCCGGGATCTGGCGGACGACCACTACGGCAACCCGCTCACCTTGCAGCTGGCCGCGCTCATCGGGCTGCTGCAAGTCGGCCCGCACCCGACCATCCCGGACAACTCCGATGCCGAGTCCCGAGTTCCGGAGGCGGTGCTGCTGCAACACGAACAGCGGTACTGGACTGACAGCTCCCGAAGCCGTCGGCTGAGCGTGCACCCGGACACGCTGCGCGACGCGGTCACTGTCGCGGGGCTGTGCGGCGCCCGGTCCCCCGGTGAGGCGATGTCCCTGCTCGAGCAGCTACCCGGACTGCGCGGTCAGACCGTCGATGCCCTGCGGCACGTCGACAGCTGGCTGACCGGACTGTATCCGGCCGATCCTGGCCGGCGGTGGGGCAGCCTGCAGCCCGACCGGCTCGCGGAGCATCTCGCCGTATCGGTGCTCACCGACGACCCGGACCTGCTGCCCGGGCTGCTGACCGCGGCGACCGCCGGCCAGACCGTCCAGGCGCTGAGCGTGGTCACCCGGGCGTTGACAAACCCGAGCGTCCTGCCAGATCGGCGCACCCTGCTGCTCGGCGAGCTGACCGCGCTACTGGCGGCTCGGCTTGATCAGCTCGCACCGGTCGCCCTGCAGGTCGCCACCCAGACCGCCGCCCCAGGTCCGCTGCTCGCCGCCGTCGAGGCCGCCGCGACCAGCGCGGACCTGGACTCCCTGGCCCGGCTCACCAACACGCTGCCCGCGTCGAGCTTCGCGCTCGCCCCACTCGCCGCCGCCCTCAACCGCCGCCTCGTCGAGGAGCTGCGCGCTCGCGCCGTCACCGACCCGGCCAACTTCCTGCCCGACCTGGCTGCGGCGCTGAACAACCAGTCCAACCGGCTGGCGGACCTGGGCCGGCGCGAGGACGCGCTGACCGCCATCGCGGAAGCCGTGCAGATCCGCCGCGCACTGGCCGCGGCCCGCCCGGACGCCTTCCGGCCCGACCTGGCGATGTCGCTGAACAACCAGTCCAGCGCGCTGGCGAACCTGGGCCGGCGCGAGGACGCGCTGATC
>Ga0097691_1001577_pt1 | contig 16511 bp, 13 predicted proteins | sample NGESurdeep072012_8_FD_72858 | JGI IMG/M metagenome (GOLD analysis project Ga0097691, IMG submission 72858) | Arctic peat soil microbial communities from Barrow, Alaska - NGEE Surface sample 210-1 deep-072012 | ecosystem: Environmental > Terrestrial > Soil > Wetlands > Peat ... | reverse complement strand
TTCCTGACCGACCTCGCCCCCGCCCCGGCCCGCCAACCCTGTGCTTGCCGGAAATCACCTCCGTGCAGGTCAAGCGGCATGGTGGTACTCGTGGAGGATGCCGCCGAGCCGATCTCGTCGGCGGATGTCCAGCCGGGCGAGGTGGTCCAGATCGGTGATCGGTTCCGGCAGGGACTGAAGGGGCCGAGCATTGGCGATGCCCTGGTGTGGTCGGTGCGCGTTGTAGAACGTCTCGTACTCCGGGCCAGTCGCAACGCCAGGGCCCGGACCGACCGGACAGTGCGTGGCCGCCCGCGGCTGGGCGGGCGTGATACCGCGGCGTGGCGGCGGGCGATCACGTCGCGGTGCCAGCGTAGGACCGTGTCCGGACGCACCAGCAACGCAAGCTCCTGCAGCCGGGGCCGCGGGAGCCAGCTCAGCAGGGCAGCAAGAAGCGCCCGATCGGCCGGTCGGAACCGGACCTTCTGCCCGCCAAGCTGACGCTGCAACACGGCGATCTGGTGGCGCAGCGCCAGGATCTCGGCATCCTTGTCACGATCACAACCGGGCAGCAGCCGCAGCAGCGCGAAGGCGTTGGTGATACCGAGGTAAGCCAGCCGCACGAGCATGAGGCGACATCATGGCGCGCCCGCCACCGGCGCCGAGCAACCCCGCACATCCGGACCGCCCACGATCAGCGAACTGCGCCGACGAGGCCCTGACCAGGGCGGACGGAGTTTTCGGCAGGCACAGCGTCGCTGAACCATGGCTAAACAATGGCATCCTTCATGCATGAGCGGCTGGCTCGTAGTGGCGCCTCGCGCTTGGAATGAGTGGAGGAGGACTGAGAGTAGCGTCCAACCCGACCTGTCATTGGCAGACCTTGCCGGATGTGATCTCTCTGGATGTGACTTCAACGACGTGGATCGCGCCGACGACATCGCCCGCCGGAGTGCGGCCGACACTGTGGTCGAGCTCGGCTCCGGTACGTCGGAGGAGACTCGGATCTTGCTCACCGCGCTGGCTGCCCCTCCTCGACTGGTGGACCGATCCAGCTGGCGACATCGGCGTGTCGATGGCAGTTTCGGCGGAGGCCACCGACCCGGCCGATCCCGTCGTGCGGCGGGCACAGAGACAAGCAGGGAGATATGTAGCCGTCCGCCGGGCATGAACTCCGCCGGGCATGAACACCGTGGAACCTGCCCATGTCCCGGAGGACCGCCATGAACCCGCCCACATCCGGGCCGGTCGCTGCGCCCCAGCTGGCCAGCCAACTGGCCAACACGCTGACTGACGCCCTGGTCAGCGGCGAAGCGGCGCTCCGGTCGTTGGCGGGCGTGGCGCCGCGCGACCATCGCGACCGAGCCGCCAGCTTGCTCACCATCTACGACCTGCACATGGCGCCGCTGGAAACCGTCCGGGCAGTCGCGCGCTGGCAGGGCCACCCGGCGGTCGCCGACATCAAGACCCGGCTGGAGGGCCAGTGGCTGGCCGAGCTGGAGGCGTCGTACGCCGCCGCGGACATCCCGGCGGCCGGTCTGGACACGGTCGACGGCGCGGTCGCGGCCATCCGTGCGATCGCGGCGAAGGACCGGTTGCCGACGGCGTACCGCTGGCTGGCCAATGAGGCGACCTGGCCCGAGGTGGTCAACTTCCTGGCGCTGGAAGGCGGCCCGGACGGCGGGTTCGACGACCTGATCGCGCTCTGCCAGGTCGGGCTCGCCGGCAGCGCCAAGCTCGAGCTGGCGCAGAACTTCTGGGACGAGATGGGCGACGGTGACCCGGACGGCGTCCACACCACCCTGCACCAGCGGCTGGTGGCCGCCATCGACATGCCCAGGGTGCCGCGGGCCGAGCAGCCGGTCGAGGCGCTAGAGCGAGTGGCGCTGAACGGGCTGCTGGCCACCAACCGGTGGCTGCAGCCGGAGATGCTCGGTGCGCTCGGGTTGCTCGAGCTGCAGGCCGGTCCGCGCTGCCGGTTGGTGCTGCAGGGCTTCGACCGGCTGGGTGCGCCGGCAGCGGCGTACCCGTTCTACGCCGAGCACGCCGAGGTCGATCCCCGGCACGGGCGCGACTGGGTGGACAAGGCGATCATGCCGACCGTGGCCGCCTACCCGCCATGGGGGCCGCGGATCGTGCGGGGCGCCTGGTGGCGCTCGCAGCTCAACCTGGCCTTCTTCGAGGCGGTCCGGATCGACCTGGTCGGGCACCGCAGCGCCGCCTGAGCGGGCAGAATGCGCGCGTGCCCACTCACGTCGCCCTGCTGCGTGGGATCAACGTCGGTGGGCGCAACCGGGTCGCGATGGCCAACCTGCGCGAGGTCGTGACGTCACTCGGACACACCGAGGTGACGACGTACGTCCAGAGCGGCAACGTCGTGTTCACCAGCCCGGATGCGGACACGGGCGCGCTGGTGGCGGCGCTGGAGCAGCGGATCGGCGAGCGCCGAACCCCAAGTGCCTGCACGCACTGTTCCGAGGCGCCGAGTTCGGTCCCGACGAGGCCCGCGCCGTCGCGGCCGCGCAGCAGCGCGCTGCGCAGCTAGGCAGCCCGGACGAGGCGCGCGTGGTCGGGCGCACGTTGTTCCTGCGTACCCCGGACGGGCTCGGTCGCAGCGAGCTGGCCGCCCAGCTGGCTCGGACCGGAGCGGACACGACCGCGCGCAACTGGGCCACCGTCACCAAGCTGCTGGCCCTGCTCGACGCCTGACGTGCCAGTGACGGGCGCACACCGCTCAGTCGACGACGAACGCCAAGCCCACCACGGATTCGAGGGTCGCGGACACCGTGTGCAGGGACACCGACCACGTCCGGTCTCCCACCACTCCATCCACCATCACGCCGCCCCAGCTTTGAAACCCACGCACGGAGGCCTCGGTCTGTGGTCCGAAGTCTCCATCACTGGGCCCGGGTGCAGGCCAGCCGTTGGATGCCCCGTTGGTCAGGACCCGCTGCAACGACGCCACGACATTCCCCGTACTTCCTGTGCGCAGCTCCGGCACGGCGCCACCGTCGGGCAGGGCGGACCACGTGGCGGGCCCGACGATGCCGTCAACCGCCAGGCCCTGTGTCCCTTGGAACAAACGGACGGCAGCGTCGGTCCGAGGTCCGAACACGCTGTCAACAACCAAGCTGACGTCAGGGGTACGACGGAGTGCCCGCTGGAGCCGGCGCACGGTCGGTCCGGTCGAACCTGCGCGCAGCGTCGGTTAAATGATGTTCGGCATGGCGACCCCTTTCGTGGTGGGGTACTTTGATCACTCCACCGAGCGGCCAGCGCGGCGCGGTGATACGTCCTGCGACCGTCCCCAACCAGTGGCAGGCCGACCCGGCGGTTGCTTACGGTGCCGGGCCCGAGTCCACCTCGCCGTAACGAAACGGTCGTGCCGTCCTGGTCGCGGTGGTCGGCTACCTCGGTCCAGCCGCCGGTGTCCAGGAACAGCGCCGGGGCGGTCTGGCCTTGGCGATCCGAGTGCTCGACGACAACGAGCCCGCCGGGCTTGAGCAACGGCCGCGCCGCGCGGTTCCACCTCGCGGACCACGTCCAGCCCGTCGGCCCCGCCCCACAGCGCCACCGCGGGGCCGTGCTCGACTACCTCCGGTTGCGGGATGTGCGTCTCGGTCGTCGCGACGTACGGCGGGTTGCTCACTACCAGGTCGACTCCCGCGGCCAGCAGGGCGTCGACCACGTGCGAGCCGATGAACCCGGCACCGCCGGTGACCAGGACCCGCATGTCCCGCCCGACCGCAGACCGACTCAGCCGCGCACGACGACGGTACCGGCGGCCTTGTCATGCAGGCCGCGGTTGTCCCAGTCCCAGATCAGCGCCGGCACCAAGAGCACCAGCAGCGCGGTCCGGACCAAAACGGCAAGCGGCGTCGGCGGGGTCAGCCGGGGCAGCGCCACCACGCGCAGCGACAGCGCCCGCATCCCAGCGCTCTGTCCGGCCACCGTCATCAGGACGAGGTACTCAACGACGAACACGACCAGGCTCCAGTTGCCTGGAACGCTGGAGCGGACCAGCACACTGGCCACCAGGTAGGACGCCAACGCGTCCACGCCGTACGCCGCCAGCCGGCGGCCGAGACCGGCCACCGACCCCACACCGGTCGCCGGCAGACCCAGCCGCTGGCCGCGCCAGTCCTGCTCGACCGGCGGAGCCAGCCCGGCCGACGCCGGCCCGGACAGCCACGACCCGGTCCATCTGCCCATGGCGGCAACGCTAGCGCTAGCCCGACCGCGTGGTCGCGGCGCCCAAGCCCCCGCGTTACCGGGCCGAAACAACCGGGTGACGGCCGGGAAACGGTGCCCCCCTACAGTAGAGTGATCAGTCGCGGTCGCTTGCTTGCGTCGCTGCCCGGTCCGGCCGCACCCCCTGACGTAAAGCGAGGACGCATGTTCAACAGTGCCGACGAGGTCCTGGGCTACATCCGCGACAACGGAGTCCAGTTCGTCGACGTCCGGTTCTGCGACCTGCCCGGGGTCATGCAGCACTTCACCTTCCCGGCGGAGAACTTCGCCGAGTCGGTGTTCACCGACGGGCTGATGTTCGACGGGTCGTCGATCCGCGGGTTCCAGGCGATCCATGAGTCGGACATGCTGCTGCTGCCCGACCCGACCACCGCGGTCATGGACCCGTTCCGCCAGCACCCCACACTGAACCTGACGTTTTTCATCCACGACCCGCTCACCGGCGAGACCTACAGTCGCGACCCGCGCAACATCGCCCGCAAGGCGGAGGCCTACCTCAAGGGCACCGGCATCGCGGACACGAGCTACTTCGGCCCGGAGGCCGAGTTCTACATCTTCGACGACATCCGCTACGACACCACGCCGCACTCGTCGTACTACTACATCGACTCCGTCGAGGCGGCCTGGAACACCGGCAAAGAGGGCCCCGGCGGCGCGCCGAACCTGGGCTACAAGCCGCGCTACAAGGGCGGCTACTTCCCGGTCTCGCCGACCGACCACTTCACCGACCTGCGTTCGGAGATGGTGCGCAAGCTGCTCGAGTCCGGCATCGACGTCGAGATGCAGCACCACGAGGTCGGCACCGCCGGCCAGGCCGAGATCAACATCCGGTTCGGCACGCTGCTCAAGACGGCCGACAACCTGATGCTGTTCAAGTACATCGTCAAGAACGTCGCCCGGGAGAACGGGCGCACGGTGACCTTCATGCCCAAGCCGATCTTCCAGGACAACGGCTCCGGCATGCACTGCCACCAGTCGCTGTGGAAGGACGGCGCGCCGCTGTTCTACGACGAGATCGGCTACGCCGGGCTTTCCGACATTGCGCGGCACTACATCGGCGGCCTGCTCAAGCACGCCCACGCGCTGCTCGCCTGGACCAACCCGACGACGAACTCCTTCCGCCGGCTGGTGCCCGGCTACGAGGCACCGGTCAACCTGGTCTACTCCCAGCGCAACCGCTCGGCCTGCTGCCGGATCCCGATCACCGGCAACAACCCGAAGGCCAAGCGGGTGGAGTTCCGGGTGCCGGACCCGTCGTCCAACCCCTACCTCGCCTTTGCCGCCATGCTGATGGCCGGCATCGACGGCATCCGCAACAAGATCGAGCCGCCGGAGCCGCTGGACAAGGACCTCTACGAGCTTCCCCCGGACGAGCTGGCCTCGGTGCCGCAGGTGCCGGGATCGCTGGAGGCCGTGCTCGACGCGCTGGAGGAGGACAACGACTTCCTGCTCGAAGGCGGCGTCTTCACCCCGGACGTGATCGAGACCTGGGTGGACTACAAGCGAACCAACGAGGTGGACGCGGTCCGGCTGCGCCCGCACCCGTACGAGTTCAACATGTACTACGACATCTGACCCTCACTAGGCCGCTGACCTGCGGAAACGCTTTCGGAAAGATCGCTCAGTCCGCACAGTGCACGAGCCGCGAACACTGCCCGACAGCGGCTCGTGAGGACTCGTCGAGTCCGGCCACAGGTAGCTGTAGGTCACCAGCGTGATGTGGGCGAGGCGTGCCGTAGCCGCTCCTGGACGATCTCCGCGTGTGAACCGCTGGCGATCAACAGGCTGGCGAAGTGGTGCCGGAGATCGTGATACCGGAAGCCTTCCGGTAGTCCCGGCACCGTGCCGATGGCCCACGGCGAAGTCGGCCGGCCGATTGCGTCGGTGACGATGGTCTGCCCGCTGCCCCGCGCCACGGCCGCCGACAGCACCAAGGTCAACGGGCCTGGGATCAGTACCGGAGTCCGGGGGGCGTCGGATTTCAACGGGTCGGCGGGTCGGCCGGGTACTGGGTCACTGGCGTGACTATGCCGCGCAAGAAGTCCACATCACCTGGCCGCAGGGCTGCCGCCTCAGCGACCCGCAGTCCGACGTAGGCACCCAGCAGGATCGCCGGGCTGTACGTGCTCTGGCATCGCATCCTGGATGATCCCGACCGGGTCGCCGGCGACCAACGGCCGCCTTGATCTCCGTCAGTCGAGGGCAGTCGGTATTCGTGCTTCCGGCGTCGAGTCACCGCCGAGGTGCAGCGGATCGGGCTGATCCCGGTGCATTGGGCGGGCGGAAACCGGCGGCCCGGGCCCGGGCGATGGCGGCAAGCTGGCTGGTGGCGTCCAGCTTCACCAGAACGGCGCGGATCTGGGTACGGATCGTAGCCATGGACACGAACTCCTCGGCGGCGATCTCCCCGGCGGTGTGTCCGGCCATCAGCCGACCCAGCACATAGGCCTCCCGCGGGGAGAGCCGCTCCAGTGCAGCCGCCTGTTGTCGCAGCAGGTGACGGTGGTTGCGCAGCTCATCGACCACCTCCTGTCGATCCGCTGCAGCGAGCTGAGCCCCCATTGCCGCGGCGCGCACGCTGGCCACCAGCTCGGCGAAGGGGGCTGACTTGTGCACCCAGCCGACCGCCCCGGCCTCCACGGCCGCGACCAACGCCATTCGCTCGCCGGTGCCTGAGACCACCAGCACCCGCGCTCCGGCCGCCCGCAGCGGCTCGATCAGCGCCAGTCCGGTTGGGCCGGTGCCCAGGTCGAGGTCGAGCAAGACCAGGGTTGGGCCGCGCCGGCGGACCTCCTCCACTAGCCGGTCCCGACGGGTGCTCGCGGCCACGCTGGCTGCCAGCCCGCGGCCGCGCAGGGCGATCGCCGCGCTCTGCGCCAGCAGTGGGTGGTCGTCGACGATGAGCACGGGCAAGGTTCGCGAACTTGGCCCGGGTGGCGCGGCGGTCGGCGACGCCTCGGACGAGCTCATCGTCGTCCCTCAACAACATTCGCTCGGCCGGTGTCCGTACCGACAAGGTCCGCGCCCGGGCTGCGGTGCGCGGGAAGCTCCAGGTCCGGGCCGGCCGCAGCCGGCAGATCCAGCAGGAAGCGCGCGCCCGGTGCATTGGCCAGCGCGGCCAGTCGGCCCCCCTCGGCGCGGAGTAACTCGGCGGACACGTACAGGCCAAGCCCGCTGCCCGGCCGGCTGGCGGCCTCGGGTGCCCGCCACCCGCGGGCGAAGACCGCGCTACGGGCACCGGGAGGCAAGCCCGGGCCGTCGTCGGTGACGATGACGTGGACTCGCTTCGTGGGGCCATCGGCCGGTCGCGCTTGGACCCGCACGGTGGCACCGGGGGCATGCACGCCAGCGTTCACCATCAAGTCGACGACCACTTCGGCGAGCGTGCCCGGATGGCCGCGGACCCGAAGTCCAGGCGCCACGTCGAGCTCCACCGACCGCCCGGCCGCCCGTTCGGTGCGCACCAAAGCTTCGAGGACCGCAGACACGTCGTACGCCGTGGGCTCGCGCCGGCTGGCGGCGGGCGTGACCAGCTGTTGGAGCCGGCGAATCTCTTGCCCGAGTGCCTGGCTGAGCGCGCTGGCCTCCGCGTCGCTGAGCTGGTCGCGGTGTCGCTCCAGGGTGACGGTGGCGCCCTCGATGCTGATCAGCGCCGACCGCAGCTCGTGCGCGCGCTCCTCGCTGGCAGCCGCGAGGCCGCGAGCGCGGTCCTCGGCGGCGGTCCACCGGTCGCGCAGCACCTCGGTTCGCCAGCCGCGCATGCGCAACGCCAGCTGAAGCTCGGGCAGGGTGGCCAGCAAGACGGCGGTCAGGCCGACGACCACTACCGCGTCTGTACCGGAGGCGGACCCGCCCACGTCCGGCGTAGGGGCCGTGACGGTCTGCACGAGGGTGGCCAGGCCGACTAGGGCGAAGCCGATGCCGGTGCGGGTTAGCAGGCCCCGGTCGCGCCGCCACCCGAGCACGACGGTGGCCGCCGCCAGCGTTGTTGCCCCGCCAGCGACGACCACCGCGCCGACGGTCAAGGCGAAGGAATCGAGCCGGACTGCCGCCACGCGGGACGCGAGCACCGCGACCGTGCCGAGGCCGAGCAGCGTCGCCACGCCGATCCCGTAATCGCGCAGGAAGTCGAGGCCGCCGTCCACCTGCGGGGCGATCAGCGTGCGGCCCAGGGTGCCGAGCAGAACCAGGGCGCCGGCAACTTCGACGGCGGGCCGCTGCCAACCCGGCGCCCACGCCGGCAGCACCAGCGTGCTGGGCACCACCACGGTCCCGTAGATCAGTACCCCGACCCCGACCCGAGCGATCGCGGCGTCGCCGACCAGCTGCCAGGTGACCCAGCACAGCTCGGCCGCGGCGACGGCCAGCAACATCGAGGTAGCGCTGAGCAGCAGCCGGGGGACGGACCCGGTTATCGACCCGGCTGGGGAGGCGGTCGCCGGCAGCGGAGTCCGCAGCAACCGGGCCGCCAGCAGCGCGACGGTGACCCAGCCCGCCGCTTCCGCGGTCAGGCGGACGGGCGTGGGAGCCCGTGGTGGTCGACCAGCTCGTCGGTCCGGACCCCGGTAGGCCCCGCTATTGTGCGCTGCTGCGCCGCCGCTCAACTCGGCTCTCGCCTGAGGGCTTTGCGGCGCTTCGGTCACGGTGGGTAAGTGTACCGGTCAAGTCCGTCACTTATCGTGCTCATTCCGGTTTGGGTCCCCAGGCCATCGGCGGTCGCCGGTCGCCGGGTCGCGCTCGCCGGGTCGGAGACCCCGGGCGCCGGGATCATCGGCCGCGCCACCCACCACCGGGCCGGTCACGCCGCCGCCGACGACACCCTCGACAGCGTCCACGACGACGCTCACGACAGCGCCCACGACGGCACCCCCGACGACGCCGCCGACAGCGATTCCCACCGTGACCGCGATCGTCGTCGGATCCACAGCGGCCGCCTCGGCCGCCCCCAGGCCGAGCCCCACCGTGCCCGCGGCCACCGATGCCGCCGTGGTGGCGAGGCGCCCCAGTCCCGGGACGACGGTGCGGCGCACGAACCCCCCTCTGGCCGGTGGGCGGTGACGTCGTTCACCACCGGGGCCACCGTGGCCGCCGTCCCCGAGGAGACGCGTCCCCATTGCTGATGAACCGCCGTACCCGATGAACCGCCGTACCCGATGGACCGCCGTACGCGATGGACCGCCGTACGCGATGGACCGCCGTACGCGATGGACCGCCGTACGCGATGGACCGCCGTATCGGACGAACGGCCGATACGTGGCTTCGCCGGCCATTTCGTCAGATTTGGCGAAGAGGCGAAGCCCGCCGCGCCCGGACAGTCGCAGGAGTGGTGCCAGCTGGCCCCGCCGGCACCACGGTGCCTGAGCACCCCAGGGGTGAGGGTTGCATGCGCAGATCAAGGCAGCACCGGCTGGCGCGTCACCGACCGCGGTGGGTGCCGCTGCTAGACGATCACGAGAGCATCACGTTAGCTAAGGTTGCCATGACGGCAGCCCTGGGTATTGCCTTCGCTGCCTTGCCAGCAGTCGGGGCGGGTGCTGCTGCAAAGGCACCCTTGCCCGCTGGAGACTCGTCAGCCACAAACAAGACGTCTCCAGCAGATACGGCAATCGTCGCGGCTACCGGGGCAGGTGTCGCTACGGCAGCACCCGCCCCGAGACCTGCCGGTGAATCGTCGGCTACGTCCCAGACCTCACCGGCCGACCGAGCCGCCACTCTGTTGCGGCAGCAGCAGGCCCTGGCCACGCCCAAGGCCCAGTCGGCCACACCGCAGGCCCAGTCAGCAGCGGTAAGCCCTGCCGTCGTCACCATCGGTTTCGACGACGGCCGCGAGACCCAAGCCAACGCTGGGGCGATCTTGGCGAACTACGGGTTTGCCGGCACGTTCTACCTGATCAGCGGCGGTGGCGGCTCAACCTTCGGGCTCGACAATCCTGGGTTTCTGACCCAGGCCCAGGCGCACACCCTGGCGTCGGAGGGTCACGAGATCGGCGGCCACACACGGAGTCATCCTCAGTTGACCAGTCTGGCCACGGCTGGGCAGACGACGGAGATCTGTGGGGGGCGGCAAGACCTGATCAACGACGGGCTAGGGACGCCGGTATCCTTCGCCTATCCCTACGGCTCGTACGACACTAGCGCAATGGGTGTAGCACAGTCATGCGGCTATACCAGCGCCCGATCCGTGGACAACGGCTTGGACGCGATCCCACCGGCCGTACCGATGGCAGTCAATGCCTTCGAGAGTGTTACATCGGCGCCCAATAGATACGTGCCCGTCTCGGATCTCCAAGCATGGGTACAGAGCGCCGAGAATTCCTCGAACCAAAAGTGGGCAAATCTCTACTGGCACGACGTAGTTGATGCACAACATCCCGGTTGGGGCGAGGACGGTCTAGGCGACGCTGCACCGGGTTACGAGCAAAGCGTGGCGGACTTCCAGACGTTCCTGGGCTGGCTGCAAGGTGAAGTCAGCGCGGGTCGCGTGAAGGTGGAGACTGCCGGGCAAGCCATGGCCTCGGCTCCCACGCCGCCGCCGGCGATCCAGCCGTACGGAGCCATCGGAGGACTGTGGAATGCCAAGGGTGGATCTGCGAGTTTCTTGGGCGCACCGCTCAACAACGAGTATGACGTGGCTGGCTTAGCTGGCGCCCGGATGGAGGACTTTGCAGGCGGCAAGATTTACTGGTCCCCAGGGACGGGCGCCCACGAAGTCCACGGCGCGATCCTTGGCAAGTACCTGGAGTGGGGTGGGCCGGCCGGCTACGGGCTGCCTGTGACAGATGAGACTACGACTCCGGATGGAGTTGGACGTTTCAACCACTTCGACGGCGGCCGCAGTATCTACTGGACGCCCGGAACCGGAGCTCATACGGTATACGGCGCGATCCGGGCAGAGTGGCAGGGTCTCGGCTGGGAACGCAGCACCCTGGGCTACCCGGCCACGGACGAAGGCGACGGACTGACCGGCGCGCGCTACAACCACTTCCAAGCTGGCTCAATCTACTGGAGTCCGAGCACTGGTGCCCACGAGGTCCACGGCGCGATCCGTGACACCTGGGCAGCCCTAGGGTGGGAGCATGGCGCCTTGGGACTCCCGACCTCCGACGAGTTTGCGATCACGGGTGGACGCCAGAGCGACTTTCAGGGCGGTTACATCACGTGGACGCCGACCGGTGGCGCAGTAGTCCACTAATCTCCCCTGGACCATGCGGTCCCTGTCCCATCCCAGGGACCGCATTTCATTACCCTACCGAAAGGAACATCCTGAAGAAGTTCGCATGAAGGATGCGACAACGAAGGCACGGCAAGACGAGTCTCAAGTGCAGCCGAAAGCAGCTCAGTCGGCACAGTCGGCGGGGACTGGTCCTGCTGTGGTGACTCTCGGCTTCGATGATGCTCGCGAGAGCCAGGCAGACGCCCAACGATGACAGCGCCGGCCCTTCCCGTGACTGCCCAGCTGCGGGTGGAATTGTCGAAGATGGCCCGGTCGACGGGGTTGGAGCACCGCAAGGTTGTGCAGGCCCGGGGGCTGTTGATGGCCGCCGACGGGGTCGCCAACGAGCAGATCGCCCGAACTTGCGGGGTGGATTCCGACACGGTGCGCCGCTGGCGTGCCCGGTTCACGCAGACCGGCCTCGAAGGCGTCGGTGAGATCGCGAAGGGCCGCGGCCGTAAGCCCTACCTGCCGGCCGGGACGGTGGCTGAGGTGCTGCGGCTGACCCAACACGATAGACCGACCGACGGCTCGACGCACTGGAGCACCCGCTCGCTGGCCGCCCGGGTCGGGATCGGCAAGGACACCGTCGCCCAGATCTGGTCCGACCACGGTCTCAAGCCGTGGAAGGTCGACACGTTCAAGATCAGCAATGATCCCCGCTTCGAGGAGTAGCTGGTCGACGTGGTCGGCCTGTACCTGAACCCGCCAGCCCGGGCGGTCGTGTTCAGCTTCGACGAGAAGACCCAATGCCAATTCATCGCAAGAGGTGAGCAGACCGGCAGGAAGACGCAGCGGCCGGCACGGGCCAACCAGCGGACCTCTCGCCTCAGGCGCGCAGGAAGTCGGCGATGGCCGGCACCACGACCTCCGGCGCCTCCTCGTGCGGCCAGTGGCCGACGCTCGGAACGGTCACCATGGTCGTGTCCGGTCCAAGGTCGGCGCTGACGGCGGTACCGATCCGGCCTACCGGCAGTACCGGGTCGACAGCTCCCCAGATCACCAGCTTGCGCTCGGCAGCGACCGCCGGCGGCTGACTCGCCCGACCCCACCGAGGGCGGCCGGCGGCCCGGTAGCAGCCGAGCATGGCTCGGGTCCGCGCCGGGTCGGCGTACGCCGTCGCGTAGGCCTGCCAGGCAGCGGGATCGGGCCGGGCCTCGGCGCGCCAGCCCAGGCGCAGCATCGCCGGGGCGGCCCAGCGGCCGGCGATCCGCAGCACCAGTTCGGGCAGCACCGGCAACGCGAACACTGCCACGGAGGGCGCGTGCAGCAGGTCCACCCGCCGGTACGGCGCGCTGAGCACGACCAACCGGCGGACCAGCTCCGGGCGGCCCGCGGCCAGCGCGATGGCCAGCACCCCGCCCCAGTCGTGACCGACCACGTCGACCGGGCCGTCGACCTCGTGCAGCACCAGCGCGGCCAGCTCGGCAGTCAGGGTGGCGACGTCGTACGGCGCCTGGATCTCGCTGGCGCCCAAGCCCTTGAGGTCCGGAGCCAGCACGGCCCGGTCCCGGGCGAGCTCCGGGCCGAGCGCCCGCCAGGCCAGCGCCGTCTGCGGAATCCCGTGCAGGAGCAGCGCGGGGGTGGCGCCCCCATCGGCAGGTCCAGCGCGGTGCAGGGCCAGCCGCACGCCCTCAACAGCGACATCGCCGCAGCGGAAGCCCGGGATGGCGGTCATGTGTAAAACACCCTTTCCACGACCGCGCGCGCCCGCCGGGTGGCCCGCCGGTAGTCCTCGAGGAACTCGCCCTGGCGTCCGGCAGGGTAGCCCAGCGCCCGGGCGACGCCGGCGAGGTCACGTCCCACCGTCGGCAGCGAGTCGGTGGCCCGGCCGCGGGCGAGCATCATCGCGTTGCGGGCGCGCGCCGCCAGCCGCCACGCCCCCTCCAGCACGTCCGCGTCGGCGACGGTGAGCAGGCCGGCGTCTCGGGCCGCGGCCAGGGCATCGAGAGTGCTGGTCGTGCGCAGCGCCGGTTCTCCGGCGGCGTGCTGGAGCTGGAGCAGTTGTACTGTCCACTCCACGTCGGCGATCCCGCCCCGGCCGAGCTTGGTGTGGGTGGCCGGGTCGGCCCCACGCGGCAGCCGTTCCGCCTCCACCCGTGCCTTGATCCGCCGGATCTCGGACACGGCGGTGGCCGGCAGCTCGGCCGGGTACCGCAACGGATCGACCAGCCCGACGAATCGGCCTCCCAGCTCGGCGTCGCCGGCGATCGGCGTGGCCCGCAGCAGCGCCTGGGACTCCCAGACCGAGGCCCACCGGTCGTAGTACGCCGCGTAGGAGGCCAGGCTGCGGGTCAGCGGACCCTGCCGGCCCTCCGGGCGCAGGTCCGCGTCCACCAGCAGCGGGGGGTCGGGGGCCGGCAGCGCGAGCAACCGCCGCAGCTCCTCCGCAACCGCCTTCGCCGCGGCCGCCGCGTCGGCGTCCGCGGCACCATCGAGGGGGTCGTGCACAAACAGCACGTCCGCGTCGCTGCCGTAGCCCTGCTCCCCGCCCCCGAGCCGGCCCATGGCGATGACCGCCAACCGCATCGGCAGCTCCCCGCGGGCTTCGGTGGCCACCTTGCGGGTCGCGGTGTCCAGGGCGCCAGCGATCGTTGCCGCCGCGACGTCGGTGAGCGCGCACCCCACCGCGCGCAGGTCCAGCCGGTCGAGCAGGTCCGCACCGGCGATCCGGAGCAGCTCCTGACGGCGAGCGCCGCGGGCCGCGGCCACCGCCTCCTCCCACTCGTCGTGCCGACCGACGACGGCCAGCACTTCGGCGGTGAGCTGGTCGGCCCGGCGCGGGACCAGCTCGGCGTCCGAGCCCAACATCGCCACCGCCGTCGGCGCGCGGAGGAGCAGGTCAGCGACGTACCGGCTGCTGGCGAGCAGCCGGGCCAGGCGCTCAGCGGCGGCGGGCTCGTCGCGCAGCAGCCGCAGGTACCACGGAGTCGAGCCGAGCGCGTCCGAGACTTGGCGGTAGGCCAGCAGCCCGGCGTCCGGATCGGCCGCGTCGGCGAAGAACTCGAGCATCGCCGGCAGCAGCGTGCGCTGAATGGCGGCTCGCCGGGTGACCCCGCTGGTGAGCGCCTCCAGGTGGCGCAGTGCGCCGGCCGGGTCGGCGAACCCCAGCGCCTCCAGCCGCAACCGAGCCGCCGCCGGGGTGAGCCGGGCGTCGTCGGCGGGTAGCCGGGCCACCGCCTGCAGCAGCGGTCGGTAGAACAGCTTCTGGTGCAGGTCGCGCACCACCCGGGCGTAGCGGACGCGCTCGTAGTCGAAGTTGTCCACGGCGCTGCCATACGGGTTCGGGTGGTAGCCGAGGCTGCGGGCGAGCCAGCGCAGCGCCGTCGGGTCGGTGGGCAGCCGATGGGTACGGCGCAACCGCTGCAGCTGCAGCCGGTGCTCCACCTGGCGCAGGTAGCGGTAGGACTCGGCCAACTTGCGGGCGTCCTCGCGCCCGACGTACCCGCCGTTCGCCAGTGCCTGCAGCGCGACCAGCGTGGTCGGGCTGCGCAGTTCTTCGTCGGCCCGGCCGTGCACCAGCTGCAGCAGCTGGACGGCGAACTCTACGTCCCGCAGCCCTCCCGGACCAAGCTTGAGCTCCCGGTCGGCTGCTGCCGCCGGCAGCGAGCTCTCCACCCGCCGGCGCATGGCCTGGACGTCCTCGACGAAGTTGGGCCGGTCCCCCGCCGTCCACACCAGCGGCGCGACGGCGGCGCAGAAGGCACGGCCCAGAGCCAGGTCCCCGGCCACCGGCCGCGCCTTGAGCAACGCCTGGAACTCCCAGGTCTTGGCCCAGCGCTCGTAGTACGCCGCGTGACTGGCCAGCGTACGCACCAGCGGGCCGGACTTGCCCTCCGGGCGCAGCCCGGCGTCGACCGGCCACAGCGCCCCCTCCGGAGTGGTGGTCGAGCAGGCCCGCATCAGCCCGGCGGCCAGCGCCGTGGCCGAGTGCAGCGCCGCGGCTTCGTCGCCGCCGGGTACCGGCTCCGCGACGAAGATGACGTCCACGTCGCTGACGTAATTGAGCTCGCGACCGCCGCACTTGCCCATCCCGATTACTGCCAGCCGGCACGGTTCCGCGGCGGCCGTCAGTCCGGCCGCGGCGATGGCCAGAGCCGCGGTCAGCGCCGCGCCAGCGAGGTCGGCCAGCTCCGCGGCGACGTCGTCGACCGCCATGGTGCCGGCGAGATCGCGAGCGGCCAGCTGCAGCAAGCAGCGCCGGTACGCCGTGCGCAGCGCGTCGAGCACCTCGGAGCCGGTGCCGCGAGCGCGGGCACCGGCGGTTCCGGTGGGGGGCGGTGCCGGCGCATCAGCACCGACGGCCCGCAGCAGGATGCGTTGTAGATCGACCGCGGTCGGCCGCGCGGCCAGCAGTTGATCCGCGGCCAGCAGGTCCACGTCGGCGGGGTGGCGGATGAGGTGCTCGCCGAGCGCGGTGCTGGCGCCGAGCACGTCGATCAGTCGCTGGCGCAAGGAAGGCGATCGCCGCAGCGCATCGACCAGAGGAATCGCAGAAGCGCCCGTCGACGTAGCGGCACTGGCCTCGGCCAGCCGGCTGAGCGCAAGCAGCGCCAGGTCCGGGTCGGCCGTCGCGGACAGTGCGTCGATGATCGCCGCGGAGTCCGCGGTGGCCGCCGTGGTGTCTGCGCGCCAGAGGCTAAGGCCGGTTTGGCCGAGCAGCCGCTCGGCGCGGGCGGGGTCATGGAAGCCGAGCCGGGCTAGCTGGACGGCTGGGGCGCTGCCGCGGGGATGGTCGGCGGCCAGCGTCATATCCCGACCCTACGACTGAGGCTCGGCCGCGGGCAGCGCAGCCGACGCCGCGGCCGCGGCGACCGTCCGCGTGCACACCAGCGAAGCCTTGCGCTGCTACCTGGTCGCCTGGACCCGAGCCGAGGCCCTGCGCTGGAATCCTCGACGAGCCCAGGGCTAGGGTCGGCGGCCGGAAGTTCGTGGTGGTCGGGCGACGACAGGAAGGGAGCCTGGCCAGCTTCACCCGGCTACGGCACAGCCGGTACGGCGTGTCGCGGTCGCGTCCGATGCCGACGGCGGGTGAAGGCGCTCGGGGCAACCAGCTTCACCCGGCTAC
>Ga0097691_1001576_pt1 | contig 16512 bp, 16 predicted proteins | sample NGESurdeep072012_8_FD_72858 | JGI IMG/M metagenome (GOLD analysis project Ga0097691, IMG submission 72858) | Arctic peat soil microbial communities from Barrow, Alaska - NGEE Surface sample 210-1 deep-072012 | ecosystem: Environmental > Terrestrial > Soil > Wetlands > Peat ... | reverse complement strand
CCCGAGTTCGTGAGTCACCTCGCCGCGACGTTGACACAGCACGAGCTCGCCGAGGATCCACGCGACTTCCTCGCGACCCACATCCTGCACAGCACGGCGAATCTGGGCACCGGGTCGTTCGTATTCGCGGCCGCCTACCTGCTGTCGCACGGCCTGGTCAAGATCGTCCTGGTGTGGGAGATCCTGCACAACCGGCTGTGGGCCTATGCGGGCCTCATCTATCTCACCATCGGGTTCATGGTCTATCAGGTCTACCGGTTCAGCTACTCGCACTCGATCGGTCTGGTTCTGCTGACGGTGTTCGATGCCGTGATCGTCTACCTGACGGTCGCGGAGTATCGCAAGCGCAGTCATGGCGCTGTTCCAGCCTGAGGGCCGCGTCGACGCCGATACCACCTGAGACGCCCGAGGGCAGTATCCTTGCCGACAGCGACCAGCAAAGGATCGCTGGGGGCGACGGAAAGATGACTCTGTGGAGCTGAAGGACTACATCCGCATCATCCGGAAACGGTGGCGGATCATCATCGCTGCCATGCTCGTCGTCCTGGCGGGGGCCGCGTTGGCGACCGCCCTCAGCCCCAAGGTCTACGAGGCAAACACCCAGCTGTTCGTGTCGACCTCGGGTGGCAATGACACCAGCGCGCTCCTGCAGGGCAGCAGCTTCACCCAGGCACGCGTCAAGTCGTATGCCGACGTCATCGCCACCCCCAAGGTCCTCGACCCGGTCATCGAGGGACTCAAGCTCGACACGAGCGCGGAGAAGCTCGCCACCCAGATCACCGCCACGGTCCCGCTGGACACGGTCCTGATCGAGGTGGCCGTGACGGACCCCTCCCCGCGTCAGGCCGCCGAGATCGCCGACGCCGTGGGCATCCAGTTCACCAACACGGTCGCTGACCTCGAGAACGTCGGCAATGGCAAGACCAGCCCGGTCAAGGTGACGATCGTGACCACCGCGACCGTGCCGACCGCACCGGTCAGCCCCAAACCGACGCGCAACCTGGCCCTCGGCGTCGTGCTCGGCCTGCTGCTCGGCCTCGGTCTGGCGCTGCTGCGTGATCTGCTCGACACGACCATCAAGGGTGAGAAGGACTGCGCCGAGGTCACGGACGCGACGGTCATCGGCAGTATCGCCTTTGACCCCGATGCTCCGAAGCGTCCATTGATCGTGCAGGCCGACCCGCACAGCCCCCGGGCAGAGGCGTTCCGGACGTTGCGGACCAACCTGCAGTTCGTGGATGCCGCCAACCACCCGCGCTCCATCGTCTTCTCCTCCTCCCTTCCCTCCGAGGGCAAGACGACGACGGCCGCGAACCTCGCGATCACGATGGCCGCCAGCGGCGTTCGGGTCTGTGTGGTCGAGGGGGATCTGCGGCGCCCCCGCCTGCTGGAGTACATGGGCCTGGACGGTTCCGTCGGCCTGACCAATGTGCTCATCGGCCAGGCTGACCTCAGCGACGCGCTGCAGCAGTTCTCAGATGGGGGCCTGTATGTCCTCGGTGCCGGTCCGGTGCCGCCCAACCCCAGCGAGCTGCTCGGCTCTGCCGCGATGGAGAAGACGCTGCGCGACCTCGAGTCCCGCTTCGACATCGTCATCATCGACGCCCCTCCGTTGCTGCCCGTGACAGACGCCGCCGTCCTGAGCACCATCGCCGGAGGCATCGTCGTCGTGGTCGGCGTCGGGCTGATCGACCGCGACCATCTGAGCAGATCACTGCAGACCCTTGAGGCCGTCAACGCCAGGGTGCTGGGACTTGTCGTCAACAGGGTGCCGACCAAGGGCGCCGACGCCTACTACTACTACCGCGACTACTCCCCGGAGTCCCCGCGCAAACGCGCCAAGGAGCGCAAACCGGCCGCCACCACCTGAGTCGATCGCCGACGAGGGCTCAGGCGTCGCGCTGGACGATCTCCTCCTGGCTGGCGCTGAGCCCGCCGGCCAGGCACACCGCATCCAGCGGGGTGTTGCGCTTGATCACGGCCAGGGCGATCGGGCCGAGCTCGTGATGACGCGCCACCGACGTCAGGCGCCCGACCACCCGGCCGTCGACCTCAACCTCGGCGCCGCGCTCGGGCAGGATGTGCCCGGACCCGTCGAGGTGCAGGAACACCAGCCGTCGCGGTGGCCGCCCGAGGTTGTGGACGCGAGCGACGGTCTCCTGCCCGCGATAGCACCCCTTGTGCAGGTGAACGGCCGTGCGCAGCCAGTCGACCTCATGAGGGATCGTGCGTTCGTCGGTCTCAAAACCCAGGCGCGGACGCCAGGCAGCGACGCGCAAGGCCTCGGCGGCCCACATCCCCGCCATCGGCCGGTCCCCGATCGCTGCATCCAGCTGGTCACGCGGCACGATGAGCTCGCGCCACGGACGCTCGCTTCCCGGGTGCTTCGCCGGATCGACCACCGCGCTGTATGCCGCGGTGTCACCGACCATCAGCGGCCACGGGTCACTCCAGGCCAGGGGCTCCCCCGGCGTGGTCTCCGAGCGCAGCGGCTCACCGATCACCGCGTAGTCGGCGCTGACGTCGGCCACCTCGACGCGCAGCATGAAGCGCATCGAGTCCAGCCAGGAGTTGAGCGCCTCGGCCGTCCCGGGCTCGACGGTGACCCACGTGGTCTGACCGTCGTCCACGAGGTGCAGGTCGTGCTCGATGTGCCCCTTGGGGCTGAGGACCAGCGTCTCGGCGGAGGTGCGGGGAGCCAGCCCGGTCAGCATCTGGGTGGTGATCGAGTGCAGCCAGGAGAGGCGGTCGGGCCCGGTGATCGTCAGGACCCCGCGGTTGGACAGGTCGACAGCGGCCAGGCCCTCCATCAGGAGCCGTTGCTCACGCAGGGGATCGCCGTAGTGGGCGGCAACACCGGCATCCACACCCTCCCCGGCCACGGCCCCGGGCCGACTCAACACGTGGGGTCCTGGGCTGAGCATGCTGCGCACCATCCGTGTACCGCCATGTGTTTCATATCGGCGACAAAGCCGTGGCGGGACAAAAGATTCCCCACAAACGGATCGGCCGCCTCGACCTCGCACTCGATGACCGTCCCGCAGGTCAGACAGACGAGGTGAACGTGGTCGGCGTGGTCAGCCAGGTGATAGGTCGGCGAGCGGTGGTCGAGGTGCGTGTGTGAGACGACACCGACCTGCTCGAGGGCGTCGAGGTTGCGATAGATCGTGGACAGGGACAGGGCCGGCCCGCCGTCTCGGGCAACAGCGGTCGCCAGACCATCGGGCGTGGCGTGCCCGAGTGCACGGACCGCATCGATGATCCGCTCCCGCTGCGGAGTCAGCCGCATGCCTCTGGCTCTCAGGGATTCACCAAGGTCCCTCATACCGGCGAGCCTACTCGTGACCGGTGAGCGGTCCCTGCCTCAGGAAACGCTTCCCCGCCTCAGGAAACGCTCCACGTGACCTGCTTGTTGGTCGAGCGCATCGTCGTGTCGCCGACCGTCAGCCAGCCGCCACCCTCAACCAGCGAGAGCGCGATCTGGCCGGGGGCATTGGGCAACGCGGTCGCGATGCACGAGGTCGGGGCGCTCTGGTCGACCCGCCGGACCTCAACACCGGCACAGCCGGGAGCACCCAAGATCGCGACATAGGTCTGTGCCGGGGTGGCCGCCAGCACGGCCAGGGCCACGGCGCCGACGGCCCTGCCCGAGTCGGTCCACGACGACCCTGTGTCAGAGGTGGAGCGGATCAGACCGTTGGCGCACAGCACCCGGGCCGAGCCGACCGAGAGGACCGCCAGGTCAAGGACATCGTGCTGGCCGCACGGCTCCGAGGTTGACGGTCCAGGGGCCCTGACTGCCTTGGGGTTCTTCAGGTCACGGAACCATGCGCTTCCCACAGCGCTGTTGGCTGCCCAGGTACGACCCCCATCGCTGGTGCTGCTGAGCTGCGCCGCGCAGCTCGAGTCGGCGCCGATGACGAACGCAGTCTGTCCGTCAGTGGGTCGGACCCTGACGATCGTGCGCAGGGGCGCTTTGGCGTCGGTCCAGGTGGTGCCGCCATCGGTGGTGGTGGCCACCTTCGCGCCACCGGTGGCGCACGAACCCACAGTGATGCGCCAGGCCCGCTTGGTGTCGATCGCCACGAGCAGGGTCTGGAGCGGGGCCACCGTGGCCGCCGGAGCCGTGGTGGCGGTCCCGGTCGCGGCGCTCGACTGCGCCACCGAAGACACCGGCGACGGGCTCACCGAGGCGCCGGCGGACCCGGCCGAGGTCGAGGTCGAGGTCACGGGGGTGTCGTTGGTCCGCAGGGCCATCCCGACCAGGACGACATCAAGGGCCACCAGCACAAGCAGACCCGCTGTGGCAGCGCGAGAGGTAATTGTCAAGAGTGCCCCCTCAACCGACCAATGCGCGGACGACGGCAGGCATTGACGCGACTATCTGTTGTGCCATGGTGGCAAACACCCCGTCCTCACGCCCGAATGGGTCGACAATATCGGCCTGAGCAGGCTCAAGTGGGGGGTTGAGGCCGCGGCTCGCCGCAGCGTCCTCGGTCACCTGAGGGACCCAAACCCCCGGATCGACGTGGGTAACACGTGCGCTGAGCCCGTCGACCCCCGCGACGAGATCGGCGAAGTCGCAGAAGGTGAACACCCGGCGCATGGCCTTGGGATACATCGCCGACACCTGGCCGCGGTGCGCGCGCGTGGCCGTGAGAACCAGATGGGACCACGAGATGAGCTCAGGGGTGAGGTCTCGCGCCGTGAACCCGGCGGGGTCACCGCCATACGCGATGAGCTGGCGTGCCGCCCGATCGTCCATCTCCCATCCGCTCAGAGCACTCGTGCCCGCACTGCGCACAACGAATGCCTGGTCGGGCGCTGACCGGTGCTCGTCGAGCCGGTGCTGCAGGAGCCGCTCGATGAACGGGGACCGGCAGATGTTGCCGGTGCACACGACCAGGATCCGCGCCTCCTCGCCCACGACCGAGGTCCTCAGCCCACGCGCTTGAGCTTGGCCGACAGATGGCTCTGCAAGCTCTGGCCAACGGCAGCCATGTCCATCGCAAAGAGCAGCTGGGAGTCGGCCAGCCCGTACATCCGCGAGCCCGCGTTGTACTCCTTGGCCGCGGGGCTGCGCAGAACCCCGTCGGTGCGCAGATGGACGGCGGGCCGCTCAGGGTCGCGATGACCGACATACATCTCGATGATGCCGGTCGGGTGGGTCAGCAGCAGCTCGATCTCGCCGTTCTCGACGACCCGCCAGAAGCCGAGCTCCGTGGCCAGGGGACGCACCCGGTCCCCGGCGCCATCCAGCAGCCAGGTGCGGCTGTGCCACTCCAGGAAGGGACGGCCATCGTGGGAGCAGACGATCTCCTGGCCGAAATGGGCCGACTCGATGGTCGGGTATCCGACGACGCCGGCCCCCTCCCAGCGCCCGACCAGCCAGGCCAGGGGGGCGAGGACGGGGGGCAGGGTCACGTCGAGTTCGAAGGCCATATCAGGGCTGATCGTAGCCTTACCACCATGTCGAACCCCGTGCCGTCCACCTCACGCCAGCTGATCATCAAGCTCACCACGGGGGTCGAGTCCCCCGAGAAGCTGTCCCAGGCGTTTACCGTTGCCGCCACCGCAGTGGCCAGCGGCGCGCGGGTCAGCCTCTGGCTCACCGGGGAGTCCACCTGGCTGGCCCTTCCCGGGCGGGCCGAGCAGTTCTCGCTGCCGCATGCGGCCAACCTGGCGGACCTGCGCGATGCGGTGATCGCCGACGGCACGCTGACGGTGTGCAGCCAGTGCGCGGCCCGCCGAGACCTGGGCCAGGCCGATCTGCTGCCCGGAACCCTGGTCCGGGGCGCTGCCGCCTTTGTCGAGGAGGTCCTGGCGCACGGCGCCCAGGCCCTGGTCTACTGAGCGCCCCTCAGGTGCTGGTCCGCTGAGCTCTCAGGTGACGAACAGCCGGGCCACGACGTAGACCACGACCCCGCCGATGAGCACCGAGGCACCGGCGCTGACCAGCTGCGAGCGGGCGGCGCTGATCGCAGGCAACATCGCCAGCACCCGACGAAGGGCGTGACTGATCCCGGCCGAGAGAACCCCCAGGAGGGCAGCCGGCCCCCAGCCGATGTCGCCAGAGGCAAGGGACAGGGCGATCGCGGCCACTCCCCCGGCGAGCATCGCCAGCGGCATCAGCCAGACGTGCAGCCGGGGCCTGTCCCCGAACAGGTCGGTCAGAACGGATACGGCCATGGCGCCGGCGGCCAGGGCGATGACCCAGTCGCCGTGCGGAGTCCGGGGCAGAACCACAAAGCTGGCGCCGGACACCACGATCGCGAGCGCCGTGATGTTCGAGGCGATCGACTCGACCAGCCGCGGACGGCCGTCCCGGCGGGCGAGCTGGTGCAGGAACGCGACGATGACCGATCCGGCCAGTGCCGCCGGCATCCAGAGCAGGAAGGGGTCCGAGCGCGTCGCCAGGGCCGTCCCGACCGCAGCCAGAGACCCGACGGCCAGCACGAGCGCGGTGCCGCGCGGACTTGGCAGCCCCAGCAGGCCCGACCACCCCCACGCCATCACGCCGGCGCCGAGGGCGACCGAGACGCCAACCAGCACCGGCCCGGCGAACGCACTGATGGTCAGCAGGGCGGCCAGGGCCACGACGGCGATCGTCACCAGGGGCTGCTTGTGCATCTCGGGCACCGGGACGAGGACCGGCCCGGCGGACGCCGCAGCCGCACGCATCTGCGAGCGCGTCATCGCGGGGGGGTCCGGCATCGCTTCGCTCACGTGCGGCATTCTCCCATCACCCACCCGCGAACGGTGGCAGCACCTCGAGGACGGTCCCCTCCGACAGGGGATCGGAGGCGGTCACCAGGCGCCCGTCCAGCAAGATCGTGGACACCCGCAGGACAGCACCCAGGCCGGTATGCGCGGCCGCAGCCGCCTCCAGCACGTCACCAACGCGGTGCCCGCCGAAGCGCTCGCTCTCGACCCCGGCGGCCGCACGCGCCGAGGCCCAGTAGCGGATCGTCACGTCCACGCCGGCACCGCTCGCACCCACTGGGCCACTCGTCATACCGGCATCTCCTGTGTGTGAGGGGTCTCATGAGGCGGATTGGCGCCCCGACCGGTCTCGTACTGACTATTCTGCCAACGTGGCCCACTTGTTGTTGCTCACCAACACCTTGGCGCCCAGCTCCGAGGTGCTGCCGGCCCTGGCGCTGCTCAGCCATCACGTGCGCAGCATGCCCGCCGAGGCTGCGGCCCTGGTCGAGCGCCCGGAGGCCGACGCCATCCTCGTGGACGCCCGTCGTGAGCTCGCCGCGGCCAGGTCGCTGTGCCGGATGTTACGCGCCACCGGGGTCTCGGTGCCGCTGCTGGCGATCCTGACCGAGGGGGGCCTGGCCGGGCTGACCGCCGAGTGGGGGGTCGACGATGTCCTGCTGGACACCGCCGGCCCGGCCGAGGTCGAGGCCCGGATCCGTCTGTCCATCGGCTCGCTGGCCCTGTCCGGTGTCGATGACCCGACCAGCGCCCAGATCACCGCCGGCGACCTGGTCATCGACGAGACCACCTACTCCGCCCGGATCAGCGGGCGCCTGCTCGACCTGACCTACAAGGAGTTCGAGCTGATCAAGCACCTCGCCCAGCACCCCGGCCGCGTCTTCACCCGGGCGCAGCTGCTGCAGGAGGTGTGGGGCTATGACTACTTCGGCGGGACCCGCACGGTGGACGTGCACGTGCGAAGGCTGCGCGCCAAGCTGGGCTCGGAGCACGAGGTGCTCATCGGGACCGTGCGCAACGTGGGCTACCGGTTCGTGCCCGAGTCCACGCCGCGCGAGAGCGAGTCGCTGGCCGACGTCTGAGCGGCGGGCCACCCGCCATACCGGGGCCATCTGCCGACCAAACGCGGCAGACGTACCCGGCCACCTGCCAGAGTCTGCCCGCCGCGTGATGGAATGCCGCCATGCGGGTGGAGATCGTGTCGCGGCTCGACGCCGGGCAGCTGTCTGCGGTCCTCGTGCTCGGCAAGAGGGCCGAGGCGGTCGACCGCGTGGCGCCGCTGTCCGAGCAGGTGCTGCTGGCCACCCGCGAGGGCTCGACGACCGGTTCGGCGCACTTCCTGGCGTATGCGGGCACTCACCTCGCCGGCTATGCCCACCTCGAGCGGGGTCCAGCCGCCGCCGCGACCGCCGAGGTTGTCGTGAACCCGGCAGACCGGCGACACGGCGTCGGCACCGCGCTGATCCGCGCCCTGGAGGACGCACTCTGGCCTGAGCCCGACGGGCTGGGGCCACTGCCCGAGACCGAGCCGGTGGGCTCAGGGCGCGACCCAGAGGCGTCGAGGTCACGGCGCCAGGCGCTGCAGATCTGGTCGCACGGCCATCTGGACGGCGCCCGCGCGTTGGCCGCCCGCGACGGTTACTCGGCCGTGCGCGAGCTCTGGGTGATGCGCCGGTCGCTGCGCCCCGCCGACGGCCCGCCGCCCGACGACGACACGTCACCGCCCGATCACCGGCCAGCGGCACCTGGCCCCGCGAACCGCCAGACCCGGGCCATCTTCCGACCAAACGCGGCACCTGGCCCGTCCGACCACGACAGCTCTTTGCCCGACGACGGCTCACTGCCCGGCGTCGACCTTCCGGACGGCTTCCGGTCCCGACAGTTCATCGTCGGTCAGGACGAGGACGCGTGGCTGCGGGTGAACGCCCGGGCGTTCGCCGACCACGCCGAGCAGGGCGGCATGACCCGGCACGATCTCGACCTGCGCATCGCCGAACCGTGGTTCGACGCAAGCGGATTCATCCTCATCGAGGACACTCGGGGCGCCGTGCCGACCCTTGCGGCATCGCACTGGACCAAGATCCTCCCTGCCGCGGACCCGGCGGTGAGCCCGACGCAGGGCGAGGTCTACGTGGTCGGCGTCGACCCGGCATACCAGGGGCTCGGGCTGGGCCGGGCGGTGACGGTCCTGGGGCTCGCGCACCTGCGCGAGCGCGGTGTGACCGAGGCCATGCTCTATGTGGAGGCGGACAACGTCGCGGCCGTCGCGACATACTCCCGGCTGGGTTTCACGCGCTTCGCGGTGGATGTCATGTATTCGCGCAGCATTCCGGCGCAGGTGCCACGATAGGGACATGAGCGCGCCAACAGCCAGGTCGTCGAACGGCCGCTTCATGCGCCTGGTTCCCGCCCCGGACGTGCCGGTCGACGCGGATGCGCTGCCCGAAGACCGCTTCCTGGACCGCGAGATCTCCTGGTTGCAGTTCAACGAACGAGTCCTGGAGCTGGCCGCCGACGAGTCGGTGCCGTTGCTGGAGCGCGCCCGTTATCTGGCGATCTTCGCCAGCAACCTCGACGAGTTCTTCATGGTCCGCGTGGCAGGCCTCAAGCGCCGTATCGCGACCGGCCTGGCCGTGCGCTCAGCCTCCGGACTGGAACCGCGTGAGGTCCTCGAACAGATCTCGCTGTTCGCCCATGAGCTGACGGCCACGCACGCCCGGGTGTTCGACGACCAGGTGCGCCCCGCGCTCATCGGGGAGGGCATCACCATCGTGCGCTGGGACGAGCTCGACGCCGGGGAGCAGGAGGGGCTGCACGTCATGTTCCGGGACCAGATCTTCCCGGTCCTCACGCCTCTGGCCGTCGACCCCGCCCACCCGTTCCCCTACATCTCGGGGCTCTCTCTCAACCTCGCCGTCCTGCTGGTCAACCCCAAGACCCAGGTCGAGCACTTCGCCCGCGTCAAGGTGCCGTTGCTGCTGCCGCGCTTCGTGCAGGTCCAGGTGCCCAACTCGGCGCTGGCCCATCTGTACAACGCGCGGTTCGTTCCCCTCGAGGACATCATTGCCGCCCACCTGGACCAGCTGTTCCCGGGAATGGAGATCAACGAGCACTACACCTTCCGGGTCACCCGCAACGAGGACCTCGAGGTCGAGGAGGACGACGCCGAGAACCTGCTCACCGCCCTGGAGAAGGAGCTCACCCGGCGTCGCTTCGGCCCGCCGGTGCGCCTCGAGATCGCCGAGGACATGGACGACCACGTGCTCGACCTGCTCGAACGCGAGCTGGGCGTGCATGCCGAGGAGGTCTATCGCCTGCCCGCCCCGCTGGACCTGCGCGGGCTCGAGGTGCTGGCCGACCTCGAACGCTCGGAGCTGAAGTATCCCGCGTTCGTGCCCAAGACCCACCCCGACCTGGCTGCCGTCGAGAGCTCTCACGCCGGCGACATCCTGGCCTCCATCCGGGCCAAGGACATCCTGGTCCAGCACCCCTACGACTCGTTCTCGACATCGGTGCAGGCCTTCATCGAGCAAGCCGCGGCCGACCCGCGGGTGCTCGCCATCAAGCAGACGCTCTATCGCACCAGCGGCGACTCCCCCGTCGTGGACGCGCTGGTCGATGCCGCGGAGGCCGGCAAGCAGGTGCTCGCCGTCGTCGAGATCAAGGCCCGCTTCGACGAGCAGGCCAACATCTCGTGGGCCCGCAAGCTCGAGCATGCCGGCGTTCACGTGGTCTACGGCATCGTCGGGCTGAAGACCCACTGCAAGCTCGCGCTCGTCGTCCGCCAGGAGCCCGACGGTCTGCGTCGCTACTGCCACGTCGGCACCGGCAACTACAACCCCAAGACCGCCCGCCTGTATGAGGACGTCGGCCTGCTCACCTGCAACCCCCAGGTCGGCGAGGACCTGACCCGGCTGTTCAACCAGCTCTCGGGGTGGGCGCCGCGCAGCAAGTTCAGGCGCCTGCTCGTGGCACCGCGCTCGCTGCGCTCCGGCCTGATCGACCACATCGAGACCGAGATCGCCAACGCGCAGGCGGGGCTCGGCGGCTACATCGGCTTCAAGCTGAACTCGATCGTCGACAACCAGGTGATCGATGCGCTCTACCGTGCCTCGCTCGCCGGCGTCGACGTCGACCTGTGGGTCCGCGGCATCTGCGCCCTGCGCCCCGGCGTCAAAGGCCTCTCCGAGAAGATCCGGGTGCGCTCGGTCCTGGGCCGGTTCCTGGAGCACTCACGGCTGTTCATCTTCGGCGGCGGCAAGACCGGCCCCATCGTCCTGATCGGCAGCGCCGACATGATGCACCGCAACCTCGACCGCCGGGTTGAGGCCCTGGTCCGGCTGGCGGACCCTGCGCACATCGCCGACATGCAGTCCCTCATGGATATGGGTATGAGCGACGACGTGTCCAGCTGGCATCTCGGCGGCGACGGCCAGTGGACCCGGCATCAACTCGATGCGCAGGGCAACGAGCTGATCGAGCTGCAGAGCTCGCTGATCGAGAGCAACGCCCGGCGCAGGCGCAAGGCCAGTCGCCGGTGATCGGCGATTCGGCGGTTTCGGCGGTTTCGGCGGGGGCACCGTGATCCCCGCCGGTGAGGACAACGCGATCCCGGCTGCCGGCGCCCTGCCATGGCGCCGCAGGAGTGCGCAGCTCGAGGTCGCCCTGGTGCACCGACCTCGCTACGACGACTGGTCCTGGGCCAAGGGCAAGCTCGATCCGGGCGAGGAGTGGCCGGTGGCCGCGGTGCGCGAGGTCTTTGAGGAGACCGGGCTGCACGTGCGCCTGGGCCGACCCCTCCCCCCGGCGGAGTTCCCCGTCCAGGACAAGTCGGGCCAGCCGGCCACCAAAGAGGTGCGCTACTGGTCGGCCGAGGTCGTCGGTGGTGACGGGACGCTGGTCAACGAGATCGACGAGGTCGCCTGGCTCGACGTCGCCGAGGCCACGGCCCGGCTGAGCTACGACCGTGACCGCGACCAGCTGCGCGCGCTCGTTCGGGCAGACCATTCCTGGACCCTGGCCACGTGGCCGCTGATCCTCGTGCGCCATGCCAAGGCCGCGGCCCGCTCGGCCTGGCCTGAGGCCGACCCGTTGCGGCCGCTGGACGCCCGGGGCCGCGAGCGCGCCGAGGCCCTGGTCCCGTTCCTTGCCGCCTTCGGAGTGACCCGGGTGGTCACCTCTCCGTCCGTGCGCTGCCTGGACACCGTCCTGCCGTATGCCGTCGCCACCGGCCACGGCACGCGCCTGAGGCCCGGGCTGTCCGAGGAGGGCTTCGAGCAGCGCCCCGATCGCGCCCCCCACCATCTGAGCCAGCTGCTCGAGCGCGGCGAGCCGGCAGTCCTGTGCAGCCACGGGCCGGTGCTACCGGTGCTGTTCGAAGCGCTGGCCGGTATCGCCGTCTCCGGGGGCCCGGTCGACAGCTCGGCCAAGGACGCTTTGTCGCACGCAGCTCGGCGCGGCATCGGCAAGGGTGAGGCGCTGGTGGCCCACCTGGTCGGCACGGGGTCCGGGGCCCGGGTCGTGGATGTCGAGCGTTACCCCGCGCACTGAGCCCCCTTGCTCACCTCGGGCCGGTTTGCTCAGTTCAGGCCGGTGTCTTGGCCGAAACTGGCGTCCGGGAGCGGCCTGAGCTGAGCAAAGGTCTCGGGCAGGGGCCCGTCAGCAGGCGCCCGAACGCCGTACAGCGTTCATGTTCCGTTAACCCGCCACGGTTCAGCGCGTCACCCAGCCTCCCTAGCCTTTCTCGCGACGGGCAACAGCGCCCGCCGGCATTGACCCCTGCTGCGGAAAGGCTCCAAACCGTGAAGATCCAGTCTCATCGGCGAATCACCAGTGTCACGGGCATCGCCCTGGCCGGCACGCTCGCCCTGACTGCCTGCGGTTCAGACAACAACGCGACCGCTACCCCGGCAGCGAGCAACGCGACGACGACCGCGGCCGACTGCGCCACCGGCACGCTGAACGCCGAGGGCTCATCGGCCCAGAAGAACGCCATCGAGCAGGCCATCACCGACTTCCAGACCGCGTGCTCCGGCGCGACCCTGAACTACAACCCGACAGGCTCGGGCGCCGGCATCAAGCAGTTCATCGCCGGCCAGGTCGACTTCGCGGGCTCCGACTCGGCCCTGAAGGACGCAGCATCGGCTGGCTCGACCACCATCGAGCAGGCCGCCGCTGACAAGACCTGCGGATCCCCCGCCTGGAACCTGCCCATGGTCACCGGTCCCATCGCCGTCGCCTTCAACCTCAAGGGTGTCGACAAGCTGGTCCTGACCCCCACCGTGACCGCCAAGATCTTCGCCGGCGCCATCACGAAGTGGAACGACCCGCAGATCGCGGCGCTCAACAGCGGCGTGACGCTGCCGAGCACGGACATCGTCGTGGTCCACCGCTCTGATGGCTCGGGCACCACGAACGCCTTCACCACGTACCTGGGCGCTGTCAGCCCGGCCTGGAAGAGCGGCCCCGGCGTGGGCAAGGCCGTCAACTGGCCGACCGGGATCGGAGCCTCAGGCAACGACGGCGTCGCCGGCGGCGTCAAGCAGACGGCGGGCGCGATCGGCTACGTCGAGCTCAACTACGCGACCCAGGCGGCGCTCCCCACCGCAAAGTTGAAGAACGCGGACGGCGCGTTCGTCGCCGCCTCCGTTGACGGCGTGACCGCGGCCGCCGATGCCGCAGCAGCCAGCTTCCCGGCGGACTTCCGGGCCCAGCCCATCATCAACGGCGCGGGTGCCGCGACGTATCCCATCGCCGCGTACACCTACCTCCTCTTCTACGCCGACCAGAAGGACCAGGCGAAGGGTCAGGCCCTGGTCTCGTTCATCTACTGGGCCCTCACCGACGGCCAGGCCGACGAGACCGGGCTGGGCTACGCACCGCTCCCGAAGGCGGTCGTGGACAAGGCCCTCGCCGAGCTGCACACCATCACCTCGGGCGGTACGCCGATCTGGCCGTAGCCGCCACCTCCACCGCGCGCTCCTCCTCCCAGGGACGGCCCCGCTGCGGAGCAGCGGGGCCGTCCCATCTCCCGCCCTGCCATCACTGGTGCGGTACCCTCACCCTGGCTCGACCAGCCCACCGAATCCCACGAAGGATCGCCGCGCGATGACGACCCTCGCCCCCACCGGCCGACTCCGGGGCCGAACCACACCTCGACGGGCGGATGTCGTGTTCCGCAGCGGCACCCGCGTCTTCGGCGGGGCCGTGATCGCCACGCTCGGGGTGGTGGCCGCGGTGCTCGTCGTCTCGTCGGTGCCCGCCTGGACGCGGTTCGGGGTCGACCTGATCACACAGACGACGTGGGACCCGGTCCGTGACGTCTACGGCGCGCTGCCGTTCATCGTCGGGACCCTCTACGCCTCCGCGATCGCGCTCCTCCTCGCGACGCCGATCGGGATCCTCACCGCGATCTTCCTGTCCGAGTTCGCGCCGCGACGGGTTGCGATCCCGCTCTCGTTCACGATCGAGCTGCTGGCCGCGATCCCGAGCGTCGTGATCGGCCTGTGGGGCGTCTTCGTGCTCAGCCCGTTCCTCCGCGAAACCGTGGACGCCTGGCTGGTCGGGACGCTCGGATGGCTCCCCTTCTTCCGTGGCCCAAGCTACGGGGTGGGCCTGGGCGCGGCGGGCGTGATCCTGGCGATCATGATCCTGCCCACGATCGTCTCAATCTCGCGCGAGGTGCTGAGCTCCGTCCCGAACAGCCAGCGCGAGGCGATGTTCGGGCTGGGTGCGACGCGCTGGGAGGTCGCGATCAAGGCCGTGCTCCCGTACGCACGCTCCGGCGTGATCGGCGCAGTGATCCTGGGCCTGGGGCGTGCGCTGGGCGAGACGATGGCCGTCACGATGGTGATCGGCAACGGCCAGGACATCCCGGTCTCGGTCTTCGACCAGGCCCAGACGATCGCCTCGAAGATCGCGGTCACGTTCAACGAGGCGAGCGGCGGGCTCCAGACGCAGTCGCTCGTCGCGATCGGCCTGATCCTCCTCGTGATGACGCTGCTCCTCAACGTCGCCGCGCGCCTCCTGGTCTCGCGCGTGCAGCAGGGGCCCGCCCAATGAGTGCCACGCCTGGCACGCTGGCCGGGTCGCGCGCGCCGTTCGCCGAGCGCCTCGCCGCGGTGCGTGGCTCGCGCCGGCGGACCATGGACCGGGTGATGCGGACGGTCGCCCTCGCGGCGGCGGTCGTGTGCGTGATCCCACTGGCCGCGATCCTGTTGTTCGTCGTCATCAAAGGCGCCGCGGCGTTGAACCTGGACCTGCTCACGAAGCCCCCGAAGGCACTCGGGACGGGCGGCGGTGCCCTCAATGCGATCCTCGGTTCGCTCCAGATGGTGGCCGTGGCCGCGCTCGTCGCGGTCCCGGTCGGCGTCCTCGGCGGCGTCTACGTCAGCGAGTTCGCCAGCGGCCGGTCGGCGCGCGCGGTTCGCTTCGGGGCCGATGTCCTCGCCGGGGTCCCGTCGATCCTCATCGGCATCGTGGCGTACACGCTTCTCGTCCTGCCGTTCAAGCAGTTCAACGCGGCCGCGGGGAGCGTGGCGCTCGCGCTCATCATGGTCCCGGTCATCGTGCGAACGACCGAGGAGATGCTGCGACTCGTTCCGCGCGAGCTCCGGGAGGCCGGCTACGCCCTCGGCGTGCCGACGTGGCGGGTCGTCCTGTCGGTGGTCCTGCCGGCCGGGCGCACCGGCGTCCTGACCGGGGTCATGCTGGCCGTGGCCCGCGCCGCCGGCGAGACAGCACCGCTCCTCTTCACGGCGCTGGGCTCGCGCCTCGTCAACGTCGGCGACTTCGGCCAGCCGATGGACGCCCTCCCGCTCTTCATCTACAACGGGGCGCGCCAACCGATCACGGCCCTCAACGAGCAGGCATGGGGCGCCGCCCTCCTCCTGCTGCTGTTCGTCCTGGGAGTCAACGTCGCGGTCCGGGCTCGTTCGTGGGGTCGCCGGGCCGGATGATGGAGGAGAAGATGGCGATCGAGATCCGCCCCAGGGAGGACCAGCCCGTCGTGACGACCCGGCCCACGACCGAACCGGCGTCGGCCCGGGTCCCGACCCGCGCGCCCGAACAGGCGGCCGCTGCCCGGACCACGAAGATCGAGGCCCGCGACCTCAACCTGTATTACGGCTCGTTCCGGGCGGTGCGGGACGTCACCATGGACATTCCCGCCAACGAGATCACCGCGATCATCGGCCCGTCCGGCTGTGGCAAGAGCACGTTCCTGCGGTCGCTCAACCGGTTGCACGAGCTGGCCCACGGGGCGCGGATGGAGGGGCGGCTCCTGATCGACGGGGTCGACATCTATGAGCGCAGCGTGGATGCCGTGGACCTCCGGCGCCTCGTGGGGATGGTCTTCCAGCGCCCGAACCCGTTCCCCACCATGTCGATCTACGGAAACGTGGCTTCCGGCCTCCGCCTCGGGGGCGGGCCCAAGCCGGCCGACCTGGACGAGATCGTGGAGCGCTGCCTGACCAGGGCGGCACTCTGGGACGAGGTCAAGGACCACCTGGGCGCCCCCGGGACGTCCCTGTCGGGCGGCCAGCAACAGCGCCTCTGCATCGCGCGCGCGCTCGCTGTGGACCCGGAGGTCATCCTTATGGACGAGCCGGCGTCTTCGCTCGACCCGATCGCGACGCTCCGGATCGAGGAGCTGATGCTGGAGCTCCGCGGCAGCTACACGATCGTGATCGTGACGCACAACATGCAGCAGGCGTCCCGGGTGAGCGACCAGACCGCGTTCTTCTCGATGGGCGAGGATCGGGCGGGCTACCTCGTCGAGATGGGCCAGAC
>Ga0097691_1001574_pt1 | contig 16540 bp, 13 predicted proteins | sample NGESurdeep072012_8_FD_72858 | JGI IMG/M metagenome (GOLD analysis project Ga0097691, IMG submission 72858) | Arctic peat soil microbial communities from Barrow, Alaska - NGEE Surface sample 210-1 deep-072012 | ecosystem: Environmental > Terrestrial > Soil > Wetlands > Peat ... | reverse complement strand
GTCGAAACTTACGCGGGCGATCTTCTCGCGCGCGCAGGAATTCGAGGCCGACGGTATCGGCGTCGGCATTTCGGCGCGTGCCGGGTTCGACCCGTTTGGCGCCTCGCGCTTCCTCACCGACATGCAGCGCAATGCCGATATCAAAGCGGCCGGCGGCAATACCGATCCGCGTGCGCTCGACTTTCTCTCCACCCATCCGGCGACACCCGAACGCGTGCAGAACGCGCTTGCCAATGCCCGCCAATTCAGCGGCCCCGGCGCCGGCGAGCGCGACCGCACCGAATATCTCGGCGTTCTCGATGGCGTGGTCTATGGCGAGGACCCGAGCGAGGGCTTTGCGCGCGGCCGACGCTTCCTGCATCCCAAGCTCGGCTTCACCTTCATGGCGCCGCCGGGGTTCTCGCTCGACAATACCGCGCAGGCCGTGCTCGGCCTCAAGGATGGCGGCGGCGAGGCGTTGCGCCTCGACGTGGTGAGTGTGCCGGCCGAGCAGTCGCTGCCCGACTACCTGAAATCGGGCTGGATGGAGAATGTCGATGCCGCCAGCGTCGAGGACATCACCATCAACGGATTTCCGGCCGCGACCGCGACCGCCAGCGGCGAGCAATGGTCGTTCCGGCTATTCGCCTTGCGCTTCGGCAGCGACGTCTATCGCTTCATCTTCGCGGCGAAAAATAAGACCGCTGTGGTCGATCGCTCGTTCCGCGAGTCGGTCGCCACATTCCGCCGCATGAGCCTGCAGGAAAGCGAGCAGGTCCACCCGCTGCGTCTCAAGATCGTCAGCGTCGGCGCCAACGATACGGTGGAAAAACTCGCGCGCCGAATGGCGATACCCGACCAACGGCTCGAGCGCTTCCGCGTGGTCAACGGCCTTGTCCCCGGCGACCGGCTCAAGCCGGGCGAGAAGGTGAAGATCGTGGTGGAGTGAGCGGCCGGACGCGTTCCGCGGCCGGCAACGTCGTACGTTTCATTTCTTCACAAAGGTGCATTTACTTTCGCTGAGGGACTGCACCGCGTCGTTCGCCGCGATGGTCCGCAGGACCTTGTAATAATCCCACGCGGCCTTCGACTCTTCTGGCTTCTTCACCTCGACGAGAAGCATGTCGTGAACCATGCGGCCGTCTTCGCGGACGAAACCCTTCGCGAAGAAGTCGTCCACCTTGATCTCGCGCATCTTCCCCGCCACGGCTTTGCCGTCGGCGCTTCCGGCGGCCGCGATGGCCTTGAGATAATGCAGCACGGCCGAATAAGTACCAGCCTGCACCATGCCGGGCATGCGACCCGTACGATCGAAGAAGCGCTTGGACCATGCGCGCGTCTGGTCGTTCAGGTCCCAATAAAATGCGGTCGTGAAGATCAGGCCGTGCGCGACCGGCAAGCCGAGCGCATGAACGTCGCTCAAGACGACCACAAGACCCGCGAGCTTCTGTCCGCCGGCCGCGATGCGAAACTCGGCCGCTTGCTTCACCGAATTGATCGTGTCGCCCCCGGCATTGGCGAGGCCGATAATCTGCGCCTTGGACGAGGAGGCCTGCAGCAGGAACGAAGAGAAGTCCTGCGTATTCAGCGGAACACGCACCTCGCCGAGCACAGTGCCGCCATTCTCCTTCACGACGCGGGCGAGATCGGCGGCCATCTGATGGCCGAAGGCATAATCGGCCGCCAGGATGAACCAGCTCTTGCCGCCTTGCCCGACGATCGCGCGCGCGGTTCCGACCGCCTGGGAGTAAGTATCAAACGCCCAGTGAAATCCGGTGGGCGAGCAATCTTCGTTGGTCAGCCGCGTTGTCGCCGGACCGACAGCCAGAGTGATTTTGCCATGGTCGTTGGCGATTTTCTGAACCGCGAGCGCGACCGCGGAGTTCGTCAGATCGGTGATGGCGCTGACATTTTCGATATCAAACCAGCGGCGCGCGATGCCGGCCGCGACATCTGGCTTGTTCTGGTGATCGGCGGCGACGATCTCCACCGGCATTCCGAGCACTTTCCCGCCAAAGTCCTCGATTGCCATCTGCGCGGCGGTGACGGATGTCTTGCCGCCGAAATCAGCATAAGGACCGGCCTGATCGTTGAGGACGCCGATCCGAATAACGGTCGGCGCTTGCGCCGAGGCCGGCGACTGCAACACGAAAGCCGCGCAAAAACATGCAGCCAGAGAAATGAAACGCATGGTTGCCTCCCGGTGCGACGCGTTTTTTGAGCTCCGACGGGGCTGCGTCTTTAACCCAAACATACTATGTCGCAGTGGCGCAGTCTTTTCTAGACGGAATTACCTGCGCGGAACACGCGGCCAGATATGCGAAGATGCCGCGACCGGCGCACACCGGGCGAGAAGCTGAAGATCGTGCTGCAGTGAGGCCGCTCAGCTCTCGCCGGCTTCGTAATTGATCGTGAATTCGGGCGGCACATCCGGGCCCCAGAGATAGAACGAGTCCTCCGGCTTGTGGTCGGCCGCTGGCCAGCGCTCTTGCTTCGGGATGTAGTCGATATCGCAGGAATATTCCGAGAAGCTGCCCCACGGATCGCGCACATAGTGGAAGTAGTTCGAGCCGAGCACGTGGCGGCCGAGGCCCCAGCCCTTGGTGTAGCCCTTGTCGTGCATGCGCATGGCGCCGAGGCCGATGTCGTTGATGCTGGAGACGTCCCAGCTGCAATGATGGAAGCCGGGCGCGCTCGACTTCACCAGCGCCAGCATATGATGATCGCTGCCGTGGATGCCGTGCATAAACGCCGCAAGGTCGGAGGCGCGGTCGGACAGCCTTAAGCCGAGCGTGCGCTCATAGAATTTGATCGAGGCATCGACATCGCGGGTGAAGATCAGCACATGCGACAACCGGCGCGGCCGCACCGGCGGCGCCTTGGCGCGAACGGTGGCGCCAGGGGCGCCGGCTGCAACGGAAATCCATTGGCTGGCGGACTTTTTGTCGGGCGACACCTTGCGGGCGACCTTCACTTCGATCGGGACGCCTTCAAGATTGCGAAACCAGAATCCGTTGCTCTCAAAACCGGGCGGCGGGTCGATGAGCTTGACGCCAGCGGCTTCGATGCGCGCCTTCAGCCGCGGCAGGTCGCCGGCATAGCAGCCGAACGACAGATGATGCAGCGCCTTGGTTTTGCCTTCCACCACCGAGCCCAGTGGTGCTCGTGGCCGAAGGTCTTGATCGCCAGCGTATTGCCGTCGCGCCCGACGTCGAGGCCGAAATTGCCGTAGAACTCCTCCGCCACACTGGCGTCCGGTACCGCCAGCACGAACTGGTCGAGCGAATGCACGCCGAGCGCATCGGTCTCCGTGGTCGGCGCGACATAGCCGCGAATGGCGGTCATCGCTTACTCCCTGAGCTCATGGCCTCAAATACACGTAGCCCATCGACTGAAGTTCAGCGATGCGGACAACACCGCCGCGGTCGGCTGCGATGAAGCCGGGCAATAGGTCCTTGAGCGTGACTTTCTGCGCCGTCATCGTGTTGCCGCAAGCATTGAGCTCGAGACCGGTCTTGGCGAATTCGCCGACGCGGCGCGCCAGATCGGGGCGCACCGACGACGCATGAAAGGCCTTAAGAGCCGGGCCGTGCACCACCAACGCGATAGTCACTTTGTCCGGGCCGCCCATGCCGTCGAAATGGTTCCGGATATTTCCCAATACGAAACTGACCTTGTCGAGATCGGACAGATGATAGACGACCTTCGACTTGTCGGGGCTTGCTGGCGCGGCGCCGGTGGTCGCGGCACTCACGCGGACTGCGCCTGCGATCAACCCGCCGATGCCGGAGAGCGCGCCCGTGAGGACATTGCGTCGGTGCATTGCACTCTCCATTCGTGACTCGGTGCCAGCATCAGGCCGTCACTTGTGCCGCATCGCGGCCAGTTCCTTGCGGTCGGCGACCAGCGACCGGCATACTTCCAGGTTCGCGCGATCGAGCCGGAAAACGCGGTCGTCCGCTCCGCCGCTGAGATCGAGACCCTCGTCCTCCGGCTTGTTGTTGCGCCAGATGCGGATGGAGTCGAGCCGCACCAGGGTCGATTTGTCGGCATTGGACAATTCGACCGAGATGCCGCCGCCATCGCAATCGACCCCGCAACCAAGTTGTAGTTTGTCGGCAGAGACTTGCGACGTCATCGGATGACCGCAGTCGCCGCTGGAATCGAAACTACCAGGCCGCTGGCGGAATTTGACGCCGAGCCGGAAGGAATAATTCAAAGCCTTGTCCTCCGGCACCGTCTCGGCCGTGATCAGAAGCGTCATAGCGCTCACTTTTTGCAAGGAATGTCTTGCAAGATGCGCCGCATCATAGCGGCGCACGAAACAAGCATAGAGTTTATCCTGGCTTCCGATATTTCCGGCGAACAGCCTTTTCGCATAGGCATCGCCGCTGTCGCCGTCCGCGGTCCGCGCGCTATCGCCGACGGCGATCACGGCCGCGAGCACCGCAAACGCCACCAAACCCGCGAGCGAACGGCACCTCATAATACTCTCCTCAAATATCATCGGCGCGTTTGAACTCAAATGACCCCTGGTGACACCTAGCTGGTGAGTGAGCATTTTAGCAGCTATCGCCATGCGCTGGAATGAGGCAGTTGCGTAATCGCCTCGGATTTTATCAAATCGCTCAACTGGGCACGATCGTCCGGAGGCTTGGTCATGGGCGCAAAGCGATTGACTGTCATTTTGGCGTGCATCTGCGCGGTCTTTTTGTGCCGGCATTGCCGTCAATTGTTCTGGCCCAGACCGGCGACGTGAAACCGCAGTGCGGCGGACCCAACACCAGCGCCGACGATTGGATCGCCGGTTGTTCGGCCATCATCGCTGCCGGCACCGCCAGTGGTCGAGAGCTTGCCGCCGCCTATGCGCAACGCGGCTTTGCCTTCACGCTCAAGCGCAATCTCGGCCAGGCTGAGACGGATCTCGATCAGGCGGTCAAGATCGATCCGAGCTACGCGCCGGGATTCGTCAACCGCGCCAATTTTTGGAACGTCAGCAGAAAACCCGATCGCGCCTTGGCCGACAGCGAGCAAGCGCTCCGCATCGACCCGACTTTTCCGCTCGCCCATTTCACTCACGGCAGCGCTGCGCTGAATCTCGGCCAATACGATCGTGCGATCGCCGACTACAGCGAGGCGTTGCGGCTGCGGCCGAACGGCGGTGCGGACGTCTACAAGTTCCGCGGGCACGCCTATTACCGCAAGGGCGACTACGACCACGCCGTCGCGGACTATATCGAACGACTCAAGCTCAAACCGAACGACGTCGGAATTTTGCTCAGTCGTGGCGACGCGCTGCGCAACAAGAAGGAATTGACGCGCGCCAGCGCCGACTACAGTGAGGCGATCCGGCTCGCACCGGATAATCCTGGCGGCTGGAAGGGGCGCGGATTCATCCGCCTTACGACGCAAGACTTCAAAGGAGCGGTTGCCGATTTCGACGAGGCGATCCGCCGCGATCCCAATGAAAGCGGCGTCTACCTCAATCGCGGCGCCGCCTTGAGCCTGCTCAAGGAAAATGATCGGGCGCTGGCGGATTTCGATATGGCGATCCGGCTTGAACCGAAACATCCGCTGGCCTACGTCAATCGCGGAGCGACCTTGAATGATAGGGGCGAGCGGGCCGCGGCTATTGCCTCGATCAACAAGGCCTTGCAGCTCGCGCCCGGCTTCCCGCCCGCGCTCGAAGCGCTGAAGAAGATCGGCGCCGCGAACGGCAAAGCCCAGAAGCCGCTGCGAACACTTTCGCCGGAAGTAGGACGCCGTAATTTCCGCGAATGCGCTTTACCCGTTTCCGGCATCGATCTCGAGCGGAAAGACATCAATCGCATTATTGCAGCCTGCACCGTTCTAATCGAAGCGCAAGGCGGCAGCGACGATGACCGTTCCATCGTTCATCAGCAACGCGGCAGCATGTACCGGCGCTTGGGCAAGTACGAGCTCGCACTAGCGGATTTCAGCCAGTCAATTCGATACGATCCCAAGTCTGCCGACGCCTATACCGGCCGTGGCAATGCCTACCGCGGCCTGCATCAGCTTGATCAGGCACTTGCCGACCATAGCGAGGCCATCCGTCTCGAACCGAACAATGCCAGTGCGTACAACAACCGCGGCAACACTTGGCGAGACAAGAAAGACTACGATAAAGCGATTGCCGACTATGATGCCGCGATTAAACTCAGTCCCAATTACGCGGGCGCATTCTACAATCGCGGCAATGCGCGGCTTGAGGCCAGCGACAAGAGCGGCTCCCTTGCCGACTATCGCGAAGCCCTCAAGCTCAATCCAAACCTCCAACCGGCCGCCGACATGCTGAAGGAACTCGGCGTAAATCCATAACGATGGTCATGACGATTGCTCGAATTGAGGGGGGGCGCAGTCTTTTCCGGAGACTCCCTTTCACACTTCGTTAATAATTTGCTTACCGGCAATTAACTTTAAAAAAAACCGGTTGGGAATACTGTGCCGGCCGCTACGGATGATGGAATTATGTTCAGATCCGTTTTCTCCCCCGCCCTCAAGCGCGGCTGGTGGCTGGTTACGCTCGCCGGTATCACCTCTTTTGCAGCGAGTTTCGGCGCGCTGATTGTCTTCGCCACCGGCTGGGCCGCAGTCATCCCCACCATTTCCGAACCGGCACTCAACGCCGTCGTCGCTGCGCTCATTGCCCAGTTTGCGATGAGCCTGACCCACGCCCTGCTCAATCGACAGCTGCGCCGGGAAAACGAGCAGATGCACACCGCCATCGACAGCATGGCGCAAGGGCTGTGCATGTTCGACGCCTCGGAGCGGCTGGTCGTCTGCAACTCGCAATATTATAAAATGTATGAGCTGACGTCGGCCGACGCAAACCGGGGATCCACGCTGTCCGAGGTGCTGGCGCGACGGGTCGCCAAGGGCACCTTCAATCGCGATCCCCATCAATATCGGAAGGACTTTCTGACCGCGGTTGGGCAGGGGCGCACCATTGAGCACGAGGTCAAGTCCACGGGCGGGCGTCTCCTGCTGGTCAAGAATCATCCGATGAAGGGCGGCGGCTGGATCGGCACGCACGAGGACATCACCGAGCGGCGGCAGGCCGAGCAGCAGCGCACCACCATGCAGCAGCAGGAAGAGCGCCGCGCCATAATCGAGAACGCGATCTCGGCATTCCGCAAGCGCGCCGAAAATCTGCTGCAAATCGTGGCCGACAGTGCGGGTAAAATGCGCGCGACGGCGGCGGGCCTGTTCAATGCCTCCGGTCATACCTCACAACGTGCCGAAAGCGCGGTGCAGACGTCGAATGAAGCCTCGACCAACGTTGCGACCGCGGCGTTCGCCGCCGACGAATTGTCAACTTCAATCGCGGAGATCGGACAACGGCTTAACCAGACGGCTGAAGTCGTGCGGCTCGCGGTCGGCGAAGCGCATGCGACCAATCAGGATATCGACGCACTGGCGCAGGCCGCGCAGAAGATCGGCGATGTCGTCAAACTGATCCGCAACATCGCCGGGCAAACTAACCTGCTGGCGCTCAACGCCACCATTGAGGCGGCGCGCGCCGGCGAAGCAGGCCGCGGCTTCGCGGTGGTCGCTTCCGAGGTGAAGTCGCTCGCCGTGCAGACCGCGAAGGCGACCGAGGATATTTCCAGCCAGATCCTGGAAGTGCAGAACTTGACCGGCAAAGCCGTGGACGCGATCGGACGGATCGCACACCGCATGGGCGAGATCAATGACTATACGTCCGCCGTCGCCGCGTCGGTGCAGCAGCAGAACGCCGCGACCGGCGAGATTTCGCAAAACGTGGCAAGCGCCGCCGACGGCGCCCGGATGATCGTCACGGTGTTGAGCGAAGTGGCCGGCGCCACCACCGAAACCCAACAGTCGGCGCTGACCGTGCTCACCGCATCGGAATCGGTGGAAGAGGCCGCCGCCAATCTGCGCAGCGAAGTCGAAAGCTTCCTCACCAAGGTGGCGGTCTAGCCGAACGGGTCCGCCAGCCCGCAAAAATAGAGCGGCGATTCAAAAAGCCCGGCATTGCTGCCGGGCTTTCCGCTATTCGTTGGTGCCGCGATCGCGTGGCCGTCAGGCCGCCTCTTCCTCGACCGCCTCGTCCGGCACCGCTTCATCGGCGGGCTTCGGACCGCGGCGAGGGCCCTTGGCGAGCGCGCCCTCGATCTCCTTGATCGCCTCGGTCTCGGTAATTTTCTGCACCGCCGCGATCTCGCGCGACAGCCGGTCGAGCGCGGCTTCGTAAAGCTGCCGCTCGGAATAGGACTGCTCCGGCTGGGTGTCCGACCGGAAAAGGTCGCGCACCACCTCGGCGATGGCGACGATGTCGCCGGAATTGATCTTGGCTTCGTATTCCTGCGCCCGGCGCGACCACATGGTGCGCTTGATGCGCGCGCGGCCCTTGAGCGTCTCGAGCGCGCGCTTGACCAGCGGCGCCTCCGCCAGCTTGCGCATGCCGACCGACACGATCTTGGCGGTGGGAACCCGCAGCGTCATCTTGTCCTTGATGAAATTGATGACGAACAGCTCGAGCTTGGCGCCGGCGATCTCTTGCTCCTCGATGGCCATGATCTGGCCGACCCCGTGGGCCGGATAGACGATGAATTCGCTGGTCTTGAAGCCTTGTCGTTGGGTCGTCTTCTTATTGCTGGGCATTCCGGGCAAAACTCCTTCACCGGCGCCTTTACGGCTGCCGGCTATTTTGGCTGCGGGAGCCCCACTGCGGACGCTGCCGCGCGGGGCGTGAGAGGTCCGCCGCGCTTCGGCAGACTTTTTCGGTTTCCGGCTCATGCCGGGGGAACCTTTCTTAGCTTTTTGACGCGGTTTTTCGGCCACTGCTGCTCACGCGTGGAATTCACGCCCTTCTCACAAGACCCTTGGGACTAGCCGCGAAAAATAAGGCCCCCGAGAGAGGGAGCGCACCCGTAGCGGCGTTTTTCAGCTTCATCGGATTTTGTCTATATAGCACATTTTTGGCCAAAATCAAAGCCTTATGGCGCCGCAAAACAGCAATCCAGGTGCGATAATTCGGCAATTTTGACGAATCGGTTAACGCCGGCACCGCAGCGAGTACTCCGGCCGCCCCCTGGCGGTAGCCGAATCCGGTGGACGGGCGGTTTTAAGCCTCGCGCGTGATCTTTTCCGAAAACTGGTTCCCACCCTCGGGATCCAAGTCCGGGGCAGGCTTTTTCGGGATCCTGCGCTAATCCCCGGTTCCGGGCTTGGGCGAGAAGAATTTTTTGAACTTGTCCGCCACGCCGTCCCATTCTTTGGCATCGGGCGGCGGTTCCCGCTTGACCGTGATATTCGGCCAGCTCTTGGCGTATTCGGCGTTCAATTCCAGCCACTTCTCAAGGCCAGGCTCGGTATCCGGCTTGATCGCTTCGGCCGGGCATTCCGGCTCGCAGACGCCGCAATCGATGCATTCGTCCGGATGGATCACCAGCATATTCTCGCCTTCGTAAAAGCAGTCCACCGGACACACCTCCACGCAGTCCATGTATTTGCACTTAATGCAGCTTTCGTTGACGACGTAGGTCATCCACGGCTCCGGCGACAGCTCAGCAGCGCTGCCTAGCGTAACGACAAATGGGCCGCAAGCCGTAGCGATGCCATGGCAGCGCCTAGTCGATCGGCCTTATCGGAGCTGAGACCTTACGGGCAACGCCGGCCAAGGTGCAGGCCTTGGTTCCGGAACTTGTGGTCATATCGCGGTAAAGCGTGCGGGCGGCGGCCGCGTCGCCGCGCCGTTCGCTAAAACCCTCCACCCGGACCACGCGCACCGAGCGGTCGAGCGCGAGCGTCAGCACGTCGCCGAGCCGCACCGGCTGGCTGGCGGCGGCAATGCGCCTGCCGTTGAGCCGTACACCCGCCGCGACCAATGTGGCGGCGGCGGTTCGGGTGCGCACCAGGCGCGCGTGCCAGAGCCATTTGTCGATGCGTTGGCGGTCGGCGGCGGAATTGACCCCGCTCAAGGCCGATCTTTGCTGTTCTGCTCGAGCTGCTGTTTGAGCGCGGCGAGCTTGGCAAACGGCGAATTGGGATCCGGCGCCTTGTCGCGGCGCTCGGAGCCGCCGCCGCCAAATGGCTTGGCGTAATACTGCTCGCGCTCGGCGCGGCCGGGGCCCTCATCACGCTCACGGCGCGGCCGGTCGCGGCGCGGCGGCCCGCCTGGACGCTCGCCGCGCTGGCCAAAACCCTTGCTTTGCCGCTCCATGCGCTGCTGGCGCTCGTGGCGCTCCTGGCGCTGCTGGCGGTCCTTACCCTCGTGATCTGCCCGCGGAGCGGGAGCTGTTGTGACCATGGCGGCTGGCGCAGCCGGCGCCGCATCGCCCGCCGCGGCCTCGCCCGCGATCGAAGGCGCGACGGCAAGCGCTGGCGCCTGCTGCGGACGCTGCGGACGGCAAGGCCGGTGCGGACGCCGCTCGGACCGCCCGCCCGGCCGCCATACCTCGTAGAAGCCCGGTTCCTCGGACTTTTTCTCCGCCGAGGATGCCGTTGCTGGGGCCGGTGCGGCCTGATCCTCGGTGGCCTCAGGCGCCACCGTGGCCGTATCGGCAGGTTGCTCCGGCAGGATGGCGGCTGCCGGCTCGGCAGCGGCTGCTTCGACCGGCGCCGGCGGCTCGGCCGGCTGCGGGATGAGATCCGCCTCGGGCAGCAACGACAGCGACGACGTCACCTCGGCCACCGCCATGGTCAGTTCGGACGACTCGGCCGGCGCCGCTGCTTCGCTGGCAGCCGGGGCAGCCGCGGCGGCAGGGGCCGCAGCCGGTTCGGCCGGCTTTGGCCGCCGGTCCATGCGATAGCCGAGCGAGCGCAGAATCGAGGCAAAATCCTCACCCGACGCGCCGGTGAGCGAGGTCATCGCGCCGGTGACCAGGAAACCGCGGCCGTCAAATGCGCCATCCGGCTTCGGAGTTTGCACGCCTTCGCGCCAGGATAGCGCCGGGCGGATGAGATCGGCGAGCCGCTCCAGGATATCGACGCGCACCGCGCGCTCGCCGCACGCGCGATAGCCGGCGGTGCGGTAGAGCGGCTTCGGCGTCTCTTTGTCGATCGGGATCGAGGTGCGCCCGCTCGCCGCCAGATGCAGCAATTCGCCGACGCCCTTGGCGTCCGGGGCCTCGTGCTTGAGTGCCCACAGTTGCGTCGCCAGCGCGCGCGGCGCCGGCTTGAGCAGGGCGGGCAGATAGACGTGATAGGCGCCGAAGCGCACGCCGTATTTGCGTAAAGTGGCGCGCGACGGCTGGTCGAGGCCTTTGACCTCCTCCGCCACCTTCTGCCGCTCGAGCACGCCGAGCGCTTCTACGAGCTGGAACGCGACGCCGCGCGCCATGCCGGTGACGTCATCGGCGGCGGTGAGCGAGAACAACGGCGCCAGCAGCTTCTCGATATGCGTCTTGAGCCACAGATCGAGCCGCGTCGCCACCAGTTCGCGCGCCGGTCCGGTCAAGTGTTCGTCGGCAACAATGCGCACGCGCGGGCGCAGCACGTCGTCACCGGCGATCAGCTTGCCGACCACATCGCCGGTCCAGCGCAGCGCGCCGTCGCTCACCAGCACGATCTGGTCGTTCGACGCCTGCGAGAGCTTGGTGGCGCGCGTCTCGATCTCGCCGGCCAGCACCTTTTGCGCGGCGGCGTTGAGCGCCTTGGCTTCGGAGCCCGCGGCGGAGGCATCGGGCGCGAACATGAATCCGTCGAGCCGGCCGATCACATGGCCTTCGACTGTCACTTCACCAGACTTTCCGATTTCAGTTTCCAACATTGTGTTCTCTCGCAGCCGCCGCATCAACACGCTAGTGCGGCGGTCCACGAAGCGTTCGGCCAAACGTTCGTGCAATGCATCGGACAGCTTGTCCTCGACCGCGCGCGCGACCCCCTGCCAATGCTCCGGATTGGCGAGCCAGTCCGGGCGGTTGGCAATGAAAGTCCAGGTCCTGACATGCGCGATCCGGTTGGAGAGGGTGTCGATGTCGCCGTCGGTTCGGTCGGCTTGCGCCACTTGTTGAGCGAACCAATCGGTAGGTATATTACCCTCTCGCATCAAGAAACCATAGAGGGTGACCACCAATTCGGCATGGGTGGCGGGCGCGATCTTGCGATAGTCGGGAACCTGGCAGGCATCCCACAACCGCTCGATGTTCGCCCGGTTGCGCGCCAGTGAGCGCACATCCTCGTCGCGCGCGGCATGTTCCAAAACGAGAATATCTTCCGCCGTCGGCGCGCGGGTGAGGCCCTCCTCGCGCGGCGGCGCTGCCAGCGATGCCTGCAATGCCCCGATCGAGGCGAAATCGAGATCGGTATTGCGCCATTGCAGCATGCGGATCGGCTCGAAGCTGTGGCTCTCCAAGGCCTGCACCAATTCCGGCTCGAACGGATCGCAGCGGCCGGTGGTGCCAAAGGTGCCATCGCGGGTGGCACGGCCGGCGCGGCCGGCGATCTGCGCCAGTTCGGCCGGCGCGAGTTTGCGGAACTGGTAGCCGTCGAATTTGCGGTCGGAGGCAAAGGCGACGTGATCGACGTCGAGATTGAGCCCCATCCCGATCGCGTCGGTCGCCACTAAATAGTCGACGTCGCCCGACTGATAGAGCGCGACCTGCGCGTTGCGGGTGCGGGGCGACAGCGCGCCCATCACCACGGCGGCGCCGCCGCGCTGGCGGCGGATCAGCTCGGCGATGGCGTAAACTTCGTCGGTCGAGAACGCCACGATGGCCGAGCGCGACGGCAGCCGGGTGAGCTTCTTCTCGCCGGCGTAAGTGAGCATCGACAGCCGCGGCCGGCTGATGATGTGCGCGCCGGGCAGCAGCTTCTCCACCATTAGCCGCACCGTGGCGGCGCCCAGCACCATGGTCTCCTCGCGCGCGCGGAAATTGAGCATGCGGTCGGTGAACACATGGCCGCGCTCGAAATCGGCGCCGAGCTGGATCTCGTCGATCGCCAGGAACGCCACGTCGAGGTCGCGCGGCATGGCTTCGACGGTGGACACCCAGAAGCGTGCATTCGGCGGCTTGATCTTCTCCTCGCCGGTGATCAGCGCCACCGCGCCGACGCCGACCCGATCGACGCACTTGTTGTAGACCTCGCGCGCCAGCAGCCGCAGCGGCAGCCCGATCATGCCGCTGGAATGCGCCAGCATGCGTTCGATGGCGAGATGGGTCTTGCCGGTATTGGTGGGCCCGAGCACCGCCGTGACGCCGGCGCCGCGGGCACGCGATGCTCGGTTCGGCTGCGGGGAAAATGAAATGGCCATTACGCGTCCAGACTGGCGGCAAGGAAGGCTTGATTGCGCATGATCTTGTCCGAAAACCGGTTCCCACTTTTCGGGATCATGCGCTATCGAGCCTTGGCGGGGGCTTCCTGTATCACAATGCGACGGCGAACATGTCCGCGGTTAAGCTTTAGAACGAGTCTGGAACGAAACGCGCCCGAATCACTGACTCGGGCCCGGTATGCGTTCGTTCACGGCGACATCTGGCTACGCTTCTGCCTTCTCCCACAAGATCGGGTAGTCTAGGCAGATTTTGCCGCCCTTGCGCCGCGCGAAAACATTAATGACGGTCAAGATCGGTGCCGCGGATAGAGTCAAGGCCATTTCACGGTCATTGCGTCTTCGGCCCATTGGCGGATGCCCGGGTCGGGCTGGCGACCGAGACGAATTCGCTGGCCTCGAGCACGGCGGTGCCGATCGGCGTCGGCCCCTCCGCGCGGAACGGCACCAACACGCGCGTGCCCGCGATCGGCGCCATCCAGACCTCAATGTCGCGCAGCTTGGCGATGTATTTAATCGCGCTGCGCGATGGGATGTAGCCCGCCACCGGCGAAAAATACACCGCGCAGACCACCACCGGGCCGGCATAGCCCTTGTCCGCCTTCACCTTGTCCATGCGCTTGTAGGCGAGTTGCAGGTCGTAGCGCAGCCGCCCGTCGAAGATCGAAAGCGTCTGCTTGCAAGCCTCCGGCGACAGCAGATCGCCATTGCCGGGCACGCGCAGCAGCGATGCGGTCATCGGATCGAGAATGCCGAGCTGATGCGCCTCGGTGATCGGCACGCGCTCCGGATCGGTATCTTGCGGCGGATCGACCTTGAAGTCCTTGATGTTGCCGTTGGCGATCGTGATCCGGACCTCGTCGGTCTTCTTGCTGGTGGTGATGATGCCCGCGTAGATCGATGACGTCGGCCGGCCGGCGCTGAGCGTGCCGCGCGTGGCGCTGGTGCCCTGGCCGCCGGTGAAGATCCGCATCAGGCCAATGGTGATGCCGCTCGCGGCAGCCGTGTAATGGGTGTCGTTTATATCGATCGCCCAGCTGCCCTTGCCGATCGGAATGCCGGCCAGCGACGCAGTGTAACGCGCCTCCAGCTTGCCCTGCGCCGATGCGGGGACGGACGCCGCCGCGGCCAATATCAGGGCCTGGGCCAGCGCACCCGACGCTAGCAGCATACATCGTAGGGCTTGCCGCAACGCCAGCACGAAGCTCCATCCTCCCGCGCGCCGGCACTGGCGGATAGCCCGCCTCCGGGCGATAGTTATATCATCAGCCGCGCAAGCCGGCACGCAAGGGCTCCCCGACAGGCGGGACGAACGACACACAGGTATGAAGGCCCGCCGGCGGCGCGCCAGTCTGGTCGGCGTCAAATAGGTCGAATCTGTGATCGCGGCGGCTATGGACGGCGCTGAAACTGGGTAAAAACCGGTTCAAATCCTCGGCTTGACGCCCTGCACCCCTCTCTCTATACGTCCGACCGTCTTCCAAGATGAATGACCGGACCGGCGCGGCTTTTGCGCCGGCGCTTTTCGAGGGATGTGCCATGTCATGGCGTTGCGATCTGACCGGTAAGAAACCCCTGGTCGGCCACAAAGTGAGCCACTCCAACCATAAGACCAAGCGGCGGTTCCTGCCGAACCTGCGCAACGTCACGCTGATCTCCGACTTGCTCGGCCGCAGCTTCCGGGTGCGGGTGTCGGCCAATGCGCTCCGGACCGTGGACCATCGCGGCGGGCTCGACGCCTTCCTGCTCAAGGCCAAGAACGCCGAGCTGGCGCCGCAGATGCTCGACCTCAAGCGCCAGATCGCGAAGAAGCAGGCCAAGGCTGAGGCCGCACCGGCCGCGGCGGAGCCGGTGGCTGGCTAGCTTCGTTTCTAGAAAATTCAGACGATCAAAGTTTCATGCCCCGCGAAAGTGGGGCATTTGCTTTTCTCACTCCCCCACCAGCGTGAATTGCAGCAGCAGATTGCGCTGGATCACGGAAAAATTGTCGTCGGACACCAGCGTGATGATGGTTTCGCCGCCCGCGTTACGGTGCACCGCGATGCCTTCCATGTTGTCGATCTGGTAGGCGAGATCGGCTTCGATCAGCGGTTTGCCGTCGACCAGCGCGTCCGGCTTGATGCTAGCGAGCGGCACGCGGCGGATGCGCATGGCGACGCCGCGCGTCGGCGAATAGCGGCGCTCGAGCAACAGCAAATCGCCGGGCGGCAGGATCGTGCAGTCGCTGATGTCGTAGTCGTCGCTGCGCGCCACACTGAAGCGCTCGACATGGTCACCCTTGATCAGGAACGAGCGATGGTTGCCCGCGCTGTCGAGGCTGTGTTCGGTCACCACGATGAGGCTGCCGGCAAGCGGCGCGCCTTTTGGCGGAGCCGCCAGGCATTCCAGGCTCTTGTTATAGGCGAAGGTCTTAAAATCGGGCGGCACCGCAATCTTTTCGCCGCGCGCCAGCAGGCCCTCGCGACGATAATTGAAGCGCACGATCTGCTCGACCCGCTCGATGCCGATATAGAGCATGCCGTCGATTTCAGTGAGCGACTCGACGTCGTACCAGCCGCGCGCAGCCAGCGGCTTGCCGTCCGGACCGAGGATCGGCGCCATCTCGGCGTCGGCGATGCCGGCGGGTTTGCCGTCTTGGTACACGATGCGGCCGCGCAGCCAGGACCCGCGATCGGTGACCGCGATGAAACGGCTGCCGTCGGGCTCGACGTGGATGGCGGAAACGCCGCCGAACGGTTCGTAGGCGGCGGTGAGCGCAAGCCCGCCGCGGAATTCCAGAATCCCGAAACGCGTCTGCGACGGGTCCCGGTTGTCGAACGCGGTGATCGGCGTTGATCGGATCGCGATGCGCGTCGGCGCCGCGCTGAAGCGCAGCGCCTCGGCCACTGCGAACGAGCCGACAACAACGAGCAGCGCGGCAAACAGCGTGCCGCCGACGAGCAAACGACGGCGATTGAACGTCAAGCGACACGCCTGCGCGGGCGAGGTGTCGAGCGCTCAGTGGCGGCGTGCTCTTCGAACAGCTCGGCGAGCTTCTCGGTCATAGCGCCGCCGAGCTCCTCGGCATCGACGATGGTGACGGCGCGGCGGTAGTAGCGCGTCACGTCGTGACCGATGCCGATAGCGATCAGTTCGACCGGCGAACGGGTCTCGATCTCCTCGATCACCCAGCGCAGATGGCGTTCGAGATAATTTCCGGGATTGACCGAAAGGGTGGAATCGTCGACCGGCGCGCCGTCGGAGATCATCATCAGGATTTTGCGTTGCTCGGAGCGCCCAAGCCGGCGCTTGTGCGCCCAGTCA
>Ga0097691_1001573_pt1 | contig 16544 bp, 13 predicted proteins | sample NGESurdeep072012_8_FD_72858 | JGI IMG/M metagenome (GOLD analysis project Ga0097691, IMG submission 72858) | Arctic peat soil microbial communities from Barrow, Alaska - NGEE Surface sample 210-1 deep-072012 | ecosystem: Environmental > Terrestrial > Soil > Wetlands > Peat ... | reverse complement strand
CGGTGTCGCGCAGAATGTTGGCGATACGCAGGCTCGGCAGCCCGGATTGTTTGGTCCCGAAGAATTCGCCGGGGCCGCGCAGCTTCAGGTCCATCTCCGAAATGTAGAAGCCGTCGGTGGAGTCCACCAGCGTGCGTATGCGTTCCCGCGCGGCATCGTTCATCTTGTCGGTCACCAGGAGGCAGTAACTTTGCGCCGCGCCGCGGCCCACGCGGCCGCGCAGTTGGTGCAATTGCGCCAGGCCGAAACGCTCCGCCTGTTCCACCACCATCACGCTGGCATTGGGCACGTCCACGCCCACTTCGATCACCGTGGTGGAGACCAGAATCTTGACCTGGCCTTCCTTGAAGCGCTGCATGACGGATTCCTTCTCATCGGCGCCCAGCCGGCCGTGCATCAGGCCCACCGGGATCTCCGGGAAGACCTCGCGCGAGAGGTGCTCGTACTCCTTTTGCGCAGCTTTCATCGCCTGCGCCTCGGATTCCTCGATCACGGGGTAGACCACGTAGGCCTGCCGGCCTTCCTCGATCTGCGCCTTCATGAAGCTGTAGACCTGCTCGATGTGGTCGCTGGTGGAATGTTTGGTGACGATGGGCTTGCGCCCGGGCGGCATCTCGTCGATCACGCTAACGTCGAGATCGCCGTACATCGTCAGAGCGAGCGTGCGCGGGATCGGCGTGGCGGTCATCACCAGGACGTCCGGCGTCACGCCCTTTTGCACCAGGCCGAGGCGCTGCAGGACGCCGAAGCGATGCTGCTCGTCGATGATGGCAAGGCCCAGATTCTTGAACTCGACGTCCTTCTGGATCAGCGCGTGCGTGCCGATGGCGACGTGGATCAGTCCTTCGGAGAGCAGTTTCTTGAGCTGCACCTTTTCGCGGCCGGTGAAGCTGCCGGTCAACAGGGCGGTGACGTAGCCCAGTTTGCCGAGAATCTGTCTGAAGGTGAAGCTGTGTTGCGTGGCCAGGATTTCGGTGGGCGCGAGCACCGCCACCTGATAGCCGTTCTCGATGGCGATGACGGCGGCTTCGGCGGCCACAATAGTTTTGCCAGAACCCACGTCGCCCTGCAACAGGCGGTTCATGGGATGGGGGGCGGCCATATCGTCGGCGATCTCCTTGAGCACCCGCTTCTGCGCGCCCGTCGGCTTGAACGGCAGCATGGCTTTGACGCGCTCGCGGACGCGGTCGTTGAGCGCGAAGGCGATGCCGGGGACGGCACGGGCTTTGCTGCGCTTCAGGGCGACGCCGCACTCCAGCCAGAAGAACTCCTCGTAGATCAGGCGGAACTGCGCCGGCGTTCGGAAGGCGTTGAGCAGGCGCAGGTCGCTCTCCGGCGGCGGGAAGTGTATGTCGCGCAGCGCGGTCCAGCGGTCCGGCATCTTGAGGCGGGCGCGCAGGAATTCGGGCAGCGCGTCGTCCACCGGCTCGAGGGCTTGGAGGACGCGGTGCATCAGGGTCCGCAGCGTCTTGGTGGTGAGCTTGCCCGTGCCTTCGTAGATGGGCACGACGCGCCCCACGTGGAGCGTGGCCTCGCCCTCGTCCTCGTCGCCGGAGAGGATTTCGAACTCCGGGTGCAGCATGGTGAGCTCGCCGGCATAGCTATCGAATTCCACCTTGCCGAAGAGCGCCACCTTCATGCCTTCGGCGAGCACGTTGGCCAGGTAGCCCCCATGGAACCACTTGCCCACCAGCGTGGCGCGCGAGGCATCGGTGAAGCGGGTTTCGAACATCCCCAGGCTGCGCCGCTTGAATCCGCTCATTTTGACCGCGCGCACCTCCGCGATCACGGTGGCCATCTCGCCCGGCGCGAGCTGGGCGATCGGCTTCATGTTGCTGCGGTCCTCATAGCGGAAAGGCACGTAGCCCAGCAGGTCTTCTACCGTGGTGAGACCTTTGGCTTCGAGCATGGCCGCACGGGCCGGTCCGATTCCTTTGACGTAGGTAAGGGGAGTGGTGAGGTCCATGCCTCGTTCCCCCAGTGTACAATGCTCACGTGAGAGCAATTTTCGTATTTCTGACCTGCGCCCTCTGCGCCTCCGCCGCCGACCTCCGTATCGGCATCATCGGGACCGACACGTCGCACGTGCCCGCGTTCGCCAAGCTGCTGAATGGCGACGCCAACGCGGCGGACCACATCGCGGGCGCGCGCGTGGTGGCGGCTTACAAGGGGGGCAGCCAGGACATCGAGGAGAGCATCGGCCGCGTCGATCGGTTCGCCGAGGAGATCCAGACCAGGTACGGCGTGGAAATCGTCCCCGACATCCCCAGCCTGCTCTCCAAGGTGGACGTGGTGCTGCTGACCAGCCTGGACGGGCGCGTCCACCTCACGCAGGCGCGGGCCGCGATCGCGGCGCACAAGCCGCTGTTCATCGATAAGCCGCTGGCGGCGACGCTGGAGGATGCGCGTGAAATCGCCCGCCTGGCCAAGGCGGCGGGCGTGCCGTGGTTCAGTTCATCGAGCCTGCGCTTCGGCGCCATCGGAACGGCCATGAAGCTGCCTGGCCTGACCGGGGCCACCACCTGGGGCCCGGGACCGTTCGAGGCGCATCATCCGCTGGAATTGGCCTGGTACGCGATTCATCCGGTGGAGTTGCTGTACACCATCATGGGGACGGGGTGCGAGTCTGTGACGCGCATCGCGGGGAAGGACGCGGACGCGATCGTGGGGCGCTGGAAGGACGGACGCATCGGCACGGTCAACGCGGTCCGGCCGTATAGCGATTACGGCGCCGTGGCGTTTCGCGGGCGGGAATCGGTGGAGAGCCATCCGAAGGCCGCGGCGGCTACCGATTACCGGCCCCTGGTGGTGGAGATTGTGAAGTTCTTCCAGACGGGCCAGCCGCCGGTATCGAACGAGGAGACGCTGGAGATCTTCGCGTTCCTGGATGCCGCGCAGCGCAGCAAGGAGCAGGGCGGCAAGCCGGTGACGCTGCGCTAACCCGAGTTCGGTACACTGGATATTCATGTCAAAACTTCTGGAGGGCAAGTTCGCCCTCATTCTGGGGATCGCCAACAGGTGGAGTCTTGCCTATGCGATCGCGCAGGCCTTCTCGCGGGAGGGCGCCACGCTCGGGTTGACCTATCTGGGCGAGCGCCAGAAGGACGCGATTGAGGATCTTTCCAAGGATCTGAATGTGGCCGCGATCCTGCCGTGCGACGTGACCAAGGATGAGGACCTGGAGGCGCTTACGCAATCGCTTCTGGCTCTGAACCGGCCGTTGCATGCGGTGGTGCACAGCCTGGCTTTCGCCAATCGGGAAGATCTGACGCGGCCCTTTCTCCAGACCAACCGGTCGGGCTTTCTGCTGGCGCAGGATGTCAGCGCCTATTCACTGGTGGCGGTGGCGCGCGCGGTGGCGCCGTGCATGACCGAAGGCGGTTCGTTGAGCACCCTGACCTACCTCGGCGCGACGCGCGTGGTGCCGAACTACAATGTGATGGGCGTGGCCAAGGCATCGCTGGAAGCGGCGGTACGCTATCTGGCCAGCGAACTGGGCGAGCGCCAGATTCGCGTCAACGCCATTTCGGCGGGTCCCATCAAGACGGCTTCGGCGCGGGCCATTAAGGACTTCTCCACCATCCTGGACACCATTCAGACGCGCGCGCCGCTCCGGCGCAATACCGACCCCGCCGAAGTCGCCGACACGGCGGTCTTCCTGGCGAGCCACCTGGGGCGCGGGGTCACCGGAAATTGCATGTTTGTCGATGCCGGCATGCAGATCATGGGTTTCTGACGCCATAATAGAGGTTCGAGTCCAAAATATGAAAGTCGAAGTGGTTCTCACCGAAGCGGATATCGCACAGGAATTCGCCGAGGCTATGGAAGCTCGCGATCTACCCGAGAAGTTTTTCTTCTGGTTCACCCGCTCGGCCGCGGAGTGGGCGGCGCTGGGAGAGCACGCGGTGCTCTACGGTGGTCTGTGGGAGACCTGGAAGGAGATCGCGGCCACGGCTCCGGAGATGGCCAAACACTTCGGCGGGCGGGTGCCGGTGATCAGCTTCGGAAGCGGCAACGGCGCGCGCGACCGGCTGCTGATGGGCGCGCTCAAGGATGCCGGAGCGGCCTGCCAGTACTTTCCGGTGGACGCCAGCCAGACCATGCTCGAAATGGCCTGTGCGGGCGCCGACGATGAAGATATCGAGACCACCGGGATCAAGGCCGATATTTCGAGCCCGGTGCACCTGATCTACGCCGCCGATGCGGCCGATCCGCCGCGCCTGTTCATTCTTTCCGGCAATACCATGGGCTCTTTCGACCCGCTGGCGGAGATCCGCTACGTGGCGCAGTGCATGAAGCCGGGGGACCGGCTGATCATCGACGGCGAAATGCACGATGGCCTGAAAACCATGGCGCGGCGCGACAATCCGGCGGCCCGCAAGTTCCTGGCGGCGCTGTTGGCCTCGGTAGGCATCTCGGACTCGGACGGGGAGATCCGCTTCGACCACAAGACGGATTCGCGTCATCAGGGGCTCCACCTGATCACGCGCACGTTCCGCGCGGCGCGCGATCTTTCAGCCACCGTGGCCGGGGAAGAGATCCAGTTGCAGCGCGGCGAGCACGTCGGCATGAACTTCCAGTACGCCTACACGCCGGAGGCGTTCCGCTGGCTGCTGCACGATCACGGCGGCCTGGAGATCGTGCAGGAATATTTCAGCCCGGACGCGCGCTTTTTGACCGCGGTGTGCCGCAAGTAACGCGCCTCAACCGCTAACCGCGGGATTCAGCACCGCCTGGATCGCATCCGCCAGGCTGGTCACCAGCCGGTCCGGGCGCGGCGCCTGAAATCGCTCCATGGCCCGCTCCGTATCACCCGCGAATCCCCACACTCCCACGACGATTCGGATTTTGGGAAAACGCACCCGGAGCTGATGGCTGAGAGTCCTGGCGTGGGCGAAGGCGAATGGCGGCAGGGCGGAAATACAGAAGACATCGTCCGCGGCCGGTTGCACGAACGCCAACTGCTGCAAGCCGGGGTCGGGCGTAAACGGAAGCACGATGCAGCCGGAGTGCTCCAGCAGGAGGGCCAGCATGGCCGCGGTCACCTCATCCGCCTCATCGCTGGCCGGAATGCAGAATATCCGGCCGCATGCCGACGCCGGTTTCGCATCGCCCGCGGCTTCGACATCCGCCAGTGCCGCTCTCGCCGCCCTTTCCGCCAGTTCCGCCAACATCTCCTTAACGCTGAGGAAGAGAAACTCCTCGCGATCCTGGTCGAGCGCGCCCTTGTGCCTGTCGTGTTCGGCCAGGGTAAGCGCCGGGATGAGCACCGAGTCGCAGAGTTCGAGCAGAGAGTGCTCGTTCAGGTAGCGGTCGATCACGGTTCTGGCTTCCTGGTCGTCCATGGCCAGGAGGCGCTGGTAAAACTTGGCCTCCTCCACCAGGGCCGGTTCATCGCCCAGCAGGATATGCAGAAACGCGAACTGAGGGACATAGCGGCCCAAGACCACGACGCACACGGTGAGCGGAGTCGAGAGAATCAGGCCTGCGGGCCCCCAAAGGACCGTCCAAAACACGGTGGTCAGAATGAGGGCCAGGGACGAGACGCCGGTATGTACCCCGTAAAGCCAGGGTTCCACCCAATTGCCGGTGACGATCTCGATTGTGCTGAACATCAGGAACACCAGCAGCGGTTGCATCCAATGGTCGAAAACCGCCAACGAAAGCATGAAGGGCAGCGAGGCGGCAACCGGCGCTCCGATGTACGGCACGATGCGCAGAATTGCCGCGACCGCGCCCCACAAGACGGCATAGGGAACGCCGATCAGGAACAGGCCCGTACCGCACAGAACACCGAAGCCGGCATTGACCAGGAGTTGCAACAGAAGATACTTGCTCACCCTGCTGGTGGCGTCATTCAGTGCCTGCGTCATGACGTTGAGCTGACTCACTCCCACAAGACGGAAGAGCCGGTCCCGCAAGTCGTTGTGTCCGATCATGAGGAACAGACTGAAGATCACCACCATTCCGAACACTCCCAGGGGTCCCAGGAACGGCTGAATCATGTCGCGCACGTACAGCAATTCGTTGGCGGGCTTTTCCACGACCTGTACCGGAAGGGGACCGCTTGCCGCGTTCGGGGCGATGCGCGGTCCTGCGCGGTTGCTGGCCATCGGGGGCGCGACGGGCGCCGGCGGGCTCGCCAGCTCCTTCCCCAGTTCTTTCACGCTGGCGGCGGCCCGTCCCACGGCTCCTGTGTTTGGAGCGCGTATCGCCTCCAGTTTCTTGTGAATGTTCTGCTGATATTGGGGAAGCTGGTTGGCCACGTCAACCAGGTCATTGAAGATCACCCACCCGATTGCGCCCGCGCCCGCCATCGACATCAGCATCACCAGCAGTGCCGCGGGGACGCGTCCCAGGCGCAATTTCTCCAGCCAGGCGATGGCCGGCGCCAGAATCAGTGAGAGCGTGACGGCAAACGCCAGCGGGATCAGGATTTCACGGGCCAGGTACAGCACGGCAACCACGCTAACCAGGATGGCGATGTTCCGAATGCCGGAGGAGACGGGTGATTTGGATTGTCTGATCATGGGAGAAAGATCCAACTAAACGTGCGCCCTGGAGCCGAATCGGTTGGTGTAGGCCCGGGTGAATTCCGCTCCGAAGAAAAAGACCTGGGCCGAGCAGTACACCCACACCAGGAGGATGACGAGTGAGCCGGCCGCTCCGTAGGTGTCGGTGAAGCCGGCCCCGCCGAGATAAAGTACCAGCAGGAACCTGCCCGCCGTGAACATAACGGAAGTGAATATGGCACCGATGGTCACATCGCCCCATTCGAGCGAAACGTTTGGCATCAGCTTGAAGATGAGGGTGAAGAGAATCGTGAAGGCCACAAGCGAGACCAGCCACCCGGTGGCCTGGCTGAGAAAGCGGTGCGGATTCGTGGCCGGGTTCAGGTACCGGTCGGCGGCCGATACCCAAAGATTCAGACTCAGCGACGCCAGCAGGTAGAGGCCGGCGCCGAGCACGATCGCGAACGAAAGAAGGCGGTCTCTGATTATGTTGTACACGCTGCGGGCATGGCTCCAGGTGGGATCGTCGGGAACTTGCCAGATGGTGTTCAGATCGTCTCTGAGTTCGTTGACCGCCGCGGTGGCGCCCAAGAACAAGGTGAACAGCCCAAGCACAGTGGCCGCAATTCCATGCTGGGACCGGTGCGCGCCTTCCACTATGATCTGAATCAGCTTGCCGGCTTCAGGGCCGACCATCCCCTGAATCTGCCAGATCAGGCCTCCCTGCGCGGTCTTGGCGTTGAATGCAAAACCGGCAATGGCGAGCATGATCACCAGGCTGGGGGCGAGCGAGAGGGCCATGTAATAGGCCAGCGCCGCCCCCAGTCGAGGTGCACGATCGTGATACCAGTATTGAACGGTGACGCGCAAAAGCGGCCCAACTTCTCGGAGGGGAATTGAACCCATGGTCTCCACCGTCTGGCTTAATGAGCCCGGGCGCGCTCGTTCCAGCGATTGTTCCCGTCCCGCGGGCTCCGCGAACTCGCCAAGCGCAGCGGGCCTTCGGACTCAGAGAGTTTGGGAACCACTGACACAATGATAGAAGCTGCAAGAACGGAAGTCTGTTCACTTGAGCACAATCAAGGAGCCGTCTTGCCGCGCGGCAGGGCAAACACTACTTCTCGCGATCGGGTTCCCGGTGGCCGGTACCCTCGCACTGCGGACACTGGCCCGTGCCCGCGCAATTGGTGCACTGACCGCCATTGCTCGTGCCCTTGCACATCGTGCACTGGCCCGATCCACCGCACACATCGCACTTCACTTTATGTTCAGTCACGATGCCTTGTATAGCACAGAACTCCGTGGATCCGGCGGGCTGAATCACACGGATCGGCAAACGGAATGTCCGCGTAAACCCTGGCGGATTGGTGGCACGGTATCGTAGAGTCATGAAAGCTCTGGTCAAGAGCAAGAGCCAGCCAGGCCTGTGGCTGGAGGACGTCGCCGCGCCGGAGATCGGCATCAACGACGTCCTGATTCGCGTGTTGAGAACCGGCATCTGCGGCACCGATGTCCACATCTACAACTGGGACGAGTGGGCGCAAAAGACCATTCCCGTGCCCATGGCGATCGGCCACGAGTTCGTCGGCATGATTGAGGCGGTGGGCTCCAATGTCGTCGATTTCTTCCCGGGCGACATGGTCAGCGGGGAAGGCCACGTGGTCTGCGGCCGCTGCCGCAATTGCTTCGCCGGCCGGCGCCACTTGTGCGCCCACACCATGGGGGTCGGGGTGAACCGCCCGGGCGCTTTCGCCGAATACATCGCGCTGCCGATGACCAATATCTGGCGTCACCACGAGGGAATCGATCTCGACGTGGCCGCCATCTTCGACCCCTTCGGCAACGCCGTGCACACCGCGCTCTCCTTCCCGGTGCTGGGCGAGGACGTGCTGGTCACCGGCGCGGGTCCGATCGGGATCATGGCCGCCGCCGTGGCGCGCCACGCGGGCGCGCGCTTCACGGTGATCACGGACCTCAACCCGTACCGCCTGGCCCTGGCCGAAAAACTCGGCGTCACCCTGGCCGTCAACGTGCGCCAGCAGAAACTCGCCGACGTGCAGAAGCGGCTCGGCATGAGCGAAGGGTTCGACGTCGGCCTGGAGATGTCCGGCAGCCCGGCCGCCTTCCGCGACATGCTGGCCAACATGAGTCACGGCGCGCGCATCGCCATGCTCGGCATCCCCAGCGAGGAGATGTCCATCGACTGGCGCACGGTGATCTTCAACATGCTCACCATCAAGGGGATCTACGGCCGCGAAATGTACGAGACCTGGTACAAGATGAGCGTCATGCTGCAATCGGGCCTGGATATCTCGCCGGTGATTACGCACCGCTACCATTACACCGAGTTCCAAAAAGGCTTCGAGGCGATGAGCTCCGGCAACTCGGGTAAGGTGATTCTGAGCTGGGATTGATCACATCTCCAGCTTGCCCTGGTAAGAGAGATCTTTCACCCGGAACTCGATCTCGCGTTCCGGGAATTTGAGGCCGCCCAGATACAGGCGGAACAGCACCGTCTTGTCGCCCGGTTTCACCGCCCGTGGGAAGATCAGACGCAGCACCGGGTCGGATGGCGTCGGCGGGAAGTGCCCGATGATGCCGTAGCTCTTCTTGCCGATCAGCATGACCGATTCCTCTTCCATCCGCTTGCTCTCGCGCGCATCGCCCAGACCCGCCAGCGTCGGGTAGGTGATGGCCAGCACAAAATTCTCGGCGCGGTGGTCGCTGAGATATTCGACATAGTCCGGGTCCGGCTCCGGCATCGGGTGGGGATTCTTCTTCAGGCGGAGGCGCAGTTCGGCTTCCGCATGCTCGATGGGCGCCGCAGTCGCCAGATAGATCACGGCCACCGGGCCCTCGTTGGTTCTCTGCGCCCAGGGGCTCTCGGTCCGGACGGTCTGGATCTCGGCATCGGTCCACGCCTCCGGCGGCTTGGTTTCCCAGAAGGGTTGCGCCAGGAAGAAGAACAACGGCAGCAGCGCGTGCATAATCACAATATGACAGCAATCCGGCGCGGCGGAGCAGACGATCTGGACGCCGTCGCCGCCATCCAGCGGGCCAGTCCCGGTGCCGCCCGTTGGAACGCCGCCGACTACCTGGATCGGGAGTTTCTGGTGGCACTTGAGGGAGACCGCGTCGTGGGATTCCTGGTCGCGCGCACCGTGGCGGCCGACGAGCGCGAGATTCTCAACCTCGCCGTGGCGCCGGACTTCCGCCGGAAAGGGGTCGCCCGAGCGCTCCTCGACTGCGCTTTGCAGAGCTTCCGCGGCTCGGTCTTTCTGGAGGTCCGGGAGTCCAACCGAGTAGCCCAGGAGTTCTATAAGTCATTAGGTTTTAAGGAGTTTAGCAGGCGCAAAGGGTACTACGAGTCGCCCCCCGAAACGGCTATTGTCATGAAGTTTCATTCATGTTAAGGTGGCCTTAGACGGATGATGCCGTCGTCAATGAAAACGCGAGATTACCCACCGAGCCTTTCCGAATCGACCGACTCGGCGCGGCAACCTCACTGGGAGGAATTGCCCAATATGGAACGGATCGAACTGGAAGAGTTGAAAGCGCATCTGATGGATACAAATCAGGAGTATCGTGGCCTCGCCAGCCAGCACTCGGAGTTCGCCCACAAGTTGGACGAGCTGGAAGCGCTTCCCCACCTGACCGACCAGGAGCAATTGGAGGAAGTGCGGCTGAAGAAACTGAAACTCCGCTTGAAGGATCAGATGGAAGCGATCGTGAGCCAGTCCAGGTCTCAGCAGGTTGCTTAACGTCAGGTGCGCGCAGCAACGGTAATTGCGTAGTTTTTCCTGCCCGGCCCCGCTCGTGGGGCCGGGTTTTTCGTTTTTGGGCTTCCTCGAAAATAGGTGTGGGGCAGGCAATCTTGCCTGCGGACGCGCTTTCCAGCGCGTCCAGGCGCCGGCTGGAAAGCCGGCGGCAGCCAGGATTGGCTGCCCCACATCACATGATCTCCGTCAGCAAGCCGCCCGATTGCACATTGCCGCCGGCCAGCGGACTGACGTACGCCACGCACCCTTGGGGATGTGGCAACCTGCCGTGGGGATCGATGCCGAGCAGCTTGTATATGCTGGCGGACAGATCCCACGGATAGACCGGGCGGTCGCGGATGGTCTCGCCGCGCGCATCGGTGGAACCGATCACCTGCCCGCCCTTGAATCCACCGCCCGCCACCACGGCGGAGAACGCGTTGGCCCAGTGATGGCGTCCGCCGAACCACGGCGCCTCGTTGACCACCCGCGGGGTGCGCCCGAACTCGCCGTACCAGGTGACCACGGTTTCGGGCAGCAGGCCGCGCTGCGCCAGGTCTTCGAGCAGCGCCGAAATCGCCTGATCCTGAATCGGCAGCTTCTTGCGCATCGCCTCGAAGTTGTCTTTGTGGGTGTCCCAGCCGCCGTCGTTGATGGTGATGAACGGGACGCCCGCCTCCACCAGCCGCCGGGCCAGCAGGCAGGATTGCCCGAACTGATTGCGGCCATAGCGATCGCGCACCGCGTCCTTCTCCTCGGAGAGATCGAACGCCTTGCGTGCGTCGCCCAGAATCAGCCCGTAGGCCTTCTGCTGGAACTCGTCCATTTCGCGGTAGACTTCCTGCTTGTCGGCCTGCGCTGCCAGCGCATCCACCGATTTCAGCAGGCCGCGCCGCTCGTTGATGCGCTGCTCCGTCATGCCGCGCGGCGGCACCAGGCCCTGCACACGGAAGTTGGGGTTGTTGGGGTCGCCGCCCGGCGCGAAGGTCTTGGACCCGTTGCCCAGGAAGCCGGCTTCGCTGAAGCGTCCCAGCGGATTGGTCAGCGTGATATACGGCGGCAGGACACTTTTCTCCCCGTTCTTGAGCGCGGCTTTGAGTGCGACGACGGCGCCCATCGCCGGGTAGACCAGTTCCGCCGTGGGCTTGCTGCCGGTCTGCATGATGTAGGCCGCGGTCTCGTGCGCGTTATCGCCGTGCGTCATGCTGCGGATGATGGTGTACTTGTCGGCCTGTTTGGCCGCCAGCGGCAGCAGTTCAGAGATCGCGATTCCGTTGACGTTGGTGGGCAGCGTGCGGCGCAAGGGGCCGGTGAAATCCTCGCCCGCGTTCGGCTTGGGATCCCAGGTATCGGTCTGCGTGGGTCCGCCGGCCATCCAGAGCTGGATCACCGATTTCGCCCTGGGGGCCGCGGCTGCCGCTTGCCCCTTCAGCCGAAACCAATCCGCCGTGGTGAGCCCGATCAAACTCGCCGCCCCGACTCTCAGGAACCCTCTACGACCCGGTATGTCCAGCATGGTTGCACCCGCTCAGTGATTGAATTCAAATTCCTTGGCGTTCACCAGCGCCCAAGCCACATCCTGCACGGCCTGTGCCCGGGCGGCTTTCTTCGCCGCCAAAAACTCCATCAATCGTTGCTTCTCGTCCGCCGTGGGGAAGCGCGAGACCGAACTCAGATAGATGTCGTCGAGCACGTCGCCATCGTTCTTCGCCAGAATCCGTTTGAGGTGCGGGCTGCTCGATACCTTGCCCTCGAGTTGCTCCGAGTTCAGCAGATACAGGGCCTGCTTCAGCGTAACATCGCTATTGCGCTCCGTCTCGTACGGCGTATCGCGCGGAGGCCGGCCGAACAGGTCCAGGAAATTGCACTCGGTGTTGCCGTCGGAGATCTGGGTGGCGCGGAAGTTGGCCGGCCAGTTGGAATACGGCTCCGGGATGATGCTGCGAAACTTCTCGCTGGTCTCGGTGAACTGCGAGATGGCGTCCAGCATCTGCTCCGCGCCCAGGCGCTTCACCGTGTAATGGGAGAACAGGGTGGTGTCGCGCGCGTTCCACTGGTTGGGTTCGCTCGCGAGCTGGTAGGTCCGCGAATTCAGGATCAGGCGGTAGATGTGGCGCAAGTCGAACTGGTGTTCGGTGAGTTGGCTCTCCAGGTACGCCAGCAGTTCCGGATTGCCCGGCGGATTGGTGGGCCGCAGATCGTCCGGCTCGTGGACGATGCCGCGCCCCAGCAGCCAGAACCAGATGCGGTTGACGATTGCCTTGGCGAAGTAGGGATTGCCCGGCGCGGTGAGCCATTGGGCGAGTTGCCCGCGCGGATCTTCCTCGGCGCCCACCTTGACGGGTGCGCCGGCGCCGGGTAGCCGCGGTTCCACAACGGCGCGCGTCCGCGGGTGCTTCAAGTTCGCGCGGAAGTCCGTGAAGACGATCTCTTCCTTCCACTCCTGGGTGGACTTATAGTTGACGCGGGCGAAGAACGCGCCGAGGCCCAGATCGTCGTCCAGCGTCCAGCTCTCCTGGGGATGGGCGTGGCAGCGGGCGCAGCCGATGCGCTCGCCCATGAAGACGAGCGCGGTGGTCTCGCCCAGGGTGCGCGCGTCCTTACTGGGTACGGCGCGCACGAAATTCGCCGGGCCCACGCGGAAATTGCTGCCCGTCGCGGTCAGCAGTTCGCGGGCGAACTGGTCGTAGGGCTTGTTGGCGGCCAGGCTGTCGTGGACCCACTGGTAGTAGACCGCCACCGCCTTGGGCCAGACGCGCACCGGATACTCGCTCTTGATGCGCAGCAGGTCGCCCCACTTGAGCGCCCAGAAATCGTTGTACTCCTCGCGCCCGAGCAGGCTATCGATCAGTTTGGCGCGATCCGGTTTGGCCAGGAACGCGCGGGCTTCCTCGGCGGTGGGCAGGATGCCGATCGCGTCCAGGTAGACGCGGCGCAGGAAAGCCTCGTCGGTCGCCAGGGGCGAAGGCGGAACTCCCATGGCTTTGAGCTTGTTGTAGACCAGCTCGTCGATGCGGTTGTTGGCTGCCAGCTTGGGGAAGGGCTTGGGTCCGGCCTGCGGGATGGCGAGGCGCAGGACGGCGGACTTGCGCTGGTAGGTGACGACGATAGCGGCGTCGCCCGCGTCTTCAGCGCGCACCAAGCCCTCGGCGCTGACGCTGGCGATCTTCGGGTTCGAGGTGTGGTACCCGGCATCGGCCGTCACGTCGCGCACTTGGCCGTCGGAGAAGATGGCGGTGACCAGCAGGCGTTGGGTCTGGCCCTTGGCGAACTGGCGCTCGTCGGGGTAGAGCTTCAGATCGGCGATCTGGGCGTTTACCTTATTGCTCCAGGGCGCGCCGCCATTCAGCCAGGTGAGCAGAATGTCGGCTTCCCGCGTACCGGCCTTGGTTCCGGGGTGGCCGAGCCCTCCGGTAGCCTTGAGGTAGACCAGGCTGTCGCGCGGGTCGGCGCGATTGATGCGCCGCCCGCCGCTGGCTTTGGTCAGGGCTTCGAAATCCGCCTCGGCATCGCCGCCAAACAGGGAAAGGCGCAGCCCGCCTTTACCGCGAGCCGCGCCATGACACTGTGCCGTATTGCACCCGAGCTTACTCAACAGGGGACGGACTTCGGTCACGAAGGCGGCCGATTGGGTGCGCGAGCCCTTCACCGTGACGTGCAGCTTCTGCTTTTTGCCGTTGGCGTTGAGCTCGATATTGGCCTCGCCGTCGGCCAGCGGCGTGACCACACCCAGCTTGCTGACCGCCGCCACCTTGGAATTCGACGACTTGAACTGGGTCTGCCCGGTGACATCGTGGAGCGAGCCGTCGGCCAGCTTTCCCGTGACCACAATGCGCTCGGATGCCCACTTGCCGGCCAGGACGAAATCCCCGGGGGCGGCCTGAATCCAGGTGAGCTTGAGCTTCGGCTCCTTGGCGAAGGCGAGAACCGTCAGGCAGAGCAGAAGGGCAAGGGGGCGCAGGCCGGTCATGCCTACACCCTAGGATCGGTCCGGAACATGGCGATGGCTTCGATTTCGATCAGCAGTTCCGGGCGGCAGAGAATCGCTTGGATTCCGGTGGAAGCAGGCACGGGGTCGAGTTCCTGCTCTCGAAAAAACTCGGTGCGTTCCTCGTTGAATGCCTCGTAGTCGCGCTCGATATCGCGCAGGTAGCAGGTGGTGCGCACGATGTCGTGCCAGGTGGCGCCTTCGGCTTCGAGCAGGCCGGTGATGTTCTGGTAAGTGCGGCGCAATTGAGCCCGGAAGTCGCCGATATGGACGCTGCGTCCCTGCTCGTCGATGCTCGCTGTCCCGGAGATCAGCAGGATGGTGAGACCGTTCAGGTCGATCCGCATGCCGCGTACAAAGGAGCTCGGTCGGGCGTAGTCGTAGGCCTCGTTGAGGACGCGGAGGTTGGTGATGGCGCGTTTTTCCACAGGCAGTGCCGCCAGATTTTGCAGGAGTTCGGCTTCCAGAATCATGCCTAATAATACCCAAATATCGCGGGAAGTTGCTGTAAAACCCGACACTTACACTTTTTTACATGAACGGCGGGGAGTTGGGGAGGTGTAGGGTGGTGAAATGCGATGAAGCGCATTTTGGCGCTCGCTTTTTGGGCACTTGGGGCACGAGAATCCCTGACAGGCGGTCGTCACCGGATCATTTTGGGAATGGTATGGGCCGAAGTCCGGGAAGGTCTCACGCAGTTGTTGCACGACCCGCTCCGCAGCCGGATGTCGAGTGATGTTGAAGTTGAGCATCTTGCGGCGGCCGCGCTCGATCGCGAAGAAGCAGTACAGCAACTGGAACATCAACGTCGGCACCGTGAAGAAGTCGAAGGCGACGATCGTTTCGCGGTGATTCTGGCAGGGTCCCGCATGGCTCTCATCCCATGCGCAGCAAATCGGGGCTCGTGTGGGGAAGGAACGAAGCGCCCACGAACTGGTCCATGTAGCCGGGCAGGTCGGAGAGGTCTACGTAGGTGACGCGCGTGAGGTAGCCGGCGATCTCGGCGAAGAACTCGCGGGAGAGCAGGCTCAGGGCGGCGCCTTCGAGCGATCCGTTATCGATGTAGCCGTAGCGGCCAGGCGGGATGTCCGGCAGCAGTCCGATTCCTACCGCGGCCGGCAGGTTGAGATACCGGCCGAAGTTGCCCGAGACATACGCCCGCTCGATTGCGGGGCCGCCGGGTCCGAGCGAATCCACCAGCGAGCGGATGCCGGCGAAGACTGCCGCCTTGGCGCGAATCAGGCTCGCCAGGTCGCGTTCCCAGAGGGCCACCCGCTGGTCGGCGGAGAGCGCGATCGCTTTACCCCACTTGCCTTCCATGCGGCGTTCGCCGGGTACGCGCGCGGTCAGCCTGCCGCCGCGGTCGATCCAGCCGGCGCGGAACAGGGCGTCGGCGAGCGAGATCAACCCCGAGCCGCACAGGCCGCGGACGCGTCCACCGCCAATCACGGAAAGCTCCACCGCGCCGTTTTCCGCGCCGTTTTCCACGTCGTCTTCCAGGTGGATGGCGGCGCCGTCCACCGCGCCCCGGTCGGCGCGCATGCCGCAGCGTATGCCGCCGCCTTCAAACGCGGGGCCCGCGCTGCACGCGCACGCCAGCGCGAAATCGGCGTTGCCGAAGACGATCTCGCCGTTGGTCCCCAGGTCCACGTAGAGGGCCGTCTCAGCCGCGCGTGAGAACCCCGCGCGCACGGCCCCGGCCAGTATATCGCCGCCCACCCACCCGCCGGCGCCCGGAACGGTGTGCACGGGCGCTCTGGCGTGGCCGGGCCATCCCAGGTCTCTGGCGTCCACGGGGGGAAAGGCCAGGGCGCGCGGCTGCGAGGGTACGCGACGAATCCCGGAGGGATCCTCGCCCAGCAGCAGGTGGATCATGGTGACATTGCCCGCCACCACGTAGCCGCGTATGCGCCCGGTGTCGAGGCCTCCAGCCGCCGCCGCTTCGTCGATCGTCGAAACCACGGCCCGGCGAATCGCCGACGACAATTCGTGCAAACCGCCCTTCTCCGCCGCGACGATGCGGGAGATGACGTCGGCGCCTTTAGAGATCTGGGGATTGTAGGCCCCGGCCTCGCCCACAATCGCGCCATCGGAAAGGCGGATCAGCAGCAGCCGCAGAGTGGTGGTGCCGATATCCAGCGCGACGCCCAGGTCCTGGGGCTCGCGGCATTCCACCAGCGGCTCTAGCGCGAGCGGCCAGGGGGCCCACGCCGCCAGCGGCTTCGCGCCGATGTACCGGTCGCCGGAAATCAGCTTGGGAAGTTGCGCCTCCACCAGGGGCTGTAC
>Ga0097691_1001572_pt1 | contig 16546 bp, 8 predicted proteins | sample NGESurdeep072012_8_FD_72858 | JGI IMG/M metagenome (GOLD analysis project Ga0097691, IMG submission 72858) | Arctic peat soil microbial communities from Barrow, Alaska - NGEE Surface sample 210-1 deep-072012 | ecosystem: Environmental > Terrestrial > Soil > Wetlands > Peat ... | reverse complement strand
AGGCCTATGAGGCTGTTCTGCGGCAGGACCCGAACAGCGTGGTGAAGGTGTCTGCTCTGGAACAATTGATCGCCGCGTACCAGAAAATCAATGACATTCCGAAACTCCAGGATGCTGCCGGTCGACTGCTTCAGGCCGATCCAGTAAACCTTAAAGCGCTGGCACTGCTGACCTATTCCAACCGCATGTGCGCGGCGCAAGGTGGGCCGAACGCCATGCAGTGCCTCAACGATGCCGGAAAGTATGGCCAGCTGGGAGTGCAGGCCCTGCAGACGGCCCAGGCCCCCGCCGGTACGACGCCTGAGGATTGGAACAAGCTGAAGCAGCAGACGGCCCCTATCTTCAACGGCGCGGTCGGACTGCAGGCGTTGCAGGCAAAAAATTATCCGCAGGCGGCCGAAGCCCTGAGCGTGGCCGTCGCTGCCAATCCCAACGACCTGCAGAACGTCTATCCCCTGGCACTCGCGTATCTCTCGCAGAAGCCGATCGATCCCAAGGGACTTTTCTGGATTGCCAAGGCCGTAACCTTGGCCCAGGGTAACGCGCAGATCAGCGCCTTCGGTAAGAGCGCTTACACCAAGTATCACGGTGGCGACGACGGCTGGCAGGGATTGGTGCAGCAGGCCGCAAGCCAGCAGAATATCCCGCCGGATTTCAAGGTCCCATCCGCACCCACACCGGCCGAGCAGGCCGCCAAGCTCTGCCAGACCAAGCAAGTGAAGGACATGATGTTCGACGAGTTCGAGCTTATCTTCACTTCCGGCAACCAGCCGTGCGCCGATCAGGTGTGGAACCAGATCAAGGGCAAGCCGATCCAATTCGAAGCCAAAGTGATTCGAGCCGAAAAGTACAAGCTCATGCTCGCATCGACCTATGACGACATTCAGAACAACGTCGCCGACGTCGAGTTGACGTTCCCGGTGGCGATTCCCGCCGCCCTGACGCCCAAGGCCGGCGAGATGGCGAAGGTGCAGGGCAATCCGGCCAGCTTCGATGCCAAACCCTTCATGATCCACATGACGGAGGGGGCGTTCATCGGCAAGAGGGCTCCCGCGACGCCCGCCAAGAAGTCACCCACCAAGGCTGCGCCGCGGAAGAGGAAATGATCCTGTCGACTTGAATCGAAAGGGGCAGCCTCGCGGCTGCCCCTTTTTTCGTATTCCGTACTCCAGCGGTCCGATCGAATCCGCGCCTCCGGCCAGGCGCCAGGCCGCAAAGACGCTAGCGCGCCACTTTCTTTTCCATGACCATCGGGCGGGCGCTGCGCGGGGGCCGGCGAGCTCCGTCGCGGAGCTGGCGAACGTCCACCTTCAATTCGGCGATAGTTCGGGAGAGCGTGTTGCGGTGCATGCCGAGCTGGCGCGCGGCCTTGCACTGGTTGCCCTGGTTCTCCTGGAGGACCGTGAGGATAAAGCGCTTCTTGAACTCGCGCACCGCTTCCGAATAAAGAATTCCACTCTTGTACATCTGCAATACCAGCGCTTCCAGTTGGTCCTTCACGTTCGGTCTCCTTATATGAATCCGTTGTCTTACTGGCGGGTCGCGGGTGGTGCCGCGGGGGCCGCCGAATCCTTTTTGTCCGCCGCGCCTGGCTTGCCGTCCTTCCGCAAGCCGCTGAGCGCGTCCATGCCGGCGCGAAACTGCATGCGTACCTGCGTCGGCGCCAGCCATACCGCCGCGCGTGCCGCGACCAGCAAGTACGGCGCCAGCCGCGAATTGCTCAACACCGCCGACTCCGGCGTAAACGACGCCAGCGCCAGCGCAATCACCATCACCACCAGCAGCCCGCGCGCCAGCCCAAACACCGCGCCCAGCAGCCGGTCGAACCAGCGCAGCCCGACTTCCTTCACGGTCGCCCGTACCAGGCGTCCGATGGCGCTCGCCAGCAAAGCCACGGCGAGAAAAATCACCAGGAAGGCCACCAGGTTGGCCACCCACGGCGTCTTGACGTAGGGCTCGATCAGCGGCGCCACCCGCGTGTATTCCCACGCCGCCAGCAGGTAACCGAGCACGACGCCGGCCAGCGAAAACATTTCAAAGAAGAAGCCTTGCGCCGCCGCCAGCAAAACGGAAAGCAGGACGACGGCAACCATGGCGATATCGGCCCAGCTCATGAGCCTCTCTTACTCATTCTCATTACCCATCCAGCTCCCTTCCGGTGAGCTGGCGAAATGCCTGCACGTACTTCTCACTGGTGCGCTCGGCAACCTCGGTGGGCAACGCCGGTGCAGGCGGCTGCTTGTTCCACCGGATCTGCTCGAGGTAATCGCGCACGTACTGCTTGTCGAACGATTCCTGGCTTTTACCGGGCTGGTACTTGTCCGCGGGCCAGAAGCGGGACGAATCGGGAGTCAACACCTCGTCGGCCAGGAGGATGCCGGCCTCGGTACGGCCAAATTCAAGCTTCGTGTCCGCAAGGATGATACCGCGAGAGCGGGCGTAATCGGCGGACTTCTTATAAACGCGAAGGCTGAGATCGCGGAGTTGCTCGGACAGGGGCGCGCCGACGATCTTCGCCATGTCATGGAATGAAATATTCTCGTCGTGGCCGGTGGTCGCCTTCGTCGCCGGAGTGAAAATCGGCTCCGGCAGCTTGTCCGATTCCTTCAACCCGGAAGGCATCTGGATACCGCACACCGCGCCCGTCTTCTGGTATTCCCTCCAGCCGGAACCGGAGAGATAGCCGCGCACCACGCACTCGACCGGGAACATGTCGGCCTTCACCACCAGCATGGAACGCCCACGCAGCACTTCCCGATAAGCGCGCAGGTGCGCCGGGTATTTGTCCACGTCGGCACTGACGAGGTGATTGGGAACGATGTCCTTCAGAAAATCGAACCAGAACAGCGAGAGTTGTGTGAGCACCCGCCCCTTGTTCGGAATGCCGGTCGCCAGGACGTAGTCGAAAGCGGAGATGCGGTCGGTGGCGACGAAGAGCAGGTGCTCGTTATCGCAACGGTAAACGTCGCGCACCTTTCCGCTCGCATGGAGTTCCAGGTCCGTGAAGTCGGTCTGTTGGAGGACGTCTTGTTCGGTCGGGCGGCTCACGATGAATTTCTTTCCGATAGGAACGAGGACGTATTCTAGCTAGCGCAAGTTTTTTGTCAACGTAACGAGAAAGACATGAGCGTCATCGCGGCGGCGCTAAGATGGAAATATATTGACAGGTTGCACGGAGTGTTCCAATGCGCATAAATACTGCCTTAGAATATATACGGTACAGTATATTATCGTAAGACGATGTACGTATGGTGTGTGACAAACGGCACTTATGAAATGGAACGCAGCATGGACGGCGTGTCAAGCGCGATTTGACGGCGCACTTTGGAAATTTCTCGTGTAGCCCGCTCGCCCTCGGCCGGGCGCGAAATTCTTTATGCCGTCGCTGCCTGCGGTATTGGCTTCGCTTCGTGGAAGCGCACCGAAACCAGCTTCGATACGCCCGGTTCTTGCATCGTCACGCCGTACATGACCGGGGCCACGCTCATCGTCTTCCGGCTGTGGGTCACGATGATGAACTGCGTGCGCTCGCTCATCTCCTTCACCAGTTCGGTGAAGCGGCCGACGTTGGCTTCGTCGAGCGGCGCGTCCACTTCGTCCAGGATGCAGAACGGGCTCGGCGTGTACTGGAAGATGCCGACCAGCAGTGCCAGCGCGGTGAGCGCCTTCTCGCCGCCCGAGAGCAGCAGCACGTTTTGCAGCTTCTTGCCCGGAGGCGAGGCGACCACATCGATCCCGCTCTCCGCCGTGTTTTCCAGGTCGGTGAGCCGCATGAACGCCTGCCCGCCGCCAAACAGCTTGTTGAACGTCTTGGCAAAATTCTCGTTGATCGCCGCGAAGGCTTCCTCGAACTTCTGGCGCGAAACCGTTTCGATCTCTTTGATCGCATTTTGCGTGTTGGCAATCGAATCGAGCAGGTCGGTGCGTTGCGTGTCGAGAAACTCGTGGCGCTGCCGGGCTTCCTGGTACTCCTCCAGGGCCATCATGTTGACCGGACCCATGGCATCCAGCTTGGCGCGAAGTTCGCGATAAGCCGTGTCCTGAACGGTCAACTCTTCCCCACTGACCCGGACAAGAGATTCGTCGGCGAGCAGGTCGTCAGCGGTGACGCCCAACTCGTTCACCGAGGTCTCCGCCATGTGTTGCTGGTCGGACTGCAATTTGGCGGCCTGCGCGGATATCTCGCCGCGACGATCACGCACAGCGTCCAGGTCCAGGCGCGCTGCGCGCAATTCTTCTTCCAGGGCGGCGATGCGCGCGCGCACTTGCTCGGACTCGGCGTGGAGTTCCCGCTCGCGTGCTTCCGCCTGCTCACGCTCGGCGGCCAGCGCGACCAGTTGTTCCGCGATCTGCAGGTTTTCCAGCTCGCGCTGCGCTTTTTCGGCGATGGACATCTGGCGCTGCGATTCAAGCTGCTCCAGGCGCGAGGCGATGTCGGCCACCTGCGCTTCCAGGCGAACCAGGGCGGCGACGGCGGCACGCTTCCGCTCCTCGATGGCGGCCACGCGGGCCATCATCTCGGAAGCGACGTTGGCCGCGAAATCGCGTGTTTCGCGCAATCCGGCAAGGCTCTCCTGCGCGGCAGCCGCTTCGCCTTCCAGACCGGCACGCAGGTCTTCGGCCACCGCGGATTCGGCCTGGTACTCGGCGATTTGCGCCTCGACCGCCGAGCGTTCCTGCTCGACGTGGCGCACTTCGCTTTCGGCGATCTCGACCCGCTGGCGGATGCGCTCCACCTCGGATTCGAGTTGGTGCAGCGCGTGGCCGCTGGTCATGGCCTGCTTGTCGGCCTCGCGTTTTTCGTTCTCCAGCCGCTCCAGTAGCGTGGCCAGTTCCTGGATTTCGCGGCCCAGGGTCAGGCAGCGCCGCTCTTCCCCGCGCAGCGTGTTCTCGATGTCTTCCATCTGGCGGACCACCTCGCGCAGCTCGCGCTTCATCGAGAGCGGCCCTTCCGCACGCTGTTTGCCGCCGGTGACGGTCACATTGTGGAAGCATTCACCCGACTGCGACAGGAAGAACGCGTCGGGATTTTCCAGCGCCAGGTCGCGAGCGACGGCCGGGTCGGGAACAATGTAGCCGTCGCGCAGCTTGGGCAGGATCACTTCCAGCGATTTGCCGAAGCCGTTCAGCACGCGGATGGTGTTCTTCAGCGGCAGGATGGGGTGATCGCGGTGCGGCGCCTGGTGCGCGGCCTCGTCAAGTACGAACGAGAACTTCGCCTGCGAGTCGCTGGGATGGACCATGAAGGTGGCGCGGCCGTCCGCGTCGCTGCGCAGCAGGCGCATGCCTTCGTCGGCGGCGTCCCACGACTTCACGACGACGAAGTTGAGTTCGTCGCGCAGAAAATCTTCCACCACGTGCTCGTAGCGGGCGTCCACTTCCAGGAAATCGGCCAGCACTCCCACCGGGCGGAAGCCGTCGTGCAGCACGCCCGACTGGAAGAGGCGCCGCACCGATTCGGTCGAATACCCGTGCTCGGCGATGACCGCTTCCAGCGAACCCTTCTTGCCCAAAGCGGTGGCATATTCCGCGCGCAAGGTGTCAAGCCGATTCTTGGACTGGGTTTCCTCGGCGCGCTTCTGAGCCAGCGTGGTGCGCGTCCCGGAAATCCGCTCGGTCAAGCCGGCGGCGCATTGTGATGACGATGCGAATTCGATCGCGATCTGCCCGCGCTGTCCGCCGAAGGTTTCCAGTTGCGAGCGGCCGGATTCGAGTTCGCCGGTCAGGCGGCGGAGTTCGCGCTCCAACCCGGTGATGCGCTCCTGCGCGCGCGCAATGCGGTTGCGGACGTCCGACGTGGCGGCGACCGCCTCCATGATGGCGCTGCGGCGCTGCTCCTGCTGGCGCTCGACTTCCGCCAGCGCGGTAGCGGCGGCGCGGGCTTCTTCCTGGCGCGCTGTGGCTTCCGTCTGCGCGGCCGTGAGTTCACCGGCGGCGGAATCCACCGACTGCTGGTGCGACTCGCGCTCGGCGGTCAGGGCTTCCAGTTTCAAATGCGTCTGCGCAATTTCCGACACTGCGGCTTCGGAGCGGATGGCAAGCTCGGTGCAACGTTCTTCGTTGGCAAGCTGACGTGCGGCGGAGCGGTCCGATTCGCGCGTGATTGCCGCCATCGCCTCGCGTGTCTGCCGCGATTCGTCCTCGATCGAGTAGCCGCGCTGCATGCCGGTAGCCTGCTCGACTTCCAGCGCTCGCACCGCCTCTCCCTTGATGTGCAGATCTTCGGTGAGCTGGTGCAGCGTCGCTTTCAGTTCCTGGGCTTCCTGGCGCATCGCGGCCAGCTTGCTGGCCAGAACCAGGCGCAACTTGCCGCGCATCTCGTCGCGCACGCGGCCGAAGCGCTCGGCCTTGGCGGCCTGGCGCTTGAGCGAATTCATCTGGCGCGTGACTTCCTCGAAAATATCGTTGATCCGCGCCAGGTTCAGCTTCGCCTCTTCCAGTCGCGCTTCGGCCAGCCGCTTCTTCGTCTTGAACTTGGTGATGCCCGCGGCTTCCTCGATGATCGCGCGCCGGTCGGTGGGCTTCGAACTGAGGATCTGGCCAATGCGTCCCTGCTCGATGATCGCGTAAGACTCCGGACCCAGGCCCGTGCCCATGAAGATGTCCTGGATATCGCGCAGGCGGCAGAGCTTGCCGTTGAGCAGATACTCGCTGTCGCCGGAGCGGAACAGGCGCCGGGTCACGTGGATCTCGCCCGTCTTGAACGCCGGCTTGAATTTGCGCCGGCGGATTCTCAAGACGACCGCATGATGCGCGGGGTCGCTGGTCTCTGGTTGCTGGTCGCTGGGAGCGTCGGCCGATTGAACTTCAGCATCGGTTGCCGCTTCCTGGATCGCGGAAGCCGCTTCTGTTCCAGGTCCGCTGACGACTGAAGACTGAAGACTGATGACTTCTGCTTTTTGTCCCGGCTGGACGTCCCTCAAATACTCTTCGGTTTCATTGGCGGCTTCGGAGCGCAGTGCGGCCTCGTCCCAGTCGTCACCCGGTATCTCGTTCTCGATTTCGATTTCGGGCTCGGCGGAAACTTCGCCGTCGTAGACCTCGGGATCGACCAGCGTGAGCGACACTTCCGCCATGCCGGTGGCCTTGCGGTCGTGCGTGCCGGCGAAGATGACGTCTTCCATCCGCGTACCGCGCAGGATGCGCGCCGACTGCTCGCCCAGTACCCAGGCGATCGCGTCGCCAATGTTGGATTTTCCGCACCCGTTCGGACCGACGATGGCGGCTATGCCTTCGCCGTGGAACTTCAGTTCGGTGCGATCGCAGAAGGACTTGAAACCGAGAATTTGAAGCTTCTTAAGTTGTAGCAACGCCTGCTCCTTCGGTGCCCCATATCTGCCCGCCTTTGGCAGATGTGGGTACTACTGTCCCCGCGGACCAAGTGGTGAAGCATCGAGGGAGATCGAACTTGCCGATCGCCCCATTGGCATCCGCGGCGCATTCCGGCTGGGAGACGACGCCGCACAACAAGCACCCGCTAAAGCAACTGCAGATGCAAGCAACTTTAGCCTCGTTGGAGGCGAGCGTCAAGACAGAAAACCCCATATATTGTGGCCGGTTACGCGGCTACCCCGCCTGTCGCACCATGAATGCAGCAGACGGATGTTCCACGACGGAAACAGTCCAGTTTTGGCGGGAAATTCGAGGGCGGGGAGAACAACAGAGCAAGACCGACTCTACGCTCGCCGCGCGCAAAAGTCAATAAATACGCGGCTTCGCGCGCTTTTTCCACATTTTCCACAGACAGGAAGAAGGGTGGCCCACCCTAGCTGGTTTTGCTAGGGTGGGGCTCCGCCTTACTTCCCGATGATTTCAAAGAAGCGGATGACCGACTCGACCCCGCGGTGGAAGTTCGGGATGTGGAACTTCTCGTTGGGGGCGTGCAGGTTGTCGTCGGGCAGGCCCATGCCCATCATCACGGTTGGAATCTTCAGTTCATTGGCGAAGTCGGCGACGATTGGAATCGAGCCGCCGGAGCGGATGTACACGGTGTCCTTTTTGAAGATCTCGTGCATTGCTTCGGTGGCGGCGTGGATGAACTTGTTGTCTGTCGAAGCCACGATCGCCTCGCCTTTCGAGTGCACTTTAATGCTCAGCTTGATGCCCTTGGGCGTTAAGGACTTTACGTAGTCCGTGTAGCTCTTCAGGATTTTGTCCGGATCCATCTTCGGCACCAGGCGCATGGAGACCTTTGCCGAAGCGCGCGCGGGAATAACAGTTTTCGCGCCTTGTCCGACGAAGCCGCCGGGAATGCCGTGGACTTCCAGCGTCGGGCGCGCCCATGTGCGATAGAGCACCGAATATCCGGGCTCGCCGGTGAGCACGTTGCTGCCAACTTCGGTCTTGCGGTAATGCTCCTCGTTGAAGGGAAGCTTTTTCCACGCGTCGAGTTCGGCCTGCGTTGGCGCTTCGACGTCGTCGTAAAAACCGGGGATCAGGATTTTGCCGTTGGCGTCCTTGAGCTTGCTGATGATCTCGATGAGCGCGAACAGCGGATTGGGCGCCGCGCCGCCGTAGATACCCGAATGCAGATCGGTGGCCGCGCCCTGGACTTCGATCTCGGTATAAACCAGGCCGCGCAGTCCGACGCACAGCGTCGGCAGGTCGGGCGCGAACAGTTCGGTGTCGCAGACCAGCGCGAAATCGGACTGGAGGCGGTCGCCGTGCTTGCGGACGAACTCGGCGATCGACTCGCCGCCCACTTCCTCTTCGCCTTCCAGGATCACGCGCACGTTGACGGGCAGCTTGCCGCCGCCTGTCTTCATGAGCGATTCGAAGGCCTTCATCTGCATCCAGAGCTGGCCTTTGTCGTCGACCGCGCCGCGGGCGTAGATGTTGTTATTGCGCTCGGTCGGCTCAAAGGGCGGGCTGACCCACTCGTCCAGGGGCTCGGCGGGCTGGACGTCGTAGTGCGCGTAGCAAAGCACGGTGGGTTTGCCGGCGGCGTGGAGCCAGTCGGCATACACCAGCGGGTGCGCGTTCGGGCGCTCCTTGTTCGCCTGCGGGATGATCTCGACGTGTTCGAAACCGATCTTCTTCAGGTCTTTGGCGCACATTTCGGCGGCGCGCTGGATGTCGGGATTGTGCTCTTCCAGGGTGGAGATGCTGGGAATGCGAAGCAGCTCTTTCAGTTCTTCGAGGAACCGCTTCTGGTTCTGGCGGGCGTAATCAAGGGCTGGAGATGCGATGGCTGTGGCCATGGGTCCTCTCTTCCGCTGCGGCTGAGCAGCTATATAGAACAATGACGGACGGACAAACAGGAAAGTATAGCGCGCCGCGGGCAGAGGCGCGCGGTTGGCCGGTTCAGTTTTTCATGTATTCCATGCCGCACTCGAATTTGCCCGACGGCAGTGTTCGGGACCAGCGGATTCTGGCCGGAACAAAAATGTTGGCTGCGCCCGGCATGTAGGGTACGGCGACCCGCACGAGAAGGTCATCGGGAAAGTTCCTGGAGCATTGAAAGCGGACGCCTGCCCGTGACATGTCCACCACTTCGACGGGGGTTTCCTGTTGGCAGAACAGAATGCATCCCTTCGGTTGCATCTTCGTACGGAACGTTTTGCGCCGGTCTTTGCCGCCTGGGGCGGGGACCCCGGCTTGCGCAGCCGGGACGGCAGGCTCAGGAGGACGACCGTCCTTGGACTGGCTCCACAGGGTCTCTTCGCGGCATTTGTTGCATCCCCGCGAAAGGCCCCCGTTAGCCTCGAAAACGCTTAACTCAAACTCGCTGAGGGACACGATTTCGCGGTGACGGCAGCCGGGACATTCCAGCAGCACCTTGAGCATGACTCCGCTCGAAGGCGGAGAAAACTCGATGTGCCAATAATCCGCCGCAGGGTCGATGAAGGCAACGCCATAGATCTTGCCGTCCGGCTCACTTCCAATCTGGCCAATGACGCGCACCTCGGCTTCCACCGTGTCGCCGACCCATCGTATGACCAGAATTTGCTTGGGCGCCAGCAACCGATTCACGACAATGGCGGCGCCATTGCGGTTCAGGATCTTTGTGTAGCCCAGTTCGGTGAATCCCTGGCCGCCTGGATCTCGGCCGGAAATCCCCAAAGGAAGCCTGAGGCTGACACGTTCCGCATAGCACTGAGCTTCCGGACCCCTTCCGGGGGTGGCCGCGGCTTCTGTTTTTTCGCCGGAAGACATCTTGCCCTCCACTGCAGCGGGTTGCTTCGCTGCTGCGCCCAAACATATATGAATTGAGTCCGGCTGCCTAGATGTAGCGCTACTCAAGGGCGCACCGGGCGGCCGCACGGCGGCGAGGGCTTCAGCCCGCGGGTGGCCCACCCTGGCCGGTTTTGCCAGGGTGGGGTTCCTACATCAGAAATCGCGAGCTTTGCATAAGGCTTCCGTCAGTTTGCCCCATGATTGGCGACGACACTCACCGGTTGTACCACCAGGTCGTCTGCCAGATTGAAGCGCACAATCGACTCCGCCGGTATCTCGATGTCCCGGTTGCCGGTCAATCCCGCGACCGCGGTTCCGCCACCGCCACCCACCAGGCCACCTACCACGAGCCCTACGCCACCGGTAGCTATGCCACCCACCAGCATACCGAGCCCCGCCCCCCCGCCAATCAAGGCCACCGAACGTTTGCCCTTGCCCTTTTTGCTGCGCGCCATGTCCCGCGTCTCCAGCGGATACTGGGTTCCGCCCATCGTCAAGGAGGTCAACCGCAGCGACAGTAACGACCGGCCTTTGAAGTGTCCTCGCCGATGCGCCACATCGACCACGCCCGCCACGGTCGCACCCTTCGGCACCAGCACACCGTTGTTCTTGTCCAGCACCGGGTTCACCAGCTCGCCGGTAAAGGTGTCTCCCGCGTGGCTGGTTTTTACGCTGATGCGCTGGTCGATCCGAATGGTCAGCGCTGTGCCCGCCGGGATGTTCACGCCGACCGGCGCCGCGGAAACCACCGGTCCCGAGGGTGCTGGGACGGGTGCGCCAGGCTCGAGCGGTGCCACCGTAGTATTTATCGCCGCGTTCGTCTGCCCGGCCGCCGGCGGCTGTACCACCGTCGTCGTCGTGTTTCCATTCTTGTCGACAGAAACCACCTGCTGCGCCTGCCCTGTCGTGGCCGCTTGCTTCTTGGCCTGGCCCAGCGCCCGCTGCTCCTTGGAGCTGCATCCGGAAAGGATGCCCGCTACCAACACCAACACCAGAACGGGCAGCCGCCCGGTACGAATCAATGAACCTGAATGGAACATGGTCGATCCTCTTTTCACGTGTACCTAAAGGTTGCGGATAAACCTAAGGTTAGTACTCGCCCATGAGTTCGTCTGAGCAGAACCGCTCAGGGGGATGAGGATGGGTTCGGCCAACTGGCGGCTGCCGGACCGTTTTTCGAAGTGGCGCGTGGCGTGCCTTTCGCTCGCTCTTGGCGAAGATTGTTTCCGTCGCGGAGCGACGACACACATCAGCCCAGGACTTCCGTCTGTCATTCCGAGCGAGGATGCGCCGTAACGTGAGCGCCCGGTGTTGGCGCGAACACGGCGCATCGCAGTCGAGAAACCTGCATTTTCCATGATCATCGCGTCAACTCCAGGAACAATGCAGCTTCCTCGACTCGGACGCGGCATGCGTCGCAAAGGCTGCGATGCCCATGGCCGCGTCCTCGCTCGGAATGACACTAGTGGGTTTCCTGTTCCCGGAATCCGCGCAGGCTTCGAGCTTGTCGATGATTCCGGAAACTGAATCAGTTTTCACCTCCGCCTTCTGTTAAGTGTCATTTCGAGCGAGGATGCGCCGTAACGTGAGCGCCCGGTGTTGGCGCGAACACGGCGCATCCGAGTCGAGAAACCTGCATTTTCCATGGGTGCAGACGGCAGAACCGCCGCCTTCTGTTGAATGTCATCCCGAGCGGAGATGCACCGATAGGTGAGCGGCCGGGTTTGCCGCGAACAAGGCGCATCGGAGTCGAGGGACCTGCATTTTCCATGATTATCGCGTCACTCCAGGAACAATGCAGGTTCCTCGACTCGAATGCGGCAAGCGCCAAAGGCAGGCGCTTATGGCCGCATTCTTCCTTGGAATGACACTAGTGGGTTTCTTGTTCCCGGAATCTGCGCAGGCTTCGAGTTTATCGACGATGCCCGATTCAGTTTTCACCGCAGGGGACGCAGCGGGGCGCGGTGGAGGAGGCGTTGGCGTGCCTACGGAAGCGGCGCGCTCGGTGGCGTCTTCCTTTTCGATGATCTGGAGGCGGTCGAGAAGGATTTCGGCCCGCGACGGTCGTTCCAACTCTTCATCGTCTTCCTTGTCGCGCTTGCGGGGAGCGTTGGGCTGGGCGAAGGGGTGGCCGTTATTCCGAGCTTGTAGGCCGGTCGCCCTCGACCGGCAGAGTCGCGCAGCGACGACAGATGCTAGCCCGGCACGGCCTGCCCTGAGCGAAGTCGAAGGGTGAGTGCCGGGTTGCCAGTCGTGAGTCATTCCGAGTCCTATTAGGGACGGCACAGACTTCCCCATCCTCCGCCAACGACGGGCGGAAGGACGGGGCACCAGGCCTCAGTTTATGACGAGGATCTCTCTCCTTGGTCGCTCCCCTGAGCGCCTTCGTCTTCGTCAATTGGCGAATGCAAGTCTCGCCAGAGCTCCATTGGGTTCGCAGTCCTATACGCAACATGACGCCTGAGCGCCTTTTCGAGCGCAAAATTAAATGGCGATTGAAGGTTTCGCGCTAACTCGCGTGGGTGACCACCCAGCACTTCTTCGCGCGTAAACCGAATCTCTCTTCCAGATGCCAGTTGTAGCAATAGCAAGCCAATATGGTAGATGTCTAACCGGTAGTCGATAGGACCGAACTCGGCTGGGTCAATCGTTTCTGGCGGTAACATCCAAACCCCGCGTGTGTTGGTCGCGTCTAATTCGGTGAACAACTTCGTAACGCCAAGATCGCCCAACTTGAAGTTGATCGCTCCAACATCAGCGGGACGCATCTCGTCTCTGGAAAAAGCGATAAATACATTGCCGGCGTGAATATCTTGATGGGCGTAGTGATTAAGGTGTAAGCCGATTCCTTCAGGATGGCGATGATCTGTTCTTCGTTGAATCGACTCTTGCGCACGACTCCTCCTCTGACCCTGGGCGGGTCACCTAAACGGAGAAGTCACATTTCACATGGTCTAATTTTCGGGGAGCACGTCAAACGGATCTCAGGTCTGAACGCGCTCGATCCAGAGGCTAGCTCCCCTCAGCGTCGGCCACTTCGGGGGATGGTGCCACGCCAGCGGCAGCGCATTCTGTAATCGCTCGCCGTGGAACCGCTCAAGGAACGATGGAAAGATCGTAATTAGAAACTCGCGATTGTAGCAAAGGAACGCTCTAAGCAAGTACAGCTCATTCCATGCCCACCGGAGGTATACATATTCCCGTGGGTACTCAAACGGGTAAAAAGCATCGTGGACATGAATGTGCACACCTACCGGCAACGCAGGAAGGATGTCGAATAAAATCATGTTTACATCGCTGCCAGTCTTCGATACATGCGAAGAATCGACGAATAGAATATCCCCCGCGGACAATTCGCTAAAACAACCAAGCCCAATGTCTTGAAGCCGCTCGGGAACCACCTCGATCTTGTTGATGTCTGCGGGCTCCAATAAACCATGCAGCCGTTGGGGGTTCGGGTCGATGAACGTGCAGCGTATTGCTGAATCAAAAAATAAGTCGTTCGTGTCGAGGAGAACGCAGGAGGAAAAACCGCTACCGATCTCGATCACGCGCTTCGGCTTTAAGTGCCGTAGCATACAGTAGTAGAAGATGCCGTCAGAGAAACTGAAAAAATCGTTCGCAAAGTAATAGCGCCGGCCGGCTGTCCTGTGCTCGGTGAATGGTTGCTGAGGGTAGTACTGCACCAACTGGTCGAGTAGTTGCAGTTGCGCCTGTTCGTTTAGATCGATTCCTGGTATCTCATTGGTGTTCTCCCGCCGCCATATTTCGCGTTCTTCAGCCTTCACGTCCTCGATATCGGGAATGGGGGAGTAGTAGTGGCCGGGTGCGTAAGCAAGCGATCGCAAGCGAAAATATGAGTCGAAGTGTGGCCCCACGAAGGGTAGTGATAGTGCGGATTTCTTCGCAATTGTCTTGAGTAACGAAGCCATGGAGGTCTCCTCTCGGGTTCGGTGGTCCAATAAACTGGGCTTTTGAGATCCGGAGCGGCCGAAGCCGCCCCCGCCATTCCGGCGCTTGAGTCGGCGCTCGGGTCGCGTTCCTGTGAAGCCCTATCCTTCGCTCAAGCACCATAGTAGCGCTCATCGATTCAGACACCCATCCGGAAATATCGGTCGCAATGAGGGAACGGCTTGGCCGCAAGGTCCTCCATGGAGGCGGGTGGCCCGGCCTAACCCTCACGATACTCCAGAGGGTGCCCCGGTCTAGCCCGGTGTTGGCCGGGGGTGTTGCGTTGCCCAATTCGGGAAATCTCACCCCCGCTTTTTCCGCCAATCTTGTCGTTTTCTCTTGACACCCTATTTCAACGATCTAACCTGATAGTTAGAAATTGAGAGGGGGCCACTGGTTCCGCCGCCACGGCGCCAGTGGCCCTTTTGTGTTCTTTCGCCATGTGGGTGCCCCATACATCGCGCCTTGCCAGTGTCCAATCCGCCGCGTCACTCAACCGCGATGTGTGGGCATTGCTGCGGGTGCCCCGGTCCAGCCCGGTTTTGGCTGGGCCGGGGGTGTTCCTTCGCGTTCCTTTGCGTCCTTTGCGGTTCAGCTGTTCTCGGAACTCGGCACTCGGAACTCAGCACTGGTTTACCAACTTGCAACTTTCAACGTCCAACTTTCAACCGTTTTACCCCAAGTTACTTGGGCTTAGTTTGTTGATTCCATTAGGTCGTCAAAAAAACTGGCGATTAATACCTTGTCGATCACTTATCGACACAGTACCGGGCGTGGCCGCACACCCCCTCGTAACCGGCATCACTGAGGCCCGACTCGCGCTCAGGTACGGTCAACACTGGAGCACCTTATGCCCACAGTGACCGAAGCCACACTCCATCATCACACCACCGCCTACGCCCTCAGCAATCCTGTCGAGCGGATTGCCGACAAGCCGCGCGCCGACTTCACCCGCGACGACCTCCTCCGCGTGATCGAAGAAAAGCAGATCGAGCGCATCACCTTCCACTACACCGGACTCGACGGTAAGTACAAAGAGCTGAAGCTGCCGGTGAGCGATGCGCGGCGGGCGGAGCGGGTGCTGGCCGAAGGCGAGCGCGTCGACGGCTCTTCCCTGTTCCGGGGCGTGGTGGACGTTAGTTCCTCGGACCTGTACGTGGTTCCGGTGTACGCCAGTGCGTTCCTGAACCCGTTCGACGAGCGCAGCCTTGATTTCACCTGCCGCTTTCTGAACCGCGAAGGCGCACTGGCGGAGTTCGCGCCCGACTCGATATTGCAGAAAGCGGCGCGCCTGCTGACCGATTCGACCGGGCTGGAGCTGAATGCGCTCGGTGAGCTCGAGTTTTTCGTCCTCCGCGATTGCCCGACACCGCTGTATTCGGCGCCGCGCCAGCGCGGATATCACGAGTCGTCGCCCTACGTGAAGAGCGGCGCGATGCTGGATGAGATTGTTCACCACCTATCGCAGATCACGGGCGCGGTGAAGTACGCGCACAGTGAAACCGGGACGCTGGGCCGCATCGAAAGCGAGTCGCCGGAAATTCACGGCAAGACCGCCGAGCAGTGGGAGGTGGAATTCCTGCCGCGTCCGGTCGAGGAGTGCGCCGACAGCCTGGTGCTGGCGCGCTGGGTGATCCGGAACGTCGCCTACCGCCATAACTGCGTCGCCACGTTCGCGCCCAAGATCGAAGAAGGCGTCGCGGGCAACGGCATGCACGTCCATGTCGAGGTGGCTAAGGGCGGGCACAACGTGATGCGCTCAACTGCCCCAGAACGCGCAAAGGCGGCGCGCTCTGGGGACCCCGGCACCGGCGACCTGTCGGAGACGGCCAAGCGCGTGATCGGCGGGTTGTGCACCCACGCCGATTCGCTGACCGCATTCGGCAACACGGTGAGCGCGGCGTACCTGCGGCTGGTGCCGAACCAGGAGGCGCCGACCAGCGTCTGCTGGAGCGATTCCAACCGCAGCGCGATGATCCGCGTGCCGCTGGGCTGGGCCGGGTTGGAAAACCTGGCCGCGCGTGTGAATGCCGGGGAGTGCGGCTCGACAGTACCGCGCGAAGGCGTGCAGACGGTCGAACTGCGCACGCCCGACGGCAGCGCCATGACCCACCTGCTGCTGGCGGGCATCACCATGGCCGTGGAGTGGGGTCTTTCATTCGACACTTCGCTCGAAGTCGCCGCCAAAGCTTACGTCCCGGCGGGCCGGGCGGAACGCAAGTCCGGATTGATGGCGCTGCCGCGAAGCTGCGTGGAATCGGCGCGGACGCTCAAAAAGAAGCGCGAGATGTACGAGCGGCAGGGAGTGTTTGCGCCGGCGCTGACCGATTACGTTTGCCGCCTGCTGGAAGCGGAGAACGACGACGGCATGAACGCCCGCCTGGCAGCCCTGCCGGCGGACGACCGCCTGCGCGAGACG
>Ga0097691_1001570_pt1 | contig 16549 bp, 12 predicted proteins | sample NGESurdeep072012_8_FD_72858 | JGI IMG/M metagenome (GOLD analysis project Ga0097691, IMG submission 72858) | Arctic peat soil microbial communities from Barrow, Alaska - NGEE Surface sample 210-1 deep-072012 | ecosystem: Environmental > Terrestrial > Soil > Wetlands > Peat ... | reverse complement strand
TTTTCGCCAGAAGCGGCGGGCTCGGGATCCTCGAGTTGAAGGACCAGCGACAGATCGGTCGCCTTCACGCTTTCGCCGGGCCGCCGTTGTGCTTCACCTCGACGGAAACGAAGGAGACCGTAAGTGTCGGGGCGGAGGGAGACGAGGATTTTTTCGAACGGGACTTCGGCTTGCGCATCGGCTCACCTCTGATGGGGCGGCGTTCCGGTCCGATTCTTTCACCTTCTAAGAAAAACCATGTCCCCGTAGAATCCACCCCTCGCAGGAGGTTCTTAATGAAACGTCTTTCCTGTCTTTCTCTCGCGGTATTCGCCCTCTCGGGCCTGTTTCTGGCCGCGCGCCCGCTCGCCGCACGCGAGCTGGCGGGCGTCAACCTGCCGGACACGATGTCGGCCGGCGAAAGTACGCTCAGGCTGAACGGTCTCGGCCTCCGCAAGAAGGCCATTTTCAAGGTGTACGTCGGAGGCCTCTATCTCGCGGCTCCGTCGAAGGACGCCGCGGCCATCGTCGCCGCCGACGCCCCGAAGGCGGTCCGCATGCACTTTCTGCGCGACCTCAAGAAGACGCAGCTCACCGAGGGGTTCTCCGAGGGTTTCGAGGCGAACGCGAAAGAGAAAGCCGCGTCGCAGAAGGCTTCCATCGACAAGATGCTCGCCCTCGTGCCGGACGTGAAGGAAGGCGAGACGATGTCCTTCGTGTACGTGCCCGGAAAGGGGACCACGCTTTACGCCGGCGACAAGGCGCTCGGGACGTTCGAAGGCAAGGTTTTCGCCGACGCGGTCTTCTCCATCTGGCTCGGCCCGAAGCCGCCGTCCGAGGATCTGAAGAAGGGAATGTTGGGTTGACGAACGGCGCCCCTCTTCAGAGCCTTCTCTCCGAAAAACGCTTCGATCTCGTCGAATCCGCCTTCCAGGACTCGCTCTCGGATCCCATCGGGAAGGCCGAGACGCTGCTCGCCGCCGTGCGCGGCCTCGCGCGCGCGGGCCAGAAGGCGCGCGTCCAGTCCGTCGCCGGGGCCGCCGAGGCCGAGCTGAAGAAGAAATCCTCCGACCCCGCGGTGGCGCGCCTGCGCTGGACGATCCTCAAGGAGGCCGTGCGCGCGGGCGCCACGCCCTCCTCGCCGGACGGCTTCCACAAGTTGTTCGAGGAGGCCCTCGCCGCCGCGTGGCCGAATCGTCCGTCTCTCGTCGCCCTTCTCGGCCGTTTCAAGTTCCGCGAGGCGAAAGACCCGGCTGACGGGCTCCAACGCGCCGAGAAGGCGGAGAAGTGGCTTCCCTTCGAGGTCGGCCGCGTGTTCTCGATGGCGGGACGCGGGGCCGGCAAGGTCGTCGAGACGAATTTCGCTCTCGACTCGGTCCGGGTGGACTTCGAAGCGGCCAAGGGCATCGCCATCCCGATCGGCGTCGCGTCGAAGAATCTCGTGCCGCTCGCAGAAGGCCACTTCCTCTTCGAGAAGTTCACGACTCCCGAGGCGCTGAAAAGCCGCGTGGTCGACGATCCCGGCGTCGCGATGAAGCACCTCATCGAGTCCTTCGGCCGCACGATGACGATGACCGAAGTGAAGGAGGCCGTGAAGGGCCTGATCTCCGAGGATGCGTGGACGTCGTGGTGGGCCGCCGCCCGGAAGAATCCGCAGGTCGTCGTGCATGGCAGCGGCAAGACCGCGACGGTCGAGTGGTCCGACTCGGCGGATGCCGCGGACGCGAACCTCCTCGCGCGCTTCGAGAAGGCGCCCCTGAAGGACCGCCTCGAGCTGTTTCGCAAGAACCAGAAGCGTTCGACGCCGCTTGCGACCGCGATGGCGAAGGCGCTCGCGAAGGACGCGGAGGCGCTCGAGGACCGCGACCCCGCCCTGGCTTTCGAGATCGCCGTCCTCGTCGAGAAGTTCCCGGGCGTCGCGCTCGCGGGAGCCATCGAGAAGCACGTTCTCGCGCGCCCCCTCGCTCTCCTTCCGCGGCTCCGTGACCGCGCGATCCGGGAGCGTGCCCTGGAAGTCATCGTGAAGGAGAAACCGGCGGAGGCGCCGGCGATCCTCGCCGAATGGTTCTTCAAGGAGGAAGACTCGCGCACGATCGAGGCGATCGACCGGAGTCTCGCCGAGATCGACCCCGACACGCGCGAGCGCACGCTCGAAAAGCTCACGAAGTCGCCCCGCTCCGGCCCGCGCGCGTTCGTCTGGTTCGCCCAGCGTTCCGCCCAGGACGAGGCCTTCCGCGCCCGCCTCAATCCGCCGGTCCTGACGCGCCTCCTCGACGCGCTCACGTGGGACGAGCTGGGCGCGGCCCGCTCCAAGGTCCGGGAGATGTTCGACCGAACCGGGCTCGTGGCGGGCTGGCTCGTGAAGCAGGCCACCGTGGAGGAGGCTCGCGTATTCCTCGAGGCGCTCACGCGCCACCACGAGCTCGAGCCCCATCGGCGCGATGGCCTTCTCGCCGCGGCCGAGATGCGGTTCCCGGACCTCCGGAAGACGGACGACGAGACGTTCTTCGTCACCGCGGGGGCCATCGAAGCCAAGCGCAAGGAGCTGGAGAACATCCTGAAAGTGGAGATTCCCGAGAACACGAAGGGAATCGCGCTCGCGGCCGCCGAGGGCGACCTCTCGGAGAATTTCGAATACAAGGCGCGGCGCGACAAGCAGCAGCTCCTGTCCGCGCGCGCGGGAAAGATCCAGGTAGAGCTCGGCAAGGCGCGTGCCCTCGACCCCGCGACGGTCGACACGACTGAAGTGCGGCCGGGCGCGCGCGTCACGATCAAGGGTGCGGCGGGCACGCGAACCATCACGCTTCTCGGCCCCTGGGACAGCAAGCCCGAGCAGGGGGTCTATTCGTACCTCTCCGACCTCGGCCGCGCCCTGCTCGGAAAGACGGTCGGCGAGAAGGCGACGGTGCTGGGCGAGGCCGTCGAGATCGTCGCGATCGGGGTCTTTACATAGGTAAAAAGGGCGGAAACAGCTTTTGCTTCGGATTCGGATTTCGGATTTTCTTAGAAGGGGGAATTTGCGATGCGCATGAAGCAAGGCACGGGCGGCGGGAGAGCGTCGGCCCCTCTTCACCTTCTAAGCAAGATTTTCCTCTTCCTCTTCCTCTTCGTTCCCCTCCCCATGCGTGCCGCCGACGACGCGGTCCTCCCGAACGAGAACCTCGTGGCCGACGGACTGCCCGCGAGCGCCTTCGGGATCGCGGGCTACAACGATTCGCGCGGCGCGACGTTCGAGGCGTGGCATCCCGTGCGCCGGGAAATGCTCATCGGCACGCGCTTCGCGGACGTCGCCGAGATCCACCGCGTGAAGTTCCCAGGCGGAGCGCGCGCGCAGCTGACCTTCTACCCCGAGCGCACGAGCGGGGCGCGGTTCCGCCCGCACACGGGCGACGGGTTCGTCTTCAACAAGGACGTCGGCGGCGGCGAGTGGTACCAGCTCTTCTGGCGCGACGAGAAGACCGGCAAGGTCACGATGTTCACGGACGGAAAGTCCCGGAACACGGGCGGCGACTTCTCGCATTCAGGCAAGTGGCTCGCGTACCAGTCCACGAAGCGGAACGGGAAAGACAACGACATCTACGTCGTGGACCCCGCGGACGCGAAGACCGAGCGGAAGGTCCTCGACGTCTCGGGCGGCGGATGGGGCGTCGTCGACTGGTCGCCCGACGACAAGACGCTTCTCGTGGGCGAGTACATTTCCGCTAACGAGAGCCGGTACTGGCTCGTGGACGCGGCGACGGGCGCGAAAAGCCTCGCGACACCGGAGTCGAAGGAGAAGGTCGCCTGGGGCCGCGCCGTCTTTGCGAAGGACGGAAAATCGGTCTACACGACGACGGACTCCGGAGCCGAGTTCCACCGTCTCGTCTCGCTCGACCTCGCGACGAAGAAGATCACCGTCCTGTCGCCCGGCGCCCCGTGGGACGTGAGCTCGCTCAGCCTCTCCGAGGACGGGGCCCGGCTCGCTTACGTCGTCAACGAAGGCGGAGTCGAGACCCTGCACGTTCTCGACATGGCCGCGAAGAGGGAGATTGCGCTCCCGAAGGTCCCGCTCGGGACCATCGGCGCCGTGCGCTTCCACGAGAACGGAAGGGACCTGGCCTTCTCGCTGTCCTCGGCGCGGTCGGCGTCGGACGTGTACTCGATCGACGTGACGGCCGGGCCTTCCGGAAAGATCGAGCGTTGGACGGAGAGCGAGATGGGCGGCCTCGACCCCGCGGCGCTGCCTTCGCCCGAGAAGATCTCGTGGAAGAGCTTCGACGGCCGCGCCATCACCGGATTCCTCTATCGCCCGCCCGCTTCCTTCCCCGGCCCGCGCCCGGTGATCCTCAACATCCACGGCGGTCCCGAGGGGCAGTACCAACCCGGCTTCCTCGGCCGGAGCAACTTCTACCTGAATGAGTTCGGCGTCGCGTTGATCTTCCCGAACGTGCGCGGCTCGTCGGGCTTCGGCAAGACGTTCCTCGCCCTCGACAACGCCGAGAAGCGCGAGGATTCAGTGAAGGACATCGGCGCCCTCCTCGACTGGATCGCGGCCCAGCCCGGGCTCGACAAGAACCGCGTCATGGTGACGGGCGGCTCGTACGGCGGGTACATGACGCTCGCGTCGATGACGAATTACAACGACCGCTTCCGCTGCGCCGTCGACGTCGTCGGCATCTCGAGCTGGGTGACGTTCCTCGAGCACACCGAGGCCTATCGGCGCGATCTGCGCCGCGCGGAATACGGAGACGAACGCGATCCGAAGATGCGCGAGTTCCTCCAGAAGATCTCGCCGCTCACGAACGCCGGGAACATCACGAAGCCTATGTTGATCGTCCAGGGCCGAAACGACCCGCGCGTGCCCTACACGGAGGCCGAGCAGATGGTCGCCGCGATCAAGAAGAACGGCGGTCCCGTCTGGTACCTCCTCGCGAAGGACGAAGGGCACGGCTTCAGCAAGAAGAAGAACCAGGACTTCCAGTTCCTCGCGACGCTGAAGTTCGTCGAGGACCATTTGCTCAAGTAGAAGATTTCTTAGAAGGGGGAATTTGCGATGCGCGTCAAGAGCGGCACCGGCGATGGGGGAGCTCTCTCTTCCTTTCTAAGCAAAATCTCTCTCTTTCTCTTGCTCTTCGGACGTCTCTCGAGCGCGTCCGAGCTGCCGAACGTCTACGCGCTCGTGAACGCGCGCGTCGTCACGGCGCCCGGCAAGGTGCTCGAGAAGGCCACGGTCGTCGTCCGGGGCGGGCTCGTCGAGGCCGTCGGTGCCTCCAGCGCCGTCGCCGTGCCGGCCGACGCGCAGGTGATCGACCTCTTGGGCAAGACGGTGTCGCCGGGGCTCATCGACCCATACGTGACGCAATCGCGGCTCTCGGGCGCGCGGCCGGCCACCGCTGATGACGACGCCCGCGGTCGCCGCGCGGGGAGCGCCCCGGCTGTCCCGGCGTCGACGCCGACGCCGGCTCCGGAGCCGGTGGGCAACGCGCACCCCATTGCGCGCGTGCATCCCGAGCGGAACGTCCTCACCGACCTGAGGATCGCGGCAGACGTGAGGGAGGCCTTCCGGGATCTCGGCTTCACGATGGTCGCCGCTGTTCCCGACAAGGGGATCTTCCGCGGGGAGAGCGCCGTCGTTTCGCTGGGCGACGCCTCGCTCGGGAAGTCGATCGTCGTCGCGAGGTCCGCGCAGCACGTCGCGCGCGACACGAACACCCCTGAATTCGGGGGCGGCGAGTATCCGGGCTCGAAGATGGGCGCGGTCGCGGCGATCCGCCAGACCTTCTCCGATGCGCGGTGGCTCGCAGCCGCCGAGGTGGCGTTTGCCGCGAAGCCCGCCGGCCGCGCGCGCCCCGAACGTTTCGACGCGTGGGTCGCCCTGGCGGACGCGGCCTCCGGAAAGGAAGCCGTCGTCTTCGAGACGCCGGACGTGCTCTCTCTCCTCCGCGCCTCGAAGATCGCCGCCGAGTTCGCCCTCAAGGCCCGGTACGTCGGCGCGGCGGACGCGTACCTCCTCGCCGACGAGGTGAAAGCCGCGAAGCCGCAGCTCGTGCTCACCCTCGCGTTCCCCGTCCCGACGTCCGTCGAGGACGACGACGACTGGGGCGACGTCTCGCTCCAGCGCCTGCGCGCGTGGGACCGCGCGCCCTCCAATCCAAAGTGGATGCGCGATCTCGGCCTGACGTTCGCGCTCACGACCCACGGCCTCACGGAAATCGCCGATCTCACGGATCGCGCGAAGAAGGCGCGGGCCCGGGGGCTTTCCGTGGACGATCTCCTCGCGGGCTTCACGACCGTGCCGGCGAAGATGCTGGGCCTCGAAGGGCGCGCGGGAGAGATCGTGGCCGGCGCCCCCGCGAACCTCGTCGTGTCCACGGGCCCTCTCTTCGCGGACAAGACGATCGTCCAGGCGACGTGGGTGGACGGCGTTCCCTACGAGGTCAAGACGAAGAAGGGCGCGGTGACCGGCGTGTTCCGCATCGACGGAGCCCATGTCGACATTCGTAACGACCCGCGCACGGGCCTCCTCACGGTCAGCGCGAGCGCGGCGGGCGGCGGCCGCCCCGTGCCGGCGACTCAGGTCGCGCGCCACGGGCAGCGGCTGGAGTTCGACATCGATGGCGCCCCGTTCGGCGTTTCGGGGCCGCAGAGAGTCGCCGCGACCGTGGACGGCGACATCCTGAAGCTCGACCTCGTCCCCGCGTCCGGTGGTCCCGCCGCCCTGAAGCTGGCCGAGCGCGATCGCGCGGCTCGAGGCGGGAGCGCTGGAGGGCCGGGCGGATCTGGTGCCGGTCCCGGCGGGGAGCGCGCCCAGGAGGCGGCGGAGGCGGCCGCGGCCGAGAAGCACGATGCGCCCGATTCCGACGTGCGCCCCCTGCCGGAGCGCTTCGCGCGGCCTCTCCTCGCGCCGAGGGCGGTTCTCGTGAAGAACGCGACGGTCTGGACGTCCGGTCCCGAGGGAACGCTCCCGAACGCGAACCTCCTGATCGTGGACGGAAAGGTGGCCGCCGTGGGGAAGGGCGTCACCGCTCCGGCGGCGCTCGCGAGCGGAGTGGTCGAGATCGACGCACAGGGCCGCGCGGTCACCCCGGGGCTCATCGACTGCCACAGCCACACGGCGATCGACGGCGGCGTCAACGAGGGCACGCGCAACGTCTCGGCGGAAGTGCGCATCGGCGACGTGATCGACCCCTTTGCCCCCTCGATCTATCGCGAGCTCGCGGGCGGCCTCACGACGGCGCACGTCCTCCACGGCTCAGCGAATGCGATCGGCGGGCAGGTGGAGATCCTCAAGCTGCGCCGGGGCGAGGGCCCCGATGGGCTCAAGCTCAAGGACGCGCCCCTCGGCATCAAGTTCGCGCTCGGCGAGAACCCGAAGGGGTCGAATCGGACGGGCGCCGCGGTCCGCTACCCGCAGACGCGCATGGGAGTCTCAGCCCTCATCCGCGAGCGCTTCGCCGCGGCGCGGGACTACCGGCGCCGGCAGAAGGACGTCGAGGCCGCGAAAAAACGCGGCGAGAATCCGATCCCGCCGCGGCCCGATCTGCAGCTGGAGGCGATCGCGGAGGTCCTCGAAGGCAGGCGAATCATTCACGCGCACAGCTACGTGAAGCAGGAGGTGCTCGACCTCCTCAGAACCTGCGAGGAATTCGGAGTGAAGGTCGGGACGCTGCAGCACATTCTCGAGGGATACAAGGTGGCCGACGAGATCGCGGCGCACGGCGCCGGGGCCTCCACGTTCAGCGACTGGTGGGCCTACAAGTTCGAGGTCTATGACGCGATCCCGTACAACGGCGCCCTCATGGGGGAACGCGGCGTCCTCGTGTCGTTCAATTCGGACTCGGACGAGCTCGCCCGCCGGATGAACGTGGAGGCGGCGAAAGCCGTGAAGTACGGAGGCGTGCCCCGTGAGGAAGCCCTGAAGTTCGTGACGCTGAATCCCGCGAAGCAGTTGAAGCTCGACAAGCGCATCGGCTCGCTCGAGACGGGCAAGGACGGCGACTTCGCGATCTGGTCCGGCGACCCGCTCGACCCGACGAGCCACTGCGACGAGACCTGGATCGAGGGGCGCCGGTATTTCGACCGCGCGGCGGATCTCGCGGGCCGAGCCGGGCTCATAGCCGAGAAGGCCGATCTCGTTTCGAAGACGCGACTCGCGGCGGCGCGCGGCTCGTCGACGACGCCCGCCGAGCCGGCGCGGCGGCCCCCCACCCACTCCTGTGACGAGGAGAGCCACGACTCCGAAGCGGCCGAGGCGGAGGTGACGCGATGAGCGCGCTCCTTCTGGCTTCAGTCCTCGTCCTCAAGGGCGCGACGGTGCATACGGCGATCGGCCCCGCGATTCCGAACGGCGTCGTCGTGATCGCGGAGGGGAAGATCCTGGCGGTCGGAGGGGCGGAGACGCCCGTCCCGGCCGGGGCCGAGGTCGTGGACGTGGCGGGCAAACACATCGCGCCTGCTTTCTTCGCGCCCGCGTCCCTCATCGGGCTCGTCGAGATCCAGGCGGTTCGCGCGACGAACGACGTCGCCGAAGTCGGCGAGATCAATCCCGAGGCCCGGCCCGACGCCGCGATGAACTTCGACTCCGAGACGCTGCCCGTCACGCGCAGCGGTGGCGTGCTGTTCGCCGCCCTCGCGCCGCGCGGCTCCACGTTCCCGGGCGCGGCCTCGGTCGTGACCCTGAATGGCTGGACGCGGGAGGACGCGTGCGTGAAGTGCCCGGCGGCCGTACTCCTCGAGTGGCCGAACATGGCGGTCGACCGGCGTCCGGAGGCACGTCCCGCGGCGCGCGTTCAGGAACGCCGGCGCGACGAAGCGCTGGAACTCATTCGGAAGACGTTTCGAGACGCCGCGGCCTATCGGACCGCGAAGGCGGCCGAGGGCAGGGCCGGAGTGCCCGGTCACGACGACGTCGCCGCGCTGTCGGCGATGCTTGGCGTCCTCGACGGCTCGATTCCCCTCGTCATTAGGGCGGAGAGGAAGACGCAGATCGACGCGGCGCTGCGCTTCCTCGACGAGGAGCTGAAAGGGGAGAAGGTGCGCCCGGTCATTCTTGGCGGCACCGACGCGCCGAAGGTCGCCGCGGCTCTCGCCGCGCGGAAGATTCCCGTCATCCTCGACACGGTGCTGGAGCTGCCGCTGCGCGAGGACGACCCATACGACGCACCTTTCACGAAGGCGGCCGAGCTCGCGAAGGCCGGCGTGGTCGTGGCGATCGGGAACGGCCAGACCGCGATGGCCGCCGCGACGACGCGCGACCTCCCGAACCACGCGGCGATGGCAGCGGCGTTCGGCCTCGACCGCCTCGAGGCTCTCCGCGCAATCACGCTCAATCCGGCGAGAATCTACGGCGTCGACGCCCGGATCGGGTCGCTGGAAAAGGGCAAGGACGCATCCCTCACCGTGTTCACCGGCGACCCGCTGCTCACGGAATCGAACGTCGTCGCGCTCTACGACAAGGGCGTCCCCCTCGACCTCTCGGACCGTCACAAGCGGCTCTGGGAGCGCTACCGGAACAGGCCGAAGAAGGAATCCTCCGGGAAGTGAAGAAAGAAGTGAGGCGATCTATCGCGTGATGCGCCCGGGGTGCGTGTAGACGTTGAAACGCTCGTCGCGCAGAAAGCCGACGAGCGTGAGGCCGGTCTCTTCGGCGAGGTCCACCGCGAGGCTCGTCGGCGCTGAAACGGCGGCCACGATGCGCACCCCGGCGAGCGCGGCCTTCTGGGCGATCTCGAAGCCGAGCCGGCCCGAGACGAGAAGGATGGGCGGGCAGGGCCGACGGCTCCTCAGGACGGCGCCGACGGCTTTGTCCGTCGCGTTGTGCCGTCCGACGTCCTCGCGCGCGAGCACGAGAGACCCGTCCGACTCGAAGAGTCCGGCCGCGTGAAGGCCTCCGGTCGCGGAAAAAACCGACTGCCGCGCGCGAAGCGCGCCGGGCAGAGACGTGAGGAGGGCAGCGGGGATCGACACGTCGGGATCCGCGCCGGGCCGCGGTTCGGCCTTCCCCCGTCGCGCGGCCGCGGCCATGGCGGCGACATCGTCGACCGACGTGCGGCCGCAGACGCCGCAGGCCGAGCCCATCACCGTCGCTCGGCGCGCGCGCGGACGGTCCGCGCGGGGGGCGAGCGTGACGACGCGGACGTTCTTCGCGAGCTCCGGTGCCACGCGGGGATCGTCGGGCGGCCCGAGGGCCAGTATCTCGTCCCCATGCTCGATGACGCCCTCTCCGAAGAGAAGGCCGACCACGAGGTCGTCGTCGTCGCCCGGAGTCCGCATCGTCACGACGAACCGCTCCGGTTCGGCCTCGCCTTCCTTGAGCCGGATCTCGAGCGGCTCCTCGGCGACGAGGAAGTCCTTCTCCCAGCGTGTCCCGTCGGCGTCCCGCCTCAGCACGAGCGTGGCCACCGAGGCGCCCTCGCGCGCGTCCGTCACGCGGGCTAGCCTACACTCCGCGCGTTGACGCTTGGACACGTTCTCGTTCCACTTCTCGCGGTGGCCGCGCTGCTGCCGTTCGTGCCCCCCGCCGCGGCGCTCGTGACGGGCGTGGCCGTGGCGCTCGCCCTCGGAAACCCGTGGCTCCCCCGCACGCGGAAGCTCGCGCCCCTCCTTCTCGGCGTCGCGGTCATGGGACTCGGGGCGGCCGCCGACCTCGGCGTCGTGGGACGCGTGGGCCTCAGGGGAATCGGCTACACGGCCGTGGGCATCTCCCTCACGTTCCTCGCCGGCCTTCTCCTCGCGCGCGTTTTCGGCGTCGAGGAGGACACGTCCCTCCTCGTGACGGTCGGGACCGCGATCTGCGGAGGCAGCGCGATCGCGGCCGTGGCGCCTGCCATCAAGGCGAAGTCGGAGTCCATCTCCGTGGCGCTCGCGACGGTGTTCCTCCTCAACGGCGTGGCGCTCGTCGTCTTCCCGCCGCTCGGCCACCTCGCGGGGCTGGACGAATCGCGGTTCGGCCTGTTCGCGGCCCTCGCGATTCACGACACGAGCTCGGTCGTCGGCGCCGCGACCGCCTACGGGCCGAAGGCCGTCGAGATCGCCACGACGGTGAAGCTCGCGCGCGCCCTCTGGATCGTGCCGGTGGCGCTCGTCATCGGATGGGCGCGCGCGCGCCGCACGGGGGAGCGCGGCGCGTCGGCCGCGAAGCTGCCCTGGTTCCTCGTCGGATTCGTGGTCATGGCCGCGTTCGTGACGTGGTTTCCCGCGCTCCGGCCCGCCGGGCTCGCGGTCGCCGCCGGCGCGAAGCGCGTCCTCGTCGTCACGCTCTTCCTGATCGGCGCGTCCCTGACGCGCGACGCCCTCCGGCGCGTGGGCCTCCGGCCCATTGCCCTCGGCGTGGCTCTCTGGATCCTCGCGGCCGGCGTCACGCTGGCGGCTTTGAAGGCCGGCTGGATCGGCTGAGGGTCTTCGCTAGACTCCGGACGTGGACATTCCGAGCGCCCTTCGCACCGCGCGGGAACGCGTGGCTCCCCTCGCGCGCGCGACCTGGGACCGCCTGCGCCACATTTCGCGCCCGGTTCTTTTCTTCATCGGCGCGACCGCGGCGCTCTTCCTCGTCGCAGCGATCGTCGTCGTCCTCTACTTTTCCCGCGTCGTCTCCCGCACGATGGATGGGCGGCGGTGGTCCCTCCCGACGCGCCTCTACTCCGACGTGTGGGCGGTGCGCGCCGGGGACACGCTCTCTGCCGACGACATCGTGCGGCGCCTCGGGCGCCTCCGCTATGCGGAGGTGCCGAAGGCCCCGGTCGCCGCGGGGCAGTACGCGCTCGTGAAGGGGCGAATCCTCGTCTCCGTGAACCCGCGGGAGACCGCGTGGGGGCGGTCCCCCGGCGTTGCGGCCGAGATCGAGTTCTCGGGCCGCCGCGTGGCGGCGCTCAAGCGCGCCGACGACGGCACTCCTCTGCCCTACGTCGTCTTCGAGCCGGAGCTCGTCGGGTCGGTCTACGACGAGAAGATGCAGGACCGCACGCTCGTCACGCTCGATCAGATTCACCCGGTGGTGCTCGACGCGATCCTGACGACCGAGGACCGCGACTTCTTCACGCACGGCGGCATCTCGTTCCGGCGCCTCGTGGGAGCCGTCCTCAAGGGCGCGACGCGCGGCTCCGCGGTGCGCGGCACCTCCACGCTCACCCAGCAGCTCGTGAAGAACATGTTCCTCACGCCGGAGCGGAAGCTGAAGCGCAAGGTCGTCGAGGCGCTGATGGCCGTGATCCTCGAGGCCAAGTACAGCAAGAAGGAGATCCTCGAGGCCTACCTGAACGAGATCTACCTCGGCCAGCGCGGCTCGATCTCCGTGACAGGCGTCGAGGAGGCCGCGCGGTTCTACTTCGGCAAGAGCGTTTCGCGGCTCGACCTTCCGGAGGCCGCGATGCTCGCGGGGCTCATCTCCTCGCCGGGAAAGTATTCGCCCTACCGCAATCCCGAGAACGCCCGGGCGCGCCGCGCCCTTGTCCTCAAGGGAATGCTGGAGCAGAAGAAGATCGACAAGGCGGCCTACGACGCGGCGCTCGCCGCTCCCCTCACGAAGTCGAAGGGTCCGCCGGCCGGCATCGTCGCGCCGCACTTCGTCGACTTCGTGCTCAATCAGGTGAAAGAAGCCCCCGGTTTCGTGAAGGAGGACGGGCTCTCCGTGTACACGACGCTCGACCCCGACATGCAGCAGGCGGCGCAGGCGGCGGTCCTGAAGGGTCTCGAGGAGCTCGAGAAGCGCTTCAAGCGCCTGCGGCCGCGGGGAGAGGAGGATGCGCTCCAGGCCGCCGTCATCGCGCTCGACCCGGCGACGGGATCGGTGCGCGCGCTCGTGGGCGGGCGCGACTATCAGGTCAGCCAGTTCAATCGCGTCGTGCAGGCCCGGCGCCAGCCCGGTTCGTTGTTCAAGCCGTTCGTGTACCTGACGGCTTTCGGAAAGCGCGATCTGCCGAAACCCATCACGCCCGCGTCGATATTCGTCGACTCGCCGATCGCGCTCGTGTGGGGCAAGGGCGAGGACGAGACGTGGTCGCCGAAGAACTATGACCGCGAGTTCCGCGGGCCGATGACCGCGCGCCAGGCGCTCGAGCAGTCCATCAACATTCCGACGGTGCGCATCGCCGTCACCGAGACCGCTCCGGGGCGCACGCTGCTCCCGGACATCGTCGACACGGCGCGGCGTGCCGGGATCGCGTCGCCCATGAGGCCGTACCCTTCGCTCGCGCTCGGGTCCTTCGAGACGAGCCCCATGGAGATCGCGGCAGCCTACTGCACGTTCGCGAACGGGGGATTCCGCGTGCGCCCGAATGCGCTTCTCGGAATCGTGGGCGCGAACGCCCGGCGCATCGAGACGAAGAACGAGCCCGTCGTCCGGGGCGCCGACGCCGACGCGATCTCGATCCTCGATTCGGTTCTCCGGGGCGTCGTGGACCGCGGGACCGGCGCCTCGGCGCGCCGCCTCGGGGCGCAGGGCATCTTCGCGGGCAAGACCGGCACGACGAACGACGGGCGCGACGCCTGGTTCGTCGGTTTCTCGCCGCGCCTCCTGGTCGCCGTCTGGGTCGGATTCGACGACAACCGCGGCCTGAACCTGTCCGGTTCCTCGGCGGCGCTTCCAATCTTCGCCGACTTCGTGCGCCGCCTGCCGTCGCAGTACTTCGAGGCCCCGTTCCCGTCGACGCCGGGCGTCGTCACGGCGTCGATCGACCCGACCACCGGGATGCTGGTGACCGAGGAGTGTCCGAAGTCGTTCGACGAGGTCTTCCTCGAGGGCACGCAGCCGAAGGAGCGCTGTACCATCCACGGCGGGGGGGCGCCCGGCCCCGGCGTCGCCATCGGAGCGCCGTGAAGCTCACGTTGCCCCCGATGGACCTCGGGCTCGTCGTCAGAGGAGGGTCTGTGGCCCTGACGGCCGCGTCTGCGAAGATTCCAGCCATGGGGGGCGCGGCGTGAAGCGGGTGATCCTCGTCGGAGCGACGGATGGCCTCGGGAAGGCTCTCGCCGAGGTCTACGCCGCGCGCGGTTTCTGGGTGACGATCCTCGGGCGCTCGCGGCAGAAACTCGACACCCTGGTGGCCGACCTCCGAAGCCGGTTCCCGGTCGCGACCGTGAATGGAGTCGTGTGCGACCTCTCGGACGCCGCGCGGCTCGAGCCCGCGTTTCGGGAGGCGCTCGCCGTGACCGGGCATTGCGATCTCTTCCTCTACAACGCCGGCGTCATGCATCACGGCGACGGCGTAACCAGCGAACCCGCGCGCGACGCCGAGATGATGGCGGTGAACGCCGTGGCGGCCGTTCGGCTGCTCGGGCTCGCCGCGAACTGGTTTCGCGTGGCGGGCCGCGGGCAGATCGCGGGCATCTCGTCCATCGCGGGCGACCGCGGCCGCAAGGGAAACCCCGCGTACAACGCCTCGAAAGCGGCGCTCACGACGTTTCTCGAGGGGCTTCGAAACCGCCTCGCGCCGTTCGGCGTGACCGTCTCGACCGTAAAACCCGGCTACGTCGGAACCCGCATGACGGCGGGGAAGTCCGGGCTTTTCTGGGTCGTCTCGGCCGCCGACGCCGCCCGCATCATCGCGGATCGTCTCGAGAAGGGGCACGAAGTTTTCTACGTCACCCGCCGCTGGGCGCTCCTCAGCCTCGCGATGCGGCACGTCCCTCGGTTCGTCTTCAAGAGGCTCGGCCCGCCGTGAGCGCGCTTCCCGTTCCGGAACGGGTGGAAGGCTTCGGCCTCTACAACGTTTCCGTGTCGCCGGTTCTCCGGCCGTCCTCGCTCGAGGCGCTTCGGGACGCGCTCGCGGCCTGTGCCGCGCGCGGGGAGGCGCCGGTGTTTCGCGGAGCGGGCTGCTCGTACGGCGACGCGTCGGTCAACGCCGCCGGGCCCGTGATCGAGATGACCGGCCTGAACGCGATCGCCGGTTTCGACGAGGCGACGGGTATCGTGCGGGCGGGCGCGGGGCTCACGCTCGGCGCGCTGTGGAAGTTCGCCATCCCGCGCGGGTTCTGGCCCCCCGTCGTGACCGGCACGATGCACATCACGCTCGGCGGCGCCGTCGCGATGAACGTGCACGGCAAGAACGGATGGAAGAAGGGCACGATCGGCGACCACGTCGAGAGCGTGTCGGTCCTGAAGGGCGACGGCCGCGTCGAGGAAATCCCGCGCGGGACGCCGGCCTTCGACGATGTCGCGGGAAACTGGCGTTGCGTGGACCCGATCGTGGAGGTCGCGTTGCGGCTGAAGAAGGTCGCGAGCGGCTATCTCGACGTCGAAGCGTTCGTGACCCCGAACCTGGCCGCGACGCTCGAAGCTCTCGACCGCGCGAAGGACGACTGGGACTACGTCGTCGGCTGGATGGACTGCTGGCGGGCGGGGAAGGGCCTCGGCCGGAGCGTCGTCCACGTCGCGAACGAGCACGCCCTGAAAGAGGGCGAGTCGCGCGGGTGGAGCGTCGCGGAGCAGATCGCGGACGTCCACATGGGGCCGCTGCCCGCGCCGATCCTTCTCCTCGGACTCAGGCTCACCGCGAGCGGTCCTCAGATGCGGCTCGTGAACCTGGCGAAATACGCCTCGGCGGCCGTCCACGGACGGCACCGTTACCGGCAGTCGCTCGTCGCGTACTCGTTTCTCCTCGATTACCTGCCCGGCTGGAACGAGGCTTACCGGCCCGGCGGCTTCATTCAGTACCAGCTCTTCGTGCCGAAGGAGGCCGCGGAGGCGGCGTTCCGGAAGGCGCTTCGCCTGCAGCACAAGACGGGCGTCGTCTCGTCGCTCGCCGTGATCAAACGCCACCGCGCCGACCCGTCCCCGCGCGGCTACGCCCCTGACGGCTTCTCACTCGCCCTGGACTTCCCGGTCACCCGCCGGAACGCGAGCCGGCTCGTCGGGCTGTGCCGCGCCTTCGACGCGCTGCTCCTCGAATGCGGGGGGCGCGCCTACAAGGCGAAGGACTGCGTCGGCAGCGTCGAGCGTCTCGCCGGAGCGCGCGGAGGACGGCCGTGAGGGCGCTGAAACGGTGTGTGGCACTGGCCAGCCTGCTCGTCCTCGGGAGCTGCAATTCGGACACGTCCCCGACCTCGCCATTCTCCTGCGTCCCGCTGACGGGTCAATACGCGGGCGTCTTCACGGACTCATGCGGGCTTTCGAAGACGGAGGACGTCACGCTCTTCCAGACGGGCTGCACGGTCGTCGCCGAGTTCCCGGGCGTGGGCAGCCTGCAGGGCACCGTCGAGGGTCAGACCCTCGTCTTCGCGATCGGCTTCGCCGGTTTCTCGCCCTGCGGCGGTTCGGCCAGCGGGAGCGCCACGGTCACGTCTTCCGGAGGCCTGAGCGGAAGCTACAGGGGGCAGACGACAGGAACCGGCACGGCCTGCTGCGGGAGCGTGTCGGGCAGCTTCACGCTCGCCCGGCGCTGATCCCGGGTCGGACCGGCCTGTCGTGCCGGTAGAATCTGCGGCGGAAGCGCAAGGGGTCCGGCGGCCCTCCTGGTCTTCAAAACCAGCGTGCTCGCTCCGAGAGGGGCGGCGGGTGGGTTCGACCCCCACACGCTTCCGCCAATCCTTCAGCCGGCCGCGCCGGCGCGCTTCACGCGCTTGGCCTACTCCTCCGAAAGCTGGCCGAGGGCGAGCC
>Ga0097691_1001569_pt1 | contig 16559 bp, 14 predicted proteins | sample NGESurdeep072012_8_FD_72858 | JGI IMG/M metagenome (GOLD analysis project Ga0097691, IMG submission 72858) | Arctic peat soil microbial communities from Barrow, Alaska - NGEE Surface sample 210-1 deep-072012 | ecosystem: Environmental > Terrestrial > Soil > Wetlands > Peat ... | reverse complement strand
CGGAGTATCTCGCGATATCAACCAAATTATCGAGAGAATGCGCCAGCAGGTACCGCGCGGTTCTCACGTGGTCGTTCGCGGGCAGGTGCAGACGATGCGATCTTCCTACATCGGACTGCTGAGCGGTCTGGCCTTCTCTATCGTGCTCGTCTATCTGCTGATCGTGGTGAACTTCCAGTCCTGGCTCGATCCGTTCATCATGATTTCGGCGTTGCCTGCGGCACTCGCCGGGATCGCGTGGTGCTTGTTTGTAACGCATACAAACCTGAGCGTGCCCGCGCTCATGGGAGCCATCATGTGCATGGGCGTCGCTACTTCGAACAGCATTTTGGTCGTCAGTTTTGCCACAGAACAAATGACGGAAGGAAAAAATGCGGTCGAGGCCGCGCTTGAGGCTGGGTTCACGCGCTTTCGTCCGGTGCTGATGACTGCGCTGGCGATGATCATCGGCATGGTCCCGATGGCTCTTGGCTTGGGGGATGGCGGCGAGCAGAACGCTCCTCTAGGAAGGGCGGTCATTGGTGGTCTGTTGTTTGCAACTGTCTCCACGCTGCTCTTCGTTCCCGCGTTCTTCAGTGTTTTGCAGAGCCGACATACCAAGCAGAACAATCTCGCAGTTAAGAATTAGGACGGTCATTAGGAGCTACCATGCAGTCTGAAATTCATTCCGACCAGCAGATCATTGAGCCGCCGAGCCGATCGCACGATGTGGCGGAACGCACGCATCCGCATAGGCGATGGTTGATATCGGTTCTGTCGTTCCTGATCGTAGCCACACTACTGATTTACGGGATCTGGACACGCGTCCGAGCCAAGTCTGCCCTTGCCAATGAAACCACGCAGATGGCGGTCACGGCAGTGTCAGTGGTGCAGCCCCAGCGAACAGCGCCGACCCAGGAGATCACTCTTCCCGGGAATGTAGAGCCGTTCGTTTCTGCCCCGATTTACTCCCGGACCAATGGGTATCTCCAGAAGTGGTATGTCGACATCGGAGATCACGTTAAACAGGGACAGTTGCTCGCCGTGATTGAAACACCGGAAGTCGATCAGCAATTGCAGCAGTCGCGCAGCAACTTGGCAACGGCCCAGGCAAATCTCAAGCTCGCGGAGATCACAGCCAACCGTTATCAGAGCTTATTGAATAGCCATGCCGTCGCCCAGCAGGACGTGGACACCGCGACTCAGACTTTCCATGCCAACCAGGCAATTGTCGAGGCCGACCAGGCGAACGTCCGTCAATTGGAGACGTTGCAATCTTTTGAGAAGATTTACGCCCCCTTCGACGGCATTATTACGGCGCGTAATACCGACATCGGCAATCTTATTGATTCTGGCAGCAGCGGCGGAGTGAAGACCGACTTGTTTCACATTGCCCAGCCGGGCAAGTTGTGCGTGTACGTCGATGTCCCGGAGTCCTATGCGCCATCGGTCAAGACCGGTCTGATTGCCGACCTCTCGTTGGCCGAGTTTCCGGGACGCACCTTCCAGGGGAAGGTCGTACGTACAGCCGACGCAATCAACGTGACAACTCGCACGTTGCAAGTCGAAATAGACGTTAATAATCCTTCCGGGACCTTGCTCACGGGATCTTATGCAGAAGTAACACTAAAGCTGCCGGAAGTGAATTCTACTTATCTGTTACCGGCCGAAACTCTGATCTTCCGCACCCAGGATTTGCTTGTCGCCGTCGTAAAAGACGGGAAAGCTGTGCTGACGCGAGTAACTCCCGGTCGCGATCTTGGCGAGAAGATCGAGATCGTCGCAGGCCTGAGTCCCGAAGACCAGGTCATCGTCAATCCGCCGGATTCGATTCAGACGGGACAAACGGTCCGTATCGCCGCGGCGCAGACACCGAAATGAGATCTGTCGTCGTCGCGGTGCTGATCGGCGCGTCGGCGGGCGCATGCGCACCCAAAACCAAGTACGTGGCGCCGGCGGCGGCCACTGCACCGGCCTTCAAGGAAAACGCCAACTGGAAAACCGCTCAGCCCGCCGATGCGGCCATTCGCGGCAACTGGTGGGAAACCTTCCGCGACTCGCAACTCGATGCTCTCGAAGCGCAGATCGACGTGTCGAACGAAAGCCTCAAAGGCGCCGAGGCGCGGTTCGCGCAGGCGCGCGCCGCGGTGCGCGGGGCGCGGTCCGGGCTCTACCCGCAGGCGACCGTCAACCCGGTGATCGCGGCGGCGCAGCAGTCCGGCACCCGCGCGACGTCGTCGTTCCACGCCGCCTACGGCGATTTTGTGCTGCCGGTGGACGTCACCTACGAAGCGGACGTCTGGGGCCGCGTGCGAGGCACGATCGCGGCCAGACGCAGCGAAGCGCAGGCCACCGCCGCCGATCTCGAGGCCGTCGGTTTGAGCGTGCACGCCGAGCTCGCCATCGACTATTTCGTGTTGCGGGGACTCGACCGCGAACAGCAGCTCCTCGAATCGGCCGTGAGCGCCTTCGCGCAGGCGCTCGAGCTCACGCAGAACCGCTTCCGCGGCGGACTCGCGTCGGAAGCGGACGTCGCACAGGCCGAGACGCAGCTCGAGACGACGCGCGCGCAGCGCGTGGACCTCGATGTGGAACGCGCGGCCCTCGAACACGCCGTCGCCGTGCTCGTCGGCCAGCCGGCGTCGACCTTCACGCTCCCGATCGCGCCGTTGACGATGGCGCCGCCCACGGTGCCGGCGGGGCTGCCGTCGGACCTGCTCGAGCGGCGCCCGGACATCGCGGCCGCCGAGCGCCGGGCGGCCGCCGCCAACGCACAAGTCGGCGTCGCCGACGCCGCGTTCTACCCGATCCTCGCGCTCACCGGCGCCGCGGGCTTCGAAAGCTCCTCGATCGCCAACTGGATCACCGGCGCGAGCAGCTTCTGGAGCCTGGTGCCGGGCGCGGTCGTCAGCGTGTTCGATGCGGGGCGGCGCCGGTCGGTGTCCGATCAGGCGCGCGCCGCGTACGAGCAGACGGCGGCGAGCTACCGCGAAGTCGTGCTCACCGCGCTGCGCGAAGTCGAGGACGAGCTCGCCACGCTTCGCGTCCTCGACGAGGAAGCCACGATTCAGGCCCGCGCCGTCGAGGCGGCCGAACGGTCGCTGACACTCGCCACGAGCCGCTATCGCGGCGGCATCGTCAGCTACCTCGAGGTGATCGTCGCGCAGAACGCCGCGCTCGCCAACCAGCGCGCCTCCGTCAACATCCTCACGCGCCGCATGGCGGCCAGCGTCCTGCTGATCAAAGCGCTCGGCGGCGGCTGGAGCCGGTCGGCCCTCCCCACGGTCACCTCGCAGTAGTTCTCGCGGTGTTCGGATCGCCGGCTCCGAGCGGCGCCAGGCGTGGCGCTAGGAGAGGAGATCCTGGTGCGCGCGGAGCCATTGGCGCTCGGTCTGGTAGCCGGGACACGCCCGCGCGACGAGCTTCCAGAACTTCGACGAGTGGTCCAGCCGCTCGAGGTGCATCAGCTCGTGGATCATGACGTAATCGCGCACCGAGTCGGGCATCTGCGCGAGGCGCCAGTTCAGGCAGATGTGGCCGCTCGGCGAACACGACCCCCAGCGCCAGCGCTGATTGCGGACGCTGACGCGCGAGACCGCCAGACCGTGCCGCGCGGCGAGCTCGAGCAACCGTGCCGGCAGGTCGCGCTTCGCGCGCGCGCGGACCTCGCGTTCCACTTCGGGCGCGATCGCGGGCGGGCACGGGCGCGATCGCTCCTCCTCGACGCGTTGACGCTGCCGATCGATCCATGGCTGCTGCTCGCGTGCGAACGCGAGCGCGTCGCGCTTGGATCCCCACCGCGGAATCGTCACGCGCACGCTCCCGTCGTCGCGCACGCGGACGACGTACCGCCGGGCGCGGGGATGGCGGACAAGAACGGGTGCTGGGTGCGGGGTGCTGCGTGCAAAGTGCGATGGGTGCGGCGTGTTGGGTGCCGTGCCGTGTGCGGGGTGCTCGAACGGCAGATCGATCTGCATCAGTGCCCCCCGTAGACGGCGTAGCCGCGTCTTCGGAGGCTCTCCGCCAGCATCCCTTCCATCTCCAGCGCCCTGGCGTACGGCATCGGATTGAGATGCGCGTACAGCCGCGGGACGAGGCGTTCTCCGAATCGCCTGACGATGCGGGCCGCTTTGATCCCCTTCTTGTGATTGTCGAACCGCTGCGCGGGAGGGAGGCCGGTCATGCCGACGTAGTAACCGGCCTTGCCGTCGCCCTTTGGGTTGCGCAGGTAGACGACGTAGACGGAATGATGGGCCTCAGACGGGCTCGACTTCCGCTTCTTTTTCCGGGGCGATGTCTGCGGCGATCTCGGCATCGTGAAAGGGTAAACCATCGGTCAGTTCGGGCGCCTGCAGCATGCGCGGCACGCGATCGATGGGATCGAGCTGCGGGATGTCGTCGCCGTTTGCCGCCTGCAGATCCTTGAACCGGCGCGCCTTCACCAGCACGTTGCCTTCAAGCGACCCGACCGCGCGGTTGTAGGCATCCAGACTCGCCTTCAGCCGGCCGCCCACATCGTCGAAATGTCCCGCCAGCGTCCGGATCGATTCGTAGAGGTTGCGCCCGAGCTCGCTGATCTTCTGCGCATTCTCGGCCTGCGCCTCCTGCTGCCAGCCGTACGCCACGGCCCGCAGGAGCGTAATCAACGTCGTCGGGCTGGCGGGAAACACATTCTGCTGGGCGCCGAACTCGATGAGCGAGGGGTCCTGCTCGAGGGCGGCGCTGAAGAACATCTCGCCCGGCAGGAACATCACGACGAAGTCGGGCCCCGGCTGCACGTGCGCGGCATAGCCTTTCGCGGCGAGCTGCGTGAGATGCACGCGCACCTGCTTCGCGTGATCGGCGAGGAGCGCCTGCCGCGTCGTCTCGTCCGGCGCGTCGAGCGCCTTGAGGTACGCGTCGAGCGGCGCTTTGGCGTCGATCACCACGTGCTTGCCGCCGGGCAGGCGCACGATGACGTCCGGACGCAGGCGCCGTTCGTCGCCGGTCAGCGTCTGCTGTTCCTCGAAATCGCAATGCTCGATCATGCCGGCCAGCTCGATGACCCGCTTGAGCTGCAGCTCACCCCAGCGGCCCCTGACGCCGGGCCGTTTCAGCGCGTCGACCAGACGCGCCGTCTGGCTGCGCAGATCCTTGCCCGTCGTGTCGAGCGACGCGATCTTCTGGATGAGCTCGGCGCCGCTTTGTACCCGGCGTCGCTCGGATTCCTTGATCTCGCGATCGACCTGGTCGAGCGTCTTGGCCATCGGCTCGAGCAGGTGCTCGATCGCCTTCTTGCGCGCTTCGATGTCTCCGGTGGCTTCGGCGCGGGCTTGAGTGAGCCGCGTTTCGGCAAGGTGCAGAAACGCTTCGTTGTTGGTCTTGAGCGCGTCGGCGCTGAGCGCCTGAAACGCTTCGCGCAGCTGGCCCTCGGCCTGCTGATGCGCCTGCTGGTACGCGCTGACGCGCTCGGCGTGGACCGCGCGTTCTTTGTCGAGCTCGGATTGAAGCCGGGCGGCGGCCGGCCGCGCCGCCAGCCACGCGACCAGTGCGCCGAGCACCGCACCAATGGCGGCGCCGGCGGCCAGCGTGACGATGATGGAGAGGTCCAAAGGATCTTTATGAGTATCGCACGAGACTTGCGTTATTTACTGGGACACGACAAACGGCAGCCACGACTCGGGCAGCTGCAGCTCGGCGGCGTGAATCGCGGAAGCCATGACGGCCCGGCTCTCCGCCGGCGCGAGTGGGCGCGCGTGGAGACCAGCCGCGATCGCTTGCAGGGCGTGGCGCGCCGCGATCTGCGCCTGCCGGCGCCGATCCGTGTACTGACCGATGCCGGTATGCTGCGCCGCACGCGCGGCGCCGCGCTCCGCTTTCAGCATCTGCAGCCGTACCTGGTTCACCGGCTCGAACGGCAACGCGTCCTGAAACCGCGCATCGGACGCCGTGTCGAGCTCGCCCGCCGCCTTGAGCGCCCGCTCGCGATCGAGCTCCGCGCGATAGCACTGGAAGCAGAGCGTGCGGAGCGTTTTCCCCAGGGCGCCGCTGCGGTCGGCGGCCGCTTCTCGCTGGGAGCTGGCAGCACGCTTCAGCTGCTCTCGACAGGCCGGACACAACACCTTAGGGCGTTTGCCTTCGAGCTCCCCGCCTGGGAATTTAACCCATTCGTCGTCTTGCAGTTGCGCGGTCTTGTGCGCCATATGAGACAAGTTTAGCGCGGGGGTGTGACAGGGTAGGTCACGGGGCTGGTGGCTCGTTATACGCTTAGGCGTTCCTAATTGCTTCAATAAGGGGAGTTCGCATGCGCCTTCGGTTCGTTGCGCTTTCATCATGCTTCCTCGCCGTCGCCCTCTCGGCCGGCGCGCAGCAGCCGACGGCCGAGCGCGTCCGCGCCATCGCGCCGCCCGCCACGCCGCTGCCGGCCGAACAGGACTCGCGGGACGTCACTCGCTTTTCTTTCATCGTCTATGGCGACACGCGCGGACGCCGCGACGGCCTCGACGTGCAATACGAGCACTCGCTCATCGTCGATTCGATGCTCGCGCGCATCAAGCAGCTCGCTCTGACGCCGTATCCGGCGCGGTTCGTGCTGCAATCGGGCGACGCGGTGCTCAACGGCCGCGATCCACGGCAGTGGAACGTGAGCTTCACGCCGCTCATCGATCGGCTGACGAAAGAGGGCAACGTCCCGTACTTCCTGGCGCCGGGCAATCACGACCTGACCTCCGCGCCGACCGCCGACTCTCCCGAACGCCAGATCGGACTGCGCAACTTCTTCGACGCCGTGTCGGCGCTCGTCCCTCCCGATGGCACGCCGCGCCGCCTCTCGGGCCAGCCCACGTACGCGTTCGGCTACGGCAACACGTTCGTCGTCGCGCTCGATTCGAACATCGCCGGCGACGACCGGCAGTTTCAGTGGATCAAAGGCCAGCTCGAAGGGCTGGACCGCGCCCGCTACGTGAACGTGATCGCGTTCTTCCACCACGCGCCGTTCTCCTCTGGTCCGCACGGCGCGGCGATCGTCGAGTCGGCGGCGGCGGCGCTGCGGGCGAAATACATGCCGCTCTTCCGCGCGCATCACGTGCGCGCGGTCTTCTCCGGACACGAGCATCTCTTCGAGCACTGGGTGGAACGCTACGCCGACGCCAGCGGTCCGCATCGCATGGATCTCGTCGTCAGCGGCGGCGGCGGCGCGCCGCTCTACACCTACCAGGGCGAGCCCGACGTGCGCGAGTATCTCAAGGCCGGCGAGGCGAACAAGGTGGCGCTCGAACATCTGGTCAAGCCGGGTATCGGGCGCGGCGCCAGCCCGTACCATTTCGTCATCGTCCGCGTGGACGGCGACAGCCTGGATCTGGAGGTCGTCGGCATCGATTGGGGCGTCGGGTTTCAGCCGTACCAAAGCAATAAGGTCGAACTGAAGGACCCGGGCCGCTAGTCTCCAGCCGCTCAGACGGTGACGTACTCGGCCGCGTGGCCTGACGCGTCGAGAAACCTCAGGAAGTCGGCATACGCGACGACCAGCGTGGCGGTGTTGATGTTGGGGTGAAACGAGATCCGCGCGGCGGATTTCAGATCGCGATCGATCACGACCCGCACGTGATGCTCGCGATCGTGGGTCAACCCGAACGGCGAGACCGACCCTGGCGTCAGCCCGAGATGCGTCATCAGCCGCTCGGGTGACGCAAAACTCAGCTTGCCGTCGCCGATCTGCGCCGCGACGGCGCGCAGATCCGCCCGTTTCGTGTGCTCGATGATGACCAGGTAATACCGCGTCCCTTTCTGATTCCGCAGGAAAAGGTTCTTGCAGTGCGCGGCGTCGATGCCCGCCCAGTGCCGCGCGGCTTCCTCGGCGGTCGCGACCGGCGGATGCTCGTAGCGCTCGAACGCGACGCCAAGCTCCGAGAGTCGGGCGTGCACCTGCTCTTCTTGTGGTGTCATGTTACGGGACCAGTACCGCAGCGCCTTGAAGCCGGCCTGCGCGCAGATCGCCCAGCGCGCGGTTGGCGTCAGTGAGATCATACCGCCGCACGGAGGTCTTCACCGGCACCGATGGCGCCAGCGCGAGGAAGTCGCGCGCGTCCTGGCGCGTGAGGTTCGCCACCGATCGCACGACGCGCTCCTGCCACAAGATCTCATACGGGAACGACGGGATGTCGCTCATGTGAATGCCGGCGCAGACAACGGTCCCGCCAGGCACGACGCGCGCGAGCGCTTCGGGCACGAGCCGCCCGACCGGCGCGAAGATGATCGCGGCATCGAGCGGCTCCGGCGGTGCCTCCGTGGAGGCGCCGGCCCACACGGCGCCGAGCGAACGCGCAAACTGCTGGGCGGCGATGTCGCCAGGCGAAGTGAATGCGTACACCTCGCGGCCGTCGTGCACGGCCACCTGCGCGACGATGTGCGCCGAGGCGCCGAACCCGTACAGGCCCAGGCGGCGCGCGTCGCCCGCCATCCGGTACGACCGATACCCGATCAGCCCCGCGCACAAGAGCGGCGCCGCCTCGATGTCGCCGTACGCGTCCGGCACCGGGAACGCGTAGCGCGCGTCGGCGACCGCGTACTCCGCGTACCCGCCGTCGATCTGGTAGCCGGTGAAGCGCGCATTCGGGCAGAGATTCTCGCGCCCGCTCCTGCAGTACTGACACACGCCGCAGGAATATCCCAGCCAGGGAATGCCGACGCGGTCGCCCACCGCGAGATCGTTTCCGTCGTTTCTCCCAGGGACGTCCTCACCCACACGCTCGACCGTGCCGACGATCTCGTGCCCGGGCACGATGGGCATCTTCGGATCCGGCAGCTCACCGTCGACGACGTGGAGGTCGGTGCGACAGACGCCGCACGCGCGCACGCGCACGAGCACCTCGCCGCGCCCCGGGATCGGCACCGGGAGATCCACCTCGTCCACGACGCGCGCCGCGGGACGCGTCAGCGCCATCGCCTTCATCGGCACATCCTCATACCGCTGCCTTCATGAAGAAGTATGCCGTCATCCCCCACGCGACGACGATCACGATCACTCGGACGTGACGGCGGGGGATCGACTTCGCGAGCGCCGCGCCGGCGTAGCCGCCGAGGATCCCGCCCGCCATCATGACAAGGCCCGGCGGCCACAGCACGACGCTGTGCACGATGAAGGCGACGAGCGCCACGCCGTTGATCGCGGCGCCGAGGATCGACTTCAGCCCGTTCATCTCGTGGATGTCGGTCATGCCGGCGATCGACAGCGTCGCGAGCATCATGATCCCCATGCCGCCGCCGAAATACCCGCCGTAGATCGCGATCGCCCCCTGCAGCAGCACCCCCGCGGCCGACACGCGGTGGCCGTCGCTCGCGCCGCCGGCCCGCTTCGGCAGCAGGCGGTCGCCGAAGGTGAACGCGGCCGCCGCCAGCAGCATCAGACACGGCAGCAGCCGCATGAAGGTCGTGTCGGAGGTGCGCACGAGCAGCAGCCCGCCGGCCAGGCCGCCGGCGACACTGGCGGCGCCGAGCAGGAATAGCGTCGAGGCCGACGCCCGGATGTCGCGTCGGTACGCGACGGCGCTCGAGACGCTCCCCGGCCACAACGCGAGCGTCGACGTGGCATTCGCGACAACCGGCGGCACCCCGGAGTACAGGAGTGCGGGAAGCGTGATGAACGATCCGCCGCCGGCGACGGAATTGAGCGCGCCGCCGAGGACGGCGGCGGCGAAGAGGAACGCCGTCACTTCGGTGCCACCGTTACGGGAAACGGCCGAGCGCCGTCAGCAGCTCGAGCTTCGCGCGCCGCAGCGTGTCCTCGGCGCCGGCGACCGCCGTGTCGGCGTCGCGGGCGCTGCGCTCGGCGTCGATGACCTCGATGTTGGTCGCCGCGCCGGCTCGGAAGCTGATGTTGGTGATGTTCACGACCTGCTGCGCCTGGTCCGCCGCCGCGCGCGCGCTGACGAGGCCGCGCTCGGCGCTCTGCACCGCTTCGCGCGCCGCGCGCACCTCGGAGCGCGCCCCGGTCAGCGCGCCGGTGAAGTTCGCTTTCGAGATATCGAACGCCGCCTGCCGTTCGAGCTTCTGCCCTTTGCGCTGCCCGCTGTCGAAGATCGGCACGGCGAGCTGGAGCTGAAAACGCCAGCTGTTGGCCGGTGCGAAAATGCTCGACGGATAAAGCGTCTGCGGCAGGAACACCGCCTGCAGCTCCGGAAAGTAATCCTTCGCGCTGTCGTGCAGCACCCGCTCGGACGCCCGCTGCGCGGCGGAGAAGAATTGCAGATCCGGGCGGAATTGCAGCACGTTCGCGTCCGAGGCGTCCGACGGCAGATCGAAGGCGGGCTCGTCGGTCGCGTCCACCGGCCCATCCGCCACGACCAGCACGCCGAGCGCCTCCTGCGCGCGGTACAGCGCGAGGCGGGCGGACTCCACGAGGCGGTCGACGGTCGACAGCTCCTGCTGCGCGCGCAGCTCGTTGAGACGGCTGCCCGTCCCGAGCTGCTGCAATTGATGCGCGAGATCGAAATGCGCTTTCGCCACGTCGCGCGCTCGCACGTTCGCGTCGACGACGCGGCGGCGCGCGATGATCGTGAGGTACGCGTCGGCGGCCGCCAGCGCCGTCTGCTGGCGGACTTCCGTCGTGCTCAGCTCGGCGACGTGGACGGCGTCCGCGGCCTGCGCGCGCCGCGCCCAGCGCGCCGGCGCGAAGAGCGGCAGGCGCACGTCGAGGCCCGCCGTCACCGAATTGCGCGGCGACACGGTCGTGTCGTTGAACTCCACACTGGTATTCAGCGTCGTCGTCGCCACGGTGCCGTTGATCTGCAGCCGCGTGCTCGCGCGCACTTCGGTCAGCAGCGCTTCGGCGCGCAGGATGCCGGCGGCCGCGATCGCCGACGAGGGGTTCTTCTCGACGGCACGCGCGATCGCGTCGCGAAACGACAGACGCTCGGCCGGCGCCGGGGCCTGCGCGTGGACCGCGACGGCCAGCGCGATCATCGCCGCGGCGGCCATCGTCGGGTTACGCGGGCGGTGGTGATCCATCTTTGCCTCGACGGCCGATGCTCTTGACGACGACATATAACACCGGGATGAACGCGAGATTGAGGAACGTCGACGCAATCATGCCGCCGGCCACCGCCGTGCCGACCGAGTGCCGCGCCTCGCGGCCGGCGCCGCTCGCAAACACGAGCGGCATGACGCCGAGGATGAAGGCCAGCGACGTCATCAGAATCGGCCGCAGCCGGATCCGGGCGGCTTCCACCGCCGCGTCGGCGATGCTCATGCCGCGATTGCGCAGCTCCTCGGCGAACTGGACGACGAGAATGCCGTTCTTCGCCGACAACCCGATCAGCATGACCAACCCGATCTGACAATACACATCGTCGATGAGGCCGCGCCCCCACTGCGCGAGGAGCGCGCCGAGGACGGCCAGCGGCACCGACAGCAGGATGATGAACGGCAGGGTCAGGCTTTCGTACTGACCCGCGAGCGTGAGGTACACGAGCAGCAGCCCGAGGCCGAAGATGACGATCGCCTGACGCCCGGCCTTGATCTCTTCGAGCGACAGGCCCGACCACGAATACGTCATGCCCTGCGGGAGCACGCGATCGGACAGCTGCTGCATGATTTGAATCGCCTGGCCCGAGCTGTACCCCGGCGCCGCCGATCCGTTGATCTCCGCCGAGCGGAACAGGTTGTAGTGCGTAATCGTCTTGGGCGCGGTCCCTTCACGGACCGACACGACGTTGCTGAGCGGCATCATCTGGCCGGTGCTCGTCCGGACGTAGTAGTGCCCGATGTCCTCGGGCTTGCCGCGAAACTGCGCGTCGGCCTGCACGTAGACGCGATAGGAACGGCCGTTGAAGTCGAAGTCGTTCACGTAGATCGAGCCCAGCAGGACCTGCATCGTATCGGTGATCTCGCTGAGCGAGATGCCGAGGCTCTTGGCCTGCTGGCGATCGATCGTCACGATGAGCTGCGGATCGTTCGCCGTGAACTGCGTGAAGAGGCCGGCAAGGCCCGGCGTCGCGTACGCCTGGCCGATGAGCTGTTGCGCCTGGGCGGCCAAGCCTTCAATCGCCCCACCGGTCTGATCCTGCAGCTCGTACTCAAATCCGCCAAAGGTGCCCAGACCATTGATCGATGGCGGCAGGAACGGCATCACGGTCGCACCCGTGATCTGGCGGAACGCGCCGAAGAGCCGGCCCACGACCGCCTTGGCGGAGTGCTCCTCGCCCTGTCGATCGGCGAAATCCTTCAGCATGATGAACATCACGCCCGCGTTGGGCGCCGATCCGCCGAAGCTGAATCCGGCGACGCCGAAGCTGTTCTTCACTTCGGGCGTCTTCTGCAGGATGTCGTCGACGCGCTTGACCATGGTCATCGTGTAATCGAGGGACGCGCCGGTCGGCGCCTGCACGAGGATGAACACGAAGCCCTGATCTTCATCCGGGACAAAACCGGTCGGCACGCGCGTGTACACCCAGTACGTGCAGCCGAGCAGCGCCACGAAGACGAGCGCCACGAGCGCGCGCACGCGAATCAGGCCGCGCAGCGTCGAGACGAGCATCGCCGTCCCGCCGTCGATCACGCGATTCACGACGCGGAAGAAGATCCCCTTGGGCTTCTCCACCTTCTGCAGCAGCAGCGCCGAGAGCGCCGGCGTGAGCGTCAGCGCGTTGAACGCCGAGATGACCATCGACACCGCGATCGTCAACGCGAACTGCTGATACAGCCGGCCCGTCGTGCCTGGGAAGAAGGCGACCGGCACGAACACGGCCGCCAGGACGAGCGCGGTCGCGATGACGGCGCTCGTCACCTCGCCCATCGCCGTCGAGGCCGCTTCGGACGGCGGCCGGTGATACTCGTGAATGTGCCGCTCGATGTTCTCGATGACCACGATCGCATCGTCGACCACGAGGCCCGTGGCGAGCGTGACGCCGAAGAGCGTCAGCGTGTTGATCGAGAAGCCGAACAGCTTGACGAACGCGAAGGTGCCGACGAGCGACACCGGGATCGTGATCGCCGGAATGAGCGTGGTGCGCCAGTTCTGCAGGAACAAGAACATGACAAGCACGACGAGCACGATCGCCTCGGCAAGCGTCGTGACCACTTCGTGGATCGATTCGGAGACGACCGTCGTCGTGTCGAACGCGAGCTCGGTCCGGAGGCCCGGCGGAAAGCGCTTTCTGAGCACGTCCAGCTCCGCGACGACGCCACTGTAGACGCTCAGCTGGTTCGCGCTCGGCAGCTGCAGGACGCCGAAGCCAACGGCGTCGTGGCCGTTGTACCGCAGGTTGCTCGAGTAGGTCTCGGCGCCGAGCTCGGTGCGCCCGACGTCCTTCAGCCGGACGAGCGCGCCGTCGGCGGAGCGCTTCAGGATGATGTCGGCAAACTCCGACGGCTCGGTGAGCCGGCCGACCGCCCGGACGCTGATCTGAAACGTCTGGCCCGCGCGCGCCGGCGGCTCCCCGACCTGGCCGGCCGCCACCTGAACGTTCTGCTCGCGCAGCGCGTTGACCACGTCGTCGGCCGTGATGCCCCGGCTCGCGAGCCGTCCGGGATCCAGCCACAGCCGCATCGCGTACTTCCGCTCGCCGAAGATGATGACGTCGCCGACGCCAGGGACGCGCTTCAGATCGTCTTTGATGAAGCGGTCGATATAGTTGCTCATGAAGAGCGCGTCGTACTGCCCCTTGTCGGCGAACATGCCGGCGCCCAGGACGAACGTGTTAGACGCCTTGGTCACCGAAATGCCGACCGCCTTCACTTCGTTCGGCAGCCGTCCCTCGACCGACGAGATGCGGTTCTGCACGTCGACCGCGGCCACGTCGATGTTGCGGTTGACGTCGAAGGTCACCGTGACGCTGCACGAGCCGTCGTTGCCGCTCGACGACGTCATGTACATCATGCCTTCGACGCCGTTGATCGCCTGCTCGAGCGGCGTCGTCACGGCCGTCTCCACCGTCTGCGCGCTGGCGCCGTTGTAGAACGCGTTCACCTGTACGGTCGGCGGCGCGAGCGCCGGAAACTGCGCGATCGGCAGCGTCGGAATCGCGATGAGCCCCGCCAGAATGATCACGAGCGAGCAGACGCTCGCCAGGATCGGCCGTTTGATGAAGGTGTCTACAAACATTGACTCGTGGCTGGTGGCTGGTGGCTAGGGCGCGGGCGCGATCGGCATGCCGTCCGCGAGCTTCTGCACGCCCGACACCACGACGCGTTCGTTCGGCTTGATGCCGTCAAGCACGGCGTAGTTGTCGCCGACGATCGACCCGAGCTTCACGGCGCGCTGGCGCGCGACCAGCTTGCCGTTGGCGTCCTCGGCGACGAACGCGAAATACTGGCCGCTGATCCGCAGCACGGCGGTGACCGGAATCACCAGGCCGGACGTCGTCTTCCAGACGAGCCGCGCGCGGACAAACTGCGACGCGCGCAGCGTGAGGTCGGGATTGCGCACGGCGCCCTTGACGAGGACCGACTGTGTTTGATCGTCGACGTGCGGCGAAATGAAATTCACCGAGGTCGTCGCCAGCCGCTGCCCGCCGTCGCTGCTCAGAATCTGAATCGGCAGCCCGTTCTTCAGATCGCCGGCGCGCTCGAGCGGCACCGAGACGTACACTTCGAGCGTCTCGTTCTGATCGACGGTCGTGAGCAGCGTCGACGTGGTGACCTGCATCCCCTGGCGCACCGGAATGTCGCCGACGACGCCGGCGGTCGGGGCCGCGATCGTGTAGTAGCGGAGCTGCACCTGCTGCTGCTGCACCTGCGCCTGCAGCGCCTTGAGATTGGCCTCGGCAGTCCTGAGCGCGGTGTCGGCCTGCTCCTGTTCTTGTTGACTGATCGCGCCGGCGGCAAAGAGCGCGCTCGCGCGCTGCTGCTGCTGGCGCGCGTAGGCCACGCTCGCCTCGGTCGCCGCGCGCTCGGCCTCCTGGCTCGACACGGCCGCCTGCTGACGCCGCGGATCGATCTGGACGAGCGGCTGCCCCTGCCGCACCCGGTCGCCCGACTTCACGAAAATCTGCGTGATCTGCCCGTCGATCTGCGGCTGGATGGTCGTCGAGTGCAGCGACTTGAGCGTAGCGACAAACTCGGTCGCGTCCTCGATGTCCGCTGCCGACGCCGTGGCGAGCGTGACGGGGGTCGCGGGGAATCCGCCTGCGCCCGGCGGCGCCTGAGTGCTGTTGCAGCCGGCCGACGCCAGCAGCAGCGCGGCGATGGCGGCCCTTTGTACGCGCATGTGGGTTTGACTCTCCGCGACGCAGGTTAGGTTCGAGCGTTGCCGCTTCTTACAGACGGCCATTCACTATACGCAAACGAAAAGCGAAGGGCAACCGGGCCGAGCATCGATGTCTTCCGTCTCTACGAAGTGCTGGCTCCAGCTCGAATCATCAGCGGTCTCGTGAGCGGCAATGCTTGCTGAAGTCAGCGGTAGAATCTGTCCGTGCCCCGCAACGCCGAAGTCATCCGCCAGTGGACCATCCTCCGCGAGATTGAAAGCGCCCGCGGCGCCGGCGTCACCATCGACGACCTCGCCTCGCGCTGTGGCGTCACGACGCGCACGATCCGCCGCGATCTGCAGGCGCTCGAAGAAGCCGGCTTCCCGCTCTACGACGATCGCTCGCGCGACGACGGGCGGACGCGGTGGAACGTCAACGGCCAGGCGTTCAAGGGTCTGGCCGCCGGGCTGACACTGTCGGAGCTCTGCGCGCTCTATTTCAGCCGCACGCTCCTCGAATCGCTGGCGGGCACGCCGTTCAGGGACGACGTCGAGAGCGCGTTCGAGAAGCTGTCGTCGGTGCTCACGCCCCACATGCGCCAGTTCCTCGACCAGCTGCCTCGCGTGCTCTCGACCAAGGCGGATCCCGCGCGCACGGCGCCTCACCCCGACGCGCCGCGCCAGCAGCAGATCATCGCGCGCGCGCTCGAAGCGACGCTGCACCTGCGGCAGGCGTCGATCACCTATCATTCGGCATCGAGCGATCGAACCAAGACTTACCTCGTGCATCCGTACCGGCTGGCGTACGCGCAAGGTGCGCTGTACCTGCTCGCGTACGTGCCGGAATACCGTGAAGTCCGGACGTTCGCGGTCGAACGGCTTCAGGAGCTGTCGCTGCTCGACGAGCGCTTCACGCCCATCGAACAGCTGTCGGAGGAGGCGTTTCCCCATTCGCTCGGTGTCCATTCGGGGCCGCCCGAGCGCGTGGAGCTCGAATTTCAGCCGGCGATCGCCGACTACGTCCGCGCGCGCCAGTGGCACCAGTCGCAGCAGGCGCACGACATGCCGGGCGGCGGTCTGCGGATGACGCTCGACGTCTGCCTCGACCGCGCGCTGCACAGTTGGATCCTGAGCTTCGGACCGTTTGCGCGCGTGGCCGCGCCCGAGCAGCTCGCGCGCGAGATCGCGGAACAGATTCACGAAGCGGGAGCACAATATGGCCACTGACATTCTGAGCGCCTTCGTGCTGATCGTGCTGTGCGCGTTGCCGGCTCGCGCCGCGACCAAGGCGATCCGCGCCGGCAGACTGATCGATGCCGCCGGCAAGGTCGTCACCAACGTCGTGATCGTCGTCGACAACGACACGATCGTCTCCGTGAGGACCGGCGCGCCGCCCGCCGGCGCCGCCGTGATCGATCTC
>Ga0097691_1001568_pt1 | contig 16562 bp, 18 predicted proteins | sample NGESurdeep072012_8_FD_72858 | JGI IMG/M metagenome (GOLD analysis project Ga0097691, IMG submission 72858) | Arctic peat soil microbial communities from Barrow, Alaska - NGEE Surface sample 210-1 deep-072012 | ecosystem: Environmental > Terrestrial > Soil > Wetlands > Peat ... | reverse complement strand
AACATCCGGATCTGGACGCTGGCGCCGGGCGCGCTGACCCGCATGACATCAGATCTGCCGCGCTATATCGAAAACCCGGGCGCGGCACTCGGACCGGACGGCATCGCGCCTGCCGTGCTATACATGGTCAGCGAATTGTCGGGCGATCAGACCGGCAAGGTACTCGGCGTCTCCGGCCCGCGCGGCGTGCGCGAGATGCGGATGATGGAAAAGCCGGGCTGGAAGCCGCCGCATACCGGATGGAAGGCGCAGGATATCGTCGAACACGCCAAGGAGATTTTCTTTTCCGAGGAAGAGATCAAGATGGGCGCGCGGCGGTTTTGATCCAACGTCATTCCGGGGCGATGCGCAGCATCGAACGCAGATGTGCGATTGCACATCGGGGAGTATCGAGATTCCGGGTTCGCGCTTCGCGCGCCCCGGAATGACGGCCATAAAATAGGATAGAGGCACAAATGACAAAACTCACCCACAAGGCCGCAGGCACCTTCGCGATCGCGCCGACGCCGTTCCACGACGACGGCCGCATCGATGACAAATCCATCGACCGGCTGACCGACTTCTACGCCGAGGTCGGCTGTGACGGCGTGACCGTGCTGGGCATCCTGGGCGAGGCGCCGAAGCTTGAGGGCTCGGAGGCGGAGGAGGTGGCGAAACGCTTTGTGAAGCGCGCGAAGAACATGCAGATCATCGTCGGCGTCTCGGTGCCGGGATTCGCCGCGATGCGCTCGCTGGCTCGGGCATCGATGGATGCGGGCGCCGCCGGGGTGATGATCGCGCCGCCGCCGCATTTGCGTACCGACGAGCAAATCGCCGGATATTTCAAGCAGGCGGTGGAGGCTGTTGGCAGCGACATTCCCTGGGTGTTGCAGGATTATCCGCTGACGCTGACGGTGGTGATGACTCCCGCGGTGATCCGGAAAATCGTGATGGACAGCCCGTCCTGCGTGATGCTCAAGCACGAGGACTGGCCGGGACTGGAAAAGATTTCCGCGCTGCGCGCATTCCAGAAGGACGGCTCGCTGCGGCCGCTGTCGATCCTGACCGGCAATGGGGGGCTGTTTCTCGATTTCGAGATGGAGCGCGGCGCCGACGGCGCAATGACCGGCTACGCCTTCCCGGAATTGCTGATCGATGTCGTGAGATTGTCGAAAGAGGGCCGCCGCGACGCCGCGCACGATCTGTTCGATGCCCATCTGCCGCTGATCCGCTACGAGCAGCAGCCCGGCGCCGGATTGGCCGTGCGCAAATACGTGCTGCAAAAGCGCGGCGTGATCGCCTCAAGCGCGCAACGCAAGCCGGGTTCGAGCATTACAGCAACGGCAAAGGCCGAAGTGGACTACCTGCTCGCGCGCGTCGCGCGGGTAGACAAGCGCGCGAACCTGCAGCCGCAATCCAGCGCGGCGGGTTGATTCCATGGCAGAGGCCGTCATACCGCGTCCCGCGTCCACCATCATGTTGCTGCGCGACAGCGCCGACACCAAGGGCGCCGACGACAACGGTCGCGGCCCCGACGACAACGGTCGCGGGGAGATCGAGGTCTTCATGATGGTGCGCCATTATGAGATCGACTTTGACTCCGGCGCGCTGGTGTTTCCCGGCGGCAGCGTCGACAAGGGCGATCAGGAGATCATCGCTAGGCCCGAGTTTTATTCCGGTGGCGAGGGGCTCGACGCCAGCGCTTTAAGTTTCCGCATTGCCGCGATCCGCGAAACCTTTGAGGAAAGCGGTATTCTGCTGGCGCGGCCCCGCGGATCGGCGGCGTTGGTCGATGCCAAGCGCGCCGGCGAGATCGAAGCGGCCCACCGCACCGCCTTGTGCGAGAGCAAGACGACGTTCCCAAGGGTTCTTGCCGATAGCGGAATGTTGCTGGCGCTCGACGAACTGGTGCCCTATGCGCACTGGATCACGCCGGAAGGCATACCGAAACGGTTCGACACCTGGTTTTTTCTCGCCGCTGCGCCTCCGGAGCAGGCCGGCGCCCATGACGGCAAAGAATCCACCGATTCGATCTGGGTGTCGCCGCGCGAGGCGCTGGCCGGCGGCGAGAGCGGGCGGTTCAAGCTGCCGTTTCCGACCACCCGCAACCTGATCAGGCTCGGCAAGCAGCCGAACGTAAAGGCCGCGCTCGACGACAGCAGAGGCAAGCCGATCGTCACCGTGATGCCGGTGATGACGAAACTCAACGGTGGTCGTCAGCTTCGGATCCCGCTGGAGGCGGGCTACGACGGCGAGGTATTTGAAGTCGGCGCGGCGTGACCTTGAGCCGTTCCCCGGAGGCTGCGCAGCGCGAAGCGGTGCGCTGCTGATCCAAGGGCGCCATAAATTCATCGGCGCCTGGGTCCCGGCTCTGTGGAGCAGCGCCAGACCGTTGCACCGCGTCCGGGACACGAATACTTCGATGTATAACGAAGTATCATAGCATCGTCACCATGTAGTGTTTCGTCTCGATAGGAATCGAGAGCGGAACGACTGATATGGAAACGGCCGATTCACGAAACCCCAACATGGCCGTCGAACTCGCGCTGCTGCTGCTGCTCGCGGCGCTGTGGGGCGCATCATATACGTTCATCAAGCTCGGCGTTGCGACCATTCCGCCGATCACCCTAATCGCGGCGCGCACCTTGATTGCGGGATTGTTACTGCTGGCGATCATGCGGGCGCGCGGGCTGCGGATGCCGGGAGGTGCCGCGACCTGGCGGCGCTTCCTGTTTCAGGCCAGCCTCAACAGCGTAATCCCCTGGACGCTGATCGCCTGGGGCGAGCGTTCGCTCGACGCGGGCCTCGCGACCATTCTCAATTCCACGTCGCCGATCTTCACGTTCTTCCTGACGCTCGCAATCACGGGCCATGAGACGCCGACCGCGCGGAAACTGTTCGGCGTCCTCGCCGGGATGGCCGGCATCTGCCTGATCGTCGGCGCGCAGGCGCTGGGTGGATTGGGCGAGCAGCTTGCGGCTGAGATTGCCACCGTGGTTGCAACCATTTGCTACGCGGGCGCCGCCATCTTCAGCCGCGGTTTCAAGGGCCTCGATCCGATGGCGCCGGCAGCGGGCTCGCTGCTCTGTGGCGCGGCGATCCTGATTCCGGCAAGCCTTGTGGCGGACCGGCCGTGGACGCTTGCGCCGTCAATGAGTTCGACGCTGGCGCTGCTCGGTCTCGCCGCGTTTTCGACCGCGTTTGCCTTCGTGATCTATTTCCGGCTGATCCAGACGCTGGGTTCGGTCGGCACCACGGCGCAAGCCTATCTGCGGGTGCCGATCGGCGTCGCGCTCGGGGTGGTGTTTCTCGGCGAAACCCTGACGTCGACGGCATGGATCGGCCTCGGCTGTGTTGTGATTGGCGCAGCCGCGATGACGATACCGGCGCGGAAGGTTGCAGCAATCGGCGTATCGTCCTGAAGTTGATATCGCGGTCGCTTTCGACCGGCACAGGCAACGAAGCAATCCAGCCCTGCATGGCCGGGATCGCCGGCGGCCTTGCCGCCCCCCGGGATTATCGGCATCCTGCGTTCAAATCCGGACGCTTCCAAGAGCGCCGCAGAAACGATCAGGGCGGGGGAACGCATCATGAAGGTCTGGCGTATCGGCACGGTCATAGTCGCTGGGCTGGCGTTTCTTGCCGTATCAGGCGCATCATTTGCGCAGGAGAGCTTTCCCAACCACCCCGTACGCATCGTCATTCCCTATGCGGCCGGAAGCGTCGCCGATGTGTTCGCGCGCATCGTCTCCCAGAACATGGCCGCGCAGTGGAACGGGTCGATCGTCAATGAAATCAAGTCCGGCGCCAACGGCTCGATCGCCGCCGAGGAAGTCGCGCGCGCTGCGCCGGACGGATATACGTGGCTGCTGGTGACGGCATACTTCACCACCAGTCCGTCGCTGTACAACACCCTGCGCTGGGATCCGCAGCGCGATTTCATTCCGATCGGGCAGATCTGCCGGGCGCCGAATTTCTTCGTCGTTCCCTCCAGCCTGCCGGTGAAGAACGTCGCCGAATATGTGGCGCTGGCGAAGGCAAAACCGGGCACGCTGAATTACAGCCATCCCGGCAAGGGCTCGACGGGGCATCTCGGCTTCGAGCTGTTCAAGCGGCTGGCCGGGATCGACGTCACCGGCGTCGGCTATCGCGGCTATCCGCAGATGCTCCCGGATATCGCCTCGGGCCTGATCAACTCGACCTTCCTGTCGGCCAACCAGGCGCTGGGGCAGGTGCAGACCGGCGCCATCCGGATCATCGGGGCGATCAGTGACGGCCGTTCGAAATATTTCCCTGACGTGCCGACTCTTGCCGAGCAGGGCTATGCCGAGGCGCAGGTGACGCCCTGGTTCGGCATCGTCGTGCCGGCGGGCACGCCCGAGCCGATCGTCGAGCGCATCAGCAAGGCGCTGGAAGCCGCGCTCGCCACGCCGGACGTGCGCGAGAAGCTCGACATCGCCGGTTGCGAGCCGAAGAGCGCGCCGCGGGCACAATTCGCCGACATCATCAAGTCGGACATCGCGCTGTGGGCGAAGGTCGTCAAGGACGCCGGTATTACGGCGGATTGAGTTCAAAACTGGCAGCCTGCCGGTCCGCCACCGGTCATTGACCGTGCCCGGACGCCGTATGGTCGTCGCACAGGCACCATCCGGCCCTTGTTGCCGGTGTTGTGCGGTTGCTGGCAGGTTCCCCTTGGGGCAGATTCCAGCGTATAGAAGTCGACTGCTCGGAGCCGGTCCCGATACCCATGCCTTTTGCCGCAATCGTCCGACGGATACGGTCGTTCTCGCTTTCGATCGGTCAATTGACCTTCGCCAGTTTCATGCTGCTGCTGGCGATGATCGTGATGACCAGCGTCGCCAGCGTCGTCTCTATCCGCCACATCGATGCGACGTTTGCCGAGTTGCAGCGCCTGCAGAGCCTTGGCGATGTGGCGGAGGACATCGACCGGCGCATGAACGAGCTGCGGCTCGCGGCCCGCGATTTCGTCACTGATCCGGGCGCCCGACCTGATCGGGTCGGCGAGGCCGCCTCGGCATTGAGCGCGCTTCTGAAGAAGACGCGGTTGGGGCTCGCGCCCGAACAGCAGGACATGATCGACGGCGTTACGCAGCGGCTTGCGAACTACAGCGACGGAATCGAGCGCGTCACCGCATTGATCGCGCACCGCGCCGAACTGGTCGCAGCATTGCCGCCAGTGCGCGAGCGGTTCGAATCGGCGATCGCCGAAGTCCCCGACCGAGCGACCGCCAGGAGCCTGTTCCGGGCACAAAATCAGATCGCCGCGGCCTTGCTGGCGCGCGACCCCGCGGGGGCGGAGCAGTTGGCGCAAAGCATGCGGGCGCTGCCGATCGATGATCAGGCGCTTCGTTCCGCAGCCGACGCCTACGCCGGCGCGATTATTTCGATCTCGGGAACGGAAGCTGAGATTGCCAAGCTCGACAAGGAAGTGCTTGGGACCGAAGGTCGCCAGATCGGCCGCGTGACCGATTTGTTGCGAGACCTGAGTGCAAGCAGGGGCCGCGTGCTGGCCCACGATTTTGCCAGAACGCTTGCGCACGATAAATGGCAAAGCATCATCCTCGGCATTGCGGGTGTTTTGATCGGGCTTGCCGCGGCGCTGTTCGTAACGCGCCAGACCGTGCGTCCGCTCAAGGCCATTGCCGGGGCAATCCGCTCGCTTGCCGGGGGCGAGAAACATACCTCGATCCCCGCCACGGATGTGAATAACGAGATCGGCGATATCGCCCGCGCCGCCGAAGTGTTTCGCCGCACACTTGTCGATGCCGACGCCGCGCGCGAAGCGGCGGTTCATGCTCTGGCCGAGCAGCGGCTGGCCGAGGAAAGCTATCGCAAGTTGTTCGAAGGCTCGGTCGACGGGATTTATGTGACGACACCGGCCGGCGCGCTTCTCAACGCCAATCCGGCGCTGGCGCGGATGATGGGATACGACACGCCGGAGGACCTGATCCGCGGTGTCAGCGATATCGCGCATACGATCTACGTTCATCCGGCGGCGCGCGCAGAATACCAGTCGCTGATGCAGCACTACGGCATGGTGCGCGAATTCGAATATCAGGTACGCGCGCGCGACGGCGCGGTGCTCTGGCTCTCCGACAGCGCCACGGCCGTGCGCGACGAAGCCGGTGAAGTCATCCGCTATGAAGGGACGGTGCGCGACATCACGGATCAGAAGCGCGCCGAAGACGCGATCGCAGAGGGCCGGCGGCGGCTGCAACAGGTGATCGACACCGTGCCCGCGGTCATCAACGTCAAGGACAAGCAGCTGCGCTATATCTTGATGAACCGCTACATGGCCGGCATTTTCGGAGTCGAGCCCGCTGATGCGATCGGCCGCACCACGACCGACCTGATGTCGCGCTACGGTGCGCAAAAGACCGACGAGAACGACAGGCGGGTGCTGGCGGCGGGCAGGGAGCTCGGATTCTACGAAGAGGAATATCTGGATTCCTCCGGCAATTTGCGGCAGTGGCTGGTGAACAAGCTTCCGCTTCTCGATGCGGACGGCGAGATCGAGAACATCGTCACCGTTGCGCTCGACATCGGCGAGCGCAAGCGGGGCGAACTGGAGATGCGCAAGGCCAAGGACGCCGCCGAAGCGGCGTTGCGCAATTTGCGGGAGACCCAGAATTCACTGATCGAGGCGGAAAAGCTCGCCGCGCTCGGGCGGCTGGTTGCGGGCGTCGCCCACGAAGTCAACAACCCGGTCGGCATCAGCCTTACGGTTGCCTCCTCGCTGGAGCGCAAGACCGCCTTGTTCGCCGCCGAAGTGGCGCGCGGCGATCTCAGGCGATCCAGTTTGAATGAATTTCTTGAAGCCAGCCGGGATGCGTCCTCGCAGCTGGTGTCCAATCTCAATCGCGCGGCCGAACTGATCACCTCGTTCAAGCAGGTCGCGGCCGACCGCAATTATTCGGATCAGCGGACCTTCGACCTCGGCGACCTGACCGAGCAGGTCGTGATGAGCCTGCGGCCGGGGTTGCGAAAGCACAATCTGACGCTCACCGTCGACTGCCAGCCCAATCTCACCATGAACAGCTATCCCGGGCCCTACGGACAGGTGCTCACCAATCTGTTCCTCAATTCGGTGGCGCACGCCTTCCCGGATGGCAAGCGAGGCGCGGTCGATATCCAGGTGCGGGAGTCTGGCAAGGATAATGTCGAAATCATCTTTTCCGACAATGGTTGCGGCATGTCGCTCGACGTCCGGCGCCGTGCGTTCGATCCGTTCTTCACGACCCGCCGCGATCAGGGCGGCACCGGCCTCGGCCTGCACATCGTCTACAGTATCGTGACCAACCGTCTGGGCGGCCGGCTCGACCTCGACTCCGAGCCCGGCGGCGGCACGCGAATCCAGATCATCCTTCCGCGGGTCGCGCCGCTGGAGCAGGCGGCGGAGTAGCAGATTCTTCGGCTTGCCTAGTCGATCTCGGCCAGTTTGCGTAGGGTCGCCTTGAAGATCTGGCTGGCCTTGCCCACCAGCGCCGTCCCACTCATGACGGCCGCCGTATCGGTGAACGTGCCGGAGACGCCGATGCCGACCGGGCTCGGGCCGCCGAACAGCGGATTGGCATCGGGGCTGCTGGTGTGGCGCTGGACCAGAACCTCGCCCTTGAAGGTATCGCCCTTGGTCGTATAGCTGCCGGTGTAAAACAGATAGGCATCGCCGCCGAGGATCTTGCCATCCCGGAACATGATCACGCCGCTGCCCTTGCCTGTTCGCCCATCCTGCAGGCTGACATGGATCGAATACAGACCATTTTTCATGATGTCGCCGGTTACGACATCCGTCACAGCGGAGTCGGTAGTTTGTTATGCCAAAGCGCGGCCCGCAGCGTCAACGCGGCAGACCGCGGATAACGTACGGACTGCGGACTGATCCAACCACACTACATGACACGAAGATGACAGGGGTATAGGCGGCCGGAAAGTTGGCCCGCGAAATGCATGACGATCGCTGCCGGTAGATATCTCAAGACGTCTCCTGTGATGTGCTGGGCCGTGGGACGGACCGAGGCGATCGTCAAAACCGATATCGCGAGGTAATCCCACCATCGCCGCGCCGCGACGCGGATAAGGAACACCGCCACGGCAATCTGCGCGACGACGATGATGGCGACCGCGGGCCAGCCGTTCATCGGCTAAACCGCAGCCGGATCGCGTGCGCGCAGGCTTGCTCACGCATATTTCTTGTCGCGCTCCAGGAGCTCGACCGAGATGCCCTGCGGCCCGCGGATGAAGCAGATGCGAACGCCCGGCCGAATCGTCGTCGGCTCTTTCGTGAACTCGACACCCTTGGCCTTGAGCTCGGCGGCCACCGTATCGATTTCCTTGACCGACAGCCCGAAATGATCGAGCCCCTGGTAGGGCGTCACCGGCGGGGTGTTGACGCCGTCGCCCGCCGTGACGGGCGCGATGAACACATTGGCGCCGCCTAGCTTGACGTCGATCCGCCCGGGGCCGCGGATGATCACGCCGCCAAGAATATCTTCAAGCCAGGCCGCGGTCGCCTCCGGATCTGGACTGCGCAAATGGACATGATCCCAAGTGACGATCGGCATCGTTGCTCTCCCCTCGTCTCGCCCGCCGCGACGCCATGCATTGGCCGCGGCATGCAGCGGCGCGATCAATTTTAGCGGCCGTATTCCGGCATGGCCATCCCCTCGACCCCCTGACCTCACCCGGACTGCCGTCGCGTTCCAATATTGTTAAATTTGGATGCAACCAATCGCGGTTTCATCGATTGATTAAAAAGCGGCGGAACCGCGCAATCGGCAGTCGTGTCAGGAGCCGTGCGGTGTAATGCCCGCGCGGCTTTTTGCTGTGCGGTGCAGCAGGAATATCCGATTCGCCGCCTATCGATGGCATGGCTATGGACATTGGGCTGTATCGCGTCGAATTGACCAAGCTCGCCGGGCTCGGCGGCAGCTTTCCGGCAGAGAGCACCGCGATCAAATATTTCAGATCAGGATTCGTCTGGCTGCCAGCCCGCCCTGATTGCCGGATTCGGCGCGTGGATGCTGCTGTCCGGCTATGACGGCAACACGGCAGCGCCACTGCCCGCCGCGGACGCCGCGCAGGACGCGTTTTCACTCAATCCGGCGGCCACGCCTTTGGAAGCAATTGCGCCTTTGGAAGCGGCGCCCCTCGACGGGCTCAAGATTTCGTCGCAGTCCTGGCGCAGGGGCGGGCTGGGGTCGAACGCCCTGGTCACATTCACGCTCCGCAATGGCAATGATTACGCGGTCAAGGACATCGAGATCTCCTGTGCCTTTACCCGCAGGGACGGAAGCCACCTGACCGACCGCACGCGTACCATTCATGACACCGTCAATACGAAGAGCCGCAAAACCTTTACGCGCATGCACGTGGGCTTTGTCAATATCAACGCCAACCAGGCGAAATGCTCGCTGGTCGCAGCCAGCCACATCTAGCGCCGCGTACTTGTGGAGTAGCGATAACGAAGCGGTAACTTCGTCGTTACGTCGGCACGGCAGGACCAGGAACCAATCGCGCCATCACCAGTTAGTCGATTGATCCGTGCAGACCGCGCGGATGGAGCGACGCTGAAAATGCCCCTGGCGCGATATTTCTTCTTTGTCGGCGGAGTTTTGCTCGCGCTGCTGTTTGTTTCGGATGCTTATCTGCCGAAGTTGCCGGTTGCGGACAGGACGGTTGCCGATTTGCCCGTCATACGGATCCATTCCGATCGGAAATGGCCGGCGCGCGTCGTTTTCGATACCAGCCTCCCGACAATCGTTCCAGGACAATCTGCGATGACGGAGGCCAGCGTCCCGACCCCGGCAACGGTCGCCGACGTCTCGGCAATGGCGCGCGTGCGGGACGCATTTGCGCAGTCACAACCATCTGAACAACTATCCGAGCCAAAGCAGTTACAACAATCCGATCTCAAAAAACCTGAACCGAAGCTGCAGCCGAAACGCAAAATTGCAAAAAGACGCGCTGCCCCGCCGATGGTTCTGGTGGCGCAACAACCGCAATTTGGGTTTTTCGCCAACAGCACGTGGTGAGCCGGTTCATCGCGCATGACGAGGCGGCGCGCGCTATCCGGAAAGTTGCCTAACCGACAAGTCCGGCAATGCTGGCATTGGCGTCAGCTGCTCCTTGGGCCCAGACATCGTTCGGCAAGGAAACACGGCCGATTTCACTTCTTTCCGAAAGATCGACGCCGCCCGCAAGCTGCGCCCCGTACCAGTCGATCCAAACGGCCCAGTGTTCATCGCTGCGTCCGAGCAGACGCGCGGAGAGATTTCTCCAATCATCCCCGACATATTGGGGAAGAGGCGTCAGCCACAGCGGCTGCATGAGAAGCGATCGCGTGTCGCCGCCATTTTCCAATCGCCGGACATCTTCCCAAGCGGCGTCCCAAATGACGCGCTCCGCCTCGCAAAGCTCCCGGTTCCTAATCCAGTGCGGGTCCCGCGACGCATGAAACTGCTCCGACGCCTGCGGATCGTAGGCGGTCATAAAACCAGCGGACGCAAGCGCTGTCGCCAGGCCGGCGCATCGCGCCGCAACTTCACGATGCAGGCTTTCATTGATGGAGCTTTGGGGCGGACGATGGCTGAAAACCGAAATCGCGGCCATCATCGCGTCATGGGTCGCGGCGGGAGCATAGCTGGCGGCGGTTCTACCTGCGTCCTCCGCGCCTCCCGCCATTCGGGCGTCATGTTTGATCTCATGAAAGCGGTCGCTCATTCCGAAGGCGGGGAATCGCGCGGCGACCCAGGCGGTCGCGGCGGAGCGGAATGTTCCCAGTACGATCGCGCTATTGGACATGCGGTTGGGCCCGACTGCGGCCCGCATTCTCTTGGGTAACGGCTTGTCCCAGGACAGGCGCTCCAGCAGCGGTATCGTGCGCAGCGCCGATCGCGCCGCAATCGCCAGCGAAGCGGCCTTGGTGTCATCGCCAATGGAAAGAAGCCGATGGCTGAGTTCCTGGAGCGATCTCGAGCCGCCCTGAGCTTTCGGGTCGGGGGCGTCTGGCGGTGTCGTCATCGGGTTGTTCCGGACCGGACGGCCCGCAACGGGCAGATCAGAATACTCCAAGATCGGGGCAGATCAATTCCGAACACGATCGCGAGGCAATCGGTGACGGGCCGCCGGTTTGCGCCGACGGGTGCCCGACAGTTGTACAGCCGCCGCGATACTCGAACTGCCGAGCAATCGGATACACGGGTCAGACTTGCCTGAATTCAATCCACTCTTAATCGCCGGCGCTCAAAGCGGCTCGTCATCCACAGTCGAGGGCTGCTCCTGCAGTGAAACGAAGTCTCCCCCGCCAAAATCCTCTTCCGGGGGCGGGTAGGCGCGCTCATCATACAAGTGGTCGTGCACTTTCTTGACGCCCGGAACATTTTCTGCAGCGATGATCGCTGCCTGCCGGGCGGCATCATTCCTGATGACGCCGCTCAGGCTCACGATACCGTCACGCACGATGACGTTGAGCCGGCAGGGCCGCCAGGCAGCTTGGTCGATAGCTGCCACGACCCCGCTGCGAATATGGTCGTCGTCCACAGACGGGCTCGGAACATTGCGGGCAAGGTCGGCGACAGCCGGAAGAAAATCCGACTGGGTCACAATTCCGACAAGTCGGTTCCCACGTACAACGGGAAGACGCTTGACGTTATTGGATTCCATGATCTGCGCGATCTGCTCGAGCGGCGTATCCTCTGTGACGGTCAAAGGGTCGGGCGTCATGATCTCGCCGACCTTGCGGCCGTGCTCATGCACGAAGTCGGCCGCGATTTGGTCTGTGCCAACCAAAAACGTCAGCCACCGGCCGCGCTTTCGCTGTGTCCCGATCTCGGCACGGCGGATGAAGTCACCTTCCGAAATGATGCCGACCAGCTTGCCGGCTGCGTCGACCACGGGCAGCCCGCTAATGTGGTGCCGCAGCATCGTGTTGGCGGCTTCGACGATGGAAGTATCGGCGCCGACCGTAACCACCTGCTGGGTCATGATTTGGTGCGCAAGCATGGATGGTCTCTAAGATGTGGCGGAATCGTCTGCCCGCATTCGCGCGTTGATGCCGGCGGCAATTTGCATGGTGGCGCCGATCGCCCAGCCGAGACTGATCAGGAGAGCAGTACTTGGGCGCGCCGTCTCGTCCAGGACGATGCTGGAGACGGATACAACCGCTGCCACCGCAGCGAGGAACGTACCGGCGGCGCTGAGCAGCTCCACGGCATCCGCCCTGGAACCGAGTCCGCTCCGCAGAGGCAGGTGCATCCGGTGATCCGGAGGAGAAGGAGGCAAATCGATCCCGAGATAGAAGCCGGCAGCCCCGTAAATCATCATGGCCAGGACGGCGGCGGCTGAACCAATCAGGTTGATGTCAGCCCTTCCCACATGCGCGGCAACGAACAGCCCGCACGAGGCTCCAGTCAAGGCGAGACCGGTCCGTTCGAGAACGTGCGCCCACCGGCTGATGGTAGAGCGCGTATTCCATGGTTCGGGGCGCTTGATCATTTGATTTGGGTACCAAACAGAACCGGGAGACTCTTGACAAAGATCAAGTTGAGCAGAGCGACCTGCCGGGCAGGCAACGCGATGGCAAACCTTCTGCCTGGACGCTCGGCCTGGCGGCTTTGATGGCGCGCTCCGTCTGGGAGTACTCGTTGCCGGCGCTGACGCGGGCCAGGACCCCGAAGCCGGCCACTCCGATGCTCGCCACCAGCGCAACGACCACGATTTTCAGATGAGTCATGCGATCTGCGCTGTAAATCGAATAATTCATCAACGCCTCCCGGTGCTTCCAACGTGTTTGATCTAGAGGAGCCAATCTCTCGAATTATTTCTTCCGATTTTAGCCGCGCGAAATGGAGAACCTATGATCATGCATCCATGTTTCGCAGGCACTGGCGGTCGCGCAGGACGATCTGGCGCGCGCCAGAAAGCCCGAGCACGCCCTGACTGTGCAGTTGCGAGAGCGCTCGCGAGACGGTTTCGAGGGTCAACCCCAGATAATCGCCGATATCCCTGCGACACATCGGCAGCGCCATCATGTCAGTTACTGACAGGCGGCGATCCATCTCCAGAAGGAAACTGGCGACGCGTTCCATCGCGCTCTTGCGTCCGAGAAGCAGCATATGATCCTCCGCGTGCCGAAGCTCACCGGCGGTCATAGCCCAAAGGCTGCGAGCAACATGAACCGTGATGCCCGCCGCCTGCTCCAGGCTGCGCCGCTTCACCAGGCGAACCGTCGTGTCGACGATGGCCTCGGCGGTCAGGCGATGGACCGGTCCCGATTCCAATCCGAAGACGTCACCGGGAAGATAAAATGCGCCAATCTGACGTCGGCCGTCGGAAAGCAGCTTGTAGCTCCGAACCGAGCCGCGAATTACCTGATAGACATAGTCGGAAGATTCGTCCTCCCCATAGATTTCCTCGTCCTTTTTGTAGGAAAACTCCGTCGCCACGAGGCCCGCATGGCCGGCGATCAAACAGAACTGGTCGCCGCTGGGGTCGGCGGGCGGCCTGACTTTGTCACTGATGACGGAAGTGCTGATTGATTGGGTTTGCATGTGCCATCTCCTGCCGGGCTGATGGCTAATTTCCTATTTAAGATTACCGCGCTTGAATATTTCGCTTCTTATCTTAGGGAAGGCTCCTTACGTACTTAACCGGAGGCCCCGTTCTGCGAGAACGCCGAAATTCAGGAGAGAATTGCAAACTGATGAAGAATCTGCCCTTGGCGAAAGTCTATCAATTGCTGGAACCCGGCCCGGTGGTCCTGCTGACGACCGCCCGGAAGGGCCGCGCCAACGTCATGACGATGTCCTGGCATATGATGGTCGAGTTCGAGCCGCCGCTTGTTGCCTGTGTCGTCAGTAGCGCCGATTACAGCTTCGCGGCGCTGCAAGCAACGAAGGAGTGCGTCATCGCCGTTCCGGGGTTGCACCTTGCGCAGAAAGTCGTGGACGTCGGCAATTGCTCGGGCCGCGACGTTGCGAAGTTCGAAAAGTTCGGCCTGACACCGCTAAAGGCCGAGCGCGTGCGAGCGCCGTTGATCGCCGAATGCTTTGCCAATCTCGAATGCAGAGTGGTCGATCGCCGTCTGGTGAACAAGTACAATCTGTTTGTTCTCGAGGTGTTGAAGGCCTGGACCGACCCAAGGCAAAGGAATCCAAAAACCATCGACCATCACGGCTACGGCAAGTTCGTCGTGGATGGCGATGTGATCAAGCTTAAGTCGAGAATGCGATGATCGGCCGCCTAAACCGCGAACATCAATGCTTGTGCAGCAGCAGTCCCAACGCCAGGCCGACACCGAGTGCACCACCGAGGGCATAACGCGGATTTTGCCGGGCGAAGGTTTCAAGGTCAGCGATCGCTGTCTGGGCCTCGTGTTTGGCATGTTGCGCGAGTTGGCTGGCGGCCTCCTTGCATGCCGCACAGTCGCATGCTCCATTTGCCTTCCCGATCGAGGGTTTGCCCAGCTCTGCAATCGTCTGCTTGATGGCACTGACCTCCTCCTGCAGATGGCGAAGCTGCGCCGCCGCTTCGTCTCCGGCGCCGGCCGCCATGCCTGGGGGGACCGCGTGCCTTGCTGCGCCCATGGTAGGATCTCCTTTGAGAGAGTAACGCAATGGAAGTAAGGCATGCCGAACCGGCGCGAGACTTGCGTTGAGTCAATGGTGCTGAGATCAGCCGGAGGTCGCCAACTGACGTGGATATTGGCGCGTTGCCTATCGGCTTTGAATCCGGCGGGATCGGGCGTCAGCGCCTGACGCCGACAACGGTTTTGCCGAGCAAGACCACGCCAAGCAGGATGATCAGTATCGGCGCCAGCGGCCAAGGTAGATCAAGAAGGATCCACAGGCCGCCAGCGAGAAACACCGTCCCGCAGGCAATCCAGAAGCCACTGAGCTTCAGGTCCATCTGCCAGCGGGCAAACTCTGCCGTCAGGATGAGGGCGCCGACGCCCAGGAGAAACCACCCCCAGGGCACGTCCGCTAGCATGGCGATACCAACCCAGATGAAGAAGACGGCCCACGCAACCGAGTCGAGCTGCCGGGCATGGTCGCTCGTTTCGGTGGATGATCTCGGGCCGAAGGCTGGTTGTGTGCTGGTCATCGCCCTCTCGCTCCTGCCTTTCCAAGAAGCACGCAATCGCAGTTCGTGCATTGACCTGCATCAAGACCGGACCTAGCCATCGCAGTCGCCACGCACCAAATTCACGGTCGTGGATGGCGATGTGATCAAGCTTAGGTGGAGGATGCGGTGATCGGCCGCCTCTTGATCGGTGCTGGCGCGCTCGGAGAGATTCGAACTCCCGACCCTCGGATTCGAAGTCTTTTATGCGATGAATGATATCAAGTAGTTAGCCGTGCCGTGTTGCATTGGTGTTGCGAACACCAATTTGGGCTATCGAGAGCGCCCCCGCTTAAGTGTTCGGACGAAGGAATTGAGACGTTCGTACTTATCGGCATAGCCGGATGCACCAGGCTTAAATTGCCATTTCTCGCCATCCCAAAACGCGTCGTCGTTGGAGGGCTTCGCCGGGTTATGGACTACTTCGCAGTCGCCGCTCGGGTCTCCGGGCGGATAGACCCGAGAAACTACGCAGTCGGCGCGTCCGATTATGATCCATTCGTCCGGGCGAATTGGTGGGCGATCGGCCATTCCTGCTATCCTTCTGCGAAGCCAAAACCTGAAAGCTAACGCGTTCCTATAAGCGCCGCAGCCCTATTTTCCAAGTAACCGGACCTGAATGTCCTCAGCCGCGAGCTGGTCGCCTTCGGCATCTGTAAAAAGGTGGCCGTAGGTGTCGAAGGTCATTTGGATTGTGCTGTGTCCCATGAGCTTTTGAATGCGCTTAGGGTTCATGCCGTTCTCGATCCACAGGGAGGCGCAGGCGTGCCTTAGCGCGTGCATCCCGTAGTTGGCCTCGCCGTTCGCGTCCACCACGCCAGCAGCCACCTGTATGGGCGCAAAGCCCCTCTGGACAAGATTCGAAAGGGCTTCGATCTTGCCGCTGCCGTTGGGGAAGACGAGCCCAAGGTCACCTTTCGGGCAAAGCAGCTTCCACTCACGCAGCGCATTGAGGACCATCGCCGACAGTGGAATAGACCGGTAGGCCGATTTGGACTTGAGCCGGCCGATCTTATGGAAGACGTCAGCGCGTTGTGCCACGTTGATCTGGCGTCCGTCGAAATCTATGTCGGTCCAACGCAGGCCGCGAAGCTCGCTGGCTCGCAACCCGCAAAAGATGGCCACCAGCAGGAGAGGGCGCCACCGGCCGGTTGCTCCGGCGATAACTGCCTGCAATTCGCCTTTGGTGGGCACTACAGGGCGCGGATCTTCCCGGCCAGGTAAATGCAATTCAATTCCTGCCGTAGGATCGACAGATGATAGCCCGCGGCGCCGCGCCTCTCTGAAGATTGCCCCGAGCGAACGCACTACGCGCCGCACCATCTCCGATGATCTACCTTCCTCTCGGAGGCGGTCGGCGAAAGCATTGACCGAGGGGGCCGTTAGTTCGGAGAGCTTCTTAATGCCGATGAACGGATAAATATGCAGATTCGCGTGCTCTTCAT
>Ga0097691_1001567_pt1 | contig 16569 bp, 13 predicted proteins | sample NGESurdeep072012_8_FD_72858 | JGI IMG/M metagenome (GOLD analysis project Ga0097691, IMG submission 72858) | Arctic peat soil microbial communities from Barrow, Alaska - NGEE Surface sample 210-1 deep-072012 | ecosystem: Environmental > Terrestrial > Soil > Wetlands > Peat ... | reverse complement strand
TGTTCAACGTTGTGAACGGCGTCTACAAGGCGGACAAAGGAACCATAAAGTTTGCCGGTGAAGACATCACCAATCGTGCTCCCAACGAAGTGGTCCACCTTGGATTGGCGCGCACGCACCAGATTGTGAAGCCGCTACAGGACATGACGGTGTTGGAAAATGTGACCGTCGGCGCCTGCTTCGGCCGCGAATACCTGGCCCTGCAGCCGGCGCGGAAAGTAGCCCTGGAGGTGCTCGAACGCGTCGGACTGGCAAAGAGCGCCGAGATGTCGGCGCGTTCCCTGACCATAGCCGGCAAGAAGCGTTTGGAGGTTGCCCGCGCACTGGCCGCACGTCCTAAGCTGCTTCTGCTGGACGAAGTGCTGGCCGGATTGAATCCCACCGAAATCACGTACATGATCGGAATTGTGCGAGACATCCGCGACAGCGGGATCTCGGTGTTCATGATCGAGCATGTCATGCAGGCCATCATGAGTCTTTCTGACCGCATTGTGGTGTTGAGCTTCGGCCAGAAACTTGCCGAAGGGCAGCCCGAGGATGTCGCGCGCGATCCCCAGGTGATTGAAGCTTACCTGGGCGACCCCGACATCGCAGAAAAACTCAAGGAGAACAACTGATGGCCGCCGTCCTGCAGGTCGAAAAACTCGAGTCTGGCTACGGCGAGGTGCAGGTGCTATGGGGCATATCGCTCGAGGTGCAGGCTGGCAAGATGACCACGGTCATAGGCGCAAATGGCGCGGGCAAGACAACCACACTGCGCACCATCATGGGCAGCGTGCCTTGCTGGGGCGGCCGCGTCCTGATGAACGGAGAAGATGTGACCAGGATGTCGCCGCACGCGAAAGCCAACCGCGGCCTGGTTTTGGTGCCCGAAGGCCGGCAGCTTTTCCCCGATATGTCGGTGGAAGAGAACCTGGAGATGGGCGCGTATTCGCATCGCGCACGCAAGCGGCAGAAGGACAACCTGGAACGTGTGTACGATACTTTTCCGCGCTTGAAGGAGCGTCGCAAGCAGAGGTCGTCCACCCTCTCCGGCGGCGAACAGCAGATGCTGGCGATGGGCCGCGGGTTGATGCAGGAGCCGGTCGTTCTCATGATCGACGAGCTCTCGCTGGGTCTGGCCCCGGTGGTGATCGAAGCCGTCTACCGCGGGCTCCGGGAGATCAATCAGGCCGGGACCGCGCTACTGGTGGTGGAGCAGCAAGTGGACAGGGCCCTCGACCTCGCCACCGACGCCGTGATCCTCGAGCACGGGACTGTCGCATTCGCCGGCCCCGCCCACCTGGCCCTCGCCGCCATGGAAGAAGTTCTGGCCAGCCGAGGGGGTCGACCGCCGGGTTGACCGGTACCTCAAGTGGCCCTTACCGCAGGAGTGGCCCTTACCGCAGGAACAACCGTTTTCGATCGAACTCCCGCAGCGCCCGCACCTCGCCCGGGTCGACCGGGTCGAGTTCGTGGACGGTTCGGGCCACCGCCGGCTCCCAACCGCACGAGGCCACCAACGCCTGGACCCGACGGTCGACCGGCTCGGCTCCGGCCGGGACCGCCGCCACCCGGAGCTCGCCGTCGAGTCGCCGGAGCACGCCCCGGTCGGTGACCACACTCACCACCCGGTGCCCAGGAGCGGTGATGTAACCGACGGCATCAGGCAGCCGTTCGGGACGAGCCAGGGTGACGACCACGCAGGCCGCCGCCCGAGTGGCCACGTCGTTGGCCCCGCCGGAGCCGACCAGAAACCGCCCGTCCGCTAACTGGGTCGAGTTCAAGTTGCCGTTTCGATCGACTTCGGCGGCTCCGAGGCAGCCCACGGTTGTAGTCCCCGGTCCCCCCACCACCATGCCGAGAACCGTCGAGGCATCGGAAAGGAGCGAGGTGCCCGGGAACACCCGCTGGTTGAAGATATAGGGGTCGGCCGGAGTCGGGGTGTAATGCCACAGACCGAGCTCGGCGGTCAGCCCCCCTGTCCAACCGGCCGCCCGCATCCTGCCCACTGCCACCCATGCCGCCAGATTGGCGGCCCCGGCCCCGGCCAGCACCGCGTCAGCCTGGTGACCGGCTACCACTGTCTCCACCTCCCTCGCCCCGAGGCTGGCGGCAACTTCCCAGTCACTCACCGGCTCTCCCTCGGGGAGCGGGTAAGCGATGGCGTCCTCGGTCCACGAAGACGGATCGGCACGCCGTCTCAGCTCGTCGAGACGATGGTTGCCGAGCCGGTCGAGGTAGGCCCGGTGGTCAGGAGGGTCGAGCAGGGCGGTACGGGCCCAGGCGTCGAAGTCACCCCGGGCGGCTTCGGCCGCCTCCACCCAGAAGGGGATGTCCTCCCCGTATCCCTGCACTGGCAGGCCCGGCGCGTACAAGCCACCGGGATGGGCGCCGAACGGCGCTTCCACCACGGCGAGCACCCGGTGGGCAGGTACCCGCACCCGGTGCCCGAGCCCGGGAAGCTCGTCGACTACCCGTTCCACGGTGGCCACCACGCCCCTGCGGGCGGCCCAGGCTCCCCACACCCCCTCCAGCAGTGGCTCCGAAAACGCCAAGTTCCCCTGGGCGTCAGCCACGGCGGCGTGACACAGGGCAACATCGGGCGCCAGCGGCGCCAGCAGCCCGATCGGGCCATATGGGGAGTCGACTGTAGAGAAGGCATCGTTGACGGCCATGTCCGACCCGGACAGGGAACCGGTGACCATGGCCGGCAGCCCGCGGGCCGCGGCCTCCAACCGCTGGGCGAGGGTCAGGATGGACCAGTGCTCCACCGCCACTTCCCCGGACTGGTAGGCCTGGCGGAAGATGGGGTTCGGCGCGTACGTCGGAAAACTGTTCCCCGAATAGGCGGTCACCACCCGACGTACCAGCCCGCCCCGGAAGAAGAGGGCGCCGAGGGCGCCGAGGCTGGTCATCACCAGGGTCAATTCCGGGTCGGTGCCCCAAAATTGGCGGGCCACCTCCCGGGCGGCGGCCGTCCAGCGGCTATGGCCCAGCATCACGTGCACCGAGTCACCGGGGTGGACATGACGTTCGACCGCCTCGGCCAGGCTGATCCCGACCTCGGTCACGGCCCCAACCACGGTGTCGCCTGTGACTCGGGGCGGTCTACCCCGCGACAGAACCGACCGACACTGACCACTTCGTCAGGTTAGCCACCGGTCCGAGTGCGATGTCGATCCTGTGACCACCAACGCCGGCAAGGGCATTGGTCGCCCCCCGCAGCCGGTCGGACGGCCGGAGCGGGCACAGGCTGATCCCGTCGGTCGTACTCCCGAGCCGCCGGTGCCGTTCAGCCGTCGAACAGGACATCGACAGATGCCCCGATGGCCTCGAGGTCGACACTCTCGTTATCCTCACGGTACCGAAGTCCCTGCACGTTGAAGAGATGGAGCCGCCAGCGTGCACCCGGGCCAGATGGCGTGCACCCGGGGAGGCAGGGGACGGGCGCCGCACTCGCCCAGGGTGGCGGACCCCAAACGGGCCAGGACCTCTTCCATCTCGTCACGTTTCGCGGCCCGCTCCGGGCCCGACCTTCTGGGTCCGGCCGGGGTCATCCCTTGTAGGTGCGCATGAACCCATAGACGCCGGCGAAGTTGGCGTTCACGTCGTCGGGCAGCGGATGGGGAGCGCCGATCAGTCGGGCACCCCACAGGATGTGGGCGCTGCGCTCAACCAGGGCGGTGATATGGAGCACCTTGTCCGGGGTGGGACCGACCGCCACCATCCCATGATTGGCAATCAGCGCCGCGCCACGATCCTTCAGCGCCGCCACCGCCTGGCTCCCCAGCTCGGGAGTGCCGCTGGCGGCGTACTCGGTCACCCGCACTTCCCCGCCGACAAAAATGGAGAACTCGTCGATGCACGACGGTATCGGTTCGTGGGTGACGGCGAACATGGTGGCGTGGACCGGATGGGAATGGATCACCGAGCCGATGTCGTCATAAGCCGCATAACACGCCAGATGCAGCGCCAACTCCGAAGATGGTGAACGGGTCCCGGCAATGACCTTCCCAGCAGGGTCGACGGTCACCAGGTCTTCGAGTTTCATGGCCGCATAGTCGATCGAAGACGGCGTGATGCAGAGGTTGCCGTCCTCGGTGCGGGCGGAGATGTTGCCAGCCGTGCCTTCCACCAGGCCACGCGCCAGCATGTCCTTCGCCGCGGCCAGCACCGCGTTGGCGGCGTCCTCCACAAATGCAGCCATTCCCCTACCTCCTCGGCGGTCGTCGACATCCGTCGTTCCCCGCACCGCACGTAACGGCCGATGGTATCCCGTAGCGCAGCAGGCTGTCCGACCCGTTGGTTCCCCAGGCATCAACCTGGCTAGTGTCAGGAAATGGGTCTGCTTGATGATCGGGTCGCTCTCGTCACCGGCGCGGGGAGGGGCATTGGCCGCGAGGTTGCCCTGTGCCTGGCCTCGCAGGGAGCCAAGGTGGTGGTCAACGACATCGGGGTCGGCCTCGACGGCAGGGGTGGAGGTGAAGACCCGGCCGCACAGGTCTGCAAAGAGATCGCGTCACTGGGAGGCGAGGCCGTCCCCAACCACGATTCGGTAAGTGACTTCGAAGCCGCCGGCCGGATGATCGGCACCGCCATCGACGCCTTCGGGAAGATGGACATTCTGGTGAACAACGCCGGTATCGTCCGCGACCGCTCACTGCTGAAGATGACCGAGGACGACTACGACGCGGTCGTCGCCGTCCATCAGAAGGGGACGTTCAACGCCACGCGGCATGCCGCCCCTCACATGAAGGAGGCCGGGTACGGGCGCATCGTCAACATGACGTCGTCAGCCGGGCTTCGAGGGAACTTCGGGCAGACCAACTACGGAGCGGCCAAGGCGGCCATCATGGGCATGACCTTCGTGTGGGCTGTCGAACTGGGCAAGTACGGGATCACCGTCAACGCGGTGGCCCCGTCCGGCACCACCCGGATGACCGAAGGCCTCTACAAAGGAGCCGAGCCACCGGCCAACGAGGACCCTGCGCTCAACGCGCCGCTGGTGGCGTTTCTGGCCTCCGAGGCGGCTTCGTTCGTCAACGGGCAGGTCCTGGGACGCACCGGCTACGCCTACACCCTGTTCCAGACCCCACGTCAGATCGCCAGCATGTGGCGGGAGGGTGGGTGGACCCCTGAAGAGGTCGCCGACCACTTCCATGAGGTCCTCGGCCAGCACCTGCAGCCGGTGGGCATGCCCAGCCATCCTCTGTTGGGCAAACGCGACTGATCCGTCGGCGCATCCGGCGTCCCGCTCAGGTCACCGCCAACCGGGCCTGTAACTGCTGTTTCAGGACTTTTCCGGCGGAATTCCGGGGCAGTTCGTCGATGAACTCCCACCGCCTCGGCGCCTTGTAGGCGGCCAACGAAACGAGACAGTGCTGCCGGAGTGCCTCGGCATCGGTCTCCCACCCCGGCCGCAGCACCACCACGGCAGCCACATCCTCACCGAGGACATCGTGGGGCACCCCGATCACCGCAACCTCGGCTATCCCCGGGTGGGAGAGAATGACATCCTCCACGTCGATGGCGTACACGTTGCTTCCGCCCCGAATGATCACGTCCTTCGCCCGACCCCCGATGTAGAGGTAACCGTCCTCGTCGAGACGCCCGATGTCACCGGTGCGGAGCCAGCCATCGACCCAGGTCGCCGCGGTGGCTTCGGGGTCGCCGAAGTACTCCCGCTGGCGACCGGGAATCCGAAGCCGGACCTCACCATATTCACCGGTCGTGATCTCCCTCCCGTCGCCGTCGACACAGCGGACCTCGGCGGGAGGGAGCGGCTTGCCCACCGATCCCGGGCGACGCACCGCCTCGCCCTTGGGCATCAGGCAGTAGACCGACCCGGCCTCGGTCATGCCGTAGTTATTGGAGACCAGTGCATCGGGCATCCGCTTTTGCAGGCGATCGATGGCCGCCGGCGCCAAGGGTGCGCTGCCGACGGCACAGACCCGGACGGAGGAGAGGTCGGCCTCATCGAAGTGCGGGTGACCGAAGAGCAGTTGGACCATCGCCGGGACCAGGAACACCGCCAGAGGCGCTTCGGTTTCGACGAACCCGAGCCACTGCCCGGGGTCGAAGTGGGGTTGATACGCGCTGGTCATCCCCAACTTCATCGGGGTGTAGACGAAGCTCACCCCGGCGAAGGTGGCCAACGGGCTGGCGTGGAGCCACAGGTTCCCGCTCCACGAAGGCACAGAGTTGGGGACCGCCGAAGCATTGGCGTGCCGCACGGCCACACCCTTGGGGTGTCCGGTGGTGCCCGAGGTGAACAGGATGTCCGAGAGGTCGTCCTGGTCGACCGCGACCTGGTAACTGGTCCCGTCGTCGTCGAGCACGTCGACCCACCAACGACACCGCGGACCGGCTCCTTCGGGGTCCGGTGACCATGCCGCCGCCCGAGTCCCGGGGTCGATGGAGGCATCTACCACCAGGGCCAATGTGGCCGGAACGTCCGAATCACCGGTGCCGATCGACAGGGCGCCCTCGACCCGCTCGTCATCGGCAACCAGTGCCACCGCCCCGGCATGGGCGAGCATGCTGGCGACTTCGGGAAGCGCCAACCGGGGATCGAGCGGCACCACCGCAGCTCCGGCTTTATGGATGGCGGCGTAGGCGATGACCCAGCGAAGGGCATTGCCACCACTCAGCCAGATGGCGACCCGGTCGCCCCGGCCCACGCCTGCCGCACTCAACCCACGGGCGAGCCGGTTGGACTGGTGTTCCCACTGTCCGAAGGTGAGGTGGTCGGCTCCCATGACCCGATAGCCAATGGCGTCGGGGAAGAGGTCCGCCATGCTCGCCAGCTGGCCTACCTGCAATCCGGAGCGACCAGCCTTCGACCCACTCATGTGATGTCACCCTTCCTCTTCTGCACCCGGCGTGCCGGCCAGGCTCTGCGGTACCGTCGTCTTCGGACTACATCATGACTTCCCCGGCTCACGAGGGGAATCCCATCCAGACCCAAGGAGTCATCCGATGCGCGGTGATGCTGAATTCGGAGGCCGTATCGGACACGACTGGCGGGATTCAGAGCCATGGTGGCCACCCGTTCCCGAGCCTCCGGCCGGCGCTCCGAATGTCGTGCTCGTCGTACTGGATGACGTCGGGTTCGCCCAGCTCGGTTGTTACGGATCGGACATTGCCACCCCGGTGATGGACGCACTGGGGGCCAACGGGATCCGTCTGTCCAACTTCCACACCACCGCGCTGTGCTCCCCCACCCGAGCCTGCCTGTTGACCGGGCGTAACCACCACCGGAACGGCATGGGACGGGTGGCGGACCTGGCCATCGGCTACCCCGGCTACTGGGGTCGCCCTCCCAGGGAGAACGGCTTTCTGAGTGAGATTCTCCGGGCCAACGGCTATGCCGGCTACGCGGTGGGCAAATGGCACCTGACCCCCGAGGATGAGACCCATATGGCTGCGCCCCGCTCCACCTGGCCCCTGGGTCGAGGGTTCGATCGTTGGTACGGATTCCACGGTGGCGAGACACACCAGTTCGCCCCCGCCCTCTATCACGACAATCACTCCATCCGACCACCGGCGACGGTCGAGGACGGATACCACCTGAGCGAGGACCTGGCTGACCGGGCCATCGAGTTCGTCGCCGATCTGCGGGCAGTGGATGCCGACCAACGGTTCTTCCTCTACGTGGCCACCGGCGCCTGCCACTCCCCTCACCAGGCTCCGGCGGAATGGATCGGGCACTACGCCGGCGCGTTCAATGACGGTTGGGATGCGTGGCGTGAACGCACGCTGGCACGCCAACTGGCGCTAGGGATCGTGCCACCCGGCACCGTCCTCTCACCCCGGCCGCCCTGGGTGCCGGCATGGGAGACACTCGACGATCGCCAACGGGCGGTGGCCGCCCGATTCATGGAGTGCTTCGCCGGCTTCCTCTCCCATACCGACCATCAGCTGGGTCGGGTGATCGACTTTCTTCGCCAACTCGGCGAGCTCGACGACACGCTGATTCTGGTGGTGTCGGACAACGGCGCCAGCGCGGAGGGCGGTGCGGAGGGCTCCATCAACGATGTGCGACTCTCCAACCTCGACCCGGCCGGGATCGGTGAGATGTACGACCGCATCGATGAGATCGGTGGCCCGCTGGGCCACAACAACTATCCGTGGGGCTGGACCATGGCGGGCAACACCCCGTTCAAACGTTGGAAGCGCGAGGTGCACCAGGGAGGAGTCGCCGATCCGTGCATCGTCACTTGGCCGGCCCGGCTCGGTGCCAGTGCCGGACAGATCCGACCCCAGTTCGCCCACGCCATCGACGTTCTCCCGACGGTGCTCGAACTGGCCGGTATCGAGGCGCCGGCCGAGATCGAGTCAGTCCGCCAATCGCCTATCGACGGGGTGAGTTTCGAGTATCTGCTCGGGGTCGACGGTGCATCGGCTCCTGAACAACACGTCACCCAACACTTCGAGATGTTCGGTTCCCGCGCCATCTACCACCGCGGTTGGAAAGCTGTCACCTTTCATCCGGTGGGGCCTCTCTATGACGACGGACTGAACCCCAACGCTTCGTTCGAAGATGACGTGTGGGAGCTCTATCACGTAGCCGAGGACATCTCCGAGTCCCGAGACCTGGCGGCCGAATATCCCGATCGGGTGGCCGAACTTGTGACCTTGTGGTGGGACGAGGCGCGCCGGAATCAGGTGCTCCCCCTCGACAATCGGGTGCTGTGGGCACTCACCCACCCCAAGCCCGACCATCGCCGTCCCCGGACCCGTTTCCGGTACTTTCCCGATGTTTCTCCCGTGCCTGAGCAGGTCGCAGTCAACGTACGTAACCGGTCCCATCGCATCACCATAGAGGTGAGCGTCCCCGTCGGTGTGGTCCCCCGGGGCGTGCTACTCGCCCTCGGGTGTGCCCTGGGGGGATGGTCCTTCCACCTCCACGAAGGACGACTCCGCTACGTGCACAATCTGTACGGCAAAGAGCACCACGTCATCGAGGCAGCCGGTCCCCTCGGGTCGGGGGAGCACTCCGTCTCGTTCGAATTCGAAAAGGACGACGGGCTCGGAGGGCGGGTGGTTCTCACCTGCGACGGTGAGACAGTCGCTCAGGGTACGTTGCCACGCTTTACCCCTTCGGGTTTCAACGGCGTGGGGATCGGCCTTACCTGTGGGTATGAATGGGGGCCGGCGGTTGGGCGCGACTACCAGGCACCCTTCCGATTCAACGGGGTCATCAACATGGCAACCGTCGAAACCATCGGGCCGCAGGTCAGGGATCCATTGGCCGAGTTGGCCGCCATCCTCGCCGAACAGTGAGCGCAGATCAGCCCAGGGCTCGGCGGAGGAAGCCGAACATGCCGATGGCCGTCAGCACCAAGCACGCTCCGACCGCGGCCACAAAGCAGATCCAGGTCTGGATATGGGGGACATTGGGCACCAACATCCCGCGAAGCCCCTCACTCACGTAGGTCATCGGATTGAGCGCGCAAACCACCTGAAACCATCGGATGTGGCTGAGGGAGGGCCATGGGTACTGACTCGACCCGGTGAACAACAGTGGGGTGAGCACCAGAGCAAACGTCACGTTGATTCGGTTGGGGGCAACGAACGTGCCCAGCACGAGGCCCATGGCCGCACCCATGAGCGCGCCGATCAGGGTCATCACCACCACCCCGGCAGCGGCCCCGGCACTCCAGGGGATCGAACCCAGCAACCACACCCCGATGGGGAACATCACGCCCGCGGCAATGGTGGCCCGCATGGCCGCGATCACCACTTTCTCCAATGCCACCGCGCCGATGGGGAGCGGGGCCAGCAAGCGGTCCTCGATCTCGTTGCTATAGGAGAACTCGATGACCAGGGGCAGCGCGGTGCTTTGCAGACCGGTGAGCACCGCGGCCAGTGCCACCAAGCCCGGGAAGAGCACCTCGGCATATCCGGGCCGGGCGTACCCCAACTGGGTGAGCACCTTTCCGAACACGAACAGCAGAAACAGCGGTTGCAAGATCACCTGGGCCAGGAAGATGGGGAACTCGCGCCCGGTGACAAAGAGATCCCGGCGCAGAATGGCCAGCGCGGTCTGCCATGGGCCCCATGGCCGGACCCGTTCAGAGTGAAGGGCTGGGACGTCGAGATCGTCGACCGCCGTCATCGCAATGCCCTCCCGGTGAGATGAATGAAAACATCCTCGAGGGTCGGTTCCCCGAGGCGAACGTCGGTGAGCCGGCCGCCGGCATCATCGATGGCCTGGGCCACGACGGCCAGCAGCGGCGCGGTGTCGCCCTGCACGTAGACCCGCAAGCGCCAGGCACCCCCCGGATCGTCGAGCTGTTCGACCCGGTCGACGGCGGCCAGTCTCATCAGCGCCCCCTGGACGGCGGACCCATCAACTGCCCGTCCCGGCTCCACCGTGCAGTCCAGGGTCCGCTCCCCGGCCATGTCCCGGACCAGGGCGGCGGGGGCGTCGAGGGCGAGCAGCTTTCCATGGTCGATGATGGCCACCCGGTCGCTCAACGTGGTGGCCTCCTCCATGTCGTGGGTGGTGATCACCACAGTGGTCCCCTCCGACTTCAGCTGGGCGATCCGGTCCCACATGAAGAGGCGGGCGGCGGGATCCAGTCCCGTCGAGGGCTCGTCGAGGAATAACACCTTCGGGGCGTGCATGAGGGCTCGGGCGATCATCATGCGTTGAATCTGGCCCCCGGAGAAATCGTCCGGCCGCCCGTCGGACCTGTCGGCCAATCCGAACTGAGAAAGCAGCTCATCCGCCCGGGCTTTCCGCAAACCTCTGGGCACTCCGTGATAGCTGGCGTGAAAAAGCAGGTTCTGCCGCACCGACAATGAACGGTCGAGGTTGTTCTGTTGAGGCACCACCCCCAGTACACGGCGGGCACCCACCGGGTCGGCCACCACGTCGATACCCGCCACCCGGGCGTGACCGGCGGTCGGGCGAATCCTGGTGGTGAGGATCCCAATGGTGGTGGTCTTCCCGGCCCCGTTGGGACCGAGGAACCCGAACACCTCTCCGGGTCTCACCCTGAAACTGATTCCCGCCACCGAATCGACAGGCGCCTTGGAATACCGCTTGACCAGATCCGAAACCTCGACTGCCACCGCATTCTCGGAACCCATCACACTGTCTGTTCGGCTGACCTCACCGGGAAGCCGGATCCACCGGCAGGCCGATGGCGGAGATGAACTGTCGGCTGCGGCGTCGGTAGCCACCCTCACCCTCCGGCGTGGGCGCGGCAGGGGAAAAGAGCACGACCCCGCCGACCGGGGTCACCGCCATGGCCATCGTCACCGCCTCATCGAGATCACGGGCTGTCTCCACCGATAGGTTGCCGCCGGTGCCGGATGCCGCGTGCTCCAACGCCCCCAGCATCCGCTCGGGTCCCGGCGGCATTACCACCACGTTCGGGCGCGGATGGCGGTCCGCCAACAGGGCAGCCAACTGGCCCGGATCGATCCCCCGGTCGGCCCCGCCCAGAATGACCGTGAGGTCACGCCCGGGAAATGCCGCCACCGACGCACTGGTGGCGAACGGGTTGGAGGCAAGCGCATCGTCAACGAAGGTCAGGCCATTTCGCTCACCCACCGTTCGGCACCGCGACGGTAATCCGTCGTACCCGTCGACCGCTGCCGCCACCGCGTCAGCCGAGGGCGGCTCCCCTCGGAGCAGCAGTACCCCGGCGATGGCGCCACACAGGTTGTTCACGTTGTGCTCACCCGGCACCCGGAGCCGTGCCGCCTCCACCACCGGCTCCCCGTCGATGGAGACCGTCCCTGTCGATTCGACCCGGACCCGTCCGGATGGGCCGAAGAGGGTGCGGTGAGGATGGCCGGCGGTACGGCGTACGGCTTCGGCACTCCCGGCGTTGACCGCCAGCGACCCAGGTGGCCCGGCGGTGATGAGCCGAAGTTTGTCCCGGTAATAGGTCTCCTCTCCCCCGTGCCAGTCGAGGTGATCGGGGGCCAGGCTGGTGAGGACGCACACTCCCGGTGAGACCGAGACATCGGCTGCCTGGTACGACGAGACTTCCACCACGTAGGCGTCCACCGGAGCCCGGCCGTACAGGTCGGCCACCGGCTCGCCGATATTTCCGACCAGTGCCACGGTGAGGCCCAGGTGCTCGAGGATCAAAGTCGCCAACGAGGCGGTGGTGCTCTTCCCTTTGGTGCCGGTTACCGCCAACACCGGCGCGGCGTGGAAGTCCTCCAACCAGATGGCGGTGGCGGTGGTGACGGTGACGCCTTCAGATTCCGCCGCCACCAGCTCCGGCCGGTACCGGCTCACCCCCGGGGAGCGGACCACAACGTCCAAGGAGCTCCATGCCACCAGGTCGGGCGGCACCACCGGTATCCCGAGCGACAGTACTTCACTCACCCGGGCACTCGCACTCTCGGCGTGATCATCGATGAGGATGGGCGACACACCTCGTTCGACGAGCAGGCGGGCCACGGCCAATCCCTCTGTCCCCATGCCCCACACCGCCACCACCTTGCCGTCGCACAGGTCGTCGAGGGTCACGTGGCCCCGGTCATGAGTCGGTCCACCGCGGAGGCCACCCGTGGATCGGGGAATGCCGGGGACAGGTCGGGTGCCAGCAACTCTTCCACCGCCGCGTCCGACACCATGGCCCGGGCCCGGGCGCCGAGCACGGCCACCACCACCGTCTCGTTCCACTCGGGCAGGTCCGAGAGCATTCGCATGGCCGCCGCCGACTCGCGCCGCTCACCCACGCATTCGAACGGCTTGTCATCATCGCTCATCAGGGCGGCAAAGCCTTCGACCTGCTCGGGATCGTCGAACATGTCCCGCCCGATGATGGCGGTCAGCGCCTCGGGTGTCAGGAACGGTGCCAGCATCAACCCGACGAAACGGCACTTGGGGCAGTGACCGCACCAACGGTCACCGGCCTCCGCCTGCTGACGGAAGGCGGTATTGCAACTGCAGAAGGTGGCGTGGTAGCCGGTCAGGCGAGAAAAGGCCCGGGCAATCGCCAGTTCCGAGTACCGACGAAGCGCCGATCCATAGGTCAGGCCGGGATCCACCGAGTCCGAGATCAGCCGGCGGAAGAGGTTCTCGAAGTCGAGGCTCTTCGAGTACTGATGGTTCACCGGCACCCCATCGACCAATCTGGTCTCCTCGCTGGCTGACCGCTCGATGGCCATGGCAATGGAGTCGTAGCCGTAGACGAAGCTTCCCAGCACTGCGATGAGGGACACAATGGCGGTGATGGGGACGTGACCGTTGAGCGCACCGGCGCTCGTGAGCCGGGCAAGTTCCGGAGAAAGCTTCCGGCGGATCACGATCAGCTCGAGGCCGGTCTGGCCGGCCAACTCGATCACCAACGGGTGTGGGTTCACCGCCAACAGCTTCGGGCCCACCTGCCTGACCGCTTCGATCAGCACCATGGAGTCCTTGCCGCCGCCGATGGGCACCACCAGACCTCCCGGTCGCAAGGTCCGGAGCTGATCGGCACCGACCGGGAGGGTCGGGACAGCCCGAATCTCCACCGTCCGGGGGACCGGCAGCCGGTTTGTCACCGCGAACTCCCTCAGCCCGTCGTCGTAGAGCCGACGATGGAACTCCAGCTCGGACACGGAGAGACCGGTTCCTTCCACCACGACCACCGGGGGCGCCGCTGCCTTGTAGTAGCTGGTGCCCGCGGCGATGTGCAGGTGACGCAATGCCCCATCGAGACCACCGCCATCGACGGGGATGCCCGGTGGGGGCTCCGTTTCAAAGGTCACCGTCTCTTCGAACGAGTATCTATCGTCCAGCGCATAGCGGAGGTACGCGGTCCGTGAGGAGTGGTCGTACTCATTGTCGACAATACGGAATGTGTCGACGGACCCCGGATCAAACCGGTTCGGGTCATTCATGGCGCGCTCAGCGTACCGGCTCGGGTCAGCTGTCATTGCGGTGCAGCGGAACCCGGCGGTTGTCCTCCCGGGCCGACTCGAGCAGCTCGCGGAGCTGGTCGAACGGTGCGTCTGACGATGCAGAGAGGTTGTTCCGCTCCTCGGGATCGCCGGTCAGGTCGTACAGCTCCCACTGGGAAGGCACCGGCTCGGACCCAGTCGCTCCCGGAGGGGAGAGGTGGTGGGTGGTCTCCCACTCTTCCAACCGGTCGTAGTACTGGCTCAGTTTCCACAGCCGTGTGGTGCCGTCGTCGACACCGGGCATGGGGACGATGACCGACTCGACGTTGGCCGGTGGAGCCACCGGCACGAACGGCTCTCCGGTGAACCGGTTCCGGTCACGGAGCCCGACGCTGACCTGGTCCTCGGTGGTGAAGTAGATCGGGGATCCCAGCACCGAAGTGTCCTCCGGGTCGTGAATCGCCGGGCTCAGGTCTCGGCCCACCAGACCCTGCACTTCGACATGGTGTTCGGACAATTGGGTCACCAGCGACTGGGGCTCGATCCCTATCAAACCGAGCAGGGTGGGCAGAAGGTCGACGTGGCTGGTCGGCGCCGACACTCCCCGGGTGGACGCGGTGATACCCGGGCCCGACACCAGCAGCGGAACCCGGATGGCCTCGTCGAAGGCGTTGTACCACTTTTGCTGCATGCCACCGTGGGCGCCGACCAGGTCTCCGTGGTCAGAGGTGAAGACCACAATGGTGTTCTCGGCCAGCCCCGAGTCGTCCAACGCCACGAGAATCCTCTCGATGGCCCTGTCCACCAGTTGGTGGAGCCAGAGATAGAAGCGACGGTAGGTGTTGTCGGTCGGTTGCGGATAGAGCAGCTGAGGCCACAGATCCCGGAACAGTCGATGGCACTCCGGTCGCCCCTCGAAGTCGTCCCGCTGCGACGGGGCTTCGGCGACGTCAGGAACACCGTCTTCGATAGCGGGAAATCCGAGCACATCCCATCCAAAACCCGAGAAGCCGATGTCGTGGGGATTGACGAAGGAGGCCACCGCCAAAAAGGGCCGCTCATCGGCCTTGTCGGCGGTCAACTCACCGAACAGCTCGCATACCTGATCGGCGAAGAGCGGGTCGCGCACGAATCCGGTATCTGCCGGGTCGACGCCGTGTGGCTCACGGCCGATCCATCCCGAGAAGCCGAATCGGTCGAGTCGGTCTGCCCGGCGGTAGAGGTCGGTCACCTCCCTCGACACGGAGCCGTACCGGTCATTGGCCATCAGCCCGGCATGGCTCCCGGTCGGAATGAGGTCGGCGTGGGAGATATGCCACTTCCCCCGGTAGTGGGTGCTGTACCCGGCAGCCCGAAACCAATCCCCCATGGTGGGTACCCCGTCCGGATCCAGCCACGAGATGTCAGGATCGTTGGCGGCTTTGGCCAACCCATCAGTTGCGGTCACCCCGTGCAGTGAGGGGTAGTGACCGGTGAACAGTGATGCCCGACTGGGGAGGCAGGCGGTCGACGCCGCGTAGTGACGGTGGAATTCGACGCTACCGGCCCGCAGCCGCTCGCGGGCCGGTAAATGATCCCGGCGGAACCTGGCCACCGTGGCATCTTCGTACGGTGGCGGATACCTTTCCTCGTCCGTCATGATGACCAGCACGTTGGGTCGCGTCGTCGACATTGTCAGGCACCCTACGCCGCTGGTCTCGTCACATGCCGTTCACGAGGTGCGACCGCCCTAGAGATGGGTGCCGGGCCCGGGGAGGTGGAGAGGAGCGGGCTCGGGAAACGGAAAGACATCGAGATCAGGGGCGTGACGGGCCAGGGAGTGGTAGGCCCGCTCGGCGAACCACCAATGCCCGACAGCGAAGGCATAGCGATCGTGATAGAGGCCGAAGGCATTGGTCCACCGCCCACTGTCCTCATCCTGTCGGTGCTCGCACATATAGAGGCGGCCCACCGCGGTGCCCGCCCCTGCGCCGCCGGGGAACACAATGTGGGCATTGAGGATGACGAATTCGAAGAACGAGAACTTCGCCACCGAGGAACCGATGAATTCGCCCACCGCAGCACCTCCCACCAATCGGAGCGGGTCGCCTTTTCGGGTGTCGATGACCACGGCTGCCTCGGGGAGAAAGAGGTCCTCCATCTCGGGCCACGCCCGTCGATTGACCACATCGGCGTAGGCGTGCTGCAAGCGCCGGATCCCGGTGTCGTGCACGGCGGTGAGGAGGAGTTCGTCATCGATCACAACGCGAACGCTACTTCCCGAACCATGGTGGTTGTCAGTGGGAGTGGGTGGATGGTTGTGGAATGATCGGATGATCAGCGGTCTGTCCCACTTAGTTGACGCGAGGTGCCCATGGAGTACGTGAATCTCGGAAACACCGGTGTGCGGGTATCCCGCATTTGTCTGGGCATGATGAGTTTCGGCAATGACAGCGACCGGCCCTGGGTCCTCGCCGAAGACGCGGCCGAGCCGATCGTGAAGGCGGCGGCAGAGGGTGGCATCACCTTCTATGACACCGCCGACACCTATTCGAAGGGCGCCAGCGAAGTGGCGACCGGCCGCCTGTTACGGAAATTCTTCCATCGTGACGAAGTGGTGGTGGCCACCAAGGTGTTCATGCCCATGACACCGGGGGAGAATGGCGGTGGCCTTTCCCGCAAGCACATCCTGTCTGCCATCGACGCTTCGCTCGGCCGTCTCGAGATGGACTACGTCGACCTCTATCAGAT
>Ga0097691_1001565_pt1 | contig 16584 bp, 16 predicted proteins | sample NGESurdeep072012_8_FD_72858 | JGI IMG/M metagenome (GOLD analysis project Ga0097691, IMG submission 72858) | Arctic peat soil microbial communities from Barrow, Alaska - NGEE Surface sample 210-1 deep-072012 | ecosystem: Environmental > Terrestrial > Soil > Wetlands > Peat ... | reverse complement strand
CTCGGAAAACTGATTCTCGACGCCAGAAACGAAGGCACTCCCGCTCGGCCCACCGAATAGCTCAAGATCCTTGACCACATCTATCACACGAACCGGGGCGAATGTTATGTGATCGCTGAGCTTAACCAGGGTGCTGTTATCGACCGTCAACAGCGATGCAATTGTCCCGTGCAGGCATCCATCGGCGAAGGTGTCCCCCAAGCATACCGTCTCAGCAATACTGGCCGATCCAGTACCGATGAAGCCAGTACCCAGTTGCAGAAGCGTAATGTCGTCGATCGCATTTCCTCCTGAGTTGACCCGCACCGTGAAGCCGAAAAATTCATCTTGGGTCTGGTTGGAAATCACGCCAAAACCACTGCTGAACAGAAAACCCGGATTATGGAGTGTTGTAACCGGCACCACCGCGACGCCGCTGGGCGGAATTAGCGCTGCGCCGCCAGAAGCGCTCGAAGCGTACGAAAAATTGGAAAAGGTTTTGTCATCAATGGTGCAGCTGAAGCCGCCCAAGTAGTTGTCGTGCGTTGACACGGGACAGGCTACGCTCGCCGTTGCTATAGCTGATGTCCCCAACAGAACGCACAAGAGGAGAGATAGTTTTTTCATTTGTTGCCTCTTTTTCTTCTTGACCAGCATGAGTTACTCTCGTGTTACTAGACGTTAGAATAGTCCTACCACAGAGTAATTTTCCGTTACCAGTGTTACTAATAACTCGCTACGGACTGAGAACCTGCTTTATAACATGCAATCCACGGGCCGAATTGAGTTGTCGCGAGGTGGGTAAAAGATTCAATACGAATAGTTACCCGTCTTCTTTCGTCAACCCTCCAAGAGTCGCAAACTTTTGCATACAACAGACCCGGTATTTTACTAGTCCTATTAGTGGGGTAACATACTGACTGGCTTCTAGTAACGCGTTACCCTGACGAGGCAGCCCGGCGCTACATGATCCTCCTTCAGGAAGGACAAGTCGGAACGGGCTTGAATTGGCTACCGCGATTGCGCGAGACTTGACATAGCCCGCAGCATTCGTCCCCAAAGGGGCCGCCGTTTCAAGTATTCTCTAGCTGCGCCAAGATCGGATAAAACATCCGCCTTACCACTTCGTCGCAGGGAGGCTTCCGTGCTGGAGATGAAGTGGCATTGCGACGTTTGTCAGAGGGAGAATGTCTGTGACGTGTCCAGCGAGATGCACTTTTTCGCGGTCATTCTGGCGGCAAAGACAGACCACGAAACTATTAGCCCATCTTGTGCGTGGGACCCGATGAAAATTCACGGCTGGCTGTTTCGCCCCATTGACTCAAAGATTTTACGGCTGGCAGTGTAGTCCGCAGGGACTCTCGGAGGGATGAAAAGACACCCGGCCAGACTCTGGCAAACCCTGCGGGCTGTATTTCCTACTGCTTGCCTTCTTTGGTTTGTGAAGGTGACAGTTCCGGATTCCGTTTGGAGGCGCTTTCGGCACACGCACGGTGAGAGTCGCCGCGAATGCGTGCGCGGAATCCCCCTGTCTTGTGCAGAAAAGAAACGGTTTCGGCCCAACTTCCTGTAGGCTGACCAATCGGATGTATTGTGTGGTGGCTCGAATCGAAATGCCGAGCGACGCCACGCGGGTTGTAGCAACTATGCGGGAGCGCTTCCCGTGGCGATGATGACTGAATTAAGCTTATGGCATGACACTTTCAGCTCGCAATCAGCTAAATGGAACTGTCGAGGAGGTTCCGCTCGGCGGCGTAATGGCACATGTCGCGGTGCGTGTCGGGGGAGAACCTTGTCGAGAGTGTGATCACTCGGAGAAGCGCCGAAGCCATGGCGCTCAAGAAAGGCGATTCCGTTAAAGTCGTAATGAAATCGACCGAAGTGATGCTCCAGAAGGACTAATGACTCTTTTGGCGCGGTGAGCCAAGAGCGATTTTGTACCGAACGGTCGGCAGTGGTGCAGTTTGAAACTTAGAATTGTTTCGACTCGCGTGACTTATCGCACTCGTGGGTGGCTTCGATCTCAACCAATTCTTTTTCAGTGATCTTGAAACCGCTCCCGGTTCGGGAGATTGTGAGAAAGCGCTTCATGCAGATTGATTCGACCGAGCCATCATTGAGGGTACGGTGAGAGAACGTTGGTCGAGAGGGAATGCCCACGTCTAAGCCTGCGCCATTATCGGGCGAGTATTCATCCCCGACAGTGGGACGAATCAGTCGAACGCAGAAAGGGGCCGCTCATCCGAGAGCGGCCCCACCAGAATCACACTCCCCGAAATGGCGCATGTGAGACAGGCGGAATAAGTATGGCCGTTTCGGACGAGAAAGCAATGCGACTTAAGGGACAGGGGGAATTGGCGCTGTCAATTGTGATGCTCCTAAGAAAGAAAATAGCCGCGCTGGACTCTCTCGATAGGTGTAGAGTACAAGGCTGCTGGGAGCTAGTACCGAAATTCCGGTTTAGAGACTTGTATGCAGTCGAAGTTTCTCGTTAACGTACCGCCCGCAGGTTTACCGTTCCACTCCGGTGAACGTCGCAGCAACCCGCGTTTCGACCTGCATTTTTTCATACTACTGCGGGTGCTAGGCGATCTCTGGGCGGTGGGAGTGACGGCCAATGTAAGCGCCACGGGGGCGTTTTTCGTCACCGATCGACCTTTCCTACTTAGCGCTCCCATTGAGTACGTGCTGACCTTCCCGCCGGATCTGACCAAAGTTGCGAATCCCGTGCGCGTGCGGTTTTTCGGCAAGGTGCTGCGCTCCCAGCGAGTCCACGACAGTAGCGGCGCATTCCGCATCGCAGTGCGGAGTGACGCTCATCGCTACTTAAGCCGTGAACAGTCGGCCAGCTTCGATGCAATTGAGCAGAAGCTCTCGGCAACGTCCCAGCTCAGCGGCTACGATTCAGACTAGTAAAACAGACACACAGTCTGCGCCTCATTGGATACCTCACGGAAAGTCACTGGTCTGCTGATCTGCCTGTTCCCAACGAAAACTCTGTGCTGTCCCTACCAGAAACTCGATTCTTGCTGTGCCGATTGCTGTGCCTCGACAAAACTCAAAAACTGAGTGTTTTCGGGTCGCGTGTCGCAGTGAAGTGTAGCAGCCCGGCGTGTCTCAGTTTAGGGGGTCACTCCAGCTCCTCAACATCGCGCGGCGAAAGAGAATAGCGAAGATACCGCCGGGCCGCACAAAGTATGAGGCCGGGCTCAGTCTGCCGCCATTTGAAGATCGCGGGTCGGGCTATCATTTCGCGATTCTTTCACGTCACCAGCCAGCGCCCTGAAAGTTGCAACACATCCGTCTCACGGATCTAAACCCGTACTTGGCGTTGCAGTCCCATTGTTCAAATGCATGCGAGAAAACAAGGAGTGGGGTCCGCTAGAGAGAAACTCCCGGGCGATGTTCCAGCCCAGAGATCCCAGCAGGGCGTAATTGCCCATCCGGAGCGCATCCTTGGCGTCGTAGCGGCCGGGGTACCAGCCGTAGACGGCGGTCATCGTGCCTGCATAAGGCGCGACCAGCGCTGGAAGGGAGAACACGCGGTGGCCGTCTGCGCCGCGGCGTGCTATCAAGGTCGAAGTCACGGCATGGCTCAGCCGCGGAAACACTCCTTTGCACTCACAGCGGTAGTACAGCGTGTCTTCCTTGAGGGCTTCTGCCAGCGCATAGCGCGTCGTGGTGCTCACTGCTGCGATGCCGAAGTCGGACACGAATCGCTTGCCGTAGCCCTCAGCGCCTTGCTTCCACTCCGGCGGTGTGTTATCCGCCTGGCTAATACCAGCCGCGAAGGCGGCGGCGGCGACCGGATACGGACCGAGCACGTCGAAGACGTAGTTACGGACCTTCGTTGTGTGCGTCGGACGCGTGTATGTCAGGTTTAGTTGCGCCGGGGTTGTACTCGAAACAGTGCGGGAGGAGTCTTCCGAGTCGGCCAGTGATTGCGCCTTTGCCAGCACTGGGAGGGCCGTGAGGGCTGCGATTACCAACAGCAAGAGCATGATTCGGCGCATCTTCATGGCGAGATTCTGCTTGGGCGATCTGAGACCCAACCCGCTATTTGCCGTCATCATTGTTATTTCTCCAATCCCTGTTCTTACAGTATTGTGGCGGAACACTACTCCCGCCGCTCCAGGCTCTCGACCTGCTTGCTGATGGAAGCCGCAGTCAGAAGTATGCATAGAATGACAGATGGAGACTCACAAATCTGAGCAGGGTAGCTCACATAAAGCGAATCGAAAGATTGCAGGTGGGTGGCCAAGCAAACCATCACGAGGGCTCCCCACCAAGCTGATTTTGCTTGGGTGATGATTTTGTCTTACGATGACAGCGCTCACCAAGCTGCCTGGTACCTGGTGCCTCAGGTTCGCCCCTCTGTTGGGCTAACCTGGGTCACTGCACTCGGCAGCGGCAGGGGTGCAGATTGTGCGCATACCTGTTCCCGCGTTGCCATGAGGAGATGCGTCGTCGCTTCGACATGCGTGTTTACGGGGCAACCACGAGATCACCCCGGCTCAGTGTGGTGCGATAACTCGTCGTGCTAACCAGTCCCTCGCCGCAATCGTGCGCCAGAGAATTATTCCCGTGTCACGGGCGACTCTGAATGCATGGGCCAGAACGGACTCTCAACGACGCGGGCCCGAAGTCTTCTTCTGGGAGATCTGGCCGGATTAGGAACGATAAACGCCCAAGTGTTCGCAAGACGGCATTATTCCCGAGCGGTCGTCCACTCGGAATATCCGAACGGCGCGAGCCAGGTTCCGAGGGGGAATAAGTATTCGCCTGGAGCAGCTGCTTGGCTCTAATCCATCGAGCCAAACCGCTATCGGTGGTAGGGAACCTGGTCTAAGATTAGGTGGCTGGTTCGCCCAAGGGTTGCGGCAATACTCCTGTTTTCAGCGGGTTCGCAACGACTTCGTCGGGCCGGAACCTAGCACTGTAGTCAAATTTGTAACTGGGAATTCCTCAAGGATCAACAGCGTTCAACAATCCAGAAAATGCAACCTGCTGAATCTAAGGGAGATAAAATGTATACCAGAAAGATAACTCATCTAATCCCGAACCAGATTCCATCGCTTGGTGAAAGCTGTTGAAATCTGTTGATTCTAAGTGATTGATATTGAACCTGTTGTGTGCCGCTTATAGAAAGCTAGTGAGCTTTGTGGTTCTTTGAGGCTTTGACAGTTACAATTTTGCCTACAGTGTATTAACTACTAAGTAAACAGTCGATAATTCTTCCTATGGTTGGCATCTGTGCCGCATTCTCCTATCTACTTGCTTGTGGAGTGTAGCAACCCGGCGTGTCTCAGTTTAGGGGTTCAGTTCATGCCATTTCCCTTAACTTTCAGTCGGCGCGGAGTCTGCAGCTTCCGTTTTGCGGACGATCCGGGAATAGGAATCCACAGCTCACGCGAAGCCCTGTTGTTGGGCGGTGCTGGGGCAGATCCTGATAACGTGTGAGATGGCCTGTTATCGCCAGCTACCTTGGAAATCCCGCCTAACCTCGCGTAAGGTTGTTGCTTGGAACTGCGATTGACACAATGGAACCGGCGCAATAGGGGCTTGCTGTTGTATGCGGGAATAGGTGCGTTATCCCTCATCACACTGGCTGTCGCTTGGCAGTTCTACGCAGTCCGCACGGCGACGCGATGGTTTGCGTCGTCGATTCGTTACAAAGCCGAGGTTCTGGCGCAACCAGTGTCAGCAGACGGATCGTTGAAGCACATCGAGTGGGATGGTTGGGGGTGGGCTGGACAAGATACGACGGTATATCTCGTATTCGACCCTGCCGACTCATTATCAGCAGCGGCGAGGAACCACCAAGGGGGCAAGTTCGGCGGTCTCCCTTGTGAGGTCTATTCGGTCAGTAAGCTCGAATCCCACTGGTACACCGTTCAGTTTTACACGGACGAGTTCTGGGGCCGCCACAACGAGTTGGATTGCACTGCCGTCAGAGATTAGCAGTTGTGATATCCCCATCTCGCACGTAATCCCTGGCTAAGTGCACGAAAGAGGATTCAGTCCGGTGTGGGTGCTGGAGTTCATTCAACCGGGAAAGCTGGTGCAGAATGCGGCCGCCGCTTTCGCAGCCAATTTGCGCGTCTCGGCAACCCGGAGCGAAGAGCCCAGTGTCACGAGCGCCCCTTTCAGGGCATCGTGTCGTTGCAACAGACGGAGATAGTCTGCTTCATCCGCCGTCGCCTTGGCGAGAATGATCTGGGTCAGCGCCTGTTGTTGATTGCTTGTCCAGCTTTTCAGTTCAGGCACAAGCGACAACACGCACGCAAAGTCTTCAAACGCTGCCCGTTCGATTGCGTTCCACGTTTCTGTCTCCACTTGTAGAGTTCTTGCCAGTGCGGCGCTCGTGGCGCGGCGCATCTTATCCGGATCGCCACCAAATTCGGCGGCCATTCGCCGTTGTACAGGCAATCCGATGTTCCGAGCGGAAAACGTGTCCCATAGCCCGCGCTGCCCGTCGCCAAACTCGTAAAACACATGCCCGGCGGCCAGCGTGCGAAGGACATGGGCCGAAGTCCGGTATCCTGGCTTGCTTGCTATCTTCTCTTCTTCACGCTGCGTAATCGTCAGCAATTCCGGACGCCCTGGCCGAAACCCAAGCTTACGGTAAAACCAGAACGCGCCCGACTTGATGGCCTCTTCATTCTCGTCTCCGAGCTGGTAGGGATACACCGAGAAGCAAGTCACGTCCGTGAGCTGGTGCAGCACATGGAGCACTTTGGAGTAGATCCATGCGGTCTCGCCTTCCCGAAACACGTAGAAGGTATTGAAGCCGACCTCCATCCATTCAAATAGCGAGATGCCCTCGATATAGTTGATGGGCACGCCGTTCTTAAACGTAATTCCCGCATGGTAGGCGCGCAGCGGTAAACGCCTTTCCGGAGGCAATCCCCAAAGGAAAATACGGACACCCCGGCCCACCTCGGCTTCCACCACGCTTGCGGAATCGCCCCGCGTCGTGCCATAGAGCTCGCGATAGCGCACGGTGAGCGCGGCACGCACTTTATCCAGCAGTTGTTCCCCTTCGGGACGGGATAGCTTGCGGATTGGGATAGGCTGGGATGCAAGCTCATTGGTCAGCGACACCTGATTGCGTGGGATTAGTGGCTCCCGATGGAGATACATGGCCGGAGGATCGTGCCGCGCGTGCGTTCGGCTGGCGGGAGAATCGGCCAGCTTCCATGACACATCAATTTTCAGCGCGTCGTACAGTGCCGTCTTTTCCAACATGGTGCCGCGCATCCCTTCGATGCGGCGCAGCAGCCACGGTAGGATTTGCTCGCTGTCACCAGCCGCGGTTTCCAGCCAGCGTAAGTAAGGCGTGTCGGCTTCAACCAGCGAGTCGTCGGCGAGCAGCGGACAAAAATGAGGCAGGCTTACAGCCATCTGCCGTCCGTGTTCATCGAAGTCCCAATCGACGCTCAACTGGCTGGGATAGCGCTGCACCAGCCAGCGCGCGACATCGTAGGTGAAGGTGTCGCTGATGGTTGTGCCCGCGATGCCGGAAAACTGTTCCGAATCTAGCAAATGCAGGTCGGCAGCAGACTCCTGCAGTCTTGCGAGTTGCTTTGAGATGCCGGTCAGCAAGTTTTCCGTGAGCTGAACGACTTTGCGGCTTTGCGGGAACGCGCGCAGGAATAGCAACGCATCATGAAAGCGAATGAGCGATTCGGCATCGCTAAACTGGACACCCTTAAACGAAGACAGTAGCTTCTCCACCGCGACAGCACAGCCGCTCCCGCGCCGAAACTTGCTGGCTTCCAGTTCCGATAATCGAGAGGCCAGTGTCATCTTCATTATGTACAACTTCGCGACTTATCAGGTCCCGGCCTTGGCTGACATGAGCGATCCCTACACGGTCCGCCAGCAAGAGCAAGTAGACTGCTGCATTCTTCGGCAAAAGGGCAGGCCGATTGGGGAAATCCGACGCCTCGACCAGCGCGAACAAGACCTTCATTATTACCAACAACCAAGAGTTCGTAAACATAGTGTCTGTTTGAGTCCCGAATCGTCGGCAATCCGGAGGTAGTCCTGTCCCGCCGTCAGGCGAACTGGATGATCGGCCACTCGGAGGTCATCGTGCAGCGAGGTCGGGCAGATAGGTATTGGGAAATCGCCAACTCACTCGCAATCGTAAATACGAGGCAGATGCCGACTTTCCTGGAATCCGGCTTGCGGCCAGCTTCCTGTTGGCGGACCTTAGCGCGAGATCGCCAAGCGTTGGGCTGCGCCGGAAGACGCTAGTAACGGGAACAGCAGATGTCACTCCAGACGTGCGTCGACCAGAGCACCTGGTCTAAGATTAGGTGGTCGATTCGCTCGGTGGGTCAGGCAACGCGCCTGTTTTCAATGCCTTCCGGATTCACAGCGACGGGCGCGACCGATACTGTAGTCAAATTTGTAACTGGAGCTTCCACGAGGATCAACAGCCTTCAACAACCTGAAAGATGTAACCTGCTGATTTCAGGGACGATAGTCTGTATACCAGAAAGGTAACTCACATAATCCCGAACCAGATTCCATTGCTTGGTGAAACTTGTTGAAATCTGCTGATCGCAATTGATTGATATTGAACCTGTTGCAAGCCGCTAGTTGAAAGCTATTGAAATGTGCGGTTCTTTGAGGCTTTGGCAGTTACAATTTTGCCTACAGTCTATTGACTAAAAAGTAAACAGTCGCAAGTTCCCCCGGCGGTGGGAATCTGTGCGCACTCTCGCAGGTCCTGGTCAAGTCGCTTTTTGGCATTCTCGGGTTCTTTGCTTGTGGAGTGTAGCAACCCGGTGTGCCTCAGTTTCGGGGTTCAGTCCATGCGATTTCGCTTAACTTCCGATTCTTGACGACGAGCAGCCAATTCACGAAAAACCCAAACGAGCGCTGTGTTGGGCGGCGCCGGAGCAGATCCTGATTGCGTGCGAGATGGCCTGTTTACGCCAACTAACGGCGAATTCAGCATCATACGTTATGATTCTGAGAACCCGAGGTGGCCGACATTCAGCCGTCCATAGGCATTCAGCAGAAGGACTGTTATCGCGGCGCACTCGGAATCAGGAAGAACGCCCCGCAGCACCAGCAAGAAATGCCCTCAGCTAAGACCGCTCTCTTGATAGCAGTACTAATCGTGCTCTCAGCGTGCAAATCACGAGGGCCAACAAACTACTATGTCTCGGGCATTCAAGTCAGTCGCGATGGACAGTTGTCACCTGTTGGGACTCGCTCGTTGTTTGAAACGAGGCCGGGACCGAATTACTTCTTTTTCCATGCGGCCGAACTGACGTCTGTAGAGCACATGGAGAGGAGTCCCGGCGAATCCGAGCCGCACCGATTGTTGTATCTGGAAACTACACGCGATGGGCGCCTCGATAGGACAGTTAAGTCCGACGTGCTCCTCATGGGCGACTTCGGCACTATCTATGCAGACAAAACTTGCTTCTATAACCGCCCAGTTCAGAGCAGCTATAACTCTGTGAAGGTAGCTTTCTTCTCCAAAGGCTATACGGAGGCGTACGACAAGCCGACTGTGCTCCCTCATGCTCCCGAGGTCGTGCCGCCGCTCTCCTCCGTCAGTCTCGTGAGGGTGATCCACAATGAATCAGATTACACACTGGTTAGCGCCGACTACGAGGCCAGTGGTGAACTCAGAGCCTTTCACGTCGCCAGGGCGCATGGCGGAGACATTTACCCGGCGACCGATGAGTCGTCCTATGCTCTAAATTCAAAGGATCCACGTCTCGAAAAGTATGGGATCCCGTCCATCCTCAAGATTGACAGCGATTTAACTCTTCATCGTCTACGATTGCCATCGGTTCGTGAGTCTGAAGTGTCAACTTGGTTGATCCAGTTTCATGGTTTCGGAAAACTCATCCACCAGCTGCAACTGCGAGAAGGTCTCCCATTCTCTTCTCGTTGGCTGCAACCCTCTGTCACTGAAGAAGAGCACACAATCGGCCCAGAGTGCGACTCACGGTTCCGTCAACAGCTTTCGATGGGTTTGCCAACCACCGAGTATTAGGTTTTGCGAAATGTGCAGTTTGTCCAAGGGACAGATAGCTGTTGATAAATCGCCATCTCGTACGTAATTCGACTGAGCGAGCCCATTCCCCTACTTGCCTTGCTTTCGCGAAGCAATCTGCCAAAAGTTGCCCCATGCGTCCTTTACCATTGCCCTCCGGTCCCCGTACGGAAAGTCTGACGGAAGCTCAAGCGTTTCTGCTCCCGCTTCGACTGCCCGCCGGTATGTCTCATCCACATCTTCAACATAGACGTACAGAAAGGCCGACGCCGGTTCCCGAAGACCATCACCGTTACTAATCATGACCAACGAATCACCGATTCGGATCTCCGCCGGACGATTGACCTGGAACTCACCCTGTCCGCGGAAAACCTTCTTAACAAAGCGAACCAACTCTTCGGCCTCCGACGTAATAATCCGCGGAGTCACTGTGTGCCAGCCGTCTGGTTGAAAGCGGTTCATACCCGTCACCTTTGTTCTTCACTAAGCTCCGTTAGTCTACGCCCGACGCTCAGAAAGCCTTCATCGAAGTCGATAAGCGGAAAGAGTCTGAGTAGTCGGCAACTCGGAACGTTATCGTGCAGCAGGTCAGAGCAGATTACGCTCCGTGAAATCGCCTCTCTGACAATGTCGGCGGTGTCAAGCACTTTTCGAGCACACGACGGCATGCACTCGGAAGAGGAGCGCCATTTCGCTCTCGATGAAAATGGCCGATCCAACCAAGGCTCGCATCGTAATCCTCTCAGGTCAGGAAACTCGGTCCGACCCATGCATCTCTTCGGTCGCTATTCGATCATGATTACTAGTTCGAACTCCTCTGTGAAGAGGAGCGGGACGCCCAATCAATCTCTCGGGTGTTCTACTGCACACCATGGCGATTTCCGGGCTGTCCCGCGTGCGAACCGAACTTAACCCACTGCTGATAGTCCCACCCCTGGCGCATCATCCAATAGAGACGAACCGCCAATCGCCCAGCCATGGCTACCTTGGCGATCTTGCGGCCTCGCCGCATCATCAGGTGAGAATACTTACTGCGCCATTCGGGAAGACTGCGCACCGTGACCTGCGCCGCTCCCACTAGCAGGAAACGCAAGATCGAACCCCCTGCTTCGTGATATGTCCCAGCCGTCGTCGATTTCCGCTTGATTCTTCTAACGGCGCCAGTCCCAGATAGCTGGTAATCTGCTTGCCGCACTGAAACCGCTCTGCATTCCCGATGATCAGCACGAAAGCCAAAGCGGTCAACGGGCCCACCCCGGGATGCTTCATCAACCGCTGTGCCAGGGGACACCTTGCCACTTCCTGCTCGATCGCTTGGCTGAGCTCCGCGATGGTCGGGTTCAGTCGATCCAGCAACTCCAGCAGATCGTGCCGTCGTCGGCTCGCCCACGGAGCCAGCTGAAAGGACTCCAGTTGCTGCCGTCCGCGTTCCCGCCACAAACTCTTCTTGCAGCGTAAGCCCTCGTTCAAGGCTACGGCTTGCAGTTGGTTCATGATCCGAGTGCGGGTCTGCACCATCCGTTGTCGGTGCCACAGCAGTTGTCGTAGATCGCGATTCTCCCAGCTCGGTACCCAGATTCGCGGAAAGCGATCTTCCAGCAATAGCTTCAGAATCAGTTGGGCATCCTGCCGATCCGTCTTCTGCTTGCGTACCCGCTTGGTTCGGATCTCGGCTGCATCTCCGATCCACAGTTCCAACTTCAGCTCGGCCAGCAAGCGTTCCAACCAGCGTGCATGCCCGCTGGCCTCCATTCCAATCCGCACCTGGACGGCTCGTGCCGCAAGCTCCCGGTAAAACGCCTCTGCTTCCTCCCGATGGTGCAGCCGTTGTTCCTGCAACTCCCCTGTGTCGGTATCAACCCACGCAATTTGCTGAAACTCGGGATGAAAATCTACTCCTATAATGATCATCGTTCGGCTCCTTTCTCCCGAGCCTGTTGGTTGGGTTCAGCACCACCAACTTTACTCGGGCACGGGAGCCGACATTGTCATGGAATCAATCTCACTCACAATCGGCAGCATGGCAGTTGCCGACATTCCCACATCCCCGCTTCCGGCCAACTTCCTGTTGGCCGACCTTGGCGCGAAATCGCCAAGGATTGTACTGCTCCGGAAGGTGCTCCTAATCGGACCCTGGGTGTCACTCCAGATGATCGCCGATCAGAGCACCTGGCGTAATTCCAGGTGTTCGGGAGTCAACGACGCCCACAACGCGCGCCCATTCCATCTCTAATCCAAGAACTCCTTCGCACTTCCGCACCGGCTTGCCACACCTCTCATCTCACCTCAGAGCCATTCAAATCCCATAGCCGGCAGCTTCCTTCAAGTCGCTGTATCGAAAGCGCCCGCACACCCCAATCAAATCCATGACTCCTCGCACGGGCGCTTCCGATACAGCCCTAAGACTTCTCGGGAGTAATCTCCCACAAGCCGGTTTGGGACCAACTTCGTGTTGGCAGACCACAGATCCACAATCATTGGTCGGGCCCGAGAGCTCATGGCCGTTGGCACCAATGCGTTTTCACAATGTCACGAAGAAACGAGACGGGTGTACTATAATGCCGTCTTCTGGATTTGAAAAGGGAGATTCTGGTCAACTCCCAATGTGAGAGTGGTGCACTTGAGCCATGCTTGAAGTGAAAGGTGTTACGAAGAGCTATGGGAAACTGATTGCCGTCGCCAGCGTTAGTTTTCGGGCTGATTACGGACAAACCATCGGCCTGCTCGGACCGAACGGCGCCGGCAAAACGACCACCGTCTCCCTTATTGCGGGGTTGCTGAGCCCGGATTCCGGCGAAGTCCTCATCGAAGGTCGGCAGGTAAAGAGTGACACCGATCCGGCCAAACTGAAGATCGGTCTCGTCCCGCAGGACATGGCGCTCTATGACAAGCTCTCTGCGCGCGACAACCTTAATTTTTTTGCAGCGCTGTACTCGCTTGTTGGGGCGAAAGCCCGGCAAGCAATCACCGAGGCTCTGAGTCTGGTGGGACTGTCGGATCGCGCCGGCGACAAAGTGGGAACGTTCAGCGGAGGCATGAAACGACGCCTGAACCTGGCCGCGGCCCTGCTTCACGATCCACAGATTCTTCTGCTCGATGAGCCGACGGTCGGTGTCGATCCGCAAAGCCGCAACGCCATCTTTGAAAACCTCGAGGCGCTGAAGAAGCGGGGCAAAACCCTCATCTACACCACGCACTATATGGAAGAGGCGGAGCGCCTCTGCGACCGCATCGTGATCATCGATCACGGGAAGGTGATTGCCGACGACACGTTGCAGGGGCTGCACAAGATGTTGCCGGTCACCAACGTCATTGTCATCGAGCTGGACCATACGGACGGCTTCAAGCCGGAGCAGATGCTGGCGCTTTCGGAGGTGAAGTCGGCTGCATTGGGACAAGGAACGCTGCGGGTTGGAGTTCACGATCTTTGCCGCGGCGCGCCCGGCATTCTTCGCTGGCTGGCCGAGGAAGGGCATTCGTACCATCATGTTTCGAGCGAACAGCCGAATCTAGAGACCGTCTTTCTTACTCTCACGGGAAGGAGCCTTCGAGACTCGTAATGATTCCGTTCCTGGCCCTGGTGCGAAAAGACCTGAAACTATTCTTCAACGATCGCAGAGCCGTGATCGTCTCGATTCTGGTTCCCATCGTGCTGGCCTCGTTCTTCGGCTACCTGTTCGGCGGACAAGGCGGCAACGCGGAGACGAGCAAAGTGCCGGTGCTGGTGATTGACCAGGACGGTAGCGACATCTCCCGGGGGCTCATCACTCAGCTCGGCAGCGATAAGAACCTCGACGTAAAGCCATCCACGCTCGAGGCTGGTCGCGAGGCGGTTCGCAAAGGGAAAGCGACCGCCGCGATCGTCATTCCCAAGGATTTCGGCACGGACGCTGGACACGCGCTGTTTACGGGCGCGACCAAACCCGAACTCGGCGTGCTCTACGACCCTTCCCACAACGTGGAACTCGGAATGGTGAAGGGCATCCTGAGCGGTGCGGTCATGCAGGCCGTCAGTAAGGAGATGTTCACTGGTAAAAGCGGACGCGAAATGGTGAACGAGTCGCTCGCGCAAGTGGAGAACAGTTCTCAAATGCCGGCTGAAAACCGGAAGGCTCTTCGCGATCTGCTCGGCGGCGTGAAGGAATTCAACGAACAACAGGACCGCGAGGGTGCGTCCGGGCAAGGAGAGTTATCCGGCGGCCTGAGCATGCCCTACCAAACGCGGGAGCAGGCCATCACCTCGGGACAAAACGTCGAGTACAACGGGTACGCCCATTCGTTCGGAGGCATGGGCATTCAGTTCATCCTTTTCATGGGACTTGATGTCGGAATCGCGCTGCTGATGCTGCGTCAGAGCGGGCTCTGGCAGCGCCTCCGGGCCGCGCCACTTTCCCGAACCATGCTGCTGGGCAGCCGGGCGGTGAGCGCCTCCCTGATCGCGGGATTTCTTCTGCTGGTGCTCTTCGGCTTTGCCCGGGTCGTGTTTGGCGTCCACATCCGCGGCAGCTTCGCGGGTTTCCTGGGAGTGTGCGCAGCATTCTCATTGATGACCGCCGCCTTCGGCCTCATGGTCGCCGCCCTCGGTGAGACGGTCGAAGCCACACGCGGCTACTCCATCATGGCGACGCTCATCATGGTGATGCTGGGCGGCGCCTGGGTGCCAACTTTCATCTTCCCAAAGTGGCTCCAGAAACTAACCGTGATCATACCGACCCGGTGGGCGATGGATGGGTTGGACGGCATGACCTGGCGCGGCTTGGGATTCTCCTCGGCACTTGCGCCCATCGCTGTATTGCTGCTCTTCACGCTGTTGTTCGGTTTGATAGCGGTGATGCGATTCCGCTGGAGGACGGAGGGATAGCAATAGGTACCGCTCCGTTCGGCCGAGGTTCAAGGAACGCGGCACGGTCGATCGGAAACGTCATTCCGCTCTAGAAATAGAAGCTAAGTGATTGAAAGAAATGGTAGGCAAGAGGAGACTCGAACTCCTGACCTCTGCGGTGTCAATCACTGCCAGGGACCCGCCCAAACCCTTGGAAATAAGCGTAAGGCGAGGTTTCGATGGATTGAAGAACGAATTAAAGCGGTCGACAAGCCGGGTAATGGCGTGATCGGATCATGGAATTACTGTAGCGCCCTTTACGTCTTTTGGGGCCTCTTGCTGGGCGATTTGCGCGCGGCCACGAGCCGTTCTATCCGACTAACATCCACACCGACCTGTTCCAAGAACCACAGGCAATTCATCTCGTCAGCCAGTCAACGACACGGGCCCGAAGTCTTCTTGTGGGAAGTTTCACCCGATAAGTAACGGGCAACGCCCTCGCCGCCACTGATTTCCAAAACTGGAGGGTTAGAGTCGGATGAGTTCCATGCGGACGGCTACACTAGAGCACCTAGCGCAGGATTAGGTGGTCGGTTTGTCGTTGGTTGCGGTAACGTTCCTGTTTTCAGCGTATTCGCGACTGCGTGGTCGGAGACCGACCCGGCACTGTAGTCAAATTTGTAACTGGAGCTTCTACAGGGATCAATAACGTTCAACGACCTCGAAAATGCAACATGCTGATTTCAGGGCAGATAGCTTGTATACCAGAAAGATAACTCATCTAATCCCGAACCAGATTCCATAAGCTATTGAAATCTGTTGAAAGTTGAGGTTTGTAACTGATTGATATGGAACCTGTTGCCTGCCGGTAGTTGAAGTCTGTTGAAGTTTGAGGTTCTTGGAGGCTTTGACCGTTACAATTTCGACTACAGTCTGGTGGGTGACCTCCATTGGAGAATCTAGAGTTGCTACATCCCGCAGTCCCCTTGCTTAAAGAAATTGGTGCGCACCAGGCAGGAAATACCGTCAACTTGCACGCTGCTAACGCAGATTCCGAACTGGGGAGAGGTTTTTGCGGAGTACACCGGCTTCAACACACCAACCAGCAAGACCGCTCCGATCGGCCTCGCCGCCCCGTTTGATTAAGCTACCGCCCTGCTACTTCTGATAAACGAAGTGGGCGCGTCGGTTTTGCTGCCAGCATGACTCGTTGCTTTCCGTGCAGAACGGTTTTTCCTTGCCGTAGCTAATCGTGCGCATGCGGTCGGGAGAGAGACCGAGCTGCACCAAAGCCTGCTTGGCTGCGTTAGCACGATTGTCGCCCAGCGCCAGGTTGTACTCGGTCGAACCGCGTTCGTCGCAGTGGCCCTCGATGGTGAACTTCATGCTCTGGTGCTGCCGCAGAAAACGCACATCTGCCTGTAAAACCTGTTGATACTGCGCAGAAACATCATAGCTGTCGTAGTCGTAGAACACATCCTTCATGTTCTCCGAGAACAACTGCCCATCGGTGCCGTTGGAGGTTTGCTGCGGCGGTGGCGGCGGAGGTCCCACGACCGTGATGCGCTCCGTGGCCTCCTGCGTACCGGAATCGTTCTTTGCCACCAGGTGATAGGTAGTCGACTCAGCCGGTATTACCTCACGCGAACCACTGGGATCGACCTTGCCCAGTTGATCGATGGTGACGTCGGTAGCGTAGTCGGTCTTCCACGTCAAAGTGCTCGCCTGGCCCGCATGAATGGTGTTGGGATTGGCT